>HotLOscill_hetero_coDRAFT_1000026_pt1 | contig 176435 bp, 166 predicted proteins | sample HotLakmetagenome_2_FD_10650 | JGI IMG/M metagenome (IMG submission 10650)
TGCGCCGAAACCGTGCCGATGCTGCTCTGGGCACTGCTCGCCTCCGGTCAGATCCAGATGCGCAAGGTCGATGGATGGGAGACGCTTTCTCAACCGATCGAGCCGATCACGCTTGACCTCGCCGCCTGAGAAGCGGAACCTTCACATGCCCGGAACTCGTCGCCAGGGAATTTCCACCAGATATAAGACACGACCTCCCCACGTGCGTGGGGAACACTCGAACCAGCGCTGCGGACGATAGTAGAAATGCGGTTCATCCCCACGTGCGTGGGGAACACGCATGACATGCCCCGCGTCATCCAATTCGCGCCGGTTCATCCCCACGTGCGTGGGGAACACCGGCAGTCGGCGGCGCATGCGGGCCTCCAGTTCGGTTCATCCCCACGTGCGTGGGGAACACTGTCGTCATCGATCGTCGGGGCTGACGAAAACCGGTTCATCCCCACGTGCGTGGGGAACACAGCGTGCGCGCCGATGTCGATACGGGTGAGCCCGGTTCATCCCCACGTGCGTGGGGAACACCATTGTCGCGGGTGCGGTGAGACTGGACGTGGCGGTTCATCCCCACGTGCGTGGGGAACACAGCGGAGCGGCGCCGCGCTATGGCGCACGAGGCGGTTCATCCCCACGTGCGTGGGGAACACCGGGGGCTATGCTCTATGCTCATGTCGCGGATCGGTTCATCCCCACGTGCGTGGGGAACACTTGCCGCGCCTCCGTTGCATCTGGCGGGTTGGCGGTTCATCCCCACGTGCGTGGGGAACACTTGGTCGAATAACGCCGACGGGCGCGGCGAAACGGTTCATCCCCACGTGCGTGGGGAACACAGTGCGCGGTGGGGTCGGTTGATTGGGTTGGGCGGTTCATCCCCACGTGCGTGGGGAACACGCGTTCATCTGGCGCTGGCGCCGGTCGTTGAGCGGTTCATCCCCACGTGCGTGGGGAACACTAGCGGATTCCGTTGATGATGGCCTTCATGGTCGGTTCATCCCCACGTGCGTGGGGAACACGGTGTCCAGCACCTCTGGCACGTAGACGAATTCGGTTCATCCCCACGTGCGTGGGGAACACGGCGTACGCGCGCCCGCGCCATTTGCCGTAGACGGTTCATCCCCACGTGCGTGGGGAACACGCGGATCACTCGCAGCCCGTCATCCTCTGACCACGGTTCATCCCCACGTGCGTGGGGAACACGTCACCTCGAACCGGTTGATTGCTCCCATGACCGGTTCATCCCCACGTGCGTGGGGAACACGGCGTGTTTGCGGGTCACGAACTGGGGCAGCGCGGTTCATCCCCACGTGCGTGGGGAACACAGATGCTGCCCCGTTCTGATACCGCGCACACGCGGTTCATCCCCACGTGCGTGGGGAACACGAGTATGAGATTGCCGGCGGGCTCGATACGGCCGGTTCATCCCCACGTGCGTGGGGAACACAGGGCCGAACAAAAAAATGCACTCACTGGCAACGGTTCATCCCCACGTGCGTGGGGAACACTATCTGCGCATCGGAGCGGGTGTTGTACTCGCCGGTTCATCCCCACGTGCGTGGGGAACACTCTTCCGAGAAGCTGTTGATTTCACGAATCAATTTCGATGTCAAAGAGCCTACCAACTAATTCTTGTTTTGTTCCCGCCGGTTGTCAACCCGATTCGCGCGGCGTCTGCGGCAGAAATGAGACCAGTGTGAAGCCGTCGAAATCGGAGGGGATGCGGCGATTGGTTCCGCAGGTCTCGAAGGCGAAGCCCGCATCGTTGGACGCACTCCAGGCGATCACGCCATTGCCGTCGCCGATGCCCGTGACAACCTGTTCCCAGATCCGCTCGCGCGTGCGTTTGCCATAGCGTCCGACATAAACCCCGGCGCGGATCTCGAGCAGCCACACGGCGAGACGCCCGCGCAGACGTGGCGGGGCGTTTTCAACCACGATGACCATCATTCCCGCTACCCTCCCCGTCCGACAAGGCGGGCGGCTGCGAATCCTCTGGCGCCTGCGGCTTCGCGAGCCCGCCCGCATCGAGAATTTCCTCGATCGTCGGGATGATGCGCTCGAGCAATTTCGTGCGCCGGAACGCATCGCGACAGGCAAGGCGCACTGCCCGATCGGGCGCTTCACGCAGTTGGCCCCTGGCGGCCTTGCCCGCAACCTCGAACGCGACCGGCACAACGGTCTCGAATTTGAACAAATCGGCGATGTCGTAGACGAAGGAGAGCGGGCGGCCTGCATGCAGGAAGCCGATCGCGGGTGCATACCCCGCCGCGAGCACGGCAGCCTCGCTCAGCCCGTGAAGGCAGGCTGTTGCAGCGGAAAGGCAGCGATTGGGAATGTCGGAGGCCTCCCAATCGCCGGCATCATAGCGCCGGCGCTGCCAGTCGACACCATGTCGCTTTGCCAGATTGTCGTAGAGCGCACGCACCCGCGCACCCTCGATCCCGCGCAGCTGATCGACGGAGCGCTTTTCCGGTGCAGGCTCGCCGAAGCGCTTTTCGAACATGGCCCTGACCACGCGCAGCCGGCTCTCCGGATCGAGAGCGAGCTGTGCCTGGTAGAGCAGCTTGTCCGAGCGCGCGCCGCCGGGCTGTCCGGCAGCGTAGAGCCGCACCCCGGCTTCACCGACCCAGACCAGCAGCGTCCCTGCCCGCCCGGCCAGCGCGATCGCCGCATGGCTGACGCGTGTACCAGGTTCGAGCATCAGGCAAGCAAAGCCACCGAGCGGTATATGCGTGCGCACGCCCTGCGCATCGAGTGCAACAAAGGCCCCGTCGATCACGTCGATCTGCGCACGCTCGACGAACAGGATCGAAGCGCGCTCCTTCAGCGGGATCGGGCGTGGCGGAGCAAGTCCCGGAAGTGGGGAAGCACCGCTCATCCCTTACGCCCGACGGATCAGCATCAGCCCGCAGCCATAGGCCTTGGCGCGGCCAAAACCCTTGCCGAGTTGCGCGAGGAATAGCTGCGGATCGGTGACTTCGAGGAGGCCATCGAAATCCAGCACGGAGATGCTGCCCTTCGGGCCGAGCCGCGCGAACGACCAGCGATTATAGCCGTCGATACGCATCGGGCTGCCCAAATCGTCGTCATCGTCATCCGCATCCGCGAACGTGGAGATGACCGGCCTGAACCCCGCCTTCTCGCCCTGGCGGGTGAGCCAGTCCAGACCCGCCTCGTAGATGACCGCCCGACGCTTTTCCGCGCGCGCGCCCGCAGGGATGCCGGCTCGGGTGAGCGCATCCATCACGACATCATGGCGCTTGAGGCGCCCGTTGGTATCGTTGCGGGTTACGGTGGCATTGGCGCGCAGGGAAAACTGCAGGCGATCGCCCGGGGCGAGCACCGGCGCGAAGGGCTTCGTCTCGACTTCCATCACCGGATGGTTCGCATCGGGCGGCCTGTCCGAGAGGACCATGAAGGTCGCGCGCTCGCCGAGCCGGCCCGGCGCCTGCGTCTCGCGAAAGAGAAAGCAGCGCTCGGCCTGCGCGTCGCCGGCAAACAGAGACCAGATCAGCCGATGTGCGGCATTTGCTCGGGCGCTGTCTTCATCGGGCAGCAATTGCGGGGCGATTGCCGCGACGCTCGCATCCTGCCGCAGACGGGCACGTGAGAGGAAATGCGCCGCCATCACGCCACTCCTGCTGACGCCGCATCGGCTATGGGCCGCATCAGAACACCGATATGCTCCTCGCGCGGACCGAAGCGCCAGCGCGCCCGGTCGATCGGCATGTCCCGCCGGGTTTCGACGCGCTGCATGTTTATGGTGCCTTCGAGGCCATCGCGGCGATAGGCGGCGTCGAGGACAATGGTGGCTTCGCCCTCCCCAGCTCCGATGAGGGCGCGGCGCAGCTCCGACCGCGCCGGGGCCGCATCCTCCTGCGCATCATAGGCGGCCAAAGCTTGCGGCAGATCCGGCGCATTGATGACACAGGCCGATGGCGGCAGGCTGAGGGGACAGGCCTTGCGGCCCGCACTGAGCACGAATTGCGGGCGCGCAAGCGCCTGTGCGATCTCGTCCAGATCGAAAGGCAGCTCGCTTTCCGCATCAGCCAAGATGGCTGCGACGGTGAAGGCGGCATCAGTGAGATATGCGCGCTGCGACAGGATCGTGTTGAGCTCCTCCTTCGGCAGCGTGAGCGCCTCACGGCGCGTGGCGAAGCGCCGGTTGCGCCGCGCCGGCGCGGTCTGCGTCGTGTGGTAATCGACGAGCGGCGCGCCCGACGCATCGACGCGTATGGCGAAGGCGAGACTGCGCCCGAGCCCGTCCTGACGCGGATCGTCCCGGGTCAGGCCGAGCGCGGCGGCCATCATGCCGGTCAGCGCCGAATGGCTCGGACGCGCCGCGCTCACCCGCCGTTCGCCCGGCGCGACGTCACCGAAGGCCATCAACGGTGCGGCCAGGGTGAAGACGAGAAACCGCGTCATCACAACCCGTCCGTCACGAAATCACTGATTTCCCTGATCGAACCGGAGCCGTCCGGGACGCTGAATGCGGCGGATGCCGGCGCGTCGTCGGGATAGGCCCGATCGAAGGCGTCCTTCGTCTCTGCGAGCTTCCTGATCGATGCCGCGAGAAGATCGTTGGGCTGGGGATCGATCCGGTCGACCGGCTCGACGAAGGCGCCGGCAAGCGTGCGCGGCGCCCCGTCGCCCCGCTCGGCCAGCATGTAAGAGGTGCGGGCATAGCTGCCGAAACTCTTGGCCTTGCCGCGCGGCCCGACCGTGGCAGCCGCCGTCACGAGCGCCTCCAGCGCCTTGCGCGCCACACCGGCATCGCCGCCGAGATTCTCCAGAAGCAGCGCCCGGTCGATGCACAGGTAGAGATAGAACACGCCCGAACCGAAGCCCGCCTCACCGATGAACCCCGCCCCGGCATCCTCGGCGGATTTCTTGAGATCGTCGACCGCAGTATAATAATCATCCTCCACCACCACCCGATGGGTCGTCACCGCATGCGCGACGGAGACCGCCGCCTCGCGGTTGAAATCGGGGTGGCTGGCGAGCATCCGCCCGAACATGGCGACATCTGCCGCGGTATCGCGCTCGGTCAGGACCATCGGCGCGATCTTGGCCAGATCGGTCTCGTCCGCGCCATCGGCGCGGGCATCGGCCAGCGCGAGCGCCTTCTCCTGCTCGCCGGGAGAGATGAAGGCGAGCTGTTCGGTGAAAGTGGGATTGGGATCATCCTCCTTCTTCAGCTTGCCGAAGATCGAGGCGATGTCGCGCGCCACGCTGCGCGCCTTGGCGGCATCGCGGCCCTTCTCCAGAAGGTGCTTCTCGACGAGGGCGCCGATGCGCGCCGTGCGCTTGCCGAGATATCCGTCGAGCGCCTGCGCAAACGCATCCGACTCGCGCCAGGATCGCTTCAGGGCCTGCGACGACACCCGCAGGCGCGGATACCCGCCCATCACGGCCGTCTTCGGCCGCCCGGTATCATCCCGGTTGAGGTTGGCGGGCGGGTAGAATGTCAGCAGATGCAGCTGAATGAAGCGGTCGGCGATGGCAGGCATGTGTTTTCCTCGAAACGATCAGGAAGCTGCGGGATCGGGCTGGCCGTCTTTTGTGCCAGGGCGCGCATCCGTATGCGCCGGCGCGGCGAAACCGGCCCCGTAATAAGCGAAGGCGAGATTGCGGCGTGTTTCCTCGCGATCGAAATAGAAAACGGTTCGCGCCAGATCGACGACGTTCACCGTGCCGCCGAGGATCGCGATCGCCCGGCGGAAGGCGCGTGCAATCTCATCCTCGCCATCGGCGGCAACCAGGCGCTCGAACCGCAACGGTTTGAGCGCGGCGCTGTCGCCCTTGTCGAATTCGGTGCGCCCGATGGCGCGGGCGAAGGGTGTGCGCGGATCATCCGCGCGGATATGCGCGAGCAGGGTGGCAAGCGTTGCCACGCGCGGCAGATCGCGCTGCGACAGGCCCGGGCGCACCTTGCGCAGTTGGCGAAACAGGCGAAACGTCGCCTCCTGCATGGCCGCCTCAAGCGGTGAGGCGCGACGCAACCGGGCAAGGGCTGCACGCTCTCCGGGGCGGCGCAGCTGCGTATCCGGCTGAAGCGAGCGCCACCAGTCGCGCGCGATCGTCCCCACATCATCGGGGCGCGGCGCGGACTGGCCTGGAGTGGCGGGTTGATCGACCTTGGCGGATGTTCCGGAATCGGACATCGCATAGCTCCTCATGCGGCCTGTCGGCGGCGATATGTTCAGGCGGCAGCTTTGCCGCTCGTCTTCTTCTTGCCGCGCTTGCTTTCGGGCGGCGGCAGGCCGAGATGCGCGAACAGTTTCTCGCCATCCTTGCCGTAGCCGGCGAGCAGCCAGACCAGGTTACGCCGCGCCGCGACCACCTTGCCCATATCGGCCAGCCGGCCGGATTGCGCGGAGAATGGCGCGTAGCGATCAAACAGATCATAGGCGACCGGTTCGAGCGCCCGTTTTCGGAAATCGGCACCCGCCACGGCAATCGCATCCGCGTCATGCGGATCTGCATCCAGCCGCGCGGCAAGGCCGGCCAGCGTATCGAAGAAGGCGCCCTGCGTGCGGTGTTGAAACGATTCCGCGACCGCATCGAGCCGCGCGGCGCCCGCATCGGCGATGGTCAGTGCATGGCGCAGATTGCGCAGCAGACTGCCGTTGACGAGATTGGCCGCCCCGACGAGAGCGCGCGCGGCATGGCCGAGGCGTGTATTGGCGTCGTCATCGGCGAGGATGAAAAGCGGAAACTGCGCCTCGACGAAACCGCGCGCCTTCATGTTGTCCATGTCGTAGCCAGCGGCCCGCAGGCGGGTTCCACCGGCGCGCAGGGCCTGCAACCGGCGCCGTGCAGTCAGTACGGCCGGCGCGGGACGGCGCAGGTAATCGCTGCCTTCCGGCGTCAAGGCCAGATCGATCCAGTGGCGATAGGTGAGCCCGCCGGGCTGGGGATGGACATAGAGCCATTCGGTGCTCGTCGCCTTCTGGCGATACATCGGCGAGAGCGGATGGCGCAGCGTGCCGTAATTCATGCCCCACGGCTTCGTGCGATAAGTGCGCACGCAGGTGGTAACAGGCTCCCCGGTGATGGCACAGGTTCTGGCACAGGTCACGCCTTCCCCGCCGGCCGCGACATCCAGCCGGATGCGCCGGGGCATGCCCCAATAGACCCCGCGCGGATCGATATCGTCTTCCCCCAGAGGCGGCTTCTTGCCCTCGGAGGTCCGGGTCGGGGCGAGCCAGGGGAAGATGCGCGGCAGGGTCTGCGGCGTGATTTCGGGTGCTTGCGCGGCAGCATTCTCCAGATTGAGCCACAAAAGATGCCACAGGGCCGGCTTGTCCGGCGGGGCGAGCACCAGCGTCGTCAGCGGGCCGCCGCCGCGCAGGGAGGTGCGGTGCCCTGCCCCGCCGCTCGGCGCATAGGCCTGCAATGTGAACAGCGCCATGGCCGCGGCCGGCAGCGACAGGGCGGGAAACCGTCCCCGCTTCTGGAAAAGATCGCCGTTGTTGCGTTCGGTATTGGCGCCGGGCGCCTCGATCATCAGGCCGGAAACGGGAACCGCCTCGCCTGCAAAATCCTCGCAATCCTGCATGAAGCGGGGCCCGTCCCCGGTCAGTGCGAAGGCGGCGGCGAGGGGCGCGAAACGCGCGGCGAGTTCCTCGGAACCGGGCGGCGCCTGCCACCAGCCGCGCCAGGCGCGATCATCCTGCGGCTGACAGCTGCAGGCGAGCAGCCCGATCATGAACTCGACCGCCGCCGCATCGAAATCCGCCCTCCCCCAATCGAAGGCGATGACGGGATCCTCCGCGAGGCCCGACACGACTCCCGCCGGCGTAACCCATTCCCGCGCGCCCGAGAGCCGCCGCACCGGCAACCAGCGCTCGTCCAGCAGATTGAAAACGCCTTCAGCCATGAGCCCCCGCGAATCACGCGCCTGCGCTGCAATCAAGCTTGTCGTATTGGATCAGGATTGCAAGAACATCAGACGGATTACACACAAATGATTGCAGATGCCCCTCACGATCCATCGCCGCGCATCCGCGCTTCAAGAGCTTGCACCGTGAGGGGCAGCTTGGTATCCTCACTTTTGTGAGGTTTGGTGTAGAATATTAGAATCGTCTATGGCGGTTCCATTTTGCACCTCCTTTCGCACCAACCGCGTCTGAGCTTTCCGGGCACGGGACGCGGCACCCACCATAGCCGACCGCTTCATGCGGTCGGCTGCTCCATACGTTGCCATAATCAAATTCGATACAAAAAAGCATGTATCGATAATAGCAGCGTAAGATCCCAATTACCGAACTTAGGGCGCCAAGTCAACCCACGTGTGCGCGCCCGGAATTCCCCTACCCCAGAAATCTGAGGAACGCTCGTACGCCGCTGTCGTCGAAACATGCGGGTCATCCCCGGGGGAACCGCTCCATTTCGCACAACATCCCCACCCCGGTCCAGTCCCTGCGGGCTATGATCACCGCGCGCCAGCCGGTTCGATCTCCCGCACCTCGATCGGCAACGGCCCATCGCTCGGGTCAGGGTCCGCAACCCAGATTATCGCAGCGTGCGCGGGTTTCACGCGCGCGATTCCAAAGCCTCGCCATAGCCGGCATCCATTGCGGTTCATCCCCACGTGCGTGGGGAACACCCCTTCTTTGAGACGACCAAGGCGCCGGTGATCGGTTCATCCCCACGTGCGTGGGGAACACAAAGACTGCCGAAACGTGGAAGTTTATGCGAGCGGTTCATCCCCACGTGCGTGGGGAACACGGTGCTTCGGCAGTCCGACGCGACAATTAAACGCGGTTCATCCCCACGTGCGTGGGGAACACTCATTACCCTGCGAAAGCACGTTGACCATCGACGGTTCATCCCCACGTGCGTGGGGAACACCCTGGCCTTGCGGGCCGTGGTCGAGATCATCTCGGTTCATCCCCACGTGCGTGGGGAACACCACGTATTCGAACTGATCGTTCTCATAGACGACGGTTCATCCCCACGTGCGTGGGGAACACGGCCAACTGGACATGCCAGCGCGCGCTGGCGCCGGTTCATCCCCACGTGCGTGGGGAACACTCGAAAACACCCCAAGCAGACGTTTGTTTATGCGGTTCATCCCCACGTGCGTGGGGAACACTCCGGTGGATGCGATGAGGTGGCCGGCTTGGGCGGTTCATCCCCACGTGCGTGGGGAACACTCAGGCGAGGACAAAAAACATTTCTCCAGCACTGGTTCATCCCCACGTGCGTGGGGAACACGGTCCAGAGCAGGATCGTCGCGCCCATGCCGACGGTTCATCCCCACGTGCGTGGGGAACACATCCGCATCGGATTGCAGACGATGCACGATGGCGGTTCATCCCCACGTGCGTGGGGAACACAGCATTGCGAGTTCGCCCTGTGCGATCAGTCCCGGTTCATCCCCACGTGCGTGGGGAACACAATGACGTGCAAGCCCGCGTCGGATACCGGGGCGGTTCATCCCCACGTGCGTGGGGAACACGTTCAATGGTACCTCAGCGGCGATATTGAAAACGGTTCATCCCCACGTGCGTGGGGAACACTCGCCCTACCAGACATACTCGATCACGCCCTACGGTTCATCCCCACGTGCGTGGGGAACACGACGCCCCGGCGGATTATGACCGCCGCGCGTTCGGTTCATCCCCACGTGCGTGGGGAACACCAGGATTTCAGCCTCACCCCCACCAACACCGGCGGTTCATCCCCACGTGCGTGGGGAACACGCAATCAACCGGTTCGAGGTGAGCTAAATGGACGGTTCATCCCCACGTGCGTGGGGAACACGTGATGACCTGCTAGAACGACTGAAACATGTACGGTTCATCCCCACGTGCGTGGGGAACACAGTTCAAGGGCTGCTCGGTCGGGTGCCACTGCCGGTTCATCCCCACGTGCGTGGGGAACACTGGCCGCACCTGCATATCGTCCTGCGCACGCCCGGTTCATCCCCACGTGCGTGGGGAACACCTGCGGTATTTCCTCCGCTACGACGGAACGGACGGTTCATCCCCACGTGCGTGGGGAACACCAGTTCGCGACACGCTGCAGCGGTCTTTACTCCGGTTCATCCCCACGTGCGTGGGGAACACATCGGCATGAAGTGGTAGCGCGATGCCGTCGCCGGTTCATCCCCACGTGCGTGGGGAACACGTGCACTGGCGCATCATGGCATCCGAAGACGGCGGTTCATCCCCACGTGCGTGGGGAACACTCGAACCTGTAATTCGACTGCGCCATGACGTACGGTTCATCCCCACGTGCGTGGGGAACACCCGGGCGCGGAGCCGAATCGCTTGAGCTTGAGCGGTTCATCCCCACGTGCGTGGGGAACACATCCAATGGTACCTCAGCGGCGATATTGAAAACGGTTCATCCCCACGTGCGTGGGGAACACAAATCTCCCTCTATCTGGATATTCGCACGCATCGGTTCATCCCCACGTGCGTGGGGAACACGGGGACCCCCTGTGTCCCTCCTACCACGGTAGTCGGTTCATCCCCACGTGCGTGGGGAACACGGTCGTTCGGATCGAACCCGTCGGGCTGCTGCCGGTTCATCCCCACGTGCGTGGGGAACACACACCCGCATCGCCGCGCAGGCTGCGCCCCCTCGGTTCATCCCCACGTGCGTGGGGAACACATGAACTCCTGATCGGTCATGTCGGCGATCGCCGGTTCATCCCCACGTGCGTGGGGAACACTCTTCCGAGAAGTTATTGATTTCACGATTCAATTTCGATGTCAAAGAGCCTACCGGCTGATTCCCGGTTTGTTCGTGAGCATGAATCTGCCCTGAAATCGGGATGAATTGCAAGCCGGTTGGCGCGCAGCCGGGATGGAACGGAATTTGTTGTCAGGGTATCGAGGATTGCGTAAACCATCCGCATACAGGCGCGCTTCATCGGCGAATCGCGCCGGGGTTTGTATTTGCAGCTGGATCCATGTTGAACACGCTCAGCCTTTTCTGGACACGAATCCGCTATCCATTGGGCGCGATGGTGGCATGGGTGGCCACTCTGGTCGGCCTGGTATCCGGCTCTGCAACGATCATCTTGCTGGTTTGGGACACGGGTGGCATGCGGGAACTCGTCCAGGCTGCAACGCTGTCGTCGATTACAATCATCGCTTTCATTGCCCTCGCGGTCCAGAATTTCCGACGAACATATGCGGATACCTTCGTGCGCAATATCGGTGAACTGACGCGGGCAGCCGAAATCCAACGCAAGATCAATACGCTGCTCGAAAATTTAATCGAGCAGGGCGAGGAAGAATCAAAACCCCAGAAGAAAGATACCGATCGGATAATGCACCTTTTTCGAGAGCTGCTCACGATCTATGCAACGATCTACTCATCGATCACAGGCACCCGCTGTCGTTTTTGCATCAAACTTATTCGTCCATCAGACGATCAAACTGGCGCTGTTCAGGAATTTTATCTCTATAGCTTGGCGCGCGACGCGGCTTCATTCGAAGAGGAAAAGCAGCATGATCGGATACGGGACCAGAAATCCATTGATGCGTTGAGGAACAACACTGATTTTCTGAAATTATGGGACCCGAGTCAGCCGAGCGAAAACTACTTTATCAGCGACGATCTTTCAAAGGAACATGGATACAAAAATACCAGCATTCACTACCGTCAAAACATACAGAGCAACCCCAACAGTCAGAACAGCACGAAATGGTCACTGTGGTATCGCTCGACAATCGTCTGGCCCATCCGGCAGGATGCCGACGCGCTCCTGGGCATCGAAGACACGATGCCGCACGGATTCCTCGCGGTAGATAGCCGCGTTCCCAATACCTTCGACCGCGGTACACACGTCGCCCTCGGACGAACATTCGCGATTTCACTCTACCCGCTTATCGATCTGTACACGCGGGTGCTGGAATGATAGCACCGACAAATGGAGGTTCTGGTCATGTCAGATAAACAACCTGTACGGTCGCGCGGCTATGATCTCGGTGGCGTCGAGAAAGCTCCCGGTCGGAACGAGTATTATCTGACGATCATGCGTGATGGAAAATCCGTGGGGCGCGTACGGGTGCGGGCGCCGATGAACCCGCCTACCTTTTACGGGGACGATGACACCGTCTATTGCGAACCGGAGGGGCAGCATCACAGCCCTGTCGAGACATCCGGCGCGATGGAGCTCTTGCCGAAGCCCTGACGCGCCGACGCTTTCGGCCCCGGATATGGTTCATTCCCATCGGGAAACGACCATATCGCGCGATACGAAACACGCACGACCAGCGCCCCGACGCCCAATCGCCAGCACGTAAAGCCGCGCTCATCCCCAGTTGAGCTGGAAGCACCATTGCCCGCTGAGCCGGACTTGACCGGTGAACGGTTCATCCCCACGTGCGTGGGGAACACGATGCGGCGCTCGTAGTCGGTTTGCGCGGCGACGGTTCATCCCCACGTGCGTGGGGAACACCGGCGTTTCTTCCGGTCCGGTTTCCGGTTCGGCGGTTCATCCCCACGTGCGTGGGGAACACAGCGGCAGCGGCAACCCAAACCGTTCGCCCAGCGGTTCATCCCCACGTGCGTGGGGAACACGGCCGCACCACGGCTGAAATGCGCGCCATTTGCGGTTCATCCCCACGTGCGTGGGGAACACTATTCCGGCAAGGGCTCGATCGCGCACGATGACGGTTCATCCCCACGTGCGTGGGGAACACGGCAATGCGCCCCCGATGCAAAGCGCCCCGGCCGGTTCATCCCCACGTGCGTGGGGAACACTGTTGCCGTGCTGGACGTGTTGCGGGACAACGCGGTTCATCCCCACGTGCGTGGGGAACACTGCAGCACCCCACACCGGCTCAACGTTCTCGCCGGTTCATCCCCACGTGCGTGGGGAACACCCAGCCGACATTGACGGTTGCGGCCTTTGGACCGGTTCATCCCCACGTGCGTGGGGAACACTGTGAAAGGCGGGGGCGCGGCCTCACGCGCGGCGGTTCATCCCCACGTGCGTGGGGAACACTTGATGAAAGCCGGTTGCGACGTTTGGGCAAGCGGTTCATCCCCACGTGCGTGGGGAACACCATCACATCGTGGTCATCACGCACGCGTTCATCGGTTCATCCCCACGTGCGTGGGGAACACAATAAGTGCGGCCTCTTTCGCTGCGTTGTCGTCGGTTCATCCCCACGTGCGTGGGGAACACGATGGGATCGCAATCCATCACGCCGATTCCCACGGTTCATCCCCACGTGCGTGGGGAACACGCCCAGCCGGAAATCTCAAGAGCGCCTGGACGGTTCATCCCCACGTGCGTGGGGAACACACCCAGAGATGATCTCGACCACACCCCAACACCGGTTCATCCCCACGTGCGTGGGGAACACATCTTGTCCTGGATAAGCTGCTTTGCGCTGAACGGTTCATCCCCACGTGCGTGGGGAACACGCGCGGCGCGGGGCATGTCACGCCCTCATTGCCGGTTCATCCCCACGTGCGTGGGGAACACGAGCCGCGCGATCTCGGCAGGGGTGAACCACTCGGTTCATCCCCACGTGCGTGGGGAACACTGTTCTTGATCTTACTGGTCCTCAGGGAAATGCGGTTCATCCCCACGTGCGTGGGGAACACATATTCACCAGAAAAAAGAATTGAAGGCGTATCGGTTCATCCCCACGTGCGTGGGGAACACTCCAGCGCGCAGCGTAGGGCAGACGGCAGTTCCGGTTCATCCCCACGTGCGTGGGGAACACGCACGCGCTGGATGCGTTTCGTGACGATCCCGCGGTTCATCCCCACGTGCGTGGGGAACACCTGATCCGGGTCGCGCCGGTCAATCTTTTTAGCGGTTCATCCCCACGTGCGTGGGGAACACTGTTCTTTCGAATACACAGAGAAACGCAACGTCGGTTCATCCCCACGTGCGTGGGGAACACTCTTCCGAGAAGTTATTGATTTCACGATTTAATTTCGATGTCAAAGAGCGTACCGACTGATTCGCGGTTTGTTCTTGGGCATGAATCTGCCCTGAAACCGGGGTGGATTGCAAGCGTCTGTTGCGGTTGAATCAAGGCATCGTGAAACCGTCGAGAGGGTCGTAGCGGCCTTCGAGGACATCGTTACCGCTGCCTTGGCAGGTGAATCGCCAGCCCGAATCGCAGTCGCGCATCAGCACGACGATGCGGGCGTGGATACCCCGGCTTGCGAAGCGTTCCTCGAGCGCATGCGCCTGCCGCTCGATCTCCGGCGCAAGGCCTGCGCGGGGGCGGAACCGGTTCTGGCGGATGGCGACTTCCGACAGGGACCAGGCACGGCGCGGGTCAGGATCCGCTTCGGAGCCCGTCTCGGAGCCGGCCTCGCAGACCGTGTCGGCATGCAGTGGCGCCAGCGCGCCGCCCTCCCCGATCACCGCGAGGCGCAGCGTCACCCTTTCATCGCCCTCGCGTGTCGGCGTCACCGTGTCGGGCCCCCATGCGCCGGATTCAGGGGCGTAACCGGGGGCGAAGTCGATCACGTTGAGGCCGGCAAAGGCCCGGCTCGCGAGATCGCGCCCGGCCTGCTCGTCCGCGCTTGCCTGGAGGGATGGGGGCGCACCCAGACTCGCATCGGGCGCATAGACCGCCTCGATCAGCCCGCGCAGGTCCTCCGGCACCCGCATCACCGGCTGCGCGAACAGGGCCCGCGCCGAAAGCCAGAGCCGGGCATGATCGCGGTAGACATATTGTCCGATCGGGAAGAGCTGCCCATACCAGTCCGCCGGCGCATCCGCTACAGGGTCAGGCGCGACGACGGCGAGTTCCGGGCCCGGAACCGGACGCGCGCCGCGCGTATGCCGCCACAGCCGCCCGGCGCGCTGGATCATCAGGTCGATCGGCGCGAGATCCGTGAGCATCAGGTCGAAATCGAGATCGAGAGATTGTTCGACCACCTGGGTCGCGACGAGCACCCGCCCTGCCCGCTCATCCGGCCGCGACGCCTTGCCGAAACGTGTGACCACCCGCTCCTCGATGGCGAGCCTGTCGGCCATGGCGAAGCGGGCGTGAAACAGATCGACCGCCAGCCCCTGCCCGCGCAGAAACCGGGCGGCCTCGATCGCATCATCGACGCTGTTGCGGATCCAGGCCACCGCTGCACCGTCGCGCGCAGCCCGGATGATCCGCTCCTGCGCCGCCTCCGGCGTGTCGACGCGCGTCACCGTGATCGCGCGGGCAAGATCGGCCCTTGCCGCGAGAGGCGTGATCACGGGTGCGCTTGTTGGTGTGCCGGATACGGCGGTTGCGCAGGGATACGGTGTTGCGGCACCCGCCGGCGCACTCTTGCCATAGGCTCGGATCAGCCGTGCGCGCATGGCCGCCGGGAGCGTTGCGGAGAGGACGATCACCGGTGCATCGAGCCGTGCTTGATGCACCACCAGCGCCTCGATCTCCGCCTGCATATAGGCGTCATAGGCATGGGCCTCGTCGATGATCAGCACCTGCCGCGACAGGCCGAGCTGGCGGATCGCCGCGTGCTTGACGGGGAGCACCGCGAGCAGGGCCTGGTCGATCGTGCCGACGCCAATCTCCGCCAGAAAGGCGCGCCGACGGTCATCCGCCAGCCAGCGCGTACAGGCCGCCGAAGCTGTCTCGTCCTCATCCGCATCCGCGCTTGGGGCACCGCCATAGCCGACCTCCTCGCGCCGCCCCGCCAGCGCAATGGAGCGGATGAAGGCCGGGTCGAGATTACGCGCGCCGTGGGCGAGGACGATGCTCGGTCGCGCGCCCGGCGCGTAGAGCGCGCGATAGGCCGCCCCGAGGCGGCGATAGAGGCCGTTCGCCGTTGCCATGGTGGGCAGCGCCACGTAGATACCGCCCGCGCGCGCTGCCTGCATCAGGCGATGGGCGAGGATCAGCGCCGCCTCGGTCTTTCCAGAGCCGGTGACGTCCTCGATGATGAAAAGACCCGAGCCCTCGCAATCCACCTGCGCCGCCCATTCCTGCGCCTGAGTCGGCGTGAAGGCGCCGCCGCTGACGATGGCGAGACTGTCTCCGCGCGCCACCTGCGCGCGCTCCAGGCCGCTCGCCGCGATCGCCGCTTTCGCTTGCGGGGTTGCGTGATTGCCCCAATACTCCGGCCAGGAGATGTCCGGGGTGGCATAGGGAAAATACCGCTGATCCGAGCCGATCCAGTCGGCGAGCGCCACGAGCCCTGCCAGACGCCAGGACAAGGCTGTTTCAGCGCCTTGCGCGATCGGCGGCAGCACCGGGCCTTCGAAAAGCGTCATCACGCGTTCCACGAGCGCGCGCGCCGCATTTGCCCCGGCCTCGTCGGGTCGCCCCACATGCACGCTGAGATCAACCTCTACCGGGACCGGGCGGCCATGATGGCCGAAGACGGGGCCGAGCAGGAAAGCGCGCTCGAACTCGTTCTGGCCGAGAAGCAGCGCGAGTTCCTTTCCGCAAAAGCGTGCATCTTCCACCATCGCGTATCCGACGGCGCCATGGTTGCACGCCACCGCACGCGGCGGGCCGAGCAGCGTGTGCGGGTAGACGTCCAGTGCCTTGGCCTGAAAGGTTCGCGCACATTTCCCGAGATCGTGCAAGGCGACCAACGCCGCGAGACCGTTGATCGCTTCATCCGCATCACCGTCAAATGACGCGACGAGTCCGGCGCGCTGCTCGGGCCAGATCCGGATCAGCTTTAAGAAAGTGGCTGCGACGTCGAGGCTGTGCCAGGCGAGTGGATGATACGGCATGATCTGACGCAAGCTTGCATCGCCCGCACCAGGCTGCGCCTTGCCCCAGATCTGCATAACGCCATCATGCGAAAAGAACCGAACCACCACCGTGCGTTCCTCAAAAAAGGTTAAACGTTATCCTGAAATAAAAACAGCCTTGCCGGCAATTCCCGACTTGAACGACCTGTCAGATGGAGAGCAACTGTTATTTGTGTCTGCAAATGATGCGCGTACAATTGATTGGCGGCTGCGCCGACTAATCGTCGTCCTCAACAACCCTCGTTAGGGACTTTTACTCGACTGCTCCATCTTCCCCGCAGGCGCGCTATACCGGTCCCGCACACGCGAGAGAGGACCCATCACGACCATATTCTTCAACAAAGCGCGCGAGCGCTGGCAGTACGATTTCCAGCGCCACGGAGAGCGCTATCAAGGCTACTGCATCGATCCGGAATCGGGAGAGCCAGTAAAGACGAAGCGTCAGGCGCAGGCGATCGAGGCGCTGCTGAAGGGCTGCGCCGGCATAGGACCGATCAAGGAAGCGCCGTCCGCGCCTGTCGCTGCGGTCACCTTCGCAGAGGTGATCGCCTCCTACGCCGAAAACCACGCGCGGCATTGCCGGACGTGGACGACGATGCGGTATCAGCTTCGGGAACTGGTCGATTTCTTCGGCCTCGAAACGCCCGCCGACGACATCCGCCCGGAAGACATCGTGCGCTACATCGCGTGGTCTCGGCAACAACCAGTGAGGCGGTACCGGGGCGGTCAGAAGGCCGGGCGCGGCGATTTCCTCGACACGGGGGCGAAGCGCTCGCCAAGCACGATCAACAATCATCTCGCCTTGTTCGCTGCCGCCATGGCCCGCGCCCGGAAGCAGGGCCTCATACGGCATGTTGTCGATGTTCCCCGCCTGCGGGTCCCGCGTGACCTCCCGAACCCGCTGCGGCCCGAAGACGCCCGCGCGATTCTGGCGCAGGCAGAGCCGCACCTCCGTGACGTCATCGTACTTTGCATGAGCACGGGAATGCGGCTTCGGGAGCGCCTGCCCCTCCGATGGAAGCAGGTCGATCTGGACCGGGCCGTCATCACGCTCGACAGCAGCACCAAGAGCGGCAAGGGTCGCGCCGTGTATCTGGGCAATCAGGCGCAGGCTACGCTGACCCGGCTCGCATCCGAGCGCCCGGAAGGTGCAGATCACGTGATCCTCTACCGGCACAAAGGCACGGGCGATCCGCGACCGATCAAGGATATCCACAAGTCTTGGGGACGGGCGTTGGAGCGCGCGGGGCTCAAAGGCCGGTATCGGTTGCACGACAACCGGGCGGCCTTCTGCACGGCATTGGCGGAAACCGGGGCGAACGCGATCGATATCCAGCGGCTGGCCGGTCACGCCTCGATCGCGACCACGATGCGCCATATCAACGCGAGTGATTCGCGCCTCCGTGAGACAGTCGGGCGCCTCCCGGCATCGACTATCCACAACAGATGGCGACCCCGGCAGGAATCGAACCTGCAACCTGTGGATTAGAAGTCCACCGCTCTATCCGGTTGAGCTACGGGGCCTGAACTGGAAAAATCCCTAACGAGGCACATCGGTAAACCTAAAAGATTAGCGATATCAATAATATAGGATATATAGTCCAACTGATTAGAAGTCCGGTGCTCTATCCTGCTGAGCTACGGGGCCGAGGGCGGTGCCGGGGCGCCACCTTGTTGCGCCACGCCTAGTGGGTCCAGGCACCGACGCGGTTGTATTTGAAATTATCCGCATAGGCGAGCGTACGGCGCTTGGGTTGCTTGGGCTGCTCGACGCGGTAGGGGATGCCGTTACGTTCGCAATAGGCGACCGCTTCCTCGCTCGTCTCGAAGGAGAGCTTCACCTGCTGCGTCATGTCGGAGGAACTCGTCCAGCCCATCAAGGGCTCGACCGTGCGCGGCGTCGACTGATCGAAAACCAGAACCCACTTCCTGGTGCGCGCTGTGCCGGAAGAGGTCGCGCCACGGGCGGGTTTGAAGATGCGAGCGGTCATGCTTGGCCTCAGATCCTTGGAAACGTCCCCTTGCCCGGCGAACCGGGAATTGGCCATCTGGTCGGGGCGGCAGGATTTGAACCTGCGACCCTCTGCTCCCAAAGCAGATGCGCTACCAGGCTGCGCTACGCCCCGATGATGGTCAACACGTTGTCAACTAGGCGGTTTGCGAACGGATGGCAAGCCTCTTCAACCGCGCCACACGCAGCCCCGACATGCGCAATATCATAGGGCGATACGATTTATAATTGCTGAACGCCGGAATGACGCGATTCACTGTGCGAATAACGGGTGTTCGATGCGATCCCCGGCTGTGATGCCGAACCGATCACTGATGCCGGCATTGATCTCGAATACCGCGAGAACCGGCTCGCCGGACGAAATCGAGCGCTCCGACAGCGGCTCGGTATCGCGTGCAATCCGTGCGATGGAGCCATCGGCGCGCACGAACAGCATATCCAGCGGAATATACGTGTTGCGCATCCACATCGAGACCATGTCGACGCGCCCGAAATCAAACAGCATGCCATGATCGTCCGGCATCGAACGCCGATACATCAGCCCGCGCGCACGACTCTCCGGCGTGTTGGCCAGCTCGACCGAAAACACATGCCGGTCGTCGCCGCTGATGATCGTCAGCGAATCGGCATCCTGAGCCTGTGCTGCCTGATAGGAACCGGGAAGGGAAATGGAAAGGGCGAGCAGCGCAACGACCAGCAACGCCGCCACCACGAATCGATTCACGATCGGGCACCACCAGGAGCTTGCAGAACCGGGGCCCGAAGGCATTGCGGTGCATGGGGCACGCCGGGGCGGGATCGTGATCATCATTCTGAAACCAGCCTCAGTGGGACGCGGGCAGGCGCCCCTCCGGCAACCGGACCTCGGCTGCCATCAGCCCCTTGGGCCCATCGCCATAACGCACCAGAACGGTCTCTCCGGGCTGGAGTTCGGCGATACCGTAGCGGCGCAGGGTCTCCATGTGCACGAAGATATCCGGAGTCCCCTCCCCGCGTGTCACGAAGCCGAAGCCACGCAGGCGGTTGAACCATTTCACGATGCAGGGCTCCAGAGGGCTCGTCGGCTCGACGGTGACATGGGTGCGCGGCATCGGCAGTTCGGAGGGATGCAACGCCGTCGATTCATCCATCGAAACAAGCCGGAAAGCCTGGAAACCCCGGCTGCGCCGCACGGCCTCGACGACGACAGTAGCGCCTTCATGCGCCGTCTGATAACCACCCTTCTGCAAGCAGGTCACGTGGAGCAGCACATCCGGCCAGCCATTATCCGGCACGATGAAGCCAAACCCCTTTGCAACGTCGAACCACTTGATCCGACCGGTAACCTCGAAAAGCTGGAGCTGCGCTTCCGCCGCCTGCGCGTCAGCGGCGGCACCCTGTTCGCCGGCAGGCCCCGCCGCAGCCGTTTCGCGTGACGGATCCGGGTCGTTTTGCACGGATGGAGCGACATCCGGTTTGAACGGATCATGGTTAGACATATACTCACCAACCGAATCACGACGACAATATAATCTTAACGATAAGATACCATCGCTGTGCAATTCCGAAAGCCCGAATTGGATGCAGATCCCGCCTTTCATTGCTGCACTGCGAAATCAGAGGTTGCCCCTTATCGCTCGCGCCCGAACGGCGCGTCGGTCACCGCGATGAGGATGCCCGGATCCGGAGACATGTGCTCATGGCCATTCCGACGCGCTTGCGCCTCGATGCGCTCGATCTTGCCCGCGGTGTGGCAATTCTGGCCATGGTCATCTACCATTTCGCCTGGGATCTGAGCTTTCTCGGCTTCGTCGCCACCGATGTGGGTCGCGAACCCGGCTGGATCGCGTTTGCGCGCGCCATTGCGACGAGCTTTCTGGTGATCGTCGGAATCAGCCTCGTATTCGCGCACCAGGCGGGACAGAGCTGGTCGAAATTCGTGCGGCGCGTGGCGAAGATTGCGGCAGCGGCCGGCGCGATCACGCTCGCGACGTTCATGGTCTTTCCCGATGCCTTCATCTTCTTCGGTATTCTGCACATGATCGCAGCCGGCAGCATCCTGGCCCTGCCCTTCCTGCGCGCGCCGGTGCTGCTGACCCTCGCTGCGGCCCTCGCCGTTTTCGCTGCGCCCCAATTCTACGGCTCCCCCGCCTTCGATACGCGCTGGCTCGCCTGGATCGGCTTTTTTGAAACCCCGCCCCTGACGAACGATTTCGAGCCTGTCTTCCCCTGGTTCTCCGCCGTGCTCGTCGGCGTCGCGGCGGGGCGGCTGGCCTTTGATCGCGGTCTGATCATCCATCTCGCCCGCTGGCAGATACGCAGTCGACCGGCGCGCTGGCTTGCCGGCGCCGGACGCTGGAGCCTCGTGATCTACCTTCTGCACCAGCCGATCCTGCTCGGTGCGCTCTACCCGCTCGCCATGCTGACAGCCCCTGCCCCGGCGACGTTCACGCAGGCTTGTGTCGCGGAATGCGTGGCTGTCGGCACCGATGAAGCCATCTGCGCCCCCGCCTGTGCATGCACGCGTGACGCGCTCGTACGCAACGGATTCGAGCGCTTGCTCGAGGCGCCAAGCATCAGCCAGCAGGAGCAGACGCTGCTGGACGATGTCGCCGCCCAATGCTTCCGTGCCGTACGCGATGGTGATCCAACGGGCAATGATCCTCTCGATATCAAGCCCCTGAGATGAACAAAAGGGCGCACCGTCGACCGGCGCGCCCCTGGTTCGATCGACCGGCGATCGCCGGCAGATCAGTCAGGCAGACGATCGGCAATGCCCTGCACGAAGAAATCCATCCCGAGAACCTGCTCATCGGAGAGCACACCATCACCCTCGCAGGGCACTTCCGACCCGTCCTGCGCAATGATCGGGCAGGTGAAGGGATTGAGCTCGCCCGAACGGATGGCTGCTTCCGTGTCAGCGGCACGCTCGGCGACATCATCCGGCATGTTGGTATAAGGCGCCATGCGGATCATGTCGGCAGACAGACCGCCCCAGGTGTCGCTCGGCTCCCAGGTCCCTTCAATGACGGCGCCAACACGCTCGACGTAATAGTCCGACCAGTTGTTGACGATCGAGGTCAGCAGCGTATCAGGGGCGAAGTCGATCATGTCAGAGGCCTGGCCGAAGCCGTAGGCGCCGCGATCAGCGGCGGTCTGCATGGCGGCGGGGCTGTCGACGTGCTGGGCGATGACGTCGGCGCCCTGATCGAGCAATGCGCGGGCTGCGTCGGTTTCACGGGCGGGATCGAACCAGGCGTTGACGTATACGACGCGCAGTTCGATATCCGGGTTTACCGATTGCGCGCCGAGAATATAGGCGTTCATCCCGGCAGTGACTTCCGGGATCGGATAGGCGCCGATATAGCCGATCACGCCGCTCTCGGACATCTCCGCCGCGATCTGACCGAGGATGTAGCGACCCTCATGGAAGCGCGCATTGTAGGTCGCGACATTGTCCGCACGGCGGAAGCCGGTGGCATGCTCGAACTTCACATCCGGAAAGCGTTCTGCGACGCGGATGGTCGGCTCCATATAGCCGAAGGAGGTGGTGAAGATCAGATCATGGCCAGTGCGGGCCAGTTGCTCGATCACGCGCTCGGCATCACCGCCGGAGACGCTCTCGACGAAGGTCGTCTCGACCTGATCACCAAAGGCTTCCTCGATGGCGAGGCGGCCCTGGTTATGCTGATAGGTCCAGCCGAAATCACCGACCGGCCCGACGAAAACGAATCCGACCTTGACCGGCTCATCGCTCTGGGCCTGGGCCGGTGCGGCGCCGAACGCCATCATTGCGGCAAGCGCGCCCGCTGCTACGAAATCCCGTCTCTTCATGACGACCCCTTTCTTTATTGGTTTCAGCAGATTGGCATGCCCCCGAAACCAGCGCAATGCCACAGAAAACAGCTTCGCTTCAGCACGTTACGACAGCATCTGCAGCACAATCGTTGTGCAGCCTGCCGCGCGCCTGCGCAGTGCTACCGGTCCGGCACATAGGGCTGGCCGAGCGAACCCGGTGCCCCGACCCCGCTCGACCCGCGCCGCGCCGAGAGGATCACCAGAGCGATGATCGTCGCGAGATATGGCACGGCAGAGAGGAATTGCGAGGGCAGCCCGAATTGCGCCGCCTGCGCATGCAGTTGCAGCACTGTCGCGGCGCCGAAGATATAGGCGCCGACAAGCGCCCAGCCCGGTCGCCAGGCGGCGAAGACGACGAGCGCCACGGCGATCCAGCCGCGCCCGGCCGTCATGTTCGGCGCCCAGAAACGTGTATAGACCAGCGAGAGATAGGCGCCCGCGAGTCCCGCGCAGATCCCGCCGAAGACCACCGCCATGAAGCGCACCTTCAGCACCGGCAGGCCGAGCGAATGCGCCGAGCCGTGGTTCTCGCCGATCGAGCGCAGCCGCAGGCCCGCGCGCGTCCGCATCAGGAACCACGCGACCCCGGCGACGAGCAGCAGCGAGAGATAGACGAAAATGTCTTGCGAAAAGACAGCGCTGCCCAGGATCGGCAGATCCGAGAGCAGTGGAATCGCAAGGCTCGGTGTGGGCGGCAGCCGCTCGCCCACGAAGGGCGCCCCGATCACGCCCGACAGGCCGAGCCCGAGAATCGTCAGCGCCAGTCCGGCGCCGACCTGGTTCGCCGCAAAGCCGAGCACCACCACCGCGAACAGGGCCGCCATCAGCCCGCCGGCCATCATGCCGAAGCCGATGCCGATCCAGGTTGAATCGAACAGAAAGGCGCCGACGAAGGCGCTCACCGCCCCCATCGCCATCATGCCCTCCACTCCGAGATTGAGCACGCCCGCACGTTCCGCCACAAGCTCGCCGATGGCTGCGATCAGGAGCGGCGTCGAGGCCATGACGATGGTGAACAGGATCGCTTCGAAAGTGGTCATGCGCGCGCCCTCACGATCCGCAACCGATTGCTCACCAGAGCATCCGCCGAGAGTACGCAGAGCAACACCAGCCCCTGGAAGGCGAGCGCGAGATCAAGCGGCAGCCGCAGCATGATCTGCGCATTCTCGCCCCCGATCAGGATCAGCGCCATGATGAAGCCGGCGACGAGGATGCCGATCGGATTGAGCCGCCCGAGAAAGGCCACGATGATCGCCGTGAATCCGTAACCCGGCGAGATCGAGGGCTGCACCTGGCGTAACACGCCCGAGACCTCGATGATCCCGGCCAGCCCGGCCAGCCCGCCCGAGATGCAGAACACGGTGACGATGGTGCGCGCCTGCGAGAAACCGGCGAAACGCGCGGCGCGCGGCGCATCGCCGCTCACCCGCAACCGGTAGCCGAACAGCGTGCGCCCGAGCACCACCATGGTCACGATCGCGGCGATCAGCGCGAAGATCACGCCGATATGCACCCGCCCCATCCCGGCGATTGCCGGAAGCGTCGCGGCCGTGTCGAAGACCACGGATTGCGGGAAGTTGAAGCCCATCGGATCCCGCCAGGGGCCGCGCACCAGATAATCAAGCAGCAATTGCGCCACATAGACGAGGAAGAGCGAGGTCAGGATCTCGTTGACGCCGAAGCGCACCCGCAGGAACGCCGGAATCGCGCCATAGAGCGCGCCGCCGATCATGGCGAGGATCATCATGGCCGGCAGCACCCAGATTCCGGCATCGGTACCGTGGGTGGCGAGTGCGAGCCAGGAGCCGAAAATGGCGCCGACGATGAATTGTCCCTCTGCCCCGATATTCCACAGATTGGCGCGAAAGCAGTAGGACAGGCCGATGGCGATGATGACGAGCGGCGACGCCTTCATGGCGATCTCGCGAAGCGACCACGGATCCGTCAGCGGATCCAGAATATAGATCTGGAAGGCGGCCACGGGCGAGCGACCCATGCCCCAGATCACCAGCCCGGCAATGGCGAAGGAGACGATCAGCGCCGCGACCGGCGCGAGCGCCCGCGCCCGCGCCTTCGGCTCCACTCTCGGGACGAGTTCAATGCGCATCTTGCGGCGCGACCCCCATCATTTCGAGACCGACCGCTTCACGCGTCCATTCCCCTGTCGGCCGCAGCCGGCTGACATGCCCCTCATGGATCACTGCCATGCGGTCGGCGATGGCGAAGAGCTCGTCGAGGTCCTGGCTGATCACCAGCACCGCCGCGCCTTGCGCCGCAAGATCGATCAGCGCCTGGCGGATCACCCGCGCAGCGCCGGCATCAACGCCCCAGGTCGGCTGATCGACGACGAGAAGTTTGGGGCCGCGCACAATCTCGCGTCCGACCACGAATTTCTGCAGATTGCCGCCGGAGAGCTTGCGCGCCAGCGCATCGGCGCCCGGCGTGCGCACGTCGAAATCACCCACCACCTTCGCCGCCATGCGCCGCGCCTTGTCGAAGGCGATGAAGCCGCTGCTCACGATGCCGCCGATCGCGTGATGTGACAAAACCGTATTGTCCCCAAGTCCGTGACCCGGCACGGCTGCGTGGCCGAGCCGCTCTTCCGGAACGAAGGCCCCGCCGAGCTTGCGCCGGGCATCGATCCCCTTCAATCCCACGGCGACCCCGTCGATCACCACGGCGCCGGGTTCATCCGTCGGCCTCTCGCCGGAAATTGCTGCGAAGAGTTCGCTCTGGCCGTTACCCGCGATCCCCGCAATGCCAACGATTTCGCCGGCGGCAACGGCGATATCGACATCGCGCAGGGGGCGCTCGTGGATGGAGCGGGCGGGCATTGAGAGGTTCTGCACCTGAAGCATCTCGTCATGCCCGCGAGCCTTCGCCGTGCGCGCCACATCGCCGACTTCCTGCCCGACCATCAGCGCGGCGATCTCGCGGGCGCTGCTCTCGCGCGGATCGAGCCTGGCGACGACCTTGCCGCCGCGCAGGATCGTGGCGTCGCGGCACAGCCGGCGCACTTCCTCCAGCTTGTGCGAGATATACAGAATCGCCCTGCCCTCGCCGGCAAGTTGCTCCAGTGTCTCGAACAGCCCTTCCGATTCCTGTGGCGTGAGCACCGAGGTCGGCTCGTCGAGGACGATCAGCTTGGGATTCTGCAACAGGCAGCGCACGATCTCGATGCGCTGGCGCTCGCCGGCGGAGAGCGTCCAGACACGGCGATCCGGGTCGAGCGGCAGGCCGTAGCCCTCGCTCACCTGCTTGAGGCGCTTGCGCACCACGTTGAAGGAGAGATCGGTCAGCGCGACGGCGACATTTTCCGCCACTGTCATCTCGTCGAAGAGCGAGAAATGCTGGAATACCATGCCGATGCCAAGATTTCTTGCATCAACGGGTGAATTGATTTCGACCTGCTTCCCCTCCCAGAATATCTCGCCGGCACTCGGCTCGATCCCCCCGTAGAGGATCTTCACCAGCGTGGATTTGCCCGCCCCGTTCTCCCCCAGAAGCGCGTGCACCTCGCCGGGCGCGATCGCGAAATCGATCGCGTCATTGGCGACGAGATTGCCGTAATGCTTCGTGATGCCCTTCAGCGCGACGAGTGTCCCGCCGGAGGAGGATCTTGGGGGGGATGAGGCGGACAAACCGGTTTGCTCTCTCGCTCAGGGGCTCATCACCGTGGCCCCGGTCGTCTCGCGACCCTCGAGCGCCTTGTGGACATCGACCGCATCGGCGAGTTTGGCGCGGTGGTGGACGGGGATCTTCACCGCCCCGCTAGCGACCACATCGAACAGCTCGCCCGCGACCTCCTCCAGATCGGCACGCTTGGCGATATGCGTGAACAGCGTCGGGCGGGTGGCGTAGAGCGAGCCCTTCTGGGCCAGCAGGCCGAGATTGAAGGCCTCGATCGCACCGGAGGCGTTGCCGAAACTCGCAAACATCCCGAACGGACGCAGGCAGTCCAGCGATGCCGGGAAGGTCGCCTTGCCGACGCCGTCATAGACGACATGGCAGCGCTCCCCCCTGGTGATCTCGTCGACGCGCTTGGCGAAATCCTCGTCGCGATAATAGATCACGTGATCGCAGCCGTTCTGCATGGCGAGTTCGCCCTTCTCGCGCGAACCGACCGTGCCGATCACCGTGGCGCCGAGATGCCTGGCCCATTGGCAGGCGATCAGGCCGACACCGCCGGCGGCAGCGTGGAAGAGGATGGTGTCGCCTTTCTTCACGCGGTAGGTCCGGCGCAGAAGGTATTGCGCCGTCATGCCTTTCAGCATCATCGCGGCAGCGGTCTCGTCATCGACGCCGGCCGGCGTGGCGACGACCTTGTCGGCCTCGAGCAGACGTTCATCGGCATAGGAGCCGAGCGTCGCGGCATAGGCGACGCGGTCGCCCTCCTTGAAGCGGGTCACACCCTCGCCCACCGCCGTGACCACGCCCGCACCCTCGTTGCCGGGGGTGAAGGGAATGCTCGGCGCCGGGTAGAGGCCGGAGCGGAAATAGGTGTCGATGTAATTGACGCCGATGGCCGTGTGCTTGACCCGGATCTCGCCGGGGCCGGGATCGCCGACGGCGACTTCCTCGTAACGCATGACCTCGGGGCCGCCATTTTCATAGATGCGGATCGCCATGGTCTTTGACATGGGCCGTCTCCTCCCTCGTTCGCGTCGGATCATAGGATGCGGGACAGTCCTACCGCAACGTCCATCGCGTCGTCAGAGGCATTTGCTCACAGGCCGATTGCATCGCGCAAGGGAGCGAGCCCCACCGCCGAGACGGACAATGCGGCACCGGCGATGATCATCGCGACGCCGATCGCGTTGGGCAGGCGCTGCGAATCGACCATCTTCTCCGCCGCCATGATGATTGCGAATATTGCCATCCAGAGGATGTTCATGGCGCCGAGCACCACGAGCAGCCCCATCATCGCCCAGCAACAGCCGACGCAGAGCACACCCTGATGAAGACCGAGCCGAAACGCCGCCATATTGCGCGTCAGCGCCGCCTCGCGCTCCTCGCTAAAGGGATGGCGGATGGTGACGAGACAGGCGCGCTTGAGCGGCGAGAACTGGTAGAACCCGGCGGCGCCGATAATCGCCCCGGCGAGGATCGTCGCGGTTGCCGGCGGCAGGGCGATGCCCGACAGGATCGCCGAGATGAAGGCCTGCGCCGTTGCCGCCACGACGGCCACGATCACCCAGATCCCGAGATAACCCGCCGCCACGGCCAGCGGCGATGCGGCATGGGCCCGGTCGCTCACCTCCTTCTCGACGCGATCGGCGAAACCGACGATCAACAGACTCGCGGTCGGCAGCATCATCGCGACGCTCATGGCGATCCACATGCCGATCGCCATACCCAGCCGCGAGAGCATTTCCGCCGTCGAACGGGAACCGAGAATATCGGCGGGGGCGCACAGCGCCTCCATGAAGGCGGCGGCACCCGAGGCCATGGTGATTGCTTCGGCGAACATCACCCCCCAACCCAGCGCCGTCAGCAGAACGAGCGCCGTGATCGCCACCGGCATCGGTTGCAGGATCGGGCCGAATTTTTGCCTGAACGCCGTCATGGGCGCATGCTCCCTCGCGCATGAAACCGGTACTTTCATGCCGATCTCCTAGCGCGTCCATTGAAGCGGCTGCATTGATCGAAAGCAAGCGCTGCGCCTTGCGCGCCTCAACGGCGTGCGGCCGATCCGCGCCCTTCCCCGAGCCATGCGGCAAGAACGGCGCCGAGCAGCAGCAGAAGACCGAGCAGCCCGAGCGCGAGCGGCATCACCGATACGCCGAGCACCACGGAAGAACCGCTCGGGCGGATGCCGATCCAGTCATTGCCATAGGCGCGCGCATCGCCACGCACGCTCTGGATTCGCGGCACGGCAAGGGCCCCCTCCGCGCGCGACAGGCGCCGCACCGATCCACCGGTCTCTAAGGTGATATCCGCCAATTGCTCGCGCGTGGAGAAGACATCGACGAGTTCGCGTGGGTTGGCCGGACCAACGCTGGCAAAGGCGACGAGATCCCCGTTGCGCAGCGTGTAAAGCCCGCGTTCCTCGCCGGCGATCTCGGCCCGGAACAGGCCGGGCAGATGGGGTTCGAGCGCGACGCCGGACTCGGCACCCGAGGGCGATGTGACGCTGACGGAGGCAACCTCGTCGGCCATGCTCTGACGCTCGATGAAGATCCGCTCTCCCTGCGTCGTCGCGCGCAACGCCTCCTCCTCCAGCGCCGGCTCGCGCATCAGCCAATGCGCGGTCCGGCGCAGGAGATCCACATGCGGGCCGCCTTCGCGATAACCCCGCGCCCAGAGCCAGGCATGATCAGACAGAAGCAGCGCGACGCGCCCCTCGCCCTGGCGCTCCAGCACCAGCAGTGGACGGTCCTGCGCGCCCGACATCACCGTCTGCCCCGCAGTGACCCGCGTGTCGAGCACGCGCAACCACTCGCCCCAGGCCGGCGGATCGCTTTCCGATCCCGGAAGACCGCGCGTCACCGGGTGGCGCTCACCGGTATCCGTGAGCATCGCCTTGAACGGCTCCTCCAGCACACCGCCGGTCGGCTCGCCCGGAATGATCGGCGCGAGGCGGGTGCGGGCAAGCGAGGCGCGCCCGGCGAATTCCGGCCCCGCCGCGAGCAGAACGGCGCCACCCTCGCGCACATAACGCACGATGTTGTCGTAATAGATCGACGGCAGGATGCTCTGATTGGCATAGCGATCGAAAATGATCAGATCGAACTCGCCGATCTTGTCCTGAAACAGTTCGCGCGTGGGAAAGGCGATCAGCGACAATTCGTCGATCGGCGTGCCGTCCTGCTTTTCCGGCGGGCGCAGGATGGTGAAATGCACGAGATCGACATTGGCATCCGAGCGCAACAGGTTCCGCCAGGTCCGCTCGCCCGCATGGGGCTCGCCGGAGACGAGCAGGACGCGGAGATTCTCGCGAATCCCCTCGATCGTCACGACGGCCCGGTTATTGGCCATGGTGAGCTCGTCGGGCAGCGGCTCGACCTCGATCTCGACCACATTGGGGCCGGCACGGTCGATCTGGACGGGGATGCGGAATGATGCTTCCGTCGGCACTTCCCGGCGCGCGAGACGCTCGCCGTCGCGGCGCACGGTGACCACGGCCGAGCCCGTGCCGCCGCGCTCGCCGATCTTCGCCTCGATCAGTTGCGTGCGCCCGACAATGCCGTAGCGCGGCGCCCGGATCAGATCAATCTGCCGGTCGGCCTCGTCCGGGTATCCTGTGATCAGGGCATGCAGGGGTCCTGTGAAGCCGAGATCCTCCGCTGATCCGGGAATGTCATGGACGACGCCGTCGGTGAGCATCACCGCGCCCGCCACGCGCTCCGGCGGCACGTCGGCGAGCCCGTTGGCGAGCCCGGTGAAGAGTTCCGTTCCAGCGTCACCCGCCGCATCACCCACCTCGATGATGCGCAGTTCGATATTGCGCAACCCGCCAAAACGCTGCTCCAGCTCCTCGCGGACAGCCTGCGTCACCTGCGCCCGATCGCCCAGCCGTTGAGAGGTCGACCGGTCCACCACCAGGGCCACGACATCATCGACCGGCTCGCGGTCCTGCGTGACGAAGGCGGGATTGGCCAGTGCAAGCACCAGCACGACCAGCGCAGCCGCGCGCAACAGGGCCACCGGCCCGCGTATGACGATCGCGGCCAGCGCGACCAGAGCCGCGAGAATGCCAGCCGCGATCAGCACGGCATCGGGGACCAGCGGTGTGAAGCTCAAACTCGCCAAAGCGTCGCCTTCCTCAATTGCCGAGCCGCTCCAGCAGGGCGGGCACATGCACCTGATCGGCCTTGTAGTTGCCCGTCAGCGCGTACATCACGATGTTCATCCCGGCGCGGAACGCCATCTCGCGCTGACGCGGATCGCTGCCACTCACCGGCAGCATCGCCTCACCCCGCGACCCGATCGCCCAGGCGCCCGCGAGATCGTTCGCGGTGATGATGATCGGCGACACGGCGTCACCGGCCCGTGCCGGACGCATCCCCTCCTCGACGGGAGCCGGGGGCAATTCCTCGACCCAGGTCACACCGGATGAATGCCGGCCCGGCAATTCATCCATGATGAAGAACGTCTTGGTCAGGACGTGATCCGGCGGCATCGGCTCAAGCGGGGGCACGTCGACATCCGCAAGCAGCCGGCGCAGATATGCGGCTTCGGGCGAACGCGCTGAACCGGGGCGCCAGTTGGTCGCCGCGTCGCGGGTATCCATGATCAGCATGCCGCCATTCTTCATATAGGCCTCGATCCGCTGCATCGCGTCGCGCGACGGTATCGGCGCATCGGGCACGATCGGCCAGTACAGAACCGGAAAGAAAGCGAGTTCGTCCGTCTCGATATCGACGCCCATTGGCGCACCGGGTTCGAGGGATGTGCGCGCGGCCAGCGCCCGCGACAGCCCGTCGAGCCCCGCCTCGCTGATCTCGTCGACGCGCGCGTCGTGGGTGCGGATATAGCCGAGCCGGGTCACCATTGCGGCCTCGATATCCTCGATCGTATCGGCTGGTGCCGGCCCGGGCGCGCTGATCGCGAGAAAGGCGAGCGCAAGCGCACCCGTTCCGAGAGCCGCGCGTCGAAAGCGCGCGGCGAAGGCGCCGGCATGTCCCGAGAGCAGCATGGCGAGAATCGTATCGACCAGAAACAGGCCGAGGGCCGCCACGAGAAGCGGCGGGCGCAAATCCACAGTTTCCGCCGGTTCGAGCGGCAGGATGCGCGCATCAAGGATGGCGAGATCGACGGGAACGAGCCGGTCCTCGGCATTGAGCGTATTCACCGCGATCGCCGATTCCGTCGGGCCGTAGAAACCGGGCGGATGATCGAACCCGGCGCGCTCCGCAAAGGTCCGGGTGACCGGGCGGGCATGCGAAGGCGGCGAACCGAGATTGCCGGCCCCGTCGAGAGCCAGGCGCGGCGCGACGGGCTGACGCTCCCCCCCTGTCTGAAGACCGGCGCCCGGCGGTGCGGCGGCAAATTGCAGGGTCTCGCGCAACATGTCGACGAACAGCCCGGTCAGCGGCAGGTTCGACCAGCTCGCATCCGCTGTCACGTGAAAGAGCACGCTCATGCCGTCGCCACGCCGATCCGCCGTGACGATCGGGGTACCGTCTTCGAGCGCCGCCCATGTCCGCTCGGTCAGCGCGCCGGAGGGCTCGGCGAGGATCTGGCGCGAGATACCAAGCTCGTCCGGAACGGCGAGACCATGGAACGGGCTTTCCCGGGCGAATTCCGCCAGGGTGCGCGGTGCATCCCAGGAGAGCGCGCCACCGAGATTGCGCCCGCCATCGCGCAAACGCACGGGCAGAAGGTCGTCGACATTGCCGGTCATCCGTGATCCCGCAAAGCGCAGCAGCAGCCCGCCCTCTTCCATGAAAGTCGCGATCCGCGCCTGCGTGCGTGGCGGCAGAACGCCGATATCGGCGAGCACCAGAACATTGACCTGCCCGTCGAGCAGTTCCTCGATCGCTTCAGCCGAGCCGCCGCGCCCCTCGCGGATCTCGGCATAGGGCTCAAGCGCCCGCTCGATATAGAAGGTCGGCGCGAGCAGCGGCTGTGCAAGATCGAGCGTGGTTCCCGTCACGATGCCGACGCGGCTGCGCCGGCTGCGCGAATCAAGCAATGTCGTCGCGGCTGCGGATGCTTCCTCCACGATGTCGATCCGCGCCACGGAATTGCGCAATTCAATGGGGATGTCGAAACGCACATCAGTTTCGGTCTCGTCCGGCAGAAAAACGAAGGTCTCCTCGGCCAGCGTCAGGCCCCGCAGATCGGCGGCGCGCACGCGCCCCTCGTCACGCGCATTCGGCTCGGCACGCAGCACGTCGACAGAAAGCCCCTGCGCAGAATTGCGCGCATTGCCCAGCGCCAGCGCGGGTGCGGGATCCGGGCCCAAGATGGTCAGGGTTCGATCCTGCGCGATCTCCGCGAGCAGCATCGCCATGTCATCCTCGCCGGCGATGCCGACGCCGCCGGTAATCCAGAGGATTTCGGTATCGGGATGCGCTTCGAGAAAAGCACTGAGCGGACGGCGCCAGCTCTCGGCCTGCGGAAAATGTGGACGCGCGTTGACGGCCCGCAAGCGCTCCAGCGCGGCTGCAGGCTCCTCCAGAGCGATTTCCGCTACCGGCGTCGCCGTGGCCACAATGCCCATCGAGCGCCCGTCCCGCGCAATCGCCTCGCCCTGTTCCAGCGCGATCGCCGCATGCCGGCGCCAATCGGCAGCTGTACCGGCGCCATTGTCGACGATCATCAACACCGGTGCGCGCCGGTCACCCTCCAGCGAGGGCGCCGGATTGAGGATCGGGCCAGCGGCGGCGAGGATCAGCAATGCGGCGATGACGAGGCGCAGCAGCAGGAGCCACCACGGCGTGCGCGCCGGCAATTCACGACGCGGGATCAGATCGGCGACGATCTTGAGCGGCGGAAACGCGATCCGGCGCGGCTGCGGCGGGGTCACCCGCAGGAGCAGCCAGATCGCAGGGAGGGCGATCAGCCCGGCAAGGACGAGCGGTACGGCGAAGGTGAGCGGCAGACCGAACATGTCAGCGCCCTCCCATGCCCGAGCGCGCCGCCTGGACGAGCGCCATCAGCCGCAGGGCGGCCTCGCTGGCGGGACGGTCGGTGCGGTGAATCGTGAGCGTCCATCCCCGCCGCCGCGTCGCCGCCTCCAGCGCATCGCGGTGGCGGGCAATGCGCGTGCGATACTGCGCGCCCCAGCTCGCCGCATCCCCGACCCGCAGCCGCAGACCGCCCTCGGGATCCTCCAGCATGGCCTGCCCGGCAAAGGGAAAGCTCTCCTCGACCGGATCGACGATCATCATGACATGCCCGCGCGCGCCCCGCGCTGCAATCGCCGCGATGCAGGCTTCCCATTCCTCGGCGGGGCTGAGGCAGTCACTGAGGATCACCGCTTCGTCATGGGGGGCGAGCGCCGTAGGCGGTGGCATGTCGGTGGCGTCGGAGCCGCGCGGATCGGCGAGGATTTCGGCGAAACGCTCGGCGATCCGGCGCACGGCGCGGGGCGGCGCCTGCCCCATCATGCCGACACGCTCGCCCGCCTCGACGAAGCTCTCGGCGAGCGCGAGGCCGAGCACCACGGCCCGGTCGCATTTCGGCGCCATGGCAAGCTCCGAACCGAAGGCCATGGAGGCGGAACGGTCGATCCACAGATGCACCGAGTGCGCCGCCTCCCATTCGCGCTCGCGCACATAGAGACGGTCGTCGCGGCCAGAACGGCGCCAGTCGATCCGCGATGCCGGCTCGCCACTGCTGAAGGGGCGGAACTGCCAGAAGGTTTCGCCCGGGCCCGCACGGCGACGTCCATGGATACCGTGCGCGAGGGTCCCGGCGACGCGGCGCGCCTCCAGTACCAGACGCGGCAGCCGCGCTGCGAGATCCTGCGCCGCCAGCGTGACCGTCCGCCCGGGTAGCCGTTGCGTCTCGCTGAGGACCCGCACGCGCGCCATGTCAGGGCCTCACCCGCCGAGCCGCGCCGTCAGACGCTGCACGAGATCGGGAATGGTGACGCCGTCGGCGCGCGCGGCGAATGTCAGGGCCATGCGGTGCTTGAGCACCGGCGCGGCGAGCAGCGCCACATCATCAATGGAGGGCGAGACGCGGCCCTGGATCAGCGCATGCGCGCGCGCAGCAAAAATCAGCGCCTGCGAGGCGCGCGGACCAGGCCCCCAGAGCAGATGCTCGGTCACGGCGGGATCGCCCTCCCCCGGTCGCGCGGCGCGCACCAGATCAAGAATGGCCTCGACGATGCTGTCTCCGACCGGCAGGCGGCGCGCGAGGCGCTGCGCGCTCATCAGCGCCTCACCCGACATCACCGCACCGGGACGGGCTTCGGAATCCCCCGTCGTCTCCAGCAGGATGCGCCGCTCGGCATCGCGATCGGGGTAGTCGATGTCGATCTGAAGCAGAAAACGGTCGAGCTGGGCCTCCGGCAGCGGATAGGTGCCCTCCTGCTCGATGGGATTCTGCGTGGCGAGCACGTGGAACGGACGCGGCAGGTCGTGACGCTCGCCACTCACGGAAACGTGATGCTCCTGCATCGCCTGCAACAGGGCCGACTGGGTTCGCGGACTGGCGCGGTTGATCTCGTCGGCCATCAGAAGCTGCGCGAAGATCGGCCCGCGCACGAAGCGGAAATGGCGCCGGCGATCAGCATCCTCCTCAAGGATTTCCGAGCCGGTAATGTCGGAGGGCATCAGATCGGGCGTGAACTGGACCCGACGCGCATCAAGGCCGAGCACCGTGCCGAGCGTTTCGACGAGCTTCGTCTTGGCGAGGCCCGGCACACCGACGAGCAGCCCGTGCCCTCCGGCGAGGATCGTCGTCAGCGCCAGATCGACCACGTTCTTCTGACCGAAGATGACAGCCTCGACGGCCTCGCGGGCGCTGACCACGGTTTCCAGTGTCGCTTCGGCGTTGCGCAGCACCGATTCGTCAAGGGATTGCGGCGTCGACGACGTTTCTTGCATGCAGCAGGCCTTTTTCGCATCGGCGCCGGGTCGGCGCAGGATCATGCACGCCGCAATGGCGTGGTGGCGGGTTGCGCGAGTCACACCCGACACGGTGTCAGTTTGGGCCGGATGACCGCAAGCCGCAAGCGGGACCCTGCGCCGCAGCGATCCGGTCGCCGCATTGGTGAATCTGGGCGCGGCTCGCGTCGAAAATATGGCCGCCGCGACCGCTTCATCCCGGTCTCGTATTGCGAAGTTCAGCCCGGCGCACCCGCCTCTCCGGCGCACCAGGCCAGAATGCGGCGGTTGCGCACCGCGCCGCGGGCCTCGCCGGCGAGGCCGTAATAATCAGCCAGCCGCGACAGGGCCCGTGCGATCATGATCTTGCCCGACCGCGCCGGCCAGGCACGCGCCCGCTCGATTTCGCTGATCCGGATGAGAAAGCCGCAGACATCGATGAGCAGATCGCCATCCTCGGCGCCCAGATGCCGCACGGCCCGGGTCACGCGCTGGCGCGCGGCGATGCAGGCCTCCGTTGCGTCGAGCCGGCCGGCGCGATTGCCGCCCCCACCACCCCCGCCCGAGCCGAGCCGGTCCCAGTCGATGCTCACACCGGGCATGATTCCTGCCATGGTGAGATCGCGCCGGAAGCGCTCACCGGCCTCGAACTGCGCGGCGTCGATGAGCGGCGCGCCATCCGCACCCTTGCGTGCGGCGAGCCAGGCGAGAGGACTTTCTTCCTGATTGACCCGCACGCGCGCTTGCGCCCCGTCATCGACGGGATCCGGCCTGTCGGCCATCACCGCGACGCGATGCTGCACAGCGAAGGCCTCGTCGCCCTGACCTGCGCGACGCGCCGCCAGCCGCGCGAGATAGCCCTTCCCGGCCTGCGAGATCAGTGTCGCTGCTGTGGAATCCGCGCGATTCCTGCTTGTAATCGCGCGATCATGCTGCAGAGGATCCTGTTGCACGAGATCATGCCGGATGAGCAAATCCAACGCGCTGCGCGCAAAGCTGCCGCCGCCGAGCGAGACCGCAGAGCCGTCACGGCGGAACTCCCCACCCTTGCTGAGAAGGATCCGGTCCGGGTCGAACGGATCGGACCGCATCCGCGTTCCCTGCACCGCCAGCCCCTGCAACAAGCGCAAGGCCTCGCGGGACAGAGCAGGCTCAGCCGGGGATCCCGGTATCGGGCCCCGTTTTCCCGACACGCGCTTGCTCGACAAACGCTTGCCAGACCCGCTTTTGCGGCTCGCAGCATCACCCTGACACACCACCGCATTTTCATAATTCATGATTTTCTTCCTTGCCGCACAACCTATGGCGGCAAGGTGGCTCGACAATTCCAGATTGTCAAGACGATTTTCCTATTGGCAGGAAAATCAGATCAGGAACCGTTCGTCCCGCTGGCCCCGTCCGCGCCTTTCGGCTTCAGCCCGAGCCGCTGCATCACCGCCTGGTGCGAGCTGTAGGGCTCCTGCCGCTCGACGCTCCAATAGACCAGCCTGTCAAGCGGAATGGGATCGCCGGTCACGGCGCAGCGTACGAACTTGCCGGGGCGCACGACGCGAAAATGCGCGTCGAGATATTCGATCTGGGCCTCCTGGCCGAAAGCATCGTTGCGGTCGAGCATGCGCGGTCTCCTCGGCCCCATTGCATAGGCAAAGCCGCGCCCCGGTTCAAGCGCCAAGGCGCCGCCTTTCCCGCGAAGCACAGCTTAGCGCGGCGAAGGCGTCTCGGGCACGGGCGTGAGCGGCGGCTTGCCGTCAAACCACGCCACCAGATTGTCGACGACGAGCTGGGCCATGGCATTGCGCGTATGCACCGAAGCCGAGCCGACATGCGGCAGCAGCACCACGTGATCCATCTCGATCAGTTCCTGCGGCACCTGCGGCTCCTTCTCGAAAACGTCGAGCCCCGCCGAGAGGATGGTGCCGTCGCGCAGGGCCGCGATCAGCGCCGCCTCGTCCACGACGCTGCCGCGCGCCACGTTGATCAGCACGCCTTCCGGCCCGAGCGCTTCGAGAATGCGCGCATCGACGAGCTTCTGCGTCCCCGTCCCGCCGGGCGTGATCACGACGAGCGTATCGACATCCCGGGCCATCGCCTCGAGATCGGCATAATAGCGATGCGGCGCATCCGCCTGCTCGCGGCGCCCGTGATAGACGACCTCGACATCAAACGCGTCGAGGCGCCTGGCAATCGCCTTGCCGATGCGACCGTAGCCGAGAATGCCGATCCTGCGCTCGCGCAGTGTCGGGCTGAGCGGGAACGGCTTTTCCAGCCAGCGGCCCTCGCGCAGATAGCGGTCCGCCTGCGGGAGTTTGCGCAAGGTAGCCAGCAGCAGGCCGATGGCGAGATCGGCCACCTCGTCGGTGAGGACGTCCGGCGTGTTGGTCACCACGACACCCTTCGTGCCGGCATAAGCGGCATCGACATGATCATAACCCACACCGAAGCTGGAGACGATTTCGAGCGCCGGCAGCGCGTCGATCAGCGCCTTGTCGACGCGCCCGCTTGCACCACCGCCGGTGGCGACGCCGCGAATCCGGGAGGCGTGCTGCGCGATGAACGCATCGGCGTCATCGGCCTCCCACAAGCGATGCAGGGTGAAGCGCGCATCAAGTTGTTCGATCACGCGCGGCGCCATCGGGCGCGGCATCAGGATCTCGATCTTTCCGGCATCATCGTTCGTGGTCATGGCGCTCTCCCGGCGTGTCTTATCGTCGCGCAGGCCCCATGCATCGGATCGGGCCCGGCGCGCTTTGCCGCCCGTTGATCATCCGGGCAACCGCTTCACTGCAGCTATAACGCGTCACGGCAACCCGGATAAGGCTCTTGCACGCAAAGGCCGCTGCGATCCTGCGCAGGCCGGGACCCGGGCACGACGCTGGCCGCACAGCCCCGCCCAATGGCATTTTCGGGGTTCGACACGGGCTTTCGCTTGCGCCATTATCGCCATAATGAATCGCTGTTCTTGCGTGAATGCTTGGCCTTGCAAAGGTGCACGCCGAACAGGCGAGGAGAAGGGGAACGCATGCTGACGATTGATCGACGCAGTTTCTTCACCGGTGTGGCGGCCGCTGCCGTCGTCGCGGGGATGCCCGGGCGGCTGCGCGCGAGCGAGACCGAATGGGCACACGGCATGTCGATATTCGGCGACCTGAAATACGGGCCGGATTTCGCGCATTTCGATTATGTCGATCCGGATGCACCGAAGGGCGGCTTCTTCGGCACCGACATGTTCGGCACCTTCAATTCCTTCAATCCCTATATCATGCAGGGTGATCCGGCGACCGGGATGGGGCTGACCTTCGACAGCCTGATGACCCGCGCCGCAGACGAGCCGGATGCGCTCTATGGGCTGGTTGCGCAATCGGTCTGGCGCTCGGAGGACGGGCTGACCTATCGCTTCCGCCTGCGCCCGGAGGCGCGCTTCCACGACGGCAGCCCGATCACGCCGGAGGACGTCGCCTTCTCGATCATGATCCTCAAGGACGAGGGCCATCCCAGTATCCGCCAGCAGCTACGCATGCTCGAAGCAGCCGAGGCCGAGGATGACGAGACCGTCGTGGTGCGCTTCGTCGAGGGCCGGTCGCGGGACCTGCCGCTCTCCGTTGCCGGATTGCCGATCCTCTCCGCCGCTTATTGGGAAGACCGCGACTTCGCCGCCTCGACCACCGAGCCGCCGCTCGGATCGGGCCCTTATCGTGTTGCGCGGTTCGAGAGCGGGCGCTTTCTGATCTACGAGCGCGTTCCGGATTACTGGGGTGCGGATCTGCCGGTCAATCGCGGGCAGAGCAACTTCGACCGTGTGCGCTACGACTATTTCCGCGACCGCCAGGTGGCGTTCGAAGCCTTCAAATCCGGCGCCTTCAACTATCGCGAGGAGTTCACCTCGCGCGATTGGGCAACCGGCTACGACTTCTCCGCACACAATGAAGGCCGGGTACAGCGGGAGGAACTGGTCGACGAGACTCCCTCCGCTCGACAGGGCTGGTGGTTCAACACGCGGCGCGGGAAATTCGCCGATCCGCGCATCCGCGAAGCGCTGGGCTATCTGTTTGATTTCGAATCGGTCAATCGGACGATCATGTTCGATTCCTACATGCGCACGAAATCGTATTTCGAGAATTCCCCGATGGCCGCCGAAGGCCCCATCCCTGATGACGAGGCGGCACTGCTCGAACCCTTCCGGGACAGCCTGCCCGAGCGTGTCTTCGGTGAAGCGATCTCGCCGCCGGCTTCAGACGGCTCGGGTACCGATCGCGGCAATCTCCGCCGGGCGCAGGAACTCCTGCAAGAGGCCGGTTGCAGTTATCGCGGGCGCGAGCTGATGCTGCCGAACGGTGAGCGTTTCACCATCGAATTTCTCGACTTCTCCAACGCGCTGGAACCGCATACCCTGCATTTCTCCCGCAATCTGAGCCGGATCGGCATCGATGCGGGGCTGCGTGTGGTCGATGCCTCGCAGTTTCAAAGACGCATTGACGAATTCGACTTCGACATCATCACCCGCCGCTTCGTCGGCTCCCTGACGCCCGGCGGCGAATTGCGCGTGCTCTTCGGCTCGGAAGCCGCCGAACTGACGGGCTCGCCCAATCTCGCCGGCATCGCCGATCCGGCCGTCGATGCGCTGATCGAGAAGGTCATCGCGGCCGGGACGCGTGAGGAGATGTATGTTGCCGCGCGCGCGCTCGACCGGGTGCTGCGCGCCGGTTTCTACTGGGTGCCGATGTGGTTCAAGGGAACGCACTGGCTGGCCTTCTGGGACGAATTCGGGCGACCGGAAACCAAGCCGCGTTTTTCCGTTGGTGCTTTGTCCACCTGGTGGATCGACGAGGAGCGGGCGCGCGCGGCACGACGTGCGTGATCGGGCTTTACGCTGTATGTGTGATTTAGCACGGTAGCTGCCGATTCGTCGCAACCGGGCCAGTGATTCGCTGCGCCCGCATCGTCAGAGGTTCCATGGCCGCTTATATTGCGCGACGTCTTCTGCTGATGATCCCGACGATTTTCGGGATCATGCTGATCTCGTTCGTGATCATCCAGTTCGCGCCCGGCGGACCCGTCGAGCGCATACTGGCCCAGATCCAGGGCGCCGATGCGGGGGCCACGGCGCGCTTCGGTGGCGCCGGCGGCGATGGTGGGGGCCTCGCGGGGCAGATGGGCGGCGGCGATGGCGGAGGCGGCGACGGCGGGGGCGGCGATTCGCGCTATCGCGGTGCGCAGGGGCTCGATCCGCAGTTCATCGCGCAACTCGAGGCACAATTCGGGTTCGATCGCCCTGCCCATGAACGGTTCGCGCTGATGATCTGGAATTTTTCGCGATTCGAATTCGGCGATAGCTATTTCCGCGATATTTCGGTGATCGACCTGATCAAGGAGAAGCTCCCGGTCTCGATCTCGCTCGGCCTCTGGATGACGATCATTTCCTATGCGATCTCCATCCCTCTGGGGGTCAAGAAGGCCGTGCGCGACGGCACCCCCTTCGACTGGTGGACCTCCGCCATCGTCATCGTGGGCTACGCCATCCCCGGCTTTCTCTTTGCGATTCTCCTGATCGTGCTCTTCGCCGGCGGCTCGTTCTGGCAGATATTCCCGCTGCGCGGCCTCTGGTCGGAGCAATATGCCGACATGTCTTTCTGGGCCTGGGTGACGAGCCCCGCCGCGATCCTGGACTATTTCTGGCACCTCGCCCTGCCCATCACCGCCATGGCGATCGGTGCTTTTGCGACGACGACATTGCTCACCAAGAACTCTTTCCTCGACGAGATCCGCAAGCAATACGTCATGACGGCGCGGATGAAGGGACTCTCGGAGCGCCAGGTGCTTTACGGGCACGTTTTCCGCAACGCCATGCTGATCGTGGTGGCCGGTTTCCCCGGCGCCTTCATCAGCGCGTTCTTTACCGGTGCGCTCCTGATCGAGACGATCTTCTCTCTCGACGGGCTCGGCTTGCTCTCCTTCGAATCCATCGTCAACCGCGATTACCCGGTCGTCTTCGCCACCCTCTTCATCTTCTCGCTGCTCGGGCTGGTCGTGAACCTGATCTCCGATCTCACCTATGTCTGGATCGATCCACGCATCGATTTCGAGACACGGGAGGTATGAGATGACGACGCTCACCCTTCATGACGGGCGCGCTCTCCCTCCCCTCAGGGGAGGGATCAAGGGTGGGGTTACCCGCGTGCAAATGCTGCGACGTGCGGGAGTTTCATCGCCCGCTCTCCCCACCCTCATTCCCTCCCCGCTGGGGAGGGAGGCCTGGCTCACCCTTCATGACGGGCACGATTTCCCCGCCAATCCGACCCTGCAGCAGGGGGGATCGTCATGAACGCGCCCGTGACCCAACCCCTCGCCCCGCCGCAGGAACAGAAGGGCTGGCTGAACCTGTCGCCGATCAACCGGCGACGTCTGGATAATTTCAAGGCGAACAAGCGTGGCTACTGGTCGTTCTGGATCTTCATGGTGCTGTTCGTGCTCACCATGTTCGCGGAATTCATCGCCAATGACCGTCCGATCATGGTGTCGTTCAAGGGAGAGATCCTGTTTCCGATCTTCGAGGATTATCCGGAGGACAAGTTCATTGATGACGGTTTTCTGCCGCTGGCGGATTACCGGGAACCGCTGATCGCGGATGCGATCGACGAGCACGGCTGGGCGATCTGGCCGCCGATCCGCTTCCATTACACGACCCACAACCTCTCGCTTCCCGTTCCGGCCCCCTCCCCGCCGACCTGGATGCTCGACGATGCGCAATGCGAGCCTGTCGCGATGCTCACCGGCGGCAGCACCTGCCGGGATCTCGAATGGAACTGGCTCGGCACCGATGACCAGAGCCGCGACGTGCTGGCGCGGCTGATCTACGGTTTTCGCATCTCGGTACTGTTCGGCCTGATCCTCGCTGGTGTCTCGTCGGTGATCGGCGTCTTCGCCGGTGCGGTGCAGGGCTATTTCGGCGGCTGGACGGATCTGATCTTCCAGCGTTTCATCGAGATCTGGACAGCGATCCCGGCGCTCTATCTGCTGATCATCATCGCCTCGATCATCACACCGACATTCTGGGTATTGTTGGGAATCCTGCTGCTGTTCAGCTGGGTGGCGCTGGTGGGCGTCGTGCGCGCGGAATTCCTGCGCGCGCGCAATTTCGAATATGTTCGTGCCGCCCGGGCGCTCGGCCAGTCTGACGGCAAGATCATGATCAAGCATGTCCTGCCCAACGCCATGGTCGCGACGCTGACCTTCCTGCCCTTCATTCTCAACGGCTCGATCACGACGCTCACCTCCCTGGACTTTCTCGGCTTCGGCCTGCCCCCCGGCTCGGCCTCGCTCGGGGAATTGCTGGCGCAGGGCAAGGCCAATCTGCAGGCGCCCTGGCTCGGCCTGACCGGCTTCTTCATCATCGCACTGATGCTGAGCCTGCTGATCTTCATCGGCGAGGCCGTGCGCGATGCCTTCGACCCGCGCAAGACCTTCTCGTGACGGCGCTCATGACGCACCCCGCGCTCCCCACACTCATCTGTCGCGGCCTTCATGACGGGCGCGTCCGTTCGATGCCCAACCAACCGACGAAGGAGCGCGCATGAGTTCGCCGATCCTGTCCGTGCGTGATCTCTCCGTCGCCTTTCGCCAGGGCGAGGATTCGGTGCTGGCGGTCGACCGGGTTTCGTTCGATGTCGCGCCGGGTGAAACCGTCGCGCTGGTGGGGGAATCCGGATCGGGCAAATCGGTGACGGCGCTTTCGGTGGTGAAGCTCCTGAACTACCCCACCGCGTCTCATCCGACGGGCGAGATTCTGTTCAAGGGCAAGGATCTGCTGCCTGCCAGCGAACCGGAGATGATGCAGGTGCGCGGCGCCGACATTACGATGGTCTTCCAGGAGCCGATGACCTCCCTCAACCCGCTGCACACGATCTCGCGCCAGATCGGCGAGATCCTGCGGATGCACCGGCGGCTGAGCGAAAAGGACGCCCGCACGCGCACCCTGGAACTGCTCGAACTCGTCGGTATCCGCGATGCCGGCCAGCGGCTCGACGCTTATCCACATCAGATGTCCGGCGGTCAGCGCCAGCGCGTGATGATTGCCATGGCGCTCGCCAACGAACCGGACCTGCTGATCGCCGATGAGCCGACCACGGCGCTCGACGTAACCGTCCAGGCGCAGATCCTCGAATTGCTGGCTGATCTGAAGAAGCGGCTGGGCATGGCGATGCTTTTCATCACCCATGATCTGGGTATCGTGCGCAGCATCGCCGACAAGGTCTGCGTGATGACCAATGGCAAGATCGTCGAGGCCGGCACCGTGCAGCAGGTGTTTGGCAATCCACAGCACGATTATACCCGGCGCCTGCTCGCGGCAGAGCCGAAGGGCCGACCGCATCCGGTGCCCGCAGGCGCGCCGGTGGTCGTCGAAGCCGGGCCGATCAAGGTCTGGTTCCCGATCAAGAGAGGCTTCCTCGGTCGTACCGTCAACCATGTGAAGGCGGTCGACGAGGTCAGCGTCAGCGTCCGGCAGGGGGAGACGGTTGGCGTCGTTGGCGAATCCGGATCGGGCAAGACGACTCTGGGCCTGGCCATCCTGCGCCTGATCTCGTCGCAAGGCCCGGTGGCGTTCCTCGGCAACCGGATCGACGGGCTGAAATCGAAACAGATCAGGCCCATGCGCAAGAATATGCAAGTGGTCTTTCAAGATCCCTACGGCTCACTCTCGCCGCGCATGTCGGTGACGCAGATCGTGGAGGAAGGCCTGCTCGTGCTCAATCGCGGACTCTCGGCCGATGAGCGGCGTGAGGTCGTGGCGCGGGCGCTGATCGATGTCGGGCTCGACCCCTCCGCCATGGATCGCTATCCGCATGAATTCTCCGGCGGCCAGCGCCAGCGTATCGCCATCGCGCGCGCCATGGCGCTGGAGCCGCAATTCGTGCTTCTGGACGAGCCGACCTCGGCGCTCGACATGTCCGTGCAGGCCCAGATCGTCGAACTCTTGCGCGAACTGCAAGACAAGCGCAAACTGGCTTACATGTTCATAAGCCATGATCTCAAGGTGGTTCGCGCACTCGCCAACCACGTCATCGTGATGCAGAACGGGCGTGTCGTGGAACAAGGCGACGCGGACCGTGTCTTCGACGCGCCTGAAAGCCCCTATACCCGCGCATTGTTCGCCGCAGCCTTTGATCTCGAAGCGGCGGGTGCCGGCATCGTTTCCGATTGATCGGGCCATGTCCGTTCCTCACAAACGCGCCCTCCTGATCGTCCTCGACTCGGTGGGGATCGGTGGCGCGCCGGATGCGGCGGCCTATGGCGACGAAGGCGCGAACACGCTGGGCCATATCACGCAGGGCTGCGCCGGCGGCGCCGGTGATCGCTGCGGGTTGCGCGCAGGTCCGCTGCACCTGCCGAATCTGGCGCGTCTTGGCCTCGGCCATGCCATGCGCGGCGCCAGCGGCGAGACGTATCCGGATCTGATGCGAGACGGCGAACCCGCCGGGCTCCGGGGCCACGCGGTCGAGACATCGCGCGGCAAGGATTCGCCTTCTGGACATTGGGAGATCGCCGGCTGCCCTGTCGATTTCGACTGGGGCTATTTCCCCGACACGCAGCCGACATTCCCGCAATGGCTGACCGATGCCCTGATCAGCGAGGCCCGTCTGCCCGGCATTCTCGGCAATCGCCACTCACCCGGCACCGCCATCGTCGAGCAATGGGGACCTGAGCATCTGCGCACCGGCAAGCCGATCTGCTACACTTCCGTCGACAGCGTGTTGCAGATCGCCGCCCATGAAGAGCAATTCGGCCTGGAGCGACTCTACGAGACCTGCCGTATCGCCCGGCGCCTGTGCGACCCGCTGAAGATCGGGCGGATCATCGCCCGCCCCTTCAAGGGCGACCCGCGCTCCGGCTTCAGCCGCACCGCGAACCGCAAGGATTTCGCCATCCCGCCGCCGGAGGGGACGATCTTCGACCGGCTGCACGATGCGGGGCGCGCCGTCATCAGTGTCGGCAAGATCGGCGATATCTTCGCCCATCGCCATACCGGCGAGGAGGTCAAACCCTCCGGCGACGACGCCTGCCTGAGCGCCGCCATCGCCGCGCTCGACCGCCTGCCGCCGGGCGGGCTGATCTTCACCAATCTCGTTGATTTCGATTCCGATTACGGCCATCGCCGTGACCTGCCCGGCTACGCCGCCGCGCTCGAGTCCTTCGATCGCCGCGTGCCGGAAATCGAGGCGGCGCTCGCGCCGGGCGATCTGTGCGTCCTTGCTGCGGATCACGGCAACGATCCGACCTGGCGCGGCACCGATCACACCCGTGAGCAGGTCCCGATCATCGGCTTCGGCCCCGGTCTCACCGGCGCGACAGTCGGGCAGCGGGAGAGCTTTGCCGATATCGGTGCGAGCATCGCCGATTGGCTCGGTGTTGCCCCGCCGCGCCATGGTCGTCCCTTCCCGATCATCGCATGAAACGACAACGCCCCGGGTGATGCCGGGGCGCTCGTCATGCGCGAGGCGGATTGACGCTCAGTCCCTGGCGCGATCAGTCCTTGGCGCGATCAGTCCTTGGCGCGATCAGTCCTTGGCGCGCTCGACGTAGGACGCATCTTCCGTCATCACCACGATGCGCGTGCCCGTGGCAATATGCGGCGGCACCATGGTGCGCACGCCGTTATTGAGCATGGCGGGCTTGTAGGAGGACGAGGCCGTCTGGCCCTTCACGGTCGGCTCCGTCTCGACGACTTCGAGGGTGACGCGCTGGGGCAGTTCGATGGCGATCGGCAGGCCGTTATGCAGCTTCAGGCTCACCGTCATGCCTTCCTGAAGGAAGGCGGCCTGTTCGCCGATATCCTCACGGGTCATGACGACTTGCTCGTAGCTGTCGGGGTTCATGAAGTGGAACCCCTCGCCATCATCATAGAGGAAGGTATGATCGCGATCCTCGACGACGGCCTTCTCGACCTGCTCGGTGGTGCGGTAGCGCTCGGAGATCTTGGTGCCGTCGGAAATCCGGCGCAGATCGAGCTGGGTAACGGGCGTGCCCTTGCCCGGATGGATGTTCTGCGCCGTGAGAACGACATAGAGCTTGTCGTTGATGTCAACGACGTTACCCTTGCGCAGCGCGCTTGCCAGAACCTTTGCCATTTTCAATCCCGTTCCTGATCAACCGCTCGCGCGGCCTTGAACCTTGCTTCGCGTCGGCTTAACCCGATAACGCGTCCGGGTCCAGACCGGGATACGCATTCACGCGCAATCGAGGCGCAACAGACGGGATTGATCGGCGATGACGCAATGGTGGCGGCCGGAAGTACACGCGGATCGGCGCCCCGCGCTCATGGCGCGCAACCGCATCAGGAGCGGATTGCGGGCCTGGTTCGAGGCGCGCGACTTCGTCGAGGCAGAGCCTGCCGTCCTGCAGGTCTCGCCCGGTAACGAGGCGCATCTGCATGCCTTCGCGACGCGGATGATCGGCCATGACGGCGTGGCGCATCGGATGTACCTGCACACTTCGCCGGAATTCGCCTGCAAGAAGCTGCTCGCCGCCGGCGAAACGGCGCTCTTCGCCTTCGCCCCGGTCTTTCGCAACCGCGAGCGCGGGCCGCTGCATCATCCGGAATTCGTGATGCTGGAATGGTACCGCGCGCATGCGCCCTATGACGCGATCATCGCCGATTGCGCAGCCCTGATCGCGCGCGCCGCCGAGATCACGGGGGCGACGCGTTTTCGCCATCGCGGCGTGGAAGCCGATCCGTTCGCGCCGTTCGAGCGCGTCCCGGTGGCGCAGGCCTTCGCCGATCATGCCGGCATCAATCTTCTCGCCAGTCTGCGCGATGACGGCGGCACCAACCGCGCGGCGCTCGCGAGATCGGCACGCGAGGCCGGGATCAGGGTCGCGCAGGACGATACCTGGGCGGATATCTTCAGCCGCATTCTCGTCGAGCGCGTCGAACCGCAGCTCGGGCGGGGGCGTCTCACCGTGCTTGATCGCTATCCCGTTGCGGAAGCCGCACTGGCGCGCCCCTGCCCGGATGATCCGCGTCTGGCCGAGCGCTTCGAGATCTATGCCTGCGGCGTCGAACTCGCCAACGGGTTCGGCGAGCTCACCGATCCTGACATCCAACGCGAACGCTTCGAGGCGGAAATGGACGAGAAACAGCGTGTCTATGGCGAGCGTTATCCGATCGATGCGGATTTTCTCGCAGCGCTCGCCCTGATGCCGCCGGCAAGCGGCGTGGCGCTCGGTTTCGACCGCCTGATCATGCTGGCCACCGGCGCCCAGCGCATCGACCAGGTGATCTGGACCCCCGTTTCCGAGGCCGGAGGAGAAAGCTGATGGCGCAACGTACCCTGCGCGATCCCGACGCGCTCATCAAAGCCGGTCTCGCCCCGGAATCCGCGCGCGCGGATATCGATGCCGTCAATGCACGCTACGCCATCGCGGTCACGCCGGAAATGGCGGCGCAGATCGACGCGAGCGATCCGCATGACCCGATCGCGGCGCAGTTCATCCCTGATGGGCGCGAATTGCGCACGCGGCCTGAGGAGCTTGCCGATCCGATCGGCGACGAAGCCCACAGCCCGGTGCCCGGCATCGTGCATCGCTATCCTGATCGTGCGCTGCTCAAGGTCGTGCAGGTCTGCCCGGTCTATTGCCGCTTCTGCTTCCGCCGCGAGAGCGTCGGGCCGCAGCATGGCGGGACGCTGCCGCGCGCGGAGCTCGATCACGCGATCGCCTATCTGCGCGATCACCCTGAAATCTGGGAGGTGATCCTCACCGGCGGCGATCCGATGATCCTCTCCCCCGCCCGCATGCGCCATGTCATGGAAAGGCTGGCCGAGATCGACCACATCCGCATCATTCGCCTGCATACGCGCGTCCCCGTGGTGACGCCGGCGCATGTCGACGCGGCGCTGATCACGGCCTTGAAGAGCGCCGGCAAGACGGTCTATGTCGCGCTGCATGCCAATCATCCCAGGGAATTCACGCCGAATGCCAGAGCGGCGATCGCGCGGCTCGTCGATGCGGGGATCCCGATGCTGTCGCAGAGCGTGCTCCTGCGCGGGATCAACGATGATCTCGATACGCTGACGGCGCTGATGCGCTGCTTCGTCGAGCTGCGGATCAAACCCTACCATCTCAATCACGGTGATCTGGCGCCGGGCACGGCGCATTTCCGCACGACGATCGCCGAGGGACGCGCACTGGTCGGCGCGTTGCGGGGGCGGTTGTCGGGATTGTGCCAGTTCTTCTACGTGCTCGACATTCCCGGCGGCGCAGGCAAGGCCGTGCTCAACCCGGATGCGATCGAGGCCGAGGCCAAAGGCGAGATGATCATCCGCGACTGGCAGGGCGGGCACCACCGCTATACTGATTCGATCAGCGGCGCCTGAACCGGCTCAATCGGCCAGCACCATCACCCAGAACTTGCCAAAACGGGTTCCCGGCGCGTGAGCCTTGACGAAACCGATGCGCCGCGCCTCCGGCATCAACAGGTTCTCGTCGTGATAGGCCGATGCCTGCCAGCGCTCCAGCACCCGCTCGGGCGTCTGCGCGCCGGCCTGGAGATTCTCCGCTGCGGTGCCGTTAATGCCGTTACGCGTCATGCGCTTGCCGAAGCGCCCGGCGGCGTGGTGATCGAGATCATCCATGGCGGCGATGGCCCGCGCCTGCTCGTCAGCAGCGCGCATCAGGCTGCGATCGACACGCACCGGCCCGAGCCCCTTCTGCGCACGATACGCCGTCAGCGCCTCGGCCATGGCGCTCGCATGGCTGTGATCGGTGGTGATGCCGGACATGTCGCGGAAGGAAAACAGGGCGCAGCCGCCGAGAAAGGCAGCCATGGTCACGACGAGAATCAACTGCCTCAATATCCGCTCCCGGGAATCGGCTCGATATGAAAACGCGTTTATGACACGCTCACAGGCAGAAATAAGGCACGTCTTGAAACTTTTTTCGACTAAAGCATCTGCGACGCGATATCCGTATTTCTCGCCAGCACGACCACACTCAGAGCAAACCCATGGACGCATCGCATCACGGCCTGAAAATCGGAATCGCGCTGGGCGGCGGGGCGGCGCGGGGGTGGTCGCATATCGGGGTGCTGCGGGTGCTCGCCGAGGAAGGCATCGTGCCCGACATGGTCGCGGGGACCTCGATCGGCGCGGTGGTGGGCGGCTGCCTCGCCGCCGGCAAGCTCGACGATCTTGAGGAGTTCGCCCGCTCGCTCACCCGGGCGCGCGTGCTCGGCCTGCTCGATTTCTCGCTCGGCGCTTCCGGCCTGATCGCGGGCGAGAAGCTGCGCCAGCTGTTGCAGGAGGATCTCGGCGGGTTGCGGATCGAGGAACTGCCGATGCGCTTCGGTGCAATCGCCACCGAGATCACGACCGGCCACGAGATCTGGCTGACGCGCGGACGTCTGCTGCGGGCTGTCCAGGCCTCCTATGCCTTGCCCGGCATCATCAATCCGGTGCGGATCGGGAACCGCCTGCTCGTTGACGGGACGCTCGTGAATCCTGTTCCGGTTTCCGCAGCGCGGGCGCTGGGCGCCGATGTGGTGCTTTGTGTGAATCTCAATGGCGATCTGAAACTGCGCGGCACCACGATCCAGTCGATTGAGGATGCATACGATGACACGGAAGCCGAAACTCCGGAGGCCGAGGAGGAAAACGGGCGCCCCGGCTTTCTGGGGCCCATGCTCGACATGGCCGACAATGTGGCCGACAGCCTGCGTGGACGCGATCCGGCACGGCGCGTGGCGCCGGGCATGGCCAAGGTGATGCTGGACGCGTTCAACATCACCCAGGATCGGATCTCGCGGGCGCGCCTCGCGGGCGATCCGCCGGATCTGATGATCTCGCCGAAACTGGCGAAGATCGGCCTTTTCGATTTCCACCGCGCCGACGAAATCATTGCGCTCGGCGCGCAAGCCACACGCCGGGCCATGCCCGATATCCGCGAATTACTGGCCGAGGCGAAGGCGCTGGCGGCGGCCATGCGCTGATCAGGCGCCAATGTCAGCCGGCCGCTATGTAATCCTTCAAGGCCTGCTGTTCGGCCTCGATATCGGCGAGCCTGCGGTTGACGACGTCGCCGATCGAGATGATCCCGGCCAATGCGCCGTCTTCGACCACCGGAACGTGGCGAAATTTGCCATCCGTCATCAAGCGCATCAGATGATCGGCATCCGCATTGATGCCGCAGGTGACGACATCGCGTGTCATGAATTTCGAAACCGGCGCATCCAGCGCTGCCGCCCCGTCCTGCGACAGCGCGCGGATGATATCGCGCTCGGACAGGATACCGGCAACCGCGCGACCGTCATCACTGACGACGACGGCGCCGATCCTTTTCCCGGCAAGCAGCGCCGCCGCTTGCGACAGCGTCTCCTGCGGCGCAATCGTGACGACCTGCGTCCCCTTGGTGGAAAGAACCTGCCGAACCGTCATGGCACCCTCCCTCGTTGCGTGCATCGTGATGTGCGCGTTATGGGCAGTGTGCTGGACATTGCGGGCGCTGGCAACCATGACGCGTCATCAAACGCGACGATATTCGCCGTCCGGAAATCCGCCTGCCCTTGCCGCATGAAGGAGCTGCTGCTAACTCCGCATCTGAGAGACGCCTTTTGAAACTGGGCCTGCGAGGCAGATCATGACCCGTCAAAGCGATATCGCTCCCGTCCACGTCATCGGCGGCGGCCTGGCCGGCTCGGAAGCCGCGTGGCAGATCGCCCAGGCTGGCGTGCCGGTGATTGTGCACGAAATGCGCCCGCAGCGCATGACCGATGCCCACAAGACGCACGGACTCGCCGAGCTCGTCTGCTCGAATTCGTTCCGCTCGGACGATGCGCAGAGCAATGCGGTGGGCCTCCTGCATCAGGAGATGCGCCGGCTCGATTCGCTGATCATGCGCATGGGCGACGCCCATCAGGTTCCCGCCGGCGGAGCGCTCGCCGTTGATCGCGACGGATTCTCGGATGCGGTGACGCAGGCGCTGGAGGCCCATCCGCTGATCACCATTGATCGTGGTGAGATCGCCGGCCTGCCACCGGAGGATTGGGACAAGGTGATCATCGCCACCGGCCCCCTCACCTCCCCGGCTCTGGCGGACGCGATCCGCGAGATCACCGGTGAAACCGCGCTGGCCTTCTTCGACGCCATCGCGCCGATCGTGCATCGTGAATCGATCGACATGTCGAAGGCCTGGTACCAGAGCCGCTACGACAAGCCGGGCCCGGGCGGCACCGGCGCCGATTACATCAACTGCCCCCTCGACCGGGAGCAGTACGAGGCCTTCATCGACGCGCTTCTGGACGGCGACAAGACCGAATTCAAGGAATGGGAGGCCAACACCCCCTATTTCGACGGCTGCCTGCCCATCGAGGTCATGGCCGAGCGCGGGCGCGAGACGCTGCGGCACGGGCCGATGAAACCCGTCGGCCTGACCAACCCGCATGATCCGGAGGTCAAGCCATACGCCGTGGTGCAGCTGCGCCAGGACAATGCGCTGGGCACGCTCTACAACATGGTTGGCTTCCAGACGAAGCTGAAATACGGGGCGCAGGCCGCGATCCTGCGCATGATTCCCGGCCTCGAGAATGCGGAATTCGCCCGTCTCGGCGGCATCCACCGCAACACCTATCTCAACTCGCCGCGCCTCCTCGACGCGACCCTGCGGCTCGAAGCCATGCCGCGGCTGCGCTTCGCCGGTCAGATCACCGGCTGCGAGGGCTATGTCGAGAGCGCCGCGATCGGCCTGCTGACCGGGCGCTTCTGCGCCGCCGAACGGCTGGGCCAGCCGCTGCGCCCGATGCCGGCCGAGACAGCGCTCGGCGCGCTCGCCAACCACATCACCGGCGGCCATATCGAGAGCATCGACGAGGGGCCGCGCTCCTTCCAGCCGATGAACATCAATTTCGGCCTGTTCCCGCCGCTCGAGAAAGCGCCCATGGGCGAGAACGGCAAACGCCTGCGCGGATCGGCGAAAGCCATCGCGCGCAAGCACGCCCTCACCGACCGGGCCCGCGCAGCCCTCGATGCCTGGCTGGCAGAGCCGGCGGAACGCGCCGTCGCCTGACGTCGCGACCGATCACGAGGCGCGTGCGCGGCCCGATCCGCGCCAGAAGGCGCCGCAACGCGGGAAGGGCGAGGGCGACGCAGCCCTCCGTCGGCGGGAAGCCAGGACGCGCGGCATGCATGAAGATCGCACTCCCGCGTCCGCGCAACGGGCGGGGCATGCGGTTCCAGCCGATATCAACGACGAGATCATAGAGCCCATCCTCGCGCCACATCCGCTCATGGCCGGCGCGCGACGGCAGGCATATCAACTGATTGTAACGCGGATCGCCGGGATCATCGCACCAGCCGTCATGCGGGCGAATGGCCCGCGCGGGCAGGCCCGTGTGCGGGCGCGGCGGACGGCGATCGGGGCGGAAAAACAGAGCGAGCAAGGGAAAGTCACCGATCGGGGTGGCGCCGTCACCTTCGCGTTTGCGCCGGGTCATCCCGCCCTTGCCGATGGCGCAGGGGAGCACTCGCCCGCCAGCGGTGAGCCAGCCGCACCTGCCATTATGCGGGGCGGGGAGAACGTGAATTCTTGCCAGAAATCGCCGTTTCATGCCATTTCCCTGTGGTTGACGCGGATCGCGCCGCGCGCGGGACTTGCCGGAAGTCCGGCCCGGGTTACTCTGCGCTTGAGCGGGATTCCCGGCGAATCTGTCAGTCGCAGGCGGGGCGCTCCCGCATATAGTCGAGGATAGTGTCTGATGTCGAAAGCTCACCGCCTTCTCGTCGTGGATGATGATCAGGATCTGCGCGAGACCCTTGCCGAGCAGCTCGCCCTGCACGAGGAGTTCGACGTGGCCACTGCCGAGAATGCCAGCGCAGCGATGAGCACGGTCCGCAACGAGCGTATCGACCTCGCCATCATGGATGTCGGCCTGCCGGACATGGACGGGCGCGAGGCGGTGAAGCTGATGCGCAAGCACGGTTTCCGCTCGCCGATCATCATGCTGACGGCGCAGGGCTCCGATTCGGATACGGTGCTGGGGCTTGAAGCCGGCGCGAATGATTACGTCCCCAAACCCTTCAAGTTCGCCGTCCTCCTCGCCCGCATTCGCGCCCAGCTGCGCCAATATGCGGCGAGCGAGGATGCAGTCTTCCAGATCGGTCCCTACAGCTTCAAGCCGGGCGCCAAATTGCTGGTCACCGAAAGCGGCTCGAAGCTCAAGCTCACGGAGAAGGAAACCGCCATCCTGCGCTTTCTCTACCGTGCGGATCAGCAGGTCGTGCCGCGCGACACCCTGCTCGCGGAAGTCTGGGGCTACAATGCCAACGTCACCACGCATACGCTGGAGACGCATATCTATCGCCTGCGCCAGAAGATCGAGCCGGACCCCTCCTCCGCTTCGCTGCTGGTGACCGAGGGCGGCGGTTACAAGCTGGTGCCCTGAGGGGCGGATCGGACACCCCATGTCGCTCGACGACGACATCGCCATGCTGGCTCAGGCCCCGCTTCTGGGGCTGCTGGAGCGCGACGCACTGCGCCTGCTCGCCTTCGCGGCTGACAAGCGCCGGCTGCGCCAGGGCGATGTGCTGTTTCGCAAGGGCGATCGCTCGGATGCGGGCTACATCGTCACCGAGGGAGAGATCGGGCTCGATACCGGCGGCGGCAAGCCCGATCTGGTGGCGAAGCGCGGGGATCTGATCGGCCAGACGGCTCTGTTCATACGCGGGCATCGCCCGGCCACCGCGACCGCGCGGGCGCCTTCCGTCGTGCTGCGGCTCTCCGTCAGCCTGATCCGGCGCGTGCTGGAGGAATATCCGGAAGTGGCGGCCTCCATGCATGCCGCCCTCGCCGAGGAGCTCGGCGCATTCAACCAGGAGCTTGCGCGGCTCGGCACACGCTTTGGCTGATCTCATGAGCGAGAGCGCCCCGATCATCCGCGCCGCCGGACCCGCTGATCTCCCCGCCATCCGCGCGATCGTCGAGGCAGCCTACAGCCCCTATATCGAGCGGCTCGGCAAGAAGCCCGGGCCGATGCTCAACGATTACGCCGCGCAGATCGCGGCGGGGCGGGTGCATTGCCTGTGCGATGACGAAGGCGTGGCCGGTTTCACCGTGCTGATCCCCGAGGAATCGCGCTTCATGCTCGACAATGTCGCCGTAGCTGATCGCGCACGCGGGCGCGGCTACGGACGGGCCCTGATGGCCTTCGCCGAAGATGCTGCGCGCCAGGCGGGTTACCGTGCGATCACGCTCTACACCCATGAGAAAATGCACGAGAACCGCGCGCTCTATGCGCGGCTCGGCTATCGCGAGACCGGGCTGATCCGGGAGAAGGGTTTCGCGCGCATCTATATGGAAAAGAGCGTGTGATCCGTCTAGCCGTTACGGCGACCCCGTGACAGTTCGACCGGCGCGTTGAACATGTCGCTCTGCGCGGCGCCCTCCTCGGCAAATTCCAGATTCTCGATGCGCTGACCCCGCCGCGTGATCTTCTCCGACGAGATCCGGATCTGCCCGACATCCTCCTGCGCCTGCCGGAAATGCTGGTCGAGCCGCTCGACCCGCTCGCCGAGCCGCGTCACATCGGCCACGAGACGCCCGACCTCGCGCTGGATCACCTGCGCTTCTTCCCGGATCCGCGCATCACGGGCGAGCCCCTGCATGACCTGGATGGCGAGAACCAGCAGCGAGGGCGAGACGATCATCACCCGGGCGCGATAGGCGCGCTGGACCAGATCCTCGAAATGCTCCTGCAGATCCGCATGCAGCGACTCTGCGGGCACGAACATCATCGCCACATCCTGGGTTTCGCCGGCGATCAGATATTTCTGGGCGATGTCCTTGATATGCGTGCCGATATCGCTGCGCAGCTTCTGCGCCGCACGCGTGCGCGCCTCCGGTCCGCGCGCCTCGCGGAAGGCGGAGAACGCCTCAAGCGGAAATTTCGCGTCGACGACCAGCGGGCGATGGTCCCCCGGCAGGCGGATCGTGCAATCAGGTCGGGTGCCGTTGCCAAGCGTCGGCTGGAAGGAATAGGCATCCGCAGGCAGCGCATCGCGCACGATCGCCTCCATCCGCCCCTGCCCGAAAGCTCCGCGCGCCTGCTTGTTGGAGAGCACCCGCTGCAACCCCGCCACCTGCCCGGTCAGCTCCGTCAGATTGGCCTGCGCCGCGTCGATTACCGCGAGCCGCTCGTTCAGCCGGCCGAGCGTCTCCGCCTGGACATGCGTGCCGCGATCGATCCGCTCGGCCAGCATGCGCGCGAAATCGCCCTGGCGGGCGCCGAACACGTCGGTGAAGCTCTGCACGCGCCCGGCCATCTCGGCCTGAACGCGCGCCATCTCCTCCACGTGCTGCGCCAGATGCCGCTCGCGGGCGGGGCGCGCAAGCCGCATGGCGACGAGGATCACGAGGAAGAAACCGGCGAGCGCCAGCTCGCGCCAGGTGAAGGCAAATTCGCCGAATCGGAATGCAATCTCGCTCATGCAGGCATTCTATGCGAGAAAACCGAACAAACAATGAACAATATCCATTGCGAACGCGAAACCGCCTTGCGGCTGCCGGGTTCGCGCGCTACCACCCGCCTATCCGTCTCGCATCTTTGGGAAATCACACGCAATGTCCAATCCGGACGAGAACAAGCCCGCCGGCAAATCCAAGGCCGACAAGAAGAAATCCGACAAGCTCAAGGCGCGCCTGCCGCGCGGCCTCACCGATCGCGGTCCGCAGGATCTCGCAGCGTCGCACCGGATGCTGGAGAAGATCCGCGAGGTCTACGAGCTCTACGGTTTCGAGGCGGTCGAGACGCCGCTGATCGAATATACCGATGCGCTCGGCAAGTTCCTGCCCGATCAGGACCGCCCGAACGAGGGCGTCTTCTCCTTCCAGGATGATGACGAGCAATGGCTCTCGCTGCGCTATGACCTGACGGCGCCGCTCGCGCGCTATGTGGCGGAGAATTTCGACGCGTTGCCCAAGCCCTACCGTTCCTACCGCTCCGGCTGGGTCTTCCGTAACGAGAAGCCCGGCCCGGGCCGCTTCCGGCAATTCATGCAGTTCGATGCCGATACCGTCGGCGCGCCTTCGGTCGCAGCCGATGCAGAGATTTGCATGATGGCCGCCGATACGATGGAGGCGCTCGGCCTTTCCGGGCAATACGTCATCAAGGTCAATAACCGCAAGATTCTCGATGGGGTGATGGAGGCCGTTGGACTGAGCGGTGAGGATCAAGCGGCACGCCGACTCATTGTGCTTAGGGCGATCGATAAATTTGACCGCCTTGGAGCCCGTGGAGTGGAAGCGCTTCTTGGGGGCGGAAGAAAGGACGAAAGCGGCGACTTTACCGCAGGTGCTGAATTAGGGACTGACGCGATTGATGCATTCCTGCGCCTGCTTGATGTCGATTCTCCGACTGACGAAACTAGTGGTGACGGGTTTGGGGTTCCAAATCCCTATTACCTCCCATCAGATCAATGGGATAATTTTCCTGATGTCGTTAGCCAAGCCTTCGATTCCTTCAACTATGCCATGAAGAGAAGGGAGCGTAGCAAGAGTTTTGATCGCCTTGGTGCTGTCGCCCGTATCTTCAAGCCGATGCCAAGTCTCATACGTGGCCTTGAGGAGCTTGAGGAACTGGCAGATCTGATTGCCGCAGCGGGCTACTCCGACAAGGTCGTCATCGACCCCTCTGTCGTCCGCGGTCTCGAATATTACACCGGCCCCGTCTTCGAGGCCGAGCTCACCTTCCAGGTGACGAATGAGGACGGCGTGCCGGTGCGCTTTGGCTCCGTGGGCGGCGGCGGGCGTTATGACGGGCTCGTCGGGCGCTTTCGTTCCGAGCCGGTTCCCGCCACAGGCTTCTCAATCGGCGTCTCGCGGCTGCTCGCGGCGCTGCAACTCGTCGACAGCCCGATTCTCAAGCAGGCCGCCTTGCGCGCGCCCGTCGTGGTGATGGTGATGGAGCGCGAACGCATCGCCGATTACCAGAAATTCGTCGCGGCATTGCGTCGCGCCGGCATCCGCGCCGAGCTCTATCTCGGCTCCTCGGGCATGAAGGCGCAGATGAAATATGCCGACCGCCGCGGCGCCCCCTGCGTCATCATCCAGGGATCGGATGAACGCGAGCGTGGCGAAGTGCAGATCAAGGATCTGATCGAGGGCGCAAAGGCTGCCGCCGCGATCGAAACGAACGAGGAATGGCGCGCCGCACGCCCGGCGCAGTTCTCCGTGGCGGAGGCTGATATGGTCGAAGCGGTGCGCGATGTGCTCGCGCAGCACTCTTGATTTATATCAAAGAAACTGCACATTCTGAAAAACGTCCGAACCAAGGCAGCAGCGCGGCATTGTCCGCACGGCCTGCCATCGGATCCAGAGGAACGCTCGCGCCCCCGGCGAAACCCGTTCGAGGCAAAAAATCGAGTTAGAAAAGACAATTGGAGCAAATCATGCGCTTTCTCATCGCCGCCGCTGCACTGCCGATGATCGCCTTCGCAAGCCCCGCCGTTGCGCAGGATGCTGCCGCCGGCCAGCGGGTCTTCAACCAGTGCCGCGCCTGCCATATGGTCGGCGAAAACGCCCGCCACACGGTCGGCCCGCACCTGAACGGCCTGTTCGGGCGCGTCGCCGGTGAGATCGAGGGCTATAATTTCTCCAGAGCCTTCGATGATATCGACAAGGTGTGGGACGAAGAGAACTTCGCCGTCTACATCCGCAACCCGCGCGAAGTCACCCCCGGCACACGCATGGTCTTCGCCGGCCTGCGCAACGACCAACAGATCGCCGATCTCACGGCCTATCTGAAGCAGTTCAACGAGGACGGCACGACGGACTGATCCGTACGTGCATCCGCGCCCAGAGCGGTGCTGCCTTATTCCGGCCTGCCGTAACGTTGCGGCAGGCCTTTTTCGTGGCTAACGTCCTGCACCAGAACAGGCTGCGGTCAGGGCCGGCATTGCAGGGAGGATCTCGTGGCGCAGGATGAATCCGCAGGGCTGGCGCTCGGCGCCGTTGCCGATGATTATACGGGCGCGACGGATCTCGCGAATTCGCTCGCACGTCAGGGCCTCAAGACCATCCAGACCATCGGCATTCCGCGCGAGGGCCTCTTGCCGGATGATGTCGAGGCCGTCGTCGTCGCGCTCAAGAGCCGCTCGATCCCCGCCGCAGACGCGGTGGCCAGGTCGCGTGCGGCTCATGACTGGCTCTCCGCCAGTGGCTGCGGTCATGTACTCTTCAAGATCTGCTCGACCTTCGATTCGACCGATGCCGGCAATATCGGTCCCGTCACCGACGCCCTGCGCGTGGCAACGGGCGCGGATACGCCGATCGTCTGCCCGGCCTTTCCCGGTGCGGCGCGCACGGTCTATCTCGGCCATCTCTTCGTGGGCGACCGCCTGCTGAGCGAGAGCCCGCTGCGCCACCACCCGCTCAATCCGATGCATGACCCTGATCTCGTGCGCGTCCTCGCCCGCCAGAGCGCAGGCGATATCGGGCTCATCCCCTATGCCACTGTCGAGCAAGGCGCCAATGCCGTTGCGGAAGCCCGCGCGGCGCTCGCCCGTGAGGGCAAGGTGGCGGCGATTGCCGATGCGCTGACCGACCGCCATCTGGAAATCCTCGGCGAAGCCGCCGCGCGCACGCCCTTCTCCACCGGCGGATCCGGGCTGGGCGCGGGGATCGCTGCGGCGCTCGTGCGCCAGGGTCGCGCCGGCCAGGGCAAATCCGAGACGCTGCCCGCGATCGGTGGTCGTGGGGTGATTCTCTCGGGAAGCTGCTCGGTGGCGACGCTCGATCAGATCGACCGCGCCGAGGAAGCCGGCATCGCAACGATGCGCCTCGATCCGATGCAGATTGTCGCCGAACCCGATGCGACCTTCAAAGCGATCATCGGCTGGATCGCGCAGCAGGATGGCGAGGCGCCCGTCCTGATCGCCGCGAGCGCGCCGCCGGATGTCGTGGCGAGTGTCCAGGAGCGCTTCGGTCGTGAGGCCGCCGGCCACGCGATCGAGGGGCTGCTCGCGCGCTGCGCGAAATATTTCGTGGAAACCGGCGTGCGGCGCCTCGTCATTGCCGGCGGCGAGACCTCCGGCGCCGTGGCCGATGCGCTCGGCATCGAAGCCCTGCTAATCGGCCCGGAAATCGCCCCAGGCGTCCCGGCCACGCATGCGCTCGGCGGCATCGCGGTACCGCTCGGCCTCGTCCTGAAATCCGGCAATTTCGGCGGCCCGGATTTCTTCGCCAAAGCGCTTTCGGTCCTGGAGTAAATCCATGCACGCCCTCCCCGCCCCCCGCCTGCTGATCGCCGGGCAATGGGTCGAAGCCGCCGGCCGCGCGACGATCCCGGTCGTCGATCCGAGCGAGGGCGAGGCCTTCGCCAAGATCGCGCGTGGCGATACGGCGGATGTCGATGCCGCCGTCGCCGCCGCGCAGCGGGCGATGGAGGGCCCCTGGGGGCGCATGAGCGCCACGCAGCGCGGGCGCATCCTGCATCGGCTCTCCACCCTGATCGAACGCGAGGCCGAGCGGCTCGCCCATCTCGAGGCGCGCGATGTCGGCAAGCCGCTCTCCCAGGCGCGGGCGGATGCGGCGGCCTGTGCGCGTTATTTCGAATTCTATGGCGCCGCCGCCGACAAGGTCCATGGCGACACCATTCCCTATCAGGACGGCTTCGCCGTGATGACCTGGTACGAACCGCATGGCGTGACCGGGCATATCGTGCCGTGGAATTATCCGATGCAGATCATCGGACGCAGCGTCGGCGCGGCGCTCGCCATGGGCAATGCCTGCGTGGTGAAACCCGGTGAGGATGCCTCGCTCACCGCCCTCGTCCTCGGCGAACTCGCCACCGAGGCGGGGCTGCCCGAAGGCGTTCTCAACATCGTCACGGGCTATGGCGCGGAAGCGGGCGCGGCGCTGGCAGTGCATCCGGGCGTGGCGCATATCTCCTTCACCGGCAGTGTTACGACGGGGGCGCTGGTCCAGCAGGCCGCCGGGAGCAATGTCATTCCGGTGACGCTGGAACTCGGCGGAAAATCGCCGCAGCTCGTCTTCGCTGACGCCGATCTCGAGGCCGCCCTGCCCTTCCTCGTGCGCGCCGCGATCCAGAATGCCGGCCAGACCTGCTCCGCCGGCTCGCGCGTTCTGATCGAGCGCCCGATCTTCGACCGCGTCGCCGGGCTGATCGCCGAGCGCTTCAAGGCCCTGCGCGTCGGCGCGGCGCTGACCGATCCCGATATCGGCCCGATCATCAACGAGAAGCAGCGTGCCGGCATCCGCGCCATGGTCGAGGCCGCGCAGGCAGCCGGCGCGCCCCTGCTGGCGGAAGGCGCGATCGAACCTACCTCCCCCGGTGGCGGATACTATGTCCGCCCCGCCCTGTTCGGCCCGGTCGATCCCGATTCCGAACTCGCCCAGCGCGAGGTGTTCGGTCCGGTTCTGGCGCTCATTCCCTTCGAGGATGAGGCGGATGCGATCCGCATCGCCAACGGCACGGATTACGGCCTCGTCGCCGGCGTGTGGACGCGCGATGGCGGGCGGCAGATGCGGCTTGCGCGCAGGCTGAAGGCGGGGCAAGTCTTCGTGAACAATTACGGCGCCGGCGGCGGTGTCGAACTGCCCTTCGGCGGCGTCGGCAAATCCGGGCATGGCCGTGAGAAGGGCTTCGAGGCGCTCTACGGGTTTGCGCATCTCAAGACCGTCGCGGTCAAATACGAGTAGGGATCACGGCATGAGCGATAAGCGCGAGGCGATCGTCGCGGCGGCGAAGCGAATGGATACGGCGGGGTTTGCGCCCAACAAATCCGGCAATGTCTCCGCGCGCATGAATGACGGCATGCTGATCACGCCTTCCGGCCTGCCCTATGCGCGGATGACGCCCGATGATCTCGTCACCATGCGCCTCGACGGGACTGTGACGGGTAGCGGCAAGCCCTCCTCGGAATGGCCCTTCCACGCCGCGATCTACGAAGCGCGCGCGGATGCGCAGGCGATCGTGCACACCCACAGCCCCAAGGCGACGGCACTCGCCTGCGCGCGCAAGCCGATCCCGGCCTTCCACTACATGATCGCCTATTGCGGCGGCGCGGATGTGCGTTGTGCCGATTACGCCACGTTCGGCACGCCGGAACTCGCGCAATCCGTGGTGCGCGGGCTCGAAGATCGCAAGGCGGTTCTTCTGGCCAATCACGGCGTTGTGGCGCTCGGCGCGACCATTGAGGGCGCCTACAACATCGCGGCGGAGGTGGAAAACCTCGCCGGCGAATATCTCACCATCCTCGCCGCCGGGCTCGACCCCGTGATCCTCGACGAGGCCGAGATGGAGCGCGTCGCGGCGCGGTTTTCCGGCTACGGCAAGGTCGGGTGAGGCCGATCACATGTGCAGACGCCCGACCAGGGTCCGCAGAAGCTCGTGATAGGTCTCCTTCTTCATCAGAACCGCGTTGCTGCCGTTCGTGAGAAGATTATTAGCCTGCCACGGGCCGTTGGGGTCCCCCGTGCCGCCGAACTGGCCGATCGTACAATCGAGGACATAGACGCCCTGGTTGGTCTGGATCTCCAGGACGTAATGCGCCCCATTCGCAACTGCCTCCTGCGTGATCCGCTTGATCCCTGCCTGGCGAAGCTGGCCATAGGCATCAGCCGTGCATTCACCACACATGCCGATGAGATCCTCCGGACGCCGGGGCTGGCACTCGTTCACCACCGGGAGGCTATGCACTGCATCGATGACATCATTGAGATCCGGGACGCGGGCATTCAACTGCAAGGCATCCATCACCGCGCGCTGCAACGCAGATCCCACCTCCCCAGGGAGTTGGGCAAGGTTCCTGATCGTGTCGCCGAGATGGCCCAGGCCGATGACGCCGCGCTGCACCATGTCGGTGAGGACATTCCACACCGTATCGCGCACGATGCGTTGCTCATCTCTCGAGAGCGAGTTCCAGCTGACTCCGATGGAAGCCACGGCGGCCATCGCTACCGCCGTGACCGTCCCCGCACCGATCGCCGGCGCGGCGAGCGGGAAAGCGGCGATCTGATTGTCGGCGGGGGCGGTCAGGGCTTTCGACGGATTCGACGCGGTGTCGAAAGCCGCGGCGAACATGCCGTTCTGACCGGGGCTCTGGGGTGTGGCGATGGCTTTCGGATCCATCGCGCTTGATGAGGCAATTTGATACATAGCTGCAAACCCAAAAAGAAATGAATAATTCAAGATTACTGGATATTCATTAAATTGCAACATAAAATAATTAATATAATATATTATTATTCGAAAAAGGGGACTTTATACATCGTCGAGAATGGCTTCGATATGCCGCTTCATCGCGTCCTTGCAGGCATCGCCGGCGGCCAGCACGTCCTCGGCGCTGAAGAATTCGAGCACGAAAAAATGCGCGACCTCCGGCTTCAGCACGACCTCGGGGCGTCGGCTCGCGAGTTTTGCGCGCACGATCGCCTCCTGCATGATCTGGATCGTGCCGATGCCGAGCTCGAATCCGCTCGGCATCCGCTCCACATCCTCGGTCGGCCCCCCGGCGACATCGACGGCGATGACGTGATCGACCTTGTCGAAGAGCAGATCGAAGGGCAGCGGGTTGACGATGCCGCCATCAATCAGCGTGCGCCCCTCATATTGCACCGGCTTCACCACGCCGGGAATCGCCAGTGACGCAGCAACGGCTGGGCGCAGGGGCCCCGTCTCGAAGGTGACCCCCTCCCGTCGGAAGAAATCCGTCGTGGCGACGAGCAATGGGGTCTGAAGCTCTTCGAATGTCTCGGGGATTCCGTCGGGCCAGTAGATGTCGAGCAGCTTCTCGCCATCAAGCGTGAAGAAATTGCCCTCGCCCTTGAAGATGTCGAAAATGCTCGCCGCGCGCGCATCGACCAGCCTGGCCATGGCGCGCGCACGGTCTCTGGTCTGGCTCAGCAGATATTCCCGCAGATCCTTTCCCGGAATACCGGCGCAATAGGGTGCGCCGATGATGGCACCGATCGAGGCGCCGGCGACGATATCGGGGCGCAGGCCGAGTTCGTCAAAAACTTCCAGCAACGGGATATGCGCAAGCCCGCGCGCGCCGCCGGAGCCGAGAGCGAGACCGATCGTCGGAGTCGACATCGCATGCGCCTCCACCAGTGCCGATCAGTCGGCTTGGGTCATCAGGAAGGGTTCGAGGATGGCGAGCATGTCGCGCGGGTTCTCCTCGGCGAGGAAATGCCCGGAACGGATGCCGCCACCTTCGGCGCGCGGGGCGAAACTGTTGCGCCATACATCCAGCGCCGTGTCCGATCCCGGCTCGTCACTGCCCGAGAGATAAAATTCGCCCCAGATCACGCAGGTCCTGGCCGAAATGGTCCTGGCCGCGGCCAGATCCGCCTCGTCCTGTGCGCGATCAGTGGTGGCGCCCGCGCGGTAATCCTCGCAGAAGGCGTGGATGCGCGACGGATCGTTCGAGGCCCGGCGATAGGCCTGCAGCGCGCGGCGGTCGAAGACGTCGAGCGTGCCATCCTGCGTCCAGCCGCTCATCAGCTTCTCGAAGAAGGCGGTGGCGTCCTTGCCGATCGCCTCTTCCGGCCCGGGCTCGGGGCGCGAGAGAAATTCCCAATGCGCGCCGGGAATGGCGCCGGATTCGATACGCTCCCAGACCCGGATCGTGGGCAGGATGTCGATCAGGCCCAGATGCGTCAGCCGTCCCGGATGATCGAGCGCCAACCGATAGCCGACCCGCGCACCGCGATCGTGCCCGACCAGCGCGAAACGCGTATGGCCGAGATCCGACATCACCTTCACTGCATCGCGACCCATGGCGCGCTTGGAATAGGTCTCGCGCCCGCCATCGCCGCGCGGCGCGCTCGACCAGCCGTAACCGCGCAGATCCATGAGCACGACGTGATGGTTCTTCGCGAGTTGTCCCGCGACGCGGTGCCAGCAGACATGCGTCTGCGGGAAGCCGTGCAGAAGAAGCAGGGGCGGCCCCTCACCGCCATGGCGGACGAAGACCTGACCCTGCTCCGTGGCGAAATAGCCGGATGCGAATCCGGGGAAGAAGTCGTGATTCTCGCTCATCGCCGCTCGGTCTCCCTCTGCATCGTCGCGCCGCGCGCGTCTCAGGCGGCGACCCGCTTTGCCTTGCGCGCATAACCATAATACAGATCGAGCATGCGCTCGCGCCAGGCATGCACCGGATCATCCGGCTCCAGCAGTTCGAAATGGCTGATGCAGCGCGCCCACATGAAGCCGCCGAAAGCCGCGTAATCCGCGTAACCGGGCGCTTCACCGGCGAGATAGGGGTACTCGGCCAGCGTCATCCGCATCGGGCGCAACGCCTTGCGGAAAGTGTCGACGCGCTCCTCGCGCCCGGCGACGATGTCCTCCAGCTTGCGTCCGAAACGCTTCTCGCGACTCTCGCGGAAATAGGCCTGCGATTGCGGATCGAGGCAGCGCCAGATGTCGTGAACGAGCAGCGTGATCATGCCCGGCAGCATGACCCCGTCGCACCAATGGGCGATGAACCGCGCCATCGCCTCGCCCTGCGCGCCCCCGAACAATGCGGGCGCGTCCGGATAAGCGCGCTCGAGATAAAGGGCGATCTGCCAGGAATCGGAGACGACCGTGTCTCCATCGACCAGCACAGGCACCTTGTCCTGGCCGGAAAAGGCGAGCGCCTCCTTCTCGGTGAAGCGCCAGGGCCTGCTCTTGGCGTCGATACCCTTGTGCAGGAGCGCCATGCGCGCGCGCCAGCTATAGGGGCTGAAGCGGATTTCGGGGTCGGCCCCGACGAGTTCGAAGAGCTGCCGTGTCATGTTTCAGCCCTTCACCACGGAGGCCGTCTGGCCGAACATGATCTTCTTGGCCTCTTCCGACATCGGTGCCTGATCCGGATTGACCTCCTTCGCCTTCTCGTAGGCGCGGACCGTGCCCGGGCGGGCGCGGATTTCCTCGAACCAGCGCTTGAGATGGGGGAAGTCGTCGAGATTCTGGCCCTGGCGCTCATGCGGCACCACCCAGGGATAGGCCGCCATGTCGGCGATGGAATAGTCGCCGGCGAGGAAGGCCCGGTCGGCGAGGCGCTTGTTCATGACACCGTAGAGCCGGTTTGTCTCGTTGACGTAGCGATCCACGGCATAGGGGATCTTCTCGGGCGCATACTGGCTGAAATGGTGGTTCTGCCCGGCCATCGGCCCGAGCCCGCCCATCTGCCAGAACAGCCATTGCAGCACCTCGGCGCGCCCGCGTGGATCCTGCGGGATGAAGGCTTTGTCCTTGTCGGCGAGATAGAGCAGCATCGCGCCCGATTCGAAGACGGAAATCGGATCGCCGCCGCCCTCGGGCGCATGGTCGACCATGGCGGGGATGCGGTTGTTCGGGGCGATCTTCAGGAAATCAGGCTCGAACTGCTCGCCCTTGCCGATATTGACCGGGATGATGCGGTATTGCGCACCCGTTTCCTCAAGGTACATGGTCACCTTGTGGCCGTTCGGCGTGGTCCAGTAATACAGATCGATCATGTCGTGCTCCCTGAAGCTTCATATCTCGCGTGTCGGCGATGCCCGACGCGTGCCGTTCGTCATCGCATATAAGCGCATCCGCCGCCGAAACATCCCGTGTGTTCGCACGTGTCCTTTGCAATGGCGCAATGCGAAAGGATTCGACGGGCGGGGCGCGGCGCATCAGCCGCGGAATTCATTCTCCTTCAGGAAGGCCTCTTCCTCCAGCGTGTTTGTGCGTCCCAGAATCGCGTTACGATGGGGGAAGCGTCCGAAGCGGGCGATGATGTCGCGATGGTGGCGAGCCCATTTCAGCCCTTCCTCGTCGCCCAATTCCTCGTTGAGCGCCACCGAGCGCTCCTGCGCGGCGCGGTCCTCGGCATGGGTGAAGGGCAGGATGAAGAAGCGGCTCATCGGCGGCTTGAACACCTGATGATACTTCTCTTCGACCGCATCCTCGGCAATGGCGAGCGCCATTGAATCTGTCGCATAGGTGCGCTTGTCGCCACGAAACATGTTGCGGGGGAACTGGTCGAGCAGGATCAGGAGCGCGAGCGTGCCGTGTGCCGTCTCTGCCCAGCCTGCGAGTTCGCCTGCGGCGGCGGCCTCGTAGGTCGCGAGAAAACGCTCGCGGATCTGCGCATCGAAGGCTTCGTCCTTCGTGAACCACTTTTCGGGCCCCGCCCCCTCCCAGAAGGCGATGATCTCCTCTCGACCGGCCAATGCGTTCACGTCAACCCCCCACATCCCGCTACATCATGCCCGCCAGCATGACACGGCCCACGCGCCACCGGAACCGTCCGGGCGCATCACACAGGCCGAAATCGTCATCACGTCACTTGCGTCCGATAAAATCGTCGTTACAAGCATCGCTCACGTGTCGAACGTTGCGCCGTTTTCACGGCGTGGGCAACAATTGAACAGCACGGGCGCAATCCGGGGCGCTAGCCGCGCCTCTCGAACAAGGGAAGAGAAGACCATGCGGGTCTATTACGATCGCGACGCCGATATCAATCTGATCAAGGGCAAGAAGGTCGCCATCATCGGCTATGGCAGCCAGGGCCATGCCCATGCACTCAATCTGAAGGATTCCGGCGTCGGCGAAGTCGTCGTCGCCCTGCGTGAAGGCTCCGCCTCCGCGAAGAAGGCGGAAGGCGCCGGCCTCAAGGTCATGAGCGTCCCCGAGGCGGCCAAATGGGCCGACGTGATGATGATGCTCACGCCGGACGAGCTTCAGGCCGATATCTACAACGATCACCTGCATGCCAACATGAAGCAGGGCGCGGCCCTCCTCTTCGCGCACGGCCTCAACGTGCATTTCAACCTGATCGAGCCGCGCGCCGACCTCGACGTGCTGATGGTCGCCCCCAAGGGCCCCGGCCATACCGTGCGCTCGGAATACCAGCGCGGCGGCGGCGTACCCTGCCTCGTGGCGATCGCACAGGATTCCTCGGGCAATGCCCATGATCTCGGCCTCTCCTACGCCTCCGCGATCGGTGGCGGCCGCGCCGGCGTCATCGAGACCACCTTCAAGGAAGAGTGCGAGACGGATCTGTTCGGCGAGCAGGTCGTGCTCTGCGGCGGTCTGGTCGAGCTGATCCGCGCGGGTTTCGAGACGCTGGTCGAAGCGGGTTATGCGCCGGAAATGGCCTATTTCGAGTGCCTGCACGAGGTGAAGCTGATCGTGGACCTGATCTACGAGGGCGGCATCGCCAACATGAACTACTCGATCTCCAACACGGCTGAATACGGCGAATACGTCACCGGCCCGCGCATCATCACGCCGGAGACGAAGGCCGAGATGAAGCGCGTTCTGGAGGATATCCAGTCCGGCAAGTTCACGCGTGACTGGATGCTTGAGAACAAGGTCGCCCAGACCTCCTTCAAGGCCACCCGCGCCCGCAACGCCGCCCACCAGATCGAGGATGTCGGCGAGCGCCTGCGCGAGATGATGCCCTGGATCAAGGAAAAGGCGCTGGTCGACAAGGCCAGGAACTGAGTTGATCGGTTGTTACGACGAGGAAAAGGCCCGCCCGCAAGGCGGGCCTTCTTCGTGACTCAACTGTCCCGCCGGTAATGCACCGCCTGAAAACGCTGCTCGGCGCCCGAGGGTGTCACGTGTGTGAAGCGTTCATCGCTCACGCGGGAAAATTGCGGCCCGAAGAACGCGTCGAAATCATCGAGACCGTAGCGGCGCACCGGCAGGCCGCTGCATTTCTCCGGCCCGTCCGGGGCGAAGGCGGCCGCTATCACGCTGCCGCCGGGCGCAAGCCCCGCCATCAATGCAGCATGATAGGCTGCCCGATCCGTTTCCCCGGTCAGGAAATGCAGCACCGCGCGGTCGTGCCAGAGCGCATAGCGTCGCGCCGGTGCGAAAGTTGTGATATCGCTGACGATCCCGGTGAGCCGTGCATCAGCGTCATTGCGCGCGATCAGACGATCGATCGCCGCGCGGGAGATGTCGAGCACGCTGACATCCGCATAGCCTTCCGTCAGCAGCGCATCCGCGAGCCGCGACAGCCCGCCGCCGATATCGATGACCGGATCTCCCTTGGCCACGCCCGTCTGCGCGATCATCGCGAGCGAGCGCGCCGGTGATTCCTCGAACCAGGACACGGCATCTTCTGCCCTGGTCGTGTAGACGTCGTTCCAGTGCGTGCTGCTTCCGGGCATTTCCTCGCCTCCATTCGTTTCAACTCCAGAGATGGGAAGCGCGCTGCCGTGATTCCAGCCGGCGCGATTATTCATTGCCCATTCAGGCAAGCTTGGGCAATTTGGCTCTCATGCGCCAGATCCTGATCACCCTCGCCTTCCTCGCCGCCTTCGCCGGCAGCCCCGCCCTCGCCTCCTGCCTGTCGCAGGGGGAGATGCGCGAGGCCGTCGCTGCGGGCCAGGCGATCCCCGCCGTTAACGCGACACGCGCCGCGCAGGGCGCGTATCCGGGAGCGGAAGTCACCCGCGTCGACCTGTGCAGCGCCGGCGGCGGGCTGGTTTATCGCATCACGCTGTTGCAGCGTGACGGAAGGGTGATACAGATTGACGTCGATGCGCGCTCCGGCGCCCTGCGCTGACGGCGGAAGCGGGAGATCTCTCACGTGCGGATACTGGTGGTCGAGGACGATGCCACGCTCAACCGGCAGATCGTCACCATGCTCGAAGATGCAGGCTATGCCGTCGACAAGGCTTTCGACGGCGAGGAAGGCCAGTTCCTCGGCGAGACCGAACCTTATGACGCGGTGATCCTCGATCTCGGCCTCCCCAGGATCGACGGCGTCAGCGTGCTCAATGCCTGGCGCCGTGCGGAGAGGGTCATGCCCGTCATCATCCTCACCGCGCGCGACCGCTGGAGCGACAAGGTGCAGGGCTTTGATGCCGGCGCCGATGACTATGTCACCAAGCCTTTCCACGTGGAAGAGCTGCTCGCGCGGGTGCGCGCGCTCCTGCGCCGCGCCGCCGGCCACGCCACTTCCGAGATTGCTTGCGGCCCCGTCGCCCTCGATACACGCGCCGGGCGTGTGCTCGTCAACGACATGCCGGTCAAGCTGACCTCGCATGAATACCGGCTGCTCGCCTATCTGATGCACCACAAGGGCCGCGTCGTCTCGCGTACCGAACTCACCGAGCATATGTACGATCAGGATTTCGACCGCGATTCCAATACGATCGAGGTCTTCGTCGGCCGCCTGCGCAAGAAGCTCGGGGTCGACGTGATCCAGACAGTGCGCGGGCTGGGCTACGTGCTCGAGGCCGGGTGACAGGGCGCAGAGCTGCCACGAGCCCCGCCGATCCGCCTCTATCCCACCCGCCCACCGCATGCGCGAATCTGCGTAACATGCGACCGCACCAGGTCGGCCAAGGATGACGCTGCGGCGGAGCTGTATTGATCCGGTTTTGTATCAAATTGGAATCATCCCCAGAAATCCTGTCATACAAGGGGGCACGCGAAACAGAAATGTTTCAATATAAATCATGTAATTGTCCCAAATTAGAAGAATAAATCTCGATGTTACAGGCTATAATATAGTTTTTGAAAATTTAATTCAGAATATTATTGTGATTTTTTGAAGTTATATATCAGACTCACGTTTTGAATAAGATTTTTCGTAAGAAATTGCTGGCTTTCTGGACGTGTCGAAGGCAGCAAGTCTTCTGCTCTGGAACAAGGCTTACGTAAAGTCCTTGATCCAGAAAATGAAATAGATCTACGGAGAATCAACATGTCCAAGCTCATCAATCGTTTCGTCAACGACGAATCCGGCTCCACCGCAATCGAATACGGTCTGATTGCATCGCTTGTTGCGGTCGCGATCATTGCTGCCGTTGGTGCCGTTGGGGATAATCTCAGCACCACCTTCGAAGAAGTAGCAGATTCCTTGAACTGATCACAGATTTTCTGGTCCGGCGCTGCGGCGAATGCGCAGACCCTTCGTCGCGCGCCGGCGTGAAATCTGCAAGGAGATCTGCCATGTCACTGTTATGGAGGCGTTTTTGCGAGGATGACAGCGGCGCAACGGCAATTGAGTATGCCCTGCTCGCAGCAATGATTGCAGTCCCTCTCATCCTCTCCCTGATGTGGCTCCGCAACCGCGTTGAAGGCGTGTTTCTCCAACTCGCAATGCTGTTGCGTTGACCAGGTCCGGTCTGCGCGAAACAACGCGCAGACCCCTCCATGACATGCGTGTCGCGTGAATTCGGCATCGAAATGACGGGTCGAGGTGTAAAGTTGAGAAACATCTTCTTACGCAGCTTCTTGGCAATGGAGCGTCAGGAAATACCGGAATGGCTGAGCTGGACGCTGACGCTGATTCTGATACCGGCCTTCCTGATTTTTCTCGCAACAATCTACGTTATCACTGCTGTTTTTCTGCGCTATCTTGCCGGATTCAGCCCGGAAGACATCTTGTCGATGGTTGTATTTCGGCCAAGCGCCTGAAGCAACGTAGCCGCGACGCCGGTCACCGCGATTCCGCCCCCCCTGCAGGGCGATCTGCGGCGCAGCCGCAGCCTGTGCATGCCATGACGAAACGGAACGCAAATCGATCAGGAGGCTGACCAATGTTCAAGGTCTTGTTCAAGTTCTGGCTGGGCACCGCGATCCTCTACCTGATCGGGCATGTCGTTCTGACCAGCCATTTGCGAACCGCTGCGGTAGACGCTTTCGCCGCGTCGAACTATCGCTTCGTCGAGGTCAAGCGCGTGTCACTGCCGCTCGATGCGCTGGTTCGCATGCGCGTCGAGGGCCATGCGACGGTCATCATTGACCGTCGTGAAGTCGAAATCGGTGTGCGGCTCGACGGAAACCCGCTGCTTTCACCCACCGTCGAAGTACGGATGGGGATGTCGAATTTCATGCATATCCGCTTTCGAATCGGGCGCGTATGAACCGCGATCGGGGTTCGCGCGCCTGATGCGCTTCATGCCGAGCCGCCTGCCCTTCGCCCACCGGCAGATACGGCCCGACGCTGGTGAACTCGGCCTCTTTCGAGCCGACACGACCTGCCGGCATCGATGAAAAAGGCAACCCGGAGCCGAGCAGGCCCCGGATCCGTTCGCTTTCGGCTTGTGGCACGATCACTCGACCCGGCTGAATATTTCACCGTCGAGGAAAGCGCATGACGGGTCGGCTGCGGTGACACGCAGACCGCCGGCTTCATTCGAGAACATGCAATTCGCATCCTGATCGGCCGGCGTTTCAGGCATCGGCGCTGCGGCCAGAACATTGCCTTCGAGGCGGTCCGTCCCCGCGAGTTCCTCACCTTCGCCGGTCATCTCGATGACATAGGAGCCGTCCGGCGCGATCTCCATGGTCGCCAATCCGGATTCATAGATCCCGGGCTCGATGCTCACACCCGCCTGATCGGGAATGCTGCCGGTCTCATCTGCGTCCGGTTCACCGGATTCCTCCTCGGCGAGCAGGCGCTCGTCGGGATCGGCCTCCGGCTCTATCGGCGGCGATTCGGTAGCAGCGATACCGGCGTCATCCTCTTCCCCGGGCATGACCGGCGAACCCATTCCGCCACCGGCAGGCTCTTCCGCGACACTATCCGGCGGCGTGCCCGGCTCCGGCACGGGCGCAGGATCAGCATCATCCTCCATGAAGGCGGTATCGCCCTCGACGAGTTCGCCCTCCTGCTGCGCGGTCTGGTCTTCGCCACAGGCGGCAAGCAGCAGCGCGAAAGCGGATACGGATGCAATGGCAAGCGGTTTCATCGTGATCACTCCGTGGTGATGATGGATCGGACTTGCAGCACAAACGCGTCCCGCCCCGCTGCGTTCGAGCCTGGCCGTAAAAATCCATGGATTGCGAGGAATATTCTCAACGCTGTCGTGGCGCCTTCGCAGCCTCGAGCGCAATGAAACCATGCGGGTCCGCCTGCGCCTGCGCCATCGCCGCTTCGGGATCGCACCAGGACCAACCGGGCAGCACATTGCGAAACCAGGTGAACTGGCGCTTGGCATAGGCACGCGTATCCGCCTTGCCGCGCGCAACCGCATCCGCGAGTGACATTTCACCGCGCAGGTGAGCGATCAGCGCCGGTACGCCGTGGGCGCGCATCACCGGCAGGGCCGGATCGAGATCGCGCGCGGCCAGCCGGGCGACTTCGTCGAGGGCACCGGCTTGCATCATCGCATCGAAACGCGAATCGATGCGTGTGCGCAAGACAGCACGCTCCGGCGCCAGAAACAGACGCGCCACCGGCTCGCCCGTCAGCGGGCCCGGTTCGCGGGCATCGCGAAATCTGACGATGGAGCGCCCCGTCGCTTCCAGGACTTCCAGCGCCCGCATGATGCGCTGGCGGTCATTGGGCTGGATCCCCGCTGCGGCCCCGGGGTCACGCTCTGCAAGAACCGCATGCAGATCCGGCGTCGGCCTGTCGGCGAATTCCGCGCGCAATCCTGCACGCACGCCATCCGGCACCGGTGGAATCGCCGAGAGCCCTGCAATCAGCGCCTTGAAGTAAAGCCCCGTACCGCCGACGAAAATAGGCACCCGGCCTTCGGCGCGGGTCTCGGCCAGGATCCCTGTCGCATCGGCGAGCCAGCGCCCGACGGAATGGTTCACGTCCCCGTCCACGCTGCCGTACAGCCGATGCGGTGCCAGCGCCTCCTCATCCGGCGACGGGCGCGCAGTCAGGATCCGCAGATCGGCATAAACCTGCATCGAATCGGTGTTGATCACCACGCCGTCCAGCTTCCGTGCGAGGGTGAGCGCCAATGCCGACTTTCCGGAAGCGGTGGGGCCGGCGATGAGGATCGGCGCGACCGGGTTAATGGCTGGAGCAGGTTTCATCGCCTCTGATTAGCCGGTCGTGCGCCATCCCGGAAGTCGTGAAACTCGCAATTCGCTTCACTTCGGTCGTGGCGGAGGTGTCATCCGCGCAAGCCCATGCTAAAGCCGCTTCGCATTCGTCACGAAAGACCAGACTGCAACGCAGACCGCGAGAGAGACCGCATGGCGCGCAAGGCTTTCACCCTCGACAGCGATACCGTGGCTCTGCTCAAGCGCCTTTGGCGTGAGCGTGTGGCGCATCACAGGCGCAGCCTCGTGCTGATCATGATCCTGATCGTCATCGGCGGCGCTGCCACCAGTCTTTATCCGCTCTTGATTCGCGAGGCTTTCGACGCGCTCGACATGCGCAATATGCAGATTCTCTACTGGGGCCCGCTGGTCGTCATCCTGGTGACCTCGATCAAGGGCTTTGCGCTCTACGGGCAGGTCGTCCTGACCAATGTCGTCGTCTGCCGCGTCGAGGCGGACATGCAGAGCGCGCTCTATGCGCATCTGATCGATCTCGACCTTGCACAGCTCCAGAAGGACAGCCCGGCCACACTGACCCAGCGCTTCACCACCGATTTCACCTTCATCAAGGAAGCGCTGACGCGCCTCGTCACGGTCTTCCTGCGCGAAGCGGTGACCGTGATCGCGCTCGTCGGCGCCATGTTCTGGATCGACTGGCTGATGACCCTGGTGGTGATCCTCGTCGCACCCTTCGTCGCGCCTCCCATCGCCCGGATCGGCAAGAAGCTGCGCCGCGTCTCCACCGCCACGCAGGAGGAGATCGGTTCAATGGCCGGGATGGTCTCCGAGAGTCTCGGTGGTGTGAAGGTCGCCAAGACCTATGCCATGGAGCCCTATCTCAAGGGCCGCGCGCGCGACGCGTTCGAGCAGGTTCGCGCGCTCAAGGTCCAGGCGGCGCGGGCGCGGGCCCGGCTCGATCCGATCCTTGAGATCAGCGCCGGCTTCGCAGTGGCCGGTGTGCTCGCCCTGATCGGCTGGCAGATCGGGCGCGGCGAGACCACGATCGGCGATTTCACCGGCTTCGTCACCGCTTTGCTCCTCGCCGCGCAGCCCGTGCGCGCGCTGGGCAATCTCAACGCCACGGTCCAGGAAGCCATCGCCGCACTGGTTCGCTATTACGACGTGATCGGACGCAAACCGCAGATCGCCGAGAAACCCGCCGCCCCCGCACTCGCCATCAGCGATGGCACGGTCCGTTTCGAGAATGCGGGTTTCAGCTATGGTGATCAGGCGGAGAGCGTCGTACCGGCCCTCACCGGGATCGATCTCATTGTCGCCGGCGGCTCGACCACGGCGCTGGTGGGGCGGTCCGGCTCGGGCAAATCCACGCTGCTGTCACTGATCCCGCGCCTCTACGACGTGACGCAGGGCCGCGTTCTGATCGATGGTCAGGACGTGCGCGATGTTTCGCTCGCCAGCCTGCGCGGGGCGATCTCCGTCGTCAGCCAGGAGGTAATGCTGTTCGACGACACCGTACGCGCCAATATCGGTTTCGGACGCCCCGGGGCCGGCGAGGAGGCGATTATCGCCGCTGCCCGCAACGCCGCGGCGCATGACTTCATCTCGGCCCTGCCGGAGGGCTACGACACCCGGGTCGGCCCTGCGGGCAGTCGGCTCTCAGGCGGTGAGCGTCAGCGCGTCTCCCTCGCCCGCGCCTTCCTCAAGGATGCGCCGATCCTGCTTCTGGACGAGGCCACCTCCGCCCTCGATGCCGAGAGCGAGAAGCTCGTCCAGGAAGCGCTGGCGCGGTTGATGCAGGGGCGCACCACGCTCGTCATCGCGCACCGCCTCTCCACCGTGCGCAATGCGGATCTGATCGTGGTTCTGGAGGGCGGGGTTATCGTCCAGCGCGGCAACCACGAGGCGCTCATCGCGGAAGGGGGCGCCTATTCCAGGCTGCATGCACTACAAAACAGCGGCGCCTGAGCGGGCGCGCAGCCTCACTCGCGGCGCATGATCTTGTCGACGAGGATTTCGGAGAGCAGGCCTGCCCTGAAATCCTGCTCCAGCGCCTGCGGATCGTAATGCCCGCTCAGCCATGTCGCGAAAGACAGACCCCGCGCCTCGCCCTCGTCGCGATAGCGTGCGAAGAACGCATCAAGGATCCCGGTGCGCGCGTGGCGGAAATGGCCGTAGCGCCACGAGAGCTGTTTCAGCGCTTCGTCGGCGGACACCTTTTCGACGAGCAGCATGTAGAGCGCCGAGACGAATCCGGCCCGGTCGGCACCGGACTTGCAATGGATCAGAACCGGCTTTTCCAGCCGCGCGAAGAACGCCTCCGCCGCCAGCATTTCCGCGCGATCCGGCGCCCCGCGCGAGCGCACCACGAATTCCTCGAGCTTCAGCCCGAGCCGCGCGCAGGTTTCCTGCTCAAGCTGCCACGAGCCGTGCTCGCGCCCGCCGCGCAGATAGACCACCGTGCGCCCGCCCATCGCGGCGAAGCGCGCGAGCTGATGCGGCACGGGCTGCGCCGAGCGGAAAAATCCCGGAGCGACCTCGTGGAGATTCAGGTAGATCAGGCGAAAGATGCCGTGATCGGCAAACAGCATGTTGATCCAGGCGCGCAGCCGTTCGCCACGGGAGGTGATCGGGCGATTCCAGCGTGCGATCCGCGCGAGACGGCGGGCATTGCGGGTTTCCGGAGCGCGAAAACGATTGAGCACGGAGCAGCCTGGTCGCGGTGGCGGATGAACGGTCAAGCGAAAGTGCATAGCAGCGCCGCCGCCCTCCCGCAATCGCAACCTGCCGCATTTCCCCCGACGCCTCGCGCGCGGCGACATCCTCGCCCGACCGGCTGCGACGCCCATTCACAGCGTTCACGCACCAGACCCACCCTTTTCCGGTTGACCCCACCGCCGCAAGGCCTTAAATCCTCGCCCATCGAGCGCGTAGCTCAGTTGGTAGAGCAACTGACTTTTAATCAGTGGGTCCAGGGTTCGAATCCCTGCGCGCTCACCACTGAATTTTCAGATCCATCAGGATGTTGTGTCTTTATTCCGGGATCTTATCCGGTTTCTTGCGGCACGCTTCAAGCTTCCCCAGCCCGGAAATCCCGTTTCCCCATCACAGCCTTGCCACCTCCCCCATCCGCTCCATTTCAAGCACAGCGGTTAGGTCACGTCGCCCCGCCGAAAACCATGTGCCTGAGATGATCATGCAACGCCCCGCCTCAGCCCTGCTCGCCCTGCTTGCCTTCATCGGCGTGAGCATCGCCAGCCCCGCGCTTGCCGATTTTGCGCCCGTGCAGCGTGAGGCCGATTTTCGTGCGCTGGTCGCGGGGCATGATCTGACGCGATTCGGGATCCGGCTTCAGGTGACGCCGGAGGGGCGGATTACCGGGCGGGGGTTCGGCATGAAGGTGAGCGGCACATGGGAATGGCGCGACGGGTATTTCTGCCGCACGCTGGAATTCGGGACGTCGAACGAGCCGCTGAACTGCCAGCGCGTCCTGCGGCGCGGCGACACCCTGCGCTTCATCGCGGACCGGGGCGAAGGCGATACGGCTGATTTCAGCTTGCGTGACCGTTGAGCCGGTCGCGGCGGGCCAGCCCCTGCGCAACAAGCGTCAGGCAAAACGGATAGAGCCGGCATGGCGGTCGGCGCCGCCACGCCGGTCACGCGCGGCCCCGCCTCAGGCGATGCCGTGCGGGTGCTGCCCGTCGAGGACGACATCGCTCGTCTCCAGGCTCTCGCTCGGGTGACTATGGGCGCGATCGACATCCGGCGGCACGGCCTCGGCGGTGAGCGTGGCGAGCGCCTCGGCGAGCGACATCGCCGTCTGGTCCCGGCTGCCGAGGCGGCGGATATTCACCGCCTTCTCCGCAGCCTCGCGCTTGCCGACGACGAGGATCACCGGCACCTTGGCGTGAGAGTGCTCGCGCACCTTGTAATTGATCTTCTCGTTGCGGATATCCTTCTCGACCCGCAGACCCGCCCGGCGGGCGGCGCGCATCACCTCCTCGGCATAATCGTCGGCTTCCGAAGTGATGGTGCACACGACCACCTGCGCCGGCGCGAGCCAGAGCGGGAAATGGCCGGCGAAATGCTCGATCAGGATCCCGGTAAAGCGCTCCATCGAGCCACAGATGGCGCGGTGGATCATCACCGGCGTCTTCTTCTGGCCGTCGGCATCGACATAGAACGCACCGAAGCGCTCGGGCAGGTTGAAATCGACCTGCGTCGTGCCGCATTGCCAGTCGCGCCCGATCGCATCGCGCAGGACATATTCGAATTTCGGACCGTAGAAGGCGCCCTCACCCGGATTGATCTCCGTCCTGATGCGCCCGCCCGATTGCGCCTCGATCTGCTTCAGCACGTCTTCCATGACGGCCTCGGCGTGATCCCACATGGCATCGGTGCCGACGCGCTTCTCAGGCCGGGTGGAGAGCTTCACCACGATCTGGTCGAAGCCGAAATCGGCATAGGTGGTAAGGATCAGATCGTTGATCTTGAGGCATTCCGCCGCCATCTGGTCCTCCGTGCAGAAGACATGCGCATCATCCTGCGTGAAGGCGCGCACGCGCATCAGCCCGTGCAGCGCGCCGGATGGCTCGTAGCGCGAAACGGCGCCGAATTCCGCCATGCGCAGCGGCAGATCGCGATAACTCTTCAAGCCATGCTTGAAGATCTGCACATGGCCGGGGCAGTTCATCGGCTTGATCGCGAAGACGCGCTCATCCTCGGTCTTGGTGATGAACATGTTTTCGCGATACCAGCCCCAGTGCCCGGAGGTCTCCCACAGGGCGCGGTCGAGAATCTGGGGGGCGTTGACCTCCTCGTAATCCTCGGCGAGGCGCCGGCGCATGTAGTTGGTGAGCTGCTGGAACAGCGTCCAGCCCTTGGCGTGCCAGAAGACGACGCCGGGCCCCTCCTCCTGGAAATGGAAGAGATCCATCTCGCGCCCCAGCTTGCGATGGTCGCGCTTCTCCGCTTCCTCGAGCTGGTGGAGATAGTTCTGCAGATCGGCATCATTGGCCCAGGCGGTGCCGTAGATGCGCGTCAGCATGGGATTGCTGGAATCGCCGCGCCAATAGGCGCCCGCCACCTTCATCAGCTTGAAGGCGTTGCCGATCTTGCCCGTCGAGGTCATATGCGGGCCGCGGCACAGGTCGAACCACTCGCCCTGGCGATAGATCTTGAGGGACTGGTCGGGCGGAATCGCATCGACGAGCTCGACCTTGTAGGCCTCGCCCTTCTCTTCGAAGACGCGCCGCGCCTCGTCACGCGACCATTCCTCCTTGGTGAAGGGCTGGTCGCGCGCGATGATCTCGCGCATCTTCTTCTCGATCGCGGCGAAATCCTCGGGCGTGAACGGCTCGTCGCGGGCGAAATCGTAATAGAAGCCGTTCTCGATCACCGGCCCGATCGTGACCTGCGTTCCCGGATAGAGCTCCTGCACGGCCTCGGCCAGCACGTGGGCGCAATCATGGCGGATGAGATCAAGCGCGCGCGGATCCTCGCGGTTGAGGAATTCGATGCGCGCATCGCGCGTGATCGGATCGGAAAGATCGACGACCGTGCCGTCGAGCGCCATGGCGACCGTCTTCTTGGCCAGTGATTTGGCGATGCCTTCGACGATCTCGCGACCGGTCGTGCCCGCCGGGAATTCACGGCGCGCGCCATCGGGGAATGTCAGGTTTATCATGATTGAAACGCTCCTGGCTCACTCCTGCAAACGCAGCAGGTAAGCATTGGGGGATGACCTTTCCGGAATAGAGCGCGCCGTCAGCCGTCATCCGTGGACTGCGTGCACCTGGCCTCGCGCGGCGCGTTCGTGGAGCGCCACAGGCCATAGCGCCACGGCATATACCAGTGCGCTTGCGCGGGCAATGCGTCGAGAACATTGTCGATGCCGTGCGTTCCGCCAGGGCCGCAGCGGCAGATCCGCGCGAGCCCCATCCAGCTCCCGGCCCAGAGCCCGTATTTGCCGATTGCCTCGTGGGTATATTCCGAGCAGCTCGGCAGATGCCGGCATTGCCGCCCCATCAGGCCGGAAAGCGAATAGCGATAGACCGTGATCAGCCCCCGCGCCGTGTTCGCAGGCGCGCGTGCCATCGCGCCGGCGCTGCGGTCGAACAGCCTGTCGAGCGCGGCGCCGTTGTGAGGGCCTCGGGGGCCATCATGGGGGCCTGGGGGATCGCGGTCGGATTTGCTCATATGCCTGATCTGGCGTGCGCGGGCGCGGAATGCAAGCGGGTGGCAGATCAGCCCCGGCATGGTGCGCCGGCGAGAGCCATGATCACCTCATCATCCTCCACCTGGTGGAAATCATCGTAGAAGAATCCCACCGCCTGGAACAGGCGGGGCGCGAGCGGGCAGATCACGTGATCGACCGCGTCGCGCAGGCGCGCCAGAATCTCCGGCGGCGCCACCGGCACGGCGACGGTGATGTCGCGCGGATCCTGCCGCTGCACGGCGGCAATCGCCGCGAACAGGCTCGTCCCCGTGGCCACGCCGTCATCGACGATGATCACCGAACGTCCCGCGACGGGAAGGCGCGTGCGCCCGGCGCGGTAATCATTGCGCTGGCGTGCGATTTCCGCGATCGCGCGCAGGCGCCCCTCCTCCAGCCAGCCATCGGGGAGGCGCAGTCCTTCGACGATGTCGGGATTGGTCACGACCGCATCCTCCGCGCCCTCGACGACAGCCGCGATGGCGAATTCCGGCTGGCCCGGAGCGCCGATCTTGCGCACGAAGAGCAGATCGAGCGGTGCATCGAGCGCCTGCGCGACGGGAAAAGCCACGGGCACCCCGCCGCGCGGCAAGGCAAGGACGATCGGATCATGCAGCGGCTTGCGCGCGGTATGGTCCGTCAGCGCCCGCGCCAGAACCTGCCCGGCATGGGCGCGGTCATGATAGCGCTCCGGAGCCTTCATCATCGTATCTCCCGTCACCAATCCACAGCGTTACGCTTTCACAGGCGGGTCTGCCCGGTACGACGGAGACTATGAGTCGAAGCCATGTGCGGCCTTGATCATGCGCAATGCAGATGACGCAGCCGACAATCTCGCCGCAGCCCTAATCATCCATGGCGATCAGCGCCGCATTGCCGCCAGCCGCCGCCGTGTTGATGGTAATCGTCTGCTCCGTGCCGAAACGCGTCAGATAGTGCGGCCCCCCGGCTTTCGGTCCGGTTCCCGAGAGACCGTTTCCGCCGAAAGGCTGTACGCCGACCACGGCGCCGATCATGTTGCGGTTGGCGTAGACATTGCCGATGGCGAGACGGTTTGCCACCTTTTCGACGACGCTTTCGATGCGCGAATGCAGGCCGAGCGTCAGGCCGTAACCCTTGGCCTCGATCGCATCCAGCACCGCGTCGAGCTCGGAAGCCTTGTAGCGCACCACGTGCAGGATCGGGCCGAACACCTCGACTTCGAGATCCTCAGCCTGGCCGAGTTCGAACATGTGCGGTGCGACATATGTCCCACGCGCCGGCGCCGTCCCGGCATAATGCACCGCCCTCGCCTCGCGCTTCATGCGCTCGATATGCTTGTCGAGGCCGGCCTTCGCCTCGGCGTCGATCACCGGGCCGACATGGATGGCGAAGTCGCGCGGATCGCCGAGCGTGAGTTCCCGTGCCGCGCCGGCAATCATTGCGATCATCCTGTCGGCGACATCCTCCTGCACGAACATCAGCCGCAGGGCCGAGCAGCGCTGGCCGGCGGAGCGGAAGGCGCTCATGATCACGTCGTCGGCGACCTGCTCCGGCAGCGCCGTGGCATCGACGATCATTGCGTTGATACCGCCCGTCTCTGCAATCAGCGGCGTGATCGGCCCGTCCTTGCCGGCGAGCGTACGGTTGATCAGCCTTGCCACCTCGGTCGAACCGGTGAAGACGACACCGTCGATCCTGTCATGCGCGACGAGCCGCGCGCCGATGCGCCCGTCGCCGAGCACGAGATGCAGCGCCGAATGCGGGATACCGGCCTCGTGCATCAGCGCGATGGTTTCAGCCGCAACCAGCGGCGTCTGCTCGGCGGGTTTGGCGACCACGGCATTGCCGCTCACCAGAGCCGCGACGATCTGGCCGGTGAAGATGGCGAGCGGAAAATTCCAGGGCGAGATCGCCACGAAGACACCGCGTCCGCGCATGCGCAGCCGGTTGGATTCGCCGGTCGGACCGGGCAGTTCCTCACCGTCACCATAGAGCCGGCGCGCCTCGATGGCGTAGTAGCGGCAGAAATCCACGGCCTCGCGCAGTTCGGCCATGGCGTCGTCGATGGTCTTGCCGGCCTCGGCCTGCAGCAGATAGAGCAGCCGTGCACGGCGTTCCTCCATCAGATCGGCAAAGCGCTCCAGCGCTCTGGCGCGCTTGTCCGCCGGCGTGGAATCCCAGGCGCGGAAACCCGCACGCGCGGCAGCGACCGCCTTGTCGGCCAGCGCCTCATCCGCTTCCGTGACCGTCCCGACACGGGTCTCGCCATCGACCGGCGAGACGCAGACCCGGCTCTCGCCACCTGCCGGCTTGCCGTCGACGAGGGAAACAGCCTCCGCTGGCGCCTTGCCGGCTTCATCCATCTGCCCGCGCAGTTGCGCCACCGCCATGCGATCGCCGAATTCGATGCCGGCGGAATTGCGCCGTGCCGCGCCATAGAGATCGCGCGGCAGCGGTAGCGTGGAATGGCGCGCCTGATCCGGCGTGCGGATCAGCTCGGAGGGGCGTCGCAGCAGCGATTCGATCGTGACATCGGGGTCACCCGCCACCGAAACGAAGGAGGAATTGGCACCGTTCTCCAGGAGCCTGCGCACCAGATAGGCCAGCAGGTCGCTGTGACCGCCAACGGGCGCGTAAGTGCGGCAGCCGAGCCCCGGGCGCTGCTTTATCAGGTGCCCGTAGAGCTGCTCACCCATGCCATGCAGGCGCTGGAACTCGTAGCCCGCGTCATCACCGGCCATTTCGATGATCTCGGCCACGGTCAGCGCATTATGGGTGGCAAATTGCGGGAAGATGCGCGGACGCAGGGCGAGCATCTGCTCGGCGCAGGCGATATAGTTGAGATCCGTCATCGCCTTGCGCGTGAAGACCGGATAATCGTCGAGCCCGCGCTCCTGCGCCCGCTTGACCTCCGTGTCCCAGTAGGCCCCCTTGACCAGGCGCACCATCATCTTGCGATCATGGCGCTCGGCGAGAGCGGCGATGTGCTCGATCACGGCGCGGGCGCGCTTCTGGTAGGACTGGATGGCAAGCCCGAAACCGTCCCAATCGGCCAGTGACGGATCGGCGATCACCGCATCGATCACGTCGAGCGACAGTTCGAGCCGGTCCGCCTCCTCGGCATCAATGGTGAAATTGAGATCGAAACCCTTCGCCTTGTGCGCAAGCGCGACGACTTGCGGCACGACCTCCTCCAGTACCTTCTCGCGGTTGAGCGCCTCATAGCGCGGATGCAGAGCCGAGAGCTTTACCGAGATGCCCGGACGCTCAGGCAATGGTCGATTGCCGGCTATACGCCCGATATTTTCGATGGCATGGGCGTAGCTGTCGAAATATTTCTTCGCGTCGCTACGCGTGCGCGCACCCTCGCCGAGCATGTCGAAGGAATAGCGATAGACGCGGCCCTTGGGCGATTGCGCGCGCTTGAGCGCTTCCTCTATGGTCTGGCCGAGCACGAAATGGTTGCCCATGATGCGCATGGCCTGGCGCGTCGCGGTGCGTACGGTGGGCGCGCCGAGGCGCTTGGTCATCTGCCGCAGAATGCCCTCCGGCGTCTCGCCGGGCTGGATGACACGCGCGGTCATGCCGAGCGCCCAGGCCGAGGCATTGACGAGAAAGGCGCCGGATTTCGTTTCGTGATGCGCGAAATCGCCCTGGCCAAGCTTGTCCTCGATGAGCTGGTCCGCCGTGCGGGAATCGGGAACGCGCAAAAGCGCTTCGGCCAGCACCATCAGCGCGAGGCCCTCGCGGGTGGAGAGCGCATATTCCTGCAGCATGTCCTCGATGCTGCCGAAGCCCCCCGCCTCGCTGCGGATCGCCATGATCATGTCGCTGGCGAGCCTATCCACGCGTTCGCGCGAACGTGAATCCGCAGAGCGCCGCGAGAGCAGCCGGTGCGCAAGTGCTTGATCATCCTCCGCATAAGGGGCGGCGAAGCTGGTGGTAGAAGTTGTCACAGCATCCATGAACATCACTCCGTTGCGGCAAGCAGACCGTCACGCTTCAGCGAACTCCAAGAATAATGGATTCAAGGATGGATATCGATCGGCCTTTTTCGAATTATTCCGTGACTTATGCGGAAAATAATTTATAATTTAGTGATTATGACGGAAATTGATCGGACAGACCGGCGCATCCTTCAGGAGCTTCAGCGCGACGGGCGCCTCGCCAATGTCGAACTCGCGGAGCGTATCGGCCTTTCGCCGACGGCAACCGGCGAGCGCCTGCGCCGTCTGCAGAAGGACGGCGTGATCACCGGTTTCGGTGCACGGATTGCGCCCGGGAAACTCGGACTGGGATTGCTCGTCTTTGTCGAAGTCTCGCTGGACAAGACGACGCCGGATGTCTTCGAGCGTTTCGCGGAGGCCGTCAGGCGCGCGCCGGAAGTTCTGGAATGTCATATGGTTGCTGGCGGCTTCGACTATCTGATCAAGACCCGCTTCGGCACGATGAGCGCTTATCGCCGCTTCCTCGGCGAGGGGCTGCTCTCGCTCCCCGGCGTACGCGAGACGCGCACCTACGCCGTGATGGAGGAAGTCAAGACCGATGGGCCGTTGCCCGTCTGAACATCTGCGGCACCGGTCCGATGATGCACGTCAGGCGATCAGTGTTGCAGCGACCGCACAGCGCGCAGATGCGCAGTCGGCTAGAGTGATCGCGATTCGAGGGCTCCACGCAAATTGTCGGGCCCGCCCCATTGCTCGAGCCTATTGCAGATCCATGCCGCGTCACCAGCGAAAGACAGTCGATCCGGTGCTCTCTGCCGCAGCCATGCTGCGGCGCATCGGATTCATGCTGCTGCTGACGGCACTCCCGGTCTTCGCCATGGTCTCGCGTCGTGCCGTTGTGCTGCTCATGCCGATCGCGGTGTCGCTGATCATCATCGCCAGCCTGATCGATGGCCGGCAGCGTGCTTTCGCGCTGGTCAACCGGCGATTCGCAGCCTCCCCGCCCGTTCTCGCGACCCTGGTGCTCGCGATCTGGATCACCATGAGCCTGATCTGGACACCCTATCCCGACCCGGCGATCAGCCGCGCCGTCAGCCTGCTGGCAACCGCCGCGCTGGGTCTGGCGGGTTACTATGCCCTGCCCGACCGGACGCGCTCGGCCAATCTCTATCTCCTTCCGATCGGGGTTGCAGCCGCTGCGGTGACGGGCGCCCTGGCCGCGCTGGCAATGTCGCGCGGCGCGGTTCCCGGTATCGCGCCCGTCGCGCTCGAGCGCGGCATGGCGCTTGCGGTGCTTGCAACGTGGCCGGCGGCTGCGTGGATGCACTCTCGGGGTCGCGACGCGCAGGCGCTCGTCGTCGCGGCATCGGTGGGGCTGATGACATTGCTCGCGCCGACCTGGCTACCGCTGATCGCCTTTGTCGCGGGGGCGCTCGTGTGGCCGCTCGCCGCCTCCTATCCCCGCGCCATGACGGCGATCCTGGCGACCGCCGTTGCTGTGCTCATCATCTCCGCCCCCCTCTTCGCCTTCATCGCGACGCCACTCGGCCCCGGCATGACCGGCGGCAGCATCAATGCCCTGGCGATCTGGCGGGAGATCATCCTGAATGATCCGCTGCGGATCATCACCGGCTACGGGCTCGAAGCGGCGCAGCGATCGCGCATGGCCGGGGATTTACCATGGAATGCGCCGAATTCGCTGCTCTTCGAGATCTGGTACGAGCTCGGCATCGTCGGTGCCGTCGCGATCGCGATTGCGCTAGCCGGTGCCGTAAGAGCGGCGGCGCGGCGCCAGCCGGTCCTGATACCAGGCGGGCTGGCCTGCTTCACCTGCGCCTTCACCTTCGCAGCATCGGGAATTGCAAGCACGCAGATGTGGTGGATGACCGGGCTGATCGTGATCGCGTTGGCGTTTGTCGCCGTGACGCGTGGCCAGTTCCGGACCAGCCGTCCCAGGATGGTATTCCCGCGCAGCCCGGCTGGTGACGATACTGTCGGGTGAGGCGCGCCCTTGAAAAGGCGCGCCGTCACCGGAAACACACCTTCTCAGGCCGCCGAGCTCTGCTGCATCTTGAGCTTCTCGACCTCGGCTGCGAGCCGCCCCTCCTCGACCGCATGACAACGCACGTCGATCTCGCCCGGAAGCGACGTCACGCCCGGTGTCTCGCTCTTGCAGCGCGCGTTGGCGAAGGGGCAGCGCGGGTGGAAATGACAGCCGGACGGCGGCGAAATCGGGCTCGGCACCTCACCACCAACAGGAATGCGCTTGCGCCCGGTCATTTCGAGATCGGGAATCGCATCGAGCAGCATGCGCGTATAGGGATGCTGCGGGTTCTTGAAGATCTCGCGCGCCGGTCCGACCTCGACCAGACGCCCGAGATACATCACGCCCAGATAATCCGAGATGTGATAGACCACCGCGAGATCATGGCTGATGAAGAGATAGGACAGCCCCAGTTCACGCTGCAGATCCTTCATGAGATTGAGAATCTGCGCCTGTACCGAGACGTCGAGTGCCGATGTCGGCTCGTCACAGACGAGGAATTCCGGCTCGGAGGCGAGTGCGCGCGCGATCGAGATCCGCTGACGCTGACCACCGGAAAACTCGTGCGGGAATTTCTCGCCGTCGCGCGCCGAGAGCTTCACGCGCTCCAGATTGAGCGCGACACGGCGCGTGATGTCGCGTTCGTCATCCGAGATTCCGTGGGCGCGGATCGGCTCGGCGATGATGTCGTGCACGCGCCAGCGCGGGTTCAGCGAGGCGAACGGATCCTGGAAGATCATCTGGAAACGCCGGCGCAGACCGGCCATCTCCTTGCGCGAACGCTTGCCGGCCATATCATGCCCGTCGAAGACGCCCTTGCCGCCGGTCGGCTGGTACAGGCCGACGACGAGACGCGCCACCGTGGACTTGCCGCAGCCGCTCTCGCCGACGAGGCTGAATGTCTTGCCTCTCGGGATCCTGAAATTGATCGCATCGACCGCATGCAGCGTCGCGCGCCCCTCCCGGTGGATGATCCGCCGCAGCAAGGGCGCCGACACGTCGAATGATTTCGAGAGATCGACGGCTTCAAAAATGGGTTTTTCAACCTGCATCGTCACTATCCTGTTCGCCTATTGCGCCGCTTCGGTCTTGCTTGTGCCATTGGCGTGCAGCCAGCACGCGGCACTCGAGCGATCGACATCGATGAGATTCGGTCGCTCCACGCGGCACCGATCAAACACCTGCGGGCAACGCGGATTGAAGGCGCAGCCCCTGGGGATTTCCGTCAGACGCGGCATTGAACCCTCGATCTGGGTGAGGCGCTCAAGATCATGGCCGACGACCGGAATCGAGCCCATCAGCCCTTCCGTGTAAGGGTGCTTGGCTTTCTTGATGACATCCTGAACCGGCCCGATCTCGGCGATCCGGCCGGCATACATCACCGCCACGCGGTCAGCCGTCTCGGCGATAACACCCATATCGTGTGTCACCAGCATGATCGCCGCGCCATGCTCATCGCACAGACGCTTGAGCAGCTTGATGATCTGCGCCTGGATCGACACGTCGAGCGCCGTGGTCGGCTCATCCGCGATGATCATGCGCGGATTCACGCACAGGGCGAGCGCGATGACGACACGCTGTCGCATGCCGCCGGAGAACTGGTGCGGATACTGGTCGATTCGCTTCTCCGGCGATGGGATACCCACCTCGCCGAGAAGATCAATGGCATGCTTTCTGGCCTGCGCCTCGGTCAGATCCTGATGGGTCAGGATCGTTTCGATGAGCTGCCACCCCACCGTATAAAGCGGGTTGAGCGAGGTCAGCGGGTCCTGGAAGACCATGCCGATCCGCTTGCCGCGGATTTTTCGCATGGCCTCCTGAGACAGATTGTCGATGCGCTCGCCATCGAGCCACACCTCCCCGCCGGCAATCCGTCCCGGGGGCTCCAGCAGACCGATGATGGCGGAGCCCGTCATCGACTTGCCTGCGCCGGATTCACCGACAACACCGAGCACCTCGCCCTCATTGACGGTAAAGGAGACATCGTCGACCGCAACCAGATTGCCGCGACGATTGGGGAATTCGACCCGGAGGTTCCTGACCTCGAGAACCGGTTTCTTGGTGCTCACGAGACCCTCCTCAGCGCAGCTTGGGATTGAGCGCATCGCGCAGCCAGTCACCCAGCAGATTCACTGCGAGGACGAGCACGACAAGGACGACGCCGGGGAAGATCGACATCCACCATTCACCGGAAAACAGGAAATTGTTCCCGATGCGGATGAGTGTTCCCAGCGAAGGATTGGTGGGCGGCACGCCCACACCGAGGAAGGACAGCGTCGCCTCGGTGAGGATGGCCACGGCCAGCGACAGCGTCGCAATGACGAGAACCGGACCCATCACATTGGGCAGGACGTGCCGCAGCATGATGAGGATTGGATGAATGCCCATAACCTTGGCGGCCTGAACGTATTCCCGGTTCTTCTCGACGAGCGTCGAGCCGCGCACGGTGCGTGCGAAATTCACCCAGAGCGAGGCGGCGATCGCGAGAATGATCACATAGATCTTGAAGTCCGCCCGCGCCTGGCTGCTCATGACCGTCGACGCGACGCCGTCGATCATCAACGCGATCAGAATGGCCGGAAAGGTCAACTGGACATCGGCGATGCGCATGATCACGGCATCGATCCAGCCACCGAAATAGCCGCTCACGAGGCCCAGGATCATGCCGAAGGCCGCAGCCAGCACGACACCGGAAAAACCCACGAGCAGCGATATCCGCAAGCCGAAGATCATCGCCGAAAGCACATCACGCCCCTGATCATCGGTGCCGAGCAGATAGTTCGGATCACCGCCCGGCGACCAGGCCGGCGGCTTGTAGGCATCGATCAGACTGAGCGAGCCCAGATCATAAGTGTCGTAAGGCGCAATCCAGGGTGCAAACACAGCGGCGACAAACATCGCCATCGTGACAAGGAAAGCCACGATCGTCAGTGGCGATTTGCGGAAGCTGTAGAAGATGTCGCCGTTGAAGAAGTCTTTCGTATTGCCGTAAATCCTTTGCCACATGCGCGGCGACGACGCCGCGACGTCGGGGCTCGTCACTTCCGGGCTGGTGGATGCTTGTTTCGTGAAGGTGTTTGACATACCGACGCCCCTTACTTCGTGCTCGCAGGACGCTCGATCCGCAGGCGCGGATCCACGACGTAGTAGAGCATGTCGACGATCAGATTGATGAGCACGAAGAACACGGCGACGAGCACGAGGTAACTGGACATGATCGGAATATCTCCGAAATTGATCGCCTGAATGATCAGGAGTCCCATACCGGGCCACTGGAACACGGTCTCGGTGATGATCGAGAATGCAAGCAGCGCACCGATCTGAAGGCCCATGATGGTGATCACGGGAACCAGCGTGTTCTTGAGCGCGTGCCCGAAATTGATTGAACGCTGCGGTAGTCCGCGCGCCCGCGCGAACTTGATGTAGTCCGTGCGCAGCACCTCCAGCATTTCCGCGCGCACGAGGCGCATGATCAGCGTGAGCTGGAACAGCGCCAGGGTGACAGCGGGCAGAATGATGTGGCTCCAGCCACGCAACGACAGGAGGCTTGTCTCCCAGCCGAAAACGGTCGTCAGCCCGTTCCGCCCGAAAGTCGGCAACCATCCCAGCGACACCCCGAATATCAGGATCAGCAGGATGCCGATCAGGAATGTGGGAAGCGATATGCCGACGAGCGAGACGGTCAGAAAGATCTTCGACAGGACCGAATGACGGTTGAGCCCTGTATAGACACCCATCGGTACACCGACGAATACCGCGAGAATGGCGGATACGAAGACAAGCTCCAGAGTCGCCGGAAGGCGCTCAGCGATCAGCGTGTTGACGTCGCGGCCCATGCGATAGGAGCGACCGAATTCACCCTGGACCGCATTCCCGACCCATTTCGCGAATTGCAGCGGAACCGGATCGTTAAGCCCGAGATTTTCCCGCGCAGCCTGACGTTGTTCTGCCGAGGCTTCGGGTCCGAGCATGTTGTTGACGGGGTCGCCGACGAACTGGAACAGCGAGAACGAGATCATGGCGACGACGAGCATGACGAAAACCGCCTGCACGAGTCTTTGAACGATAAAGTCGAGCATCGACATACCCTTGATAGCCAGGACAGAGCGCGCGTTACGGCACTGACAGGACCCGACAAGAAACCTTCCGCGATAGCAGCGATCGGACTTGAAGCTGCTCCCGATTAGAAAACCCGGGGCAGGAATCCGGCCCCGGGTTTTCCATTCATCTGCAAGGATCAGTCGCGCAGGCGGACGTAACGCAGGTCCACGTCGTTGTGCGGACGCTGCTCGATATGCTCCACACGGTCCGTGCGAACAGCCCAGGCCAGCGCCTGCTGGTGCAGAGGCAGGTGACCCACCTCGTCCTTGTGGATCTGCATCGCTTCGCGGATCAGCTCGTTACGTTCGTCCTCGTCCACGGTCACTGCAATCTGCGCGGACAGTTCATCGACACGCTCGTTGGAATAACGTCCCGAGTTCCAGACGGCACCCTCATTGATGAGGTTCTGGAACGCGTTATGCGCATCATAGGTGCCAGGCGTCCAACCCAGCATGTAGAAGCTGGTATTGTAGTCTTCGGCAGCACCCATCTTGTTGAAGTGCAGCGACAGCGTCTGTGCATTCAGATCGGCATCGATCCCAATTCGGCGCAGCATCGGGATGATCGCAGAGCAGATCGCCTCGTCGTTGACGTAGCGGTCATTCGGGCAGTCGAGGGTGACCGGGAAACCGTCAGGGTAGCCTGCTTCCGCAAGCAGTTCCATCGAACGCTCGGGATCATACGCGTAAGGCTCGGCGATTTCCTCGTCGAAACCGACGATACCCGGAGCGATCATGGAACCCGTCGGCGTGGACGCGCCGCGCATCACCACACGCTGGATAGCATCGAGATCAATCGCATGCGCGAAAGCCTGGCGCACACGAAGATCCTTGAAGGGATTTTCGCCGGAGCCCGGCATATCAAGCAACTCGTCGCGCTGCTGGTCCATACCGAGGAAGATCGTCCGCAGCTCGGGCCCTTGCAGCACCTCGATATTCTCGTCCTGCTCGAGACGCGGAACGTCCTGAAGCGGAACCGGATACATCATGTCGATCTCGCCGGAGAGGATCGCCGCGACGCGCGTGGAATCATTGCCGATCGGGAGGAATTCGGCGCGCTCGACATTGGTCTCGAGTTCGTCATAGCCCCAGAAATCCTCGTTGATCTCCATGACCAGACGATTGTCCTGCGACCATTCGACGATTTCGTAGGGACCCGTGCCATTGGCGTTGAGATTGGCGAAATTGGTCGACCCCCCGCCGACAACGACGTCGAAGGCATCATTCGCTTCCATGAAGTCTTCGTTGACGACGAAGAACAGCGACAGATTCTGAAGCAGGATCGGATCCGGTCCCTTGGTGATGACCCGGATCGTGTGATCGTCGACCTTCTCGATCGTCTCGACATTGGAGAGGAAACCGGACATCTCCGAGCCTTCCTGCGTGATACGGCGGAAGCTGTAGAGAACGTCATCCGCCGTAAAGGGCGTGCCGTCATGGAAGGTGACATCCTCCCGGAGCTTGAACTCCCAGGTCACGTCGTCGATGGTCTCCCACGACTCGGCAAGATCCGGCTCCAGAGTCAGATCATATTTGCGGTGAACCAGCGCACCGTAGACCATGCCCTTCACGGTATTGGTTGTGCCGTGGTTATGCATGTGCGGGTCGAGCCCGAGGATGTCACCCGTCGTGGCGTAACGGAAGGTATTGTCCTGGGCGTGAGCGCTGAAGCTCATCATGGCCGCAACCGCGACTGATGCGAGCAATTTGCCAGTATTTTTCATCTCTGATGGTCCTCCGAAGTCAAAAGCGGACTGTGTGGTTTTTTGCGATCTGTGCCGCTTATCCGAACTCGCGGATCATTATGCACCGCGCCTGACTCTGGCAACTCCCCCCATTTCATTTTCTTGCTGATTTCGCACAATTTGAGAGCATGAACCGGCCAAGATATCGGCATGCAAAGAGTTTGTGCAATTTTTATCGACATTGAACTAGACACATTCTAGGGTTACTATACGTAATATAAAATAGCCTTTGATTGCATTTCTCGTGACGATATGCCCATACCGATTCCGCCGGGGCAGCGGCGGGGCCGGATATTGACCACATGGCGCAGTCAGTCATGATCGCGCATCGAACGCGCGACCCATCCGGCCGGACGCCTCCGTGCTCGGCCCCATCCACGAGAGAGCCCCAAAATGCCCGTCATCAACCGCGTCGCGGATCTCACCGACGAAGTCGCCGCCTGGCGCCACGATTTTCACGAGAACCCCGAACTCCTCTTCGACGTCCACCGGACCGCCGGAATCGTCGCGGAAAAGCTGAAGGAATTCGGCGTCGACGAGATCGCCACGGGTATCGGCCGTACCGGCGTCGTCGGTGTCATCAAGGGCCGCAGCAACACCTCCGGCAAGGTGATCGGCATCCGCGCCGATATGGATGCGTTGCCGATCGAGGAAGCCGCCGACGTCCCCTATCGCTCGAAGACACCCGGCAAGATGCATGCCTGCGGCCACGACGCGCATACCGCCATCCTGCTCGGTGCGGCGAAATATCTCGCCGAGACCCGCAATTTCGACGGCACCGTCGTGCTGATCTTCCAGCCCGCAGAGGAAGGCGGCGGCGGTGGTGACGAGATGGTCAAGGACGGCATGATGGATCGCTTCGGCGTTCAGGAAGTCTATGGCCTGCACAACATGCCGGGCCATCCGGTCGGCTCCTTCGCCATCCGTCCCGGTCCGATGATGGCCGCAGCCGACAGCTTCAGCATCACCATCGAAGGCAAGGGCGGCCATGCGGCCATGCCCCACCAGACGGTGGATACCGTGCTGGTCAGCGCCAACGTCATCACCGCCCTGCAGGGCATCGTCTCGCGCAATGCCGATCCGCTGAAATCCGCCGTGATCTCCGTCTGCTCCATGCAGGGCGGCAACGCCTACAACGTCATCCCGCAGACGGCCACCCTGCTCGGCACCTGCCGCACGCTCGAGCCGGAGGTGCGCGACATGTGCGAGCGGCGCATCAAGGAAGTCGTCGATGGCGTCTGCGCGGCCTATGGCGCAAAGGGGAAGGTGGATTACCACCGCGGCTATCCGGTCACTGTGAACGACCCGGACAAGACGCAGTTCATCGCCGATATCGCAGCCGAGATCGTCGGTGCGGACAAGGTGGCGACCGATATCGCCCCGCTGATGGGCGGCGAGGATTTCTCCTACATGCTCAATGCCCGCCCGGGCGCCTACATCTTCCTCGGCAACGGCGACAGCGAATCCTGCCATCATCCGGCCTATGTCTTCGACGACGAGGCCCTGCCCTACGGCGTCTCGCTCTGGGCAAAGCTGGTCGAGCGCGCGATGCCGGCGCAGCCCTGACGGAGAAGCCACAGAGCCCCGGCAAACCCCGTTAAGGACCCTGAACGCTCTCTGAATATCGCGCTCAGGGTCGGTCCAGCGGCGGTTTGGCATGGTGATTTCCAACAAGGGAGATCACTCATGCGCCGCTTCGTCACCACCGCTCTCACCACCGCCTACTGCTTCGCCATGATCGGCTTGCTCGGTGGTATCGGCGTGATGGCGTCCGGCGCGGGCCTGCCGACACCCAAGGCGGAAGGCAGCGTCGGCATGGCTCTGATCCTGCTGCTGCAGCACTGATTCCCGCATCCCTCCCGGCGCGAAAACGCTTCCCGGCGAAGTCGGAACTGCTCTACCCTTCCGCAACGTCAATACGAATGCGGGAGGAGCACGAAATGGCCGCCGACAATCTTGCGAAAGACCCCGAGACACTGCTCGAATCACACACGCCATCAGGCCGGCTCGCGGGCCGCGTCGCCTTCGTGACCGGGATCGGCTCGGTCGGCCCCGGATGGGGCAACGGCAAGGCCATCGCTGCGCTCTATGCCCGCGAGGGCGCGAAGGTCTTCGGCGTCGACATCAATCCGGATGCGGCAGAGGAAGCCTGCGCGGCAATTCGCGCCGTCAGCGCGGCGGATGGCGGCGAATGCGCTGTCATGGCGTGCGACGTCACGCAGGAAGACCAGGTCGCAGCCGCAATCGCCGCATGCCGCGCCCGCTTCGGGGCGATCGACGTACTCGTCAACAATGTCGGCATCGTCAAGCTCGACCGCGTCACCGAGATCGACGCTGACGACTGGGACCGGGTCTTTGCCATCAACGTCAAGAGCGCCTTCCTCACCGCCAAGCATATCCTGCCGGAGATGGAGGAGCGCGGGCGCGGCGCGGTGGTGAATATCGCCTCAATCGCCGCGATTCGGTACACGGGCGTGCCCTATGTCACCTATTACGCGACAAAATCGGCCATGCTCGGCCTCACCCGGGCCATCGCGCTCGAATATGCGGGCAAGGGTGTGCGCGCCAATGCGGTGCTTCCCGGCCTGATGGATACGCCAATGGTTACCGCCGGGCTCACCAGCGCCTACGCCACGCAGGGTGATGTCGCGGGCCTCAAACAGACGCGCGCGGCACAATGCCCGATGGGGCGCATGGGCGACGCCTATGACGTCGCCACCGCCTGCCTCTACCTCGCCAGCGACGAGGCCAAATATGTCACCGGCGTGGAACTTGTCGTCGATGGCGGGATCACGCAGAAATATGCGTAAGGCAGCGCAATCAGGAGGAGAGCCATGGCCGTCATCGATGAGTTCCGCAAATTCGCCCTGCGCGGCAGCGTGGTCGATCTCGCCATCGGCGTGATCATCGGCGCCGCCTTCTCGCGAATCGTCGATTCGATGGTCAGCGACATGATGATGCCAATCATCGGCGCGCTCGCCGGCGGGCTCGATTTCAACAACTACTTCCTGCCGCTCTCGCGCGAGGTCACGGCGAGCACGCTCGACGCGGCACGCGAACAAGGGGCGGTGATCGCCTATGGCTCCTTCATCACCGTGGCGCTGAATTTCCTGATCATCGCCTGGGTGCTGTTCCTCGTGGTGAAGCTGATCAACCGCCTCAAGCAACGCGAGGAGAAGAAGGCCGAGGCCGTAATCGCCCCCACCTCCGAACTGCCGGCAGATGTAAAACTCCTCGCGGAGATCCGCGATCTCCTCGCGGCAGGCGGCGCCGTCGTGGGCGCACCGGGAAATCAGCCCGCCCCGAATAGCACGCCCGGTGGCGACAGGACGTGACCGGAGGCGCCGGCCTCAGGTGTCGATCACACCCGCCGATTCCTGCTCCTTGAGCGAGCCGGGGCTCGGCATCGAGATGGTGTTGTAGCCGGAATCCACATAGTGGATTTCACCGGTGACGCCGTTCGACAGATCCGACAGCAGATAGAGCCCGGAGCCGCCGACATCCTCGATCGTCACCGTCCGCCGCAGCGGCGCATGCGCCTTCTGATAGGCGAACATCAGCCGCGCATCGGTGATGCCGGCACCTGCCAGCGTGCGCACCGGGCCGGCGGAAATGGCGTTGACGCGGATATTCTCCGGACCAAGATCGGAAGCGAGGTAGCGCACGCTCGATTCGAGCGCGGCTTTGGCCATACCCATCACGTTATAGTTGGGCATGACACGCATCGAGCCGCCATAGGTCAGCGTCAGCATCGAGCCGCCCGGGCGCATGCGCTTCGCCGCGCGCTGCGCCGCCTCGGTGAAGGAGAAGCAGGAGATCACCATGGTGCGCGAGAAATTCTCGCGGGTGGTGGCGTCGATATAGCGCCCCTTCAGCTCTTCCTTGGCCGAGTAGCCGATGGCATGGACGAGGAAGTCGAAACCCTCGCTCCAGGCCGCGTCGAGCTGCTCGAACACGCCGTCGAGCGAGGCCAGATCCTCGACATCGCAGGGGATGACGAGATTCGAGCCCACCGATTCGGCCAGCGGCTTCACCCGCCGCCCGAGCGCATCCCCCTGATAGGTGAAGGCGAGCTCGGCGCCCTGATCGGCCACCGCTTTCGCGATGCCCCAGGCGATGGAATGGTTGTTGGCGACGCCCATGATCAGGCCGCGCTTGCCCTTCATCAGACCGGTCAAAAGCCTGCCCTCCCCTTCAACCGCGCCCAATCAGGCGTCGGGATGTTTCATCACGATGGTCGCGTTGGTGCCGCCGAAGCCGAAGGAATTCGACATGAAGTAGCCGATCTTCGCGTTGTCGCGGCGCCTGGTCGAGATGGGCATGTCGTCGAATTCCGGATCGAGCTCGGTGATATGGGCATTGGCGCTGATGAATTCGTTCTGCATCATCAGAATCGAGTAGATTGCCTCCTGCACGCCGGTTGCGCCGAGGGAGTGCCCGGTGAGCGACTTCGTCGCCGCGATCGGCGGGCATCTCTCGCCGGAGCCGAAGATCTCGCGCAGGGCCTCGATTTCCTTGGCATCGCCCACCGGGGTCGCAGTGGCATGAGGATTGACGAAATCGATCGGCGCTTTCACCGTCGAGAGCGCCTGCCGCATGCAGCGCACCGCGCCTTCGCCCGACGGCGCGACCATGTCGTAGCCGTCCGACGTGGCGCCGTAGCCGACGATCTCGGCGATGATGGGCGCGCCGCGCGCCCTGGCGTGCTCCATCTCCTCGAGCACCAGCACGCCCGCGCCGCCGGCGATGACGAAGCCGTCGCGATAGCGGTCATAGGCGCGCGAGGCGGTCTCGGGCGTGTCGTTGTACTTGCTCGACATCGCGCCCATCGCGTCGAACAGGTTGGAGAGCGTCCAGTCGAGATCCTCGCAGCCACCGGCGAAGATGATGTCCTGCCGCCCCGCCTGGATCGTCTCGAAGGCATTGCCGATGCAATGGTTCGAGGTGGCGCAGGCCGAGGAGATCGAATAGTTCACGCCCTTGATCTTGAACCAGGTGGCGAGCGTCGCGGCAGCGGTCGAGGACATCGCCTTGGGCACGGCGAAGGGACCGATGCGCTTGGGGCCCTTGTCCTGGGTGATGCGTGCCGCCTCGACGATGGTGCGTGTCGAGGGTCCGCCGGAGCCCATGATGATGCCGGTGCGCTCGTTGGAGATGTCCTTCTCCTCGAGCCCGGATTGCGCGATCGCCTGGTCCATGGCGACATGGTTCCAGGCCGTGCCGCCGCCATGGAAGCGCATGGCGCGGCGATCGACCAGCGCCTCGACATCGATCTTCGGCGCGCCATGGACATGGCAGCGGAAGTTCAGATCGGCGTATTCCTGTGCGAAACCGATGCCGGAGCGGCCTTCGCGCAGGGAGGCCGTGACTTCCTGCGTATCATTGCCGATAGAGGAGACGATCCCCATTCCCGTGACGACGACGCGTCTCATGTGCAACTCCCTTCCGCCGCGATTGGAGCCTGCGCGGGCTCGAAGCGGATTGTTATTCAAGCGTTGTCTTTTCTTGTGGCAGAGCCGCCTTGCGCGCCCTGCCGGCTACCCGGCGAAGCGATGCTCAGGCCGCTTCCGGCTTGAACAGCCCGACGCGCAGATCCTTGGCTTCGTAGATGCGCTTGCCATCCGCCTCGAGGAAGCCGTCGGCGACGCCAAGCACCAGCTTGGAGCGGAAGACGCGCTTGAGATCGACGCCGTAGACGACTTTTTTGACGCTGGGCAGAACCTGATCGGCGAACTTCACCTCGCCGACACCCAGCGCGCGACCACGCCCCTCGGCGCCAAGCCAGCCCAGATGGAAACCGACCATTTGCCACAAGGCATCGAGACCCAGGCAGCCCGGCATCACCGGATCACCCTGAAAGTGACAGGGGAAGAACCAGAGATCGGGGCGGACATCCAGTTCGGCGCGGACATGGCCCTTGCCGTAAGCGCCACCATCCTCACCAACGGAGGTGATCCGGTCGAACATCAGCATGGGCGGCAACGGCAATTGCGCGTTACCGGGGCCGAACAGCTCGCCGCGACCGCAAGCGAGGAGTTCCTCGTAGGTGAAACTGTTTTGACGGTCCATGTGACTCCGGCCGATCCTTCTGGGGCTCGATTCTCGATGCCGACGATATGCGCCGACGCGCGTCTGTTAACATAGTGTATCCGGCCATCAAAGGCACGTCGGCAGCGTTTTGCGTGTTTTTCGTATACAATGCGGCACGCGGCGTTGCAGGCTGCCATCGTGCGCAATGCCGCGAAATCGCCGCAGATACACCCAATAAGCGAAGCGACGGGTTGCGGATCGGATGCGCAAACCCTATAGACATGGTAAGGATTGTTCGAGCGAAGAAGCGGGCGTCATGGATCATATCGCGTCGACCGAAAAGCGAAGCACCCAACCGGATACGCAGGGCCAGATTACAACTGCGCCGCAGCCGGCGGGGCGCAGTGGCTGTCCCCTTTCCGAGCTCCGCGACAAGCTGCGCCGAGTAGGCCTGCGCCCGACGCGCCAGCGCGTTTCTCTCGGCTGGCTGCTGTTCGGCAAGGGCGACCGTCATATCACGGCCGAGATCCTCTATGATGAAGCCGCGCGCGCCCGCGTCCCGGTGTCTCTCGCCACGGTCTACAATACCCTGCACCAGTTCACCGAGGCGGGCCTGCTGCGCCAGCTCGCAGTGGATGGCTCGAAGACCTATTTCGACACCAATCCGACCGAGCACCACCATTTCTTCGTCGAGGATGACGAAGCCCTGATGGACGTGCCGGCGGCTGACGTCACGGTGGTCGATCTGCCCGAAGCGCCCGCCGGGTTCGAGATCGCCCGTGTCGATGTCGTCGTGCGTCTGCGCCGCAAGGATGATCACGGCTGAACCGCAGGGCGGTGCCCGCCCTCGGGCGGGTGCGCCACAAGTGATGTGCAGTCTCGTATCTCCCCGTTCTCATGTACATCTGCTAGCGTATTCCGGTTCTGCGCGGCCATGCGGCCTGCGCTTCGAGAGCGGGGTTCGCATATGCCTTCGACATCCTGGAGACTGGGTCCGCAACCGGGGGCGCGTATCGCGGTGCTCGGCGCTTGCGGTGGAATCGGACAGGCCCTTGTTGCTGCCCTGAACGCGATTGGCTGCCGCGTCTTCCCGCTCGACCTGCCGCGCTCGCTTGAATCCTCTGCGCTGCAGGGAACCGAAGCCGCCATCCCCGTCGATGCGACCAGCGAATCGGCGCTGACGGAAGCGTTCGCAACACTGGAGCAGCGCGCCGGCGGGCTCGAAGGCTTCGTGCATCTGGCCGGGTTCACGGCGGCGCCGGCGCCGCTCGCGACGCAGACCCGCGCCGTCTTCGACGATGTCGTCACCGGCAATCTCGATTCGACCTTCCTCGCCGCCCGCGCCGCACTGCCGCTACTGGCGCGCGGGAGCGATGCCTCGCTCGTGCTGACCTCCTCCGGGCTCGCCGCCAAGGCAACGCCTGGATACGGACCCTATGCCGCCGCCAAGGCCGGCGTCATCGCCCTCACCCGCGTCCTCGCCATCGAGAACGCGCCGCATATCCGCGTCAATGCCGTGGCGCCGAGCGCCGTCGAAACACCGTTCCTTGAAGGCGGGATGGGGCGAGACCCGCATGGGCGCGGTTTCGACCGCGAAGGCTATGCGAAGACAATCCCGCTCGGGCGCATCGCTGCCCCCGATGACGTGACCGGCCCACTGCTCTTCCTGCTCGGCCCCGCTTCCGGATACATGACCGGCCAGGTCCTGCATGTGAATGGCGGTTCGCTGATGCCGTAGGCCAGTGGCGCCGGCACGTTGCGGCCTGCCGGCTGATTGTACAATTCTTGCATTCACGGCCCGTTACGCTTACCGGAGTGCCAGGTCGAGACAGGCGGGTCAGGATGAACGAGAGCGCTGAAACGCTGCCACGCTACATGCAGGTCATGCAGATCCTGCGCGAGCGGATCGCGTCGGGGGTCTATGGCGTCGATTCGCTGATCCCGACCGAAGCGGAATTGTGCGAAGAGTTTTCCGTCAGCCGCTATACCATTCGCGAGGCGCTGCGCCGGCTCACAGAAGCGGGATTCGTGGCGCGCCGGCAGGGCTCGGGGACGCTCGTCATCGCACGCCAACCCCCGGGCAATTTCACGCATTCGATGCGCTCGCTGACGGAGCTGTTTCAATACGCCGTCGACACCCGCTTTGCCATCGACGAGATCGCGCCTGTCGCGGTGAACGAGGCGGCCGCAGCATTGATCGGATGCGCACCGGGCGAGACCTGGCTGCGGGTGCAGGGCCTGCGCATGACGCGGTCGCAGGACGCGATCATCTGCCATACGACAGTGTATATCGACATGCGTTTCGCCTGGCTGGAGCCGGAGATGCGCGATTGCGTCGGGCCGCTCTACGCCCTGATCGAGCGTCGCGCCGAAATCCCCGTCGCCGAGGCCATCCAGACGACCAATGCCGTGCCGATGCCGGAGGATATCCGCATCAGACTTGATGCGCCGAAAGGCGCCTATGCGCTGCGTCTGGTGCGATGTTATCTCGATCGCGACGGCGCAACCATGGTCGTCTCGATCAACCACCATCCCGCCGATCGCTTCAGCTACACCATGCGCATCCGCCGCGACGCGCTGGAGGGATGAGGGCGCATCACGCCTGCAGGACGTAGACGCGAAACGGCATCCAAAGTCCCATCCCCATCATGATCAGATTCTCGGTGAGCGAGACGAAGCCGAGCGGCACGTTGCTGTCACCGCCGACACAGGCGCATTTCAACTCACGTTTTTCGATATAGACCGCCTTGAACACCGATACCGCGCCGACCGTCCCGATGAACAACGCCACCGGCCCGGCGAGCCAGATCAGCGCGGAAGCCAGCATCAGCACGCCGGCAAGCGTTTCTGCAAAGGGATAGACGTAGCCATAGGGCACCCAGCGGCGCGCGAGCAGATCGTAATTCAGGAACATGGTCGAGAAACTCTCGACATCCTTGAGCTTCTGAAGACCCAGCAGCACCATCGCCGTCGCCACGAAGATCTCGAAGGTGCGCAGGCTGGCAACCGCCCCCTCCATGCGCCAGCCGATCGCGAGGGCCATGGCGAAAGCCACGGCAAACAGAGCGATGACGGGCATGTAGGTGACCTCGTCCTCATCCTTCACGGCGAGGCCAAAATGCGTGCGAAGCTCTTCGTATCCGCCGATGCGCTCGCCGTCGATATAAGTCTGCGGCGTCGTCTTCACGCCCTCGCGCTGCATGAAGCCATCGGTTTCCTCGCGGGTACGCAGTGGATGATCCTCGACCTCAAAGCCCCTGCGCTGCAAAAGGTCCAGGCTCTTGAGGCCGAACGGACAGCGATGATCGGGCATGTCCATCCGGTAGAGCTGAGCGGTCTTCACCCCTGTGGTGCGTGCATCCACTGCGCATCCCCTTTCTGCCGCATGCGCGGCCTTGAGGGGAGTCAAATCGGGACGGGGGAAGTGGTTCCGGCGACGCCTGCCCTCAGTCAGATAAAGCCCTCAGCGACCCGCATGCAGGCGCGGGTCGAGCGCGAAGCGCTCCTGCCGGACATCCTCGAGATGATGAAAGGCGCGGCCCGGATCGAAAATCAGGTTCCAGCTGTAGCGTGAAACCGTCGAGGGGATCAGTGTGAAAAGATGATCCCTGACGAGCTGGTCGCCGAAACCCTGCTGGCCCGGCCCGTGGGTGGTTGGCACCAGCCAGCTGGGATTGGGTATGTCCTCCGGTCGGACCACGTGAATGATCGACGGATCGGTGATCCTTGCGCAAGTCAGCAGGTGGGGTGCGGTGTCGAGGACGCGGAAACCTTTATGGACCGCAACTTCGAGGATCGCCACAGCGGGATCAATCGAGGCATAGACGACCCGCACACCCCGCGAATTCCATCGCCCGCCGACACGATGCGCCCCCTCGCCGGAATGCCAGCTCCCGGCATGACGATGCTGATCAAGGCGCCACAACCGGATTTCGCCCTGCCCCAACGGCGCCGGCAGAGGGGTCACGTATAGACCCCGTATTCGAGCCGGGTGAGGTAATTCTCCACCGCTTCTGCCCCAGCCGCCGAGGAGAGAAGATCGATCGGACGGCGGTTATCGAGGCCGATCGCCTGCGCTTCGAGCCATGCCTCGGCAGCCTCCTGCGCCCCCATCACGTCGATGGCGCGGGCGAGGATTTCGGCGAAGCGCCAGGCGCGGCTGCTCTGCTCGACAGATAACCGCGTATCCGCCGCATCCTTCCTGCGCCTTTGCAGCGTACGGATGCTCATGCCGATGGCCTTTTCGAGCGCATCGCCATGCGAAAGGACGCGCACACGCGCGATCAGGTGTATCAGCGATGCCGAAGGCAGGCCGCGCATGATCACGTCATGCGCATCGATCGAATTCTGCACGCCATGTGCCACGATCCTGCGCCCGCCCAGCATGGCGAAGGCCCGGATCGGAATGCTGTCACCGGCCAGTGCGCCGGACTGCTCGGCAGCTGGAACGGCTATGCTCATGGGGGCTTCCTCTCGCGTCACCTGTCGCGAGAAGCGTGCCACATGTCGCCAGCTGCCGTCAATGCCTTGCCAGCAGCGTGCCATACCCCTGGATCTTGTCGGTAATGCCGTTCTGGCGCAGGGCCCACCAATAGGTCGCCGTGTTGATCGCGATCACCGGCTTGCCGAGCCAGAATTCGGCGATTCCGGCCACCCGCGCCATGGCGAGATTGGTGCCGACCTGCACGATGGCGTCGACATCCGGGCCGTCGACCTCGTTGATCGCGTCACGCAGCTCGGTTTCCGGGACATGGGCGATCTGCATCGGGCTCTTGCATTTGAGTCCCTTGAGATTGACCACCTCGAAGCCGCAATCGGTGAAGAACTTGCGCACCTGGACATCGCCCACGGGCATGTAGGGCGTGATCACGCCGAGCCGCTTGACATTGTCATAGCAGTTGAGTGCCGCGCGGCAGGCATCCGATCCCATCGCCACCTTCACGCCAGCGCGTTCCTCGACGCGACGCTCCAGTTCGATCGAGCCCTCAAGCCCGTCCCAGAAGGTCTCTGCCGACATCCCCATGACGAGATAATCCGGGCGGCAGGTCATCACCGCATCGACCGAATCCATCAGTGCCGCGCGGATGTCATCCATCAGCTTGTTGAAATCATCGTCGCTGGTGACCGGATTGTCCGGGATGATGATGCGCGAGAAATGGTTGGTCACGCCCACCGGACGCATCGCGTCGAATTCCGGCTGGACCGAGGTGTTGGTAGAGGGGGCGATGACCCCGAATTTCATGCGGTAACCGAGACTGTCGACCATGGTCGTTCTCCCTGGATATGGTGTCCGCGCCGTTCAGGCCACGTCTTCGAGATCACGCAGCGACTGGATCATCGAGGAGCGGCGCACGAAGGCGCGATGGGCCTCTTCGTCAGCCACGGTGCTGCGCAACTCGTCGTGATAGGCGCAGCGCGCCTGCGGGTCTTTCTCGTTGAGGATCTTGCGGTTGCGCAGGGCCTGCGCCTGGACCGTCTCGATCGCCACCTTGCGGCGCTGGCGCTCGTAGCGTCCCATGGTTTCAAGCGGCGCGCCGTTCCACACGGCGGTGAGCTTCTCGCCGAGATTCATGGCGTCGTGGATGCCGCCATTCATACCCATGCCGCCGAGCGGATTGTTGAGATGCGCGGCATCACCGGCAAGGAAGATGCGCCCGGAGAGGTAGCGATCCGCGACGCGCTCATGCACGCGGTAATCGGTTTTATGGACGATCTCATAGGGCGCATCGCGCGGTAGCAGCGCCTGGAGCCGCTCCTCGATGCGCTCCGGCGCCTTCATCGATTCAGGCGTTTCATTATCCTCGGTCGGGAAGAGAACGCGCCACAGCGTGGGCGTACGCAGCAGCACCACCCATTCATCGGGATCGCTGATATAGGCGATATTGGTCAGGTCCGGGATGGCCGAGCCAAAATCGAAGGTCGTCGAGAAGGTCAGGAAGATCTCGGGGATGGTCATCCCCTCGAAATTCACGCCGATCTGCTTGCGCACGATCGAGCGCGCGCCATCGGCGCCGACGAGGAAATGCCCGCGCAATTCCTCGCGATGCCCGTCTCCGTCGGCGATCACGAGGCGCACGCCGTCATCATCCTGGGAGGCTTCCAGCGCCTGCATGCCATAGCGCAGATCGACCTTGCCCTCGGCCTCGAGCTTCTCGCGCAGGAGGCGTGCGAGCTTCCATTGCTCGCATTGCAGCCGATAGGGATGACGCGTCTCGTCTGCCAGCAGCCCGAGATCGAACGTGGCGATGACGCCTTCCCTGCGATCGCGGAACTGCCATTGCGGGCAGATCAGCCCCTGTTCGACGCATTTCTCGGCGATACCGAAGCGATCAAGCATGTCGAGCGTCGGCGGATGGAAGGTCGAGGCGCGCAGATCCGTCGGCACGTCCACATGCCCCTCGATCAGCGTCACCGGAATCCCTTCATCAGCCAGATAAGCCGCCGCCGTCATACCGACCGGCCCGCCCCCGACGATCAGAACGCCCCTGTCACTCATGCCGCGATCCCCTCGCTGTGATGCGCTATGCGCGTTGTCGTTGATTATATGTCCGGACAAAATTTTGCGTCCAGCCCGATACCTTGCATGACACATGAGTGCCCGCCCCAGGTCGAGGACGACCCGCTTGGGCGATGCGAGCGTTCCCCTCTCCTCGAAGGGAGAGGGGAGATTGCGCTGCATCAGCCCTCGCAAATTCAGGCACCTCCCCCATCACATGATCGCCGGCTTCTCGACCGCCGGACTGCGCGCCAGCTGCGCCGCCTCATCGGCGGGAAGCGTGTCGTCCCACAGCCGGGCGATATAGCGCTCTCCGGTATGGCCGCTGGAATCATCGGCGCTTAGCCACAAAGCCGGGGCGCGCATGATGGCGGGTGAAAGCAGGTTGCCGTCGGCGCCCTTCTTGCCAGGTCCGTCGGGCAGCAGCGCCGTATCCGCCGCACCGCCCGGCAGGAGCACGTTGACATCAACACCGGTGCCGGCGAGATCCTGCGCGAAGATGCGCGAGGCGGCCTCCAGCGCCGCTTTGGACGGGCCGTAGGGCGCATAGCCGCGCCGGACCATGGTCTGGTCGCTGGTCGAGATGTTGATGATCTTGCCGCAACCGCGCGCCAGCATGCCTGGCACCACCGCCCGGCTCATATGGAACATGCCGTTGAGATTGGCCGCGATGATTGCCGCCCAGGCCTGCGAATCCGTCTCCCAGAACCGCGTCGGCTCGCGGTTATAGGTCTCGCTGACGAGCCGCATGCCGCGTCCGGCATTGTTGATCAGCACCGCGACCGGCCCCAGCTCCGCCTCGACCCGCGCGACCAGCGCCGTGCAGGCATCCGGATCCGTGACGTCGCAGAGCAGCGGGAGTATCCGCCCCGACAGAGATTCCGCCTCGCGCGCCGTGGCGTCGAGTTCCTCGCCCGCCCGCGCGCCGGTAATCGCGACTCGAGCGCCCTCCTCCGCGAGCGCAAGCGCCATTTCGCGCCCAAGTCCGCGCCCGCCACCTGTGACGATCACGACGCGGTCTCGCAGTGACGGATAGCGTTCGCTCATCAGCCGGCGGCCCCCATGCGTTCGAACAGGCGCCCCGCTGCGGATATGTCGTCGCGGATACCGGCGAGCCGCAGGGCATGCCAGAGCGTGGCGGTGTTGGAGGAGATCACCGGGATGCCGAATTCGGCTTCGAGCTTGCGGATCATTGGCAGGGTCGGAAAATCGGTGCAGGAGATCAGCAACGCATCGGGGCGCCCGGATTCCCGCGCTGCCTGGATCACGCCCCGCGCATGCGCGACGACCGCGTCGAGCGGCGTCTGCGCGATGCGGACATATTCATGGGGCCCGCCGGCGCCGATGCCGAGCCCCGCAATCGCCAGCACCTCGAACCCGCAGCCTTCCAGGAAATGGCGCTCATGCGCGTCGAGCTTTTCATGATAAGGCGTTGCGACGGCGAGCCTCTTTGCTGCGAGGGCATCGAGCGCGGTGACGATCGCCGCAGCGGTGGTGAGGCCGGTGCGCCCGCTCGCGGCCTGCATCCGTTCGGGCAGGCTCTGCGGCGGATGCGTCATCGAACCGGCGGTGCAGGCATAGGCGATGACATCGACATCCGCCTTGACGAGCTCGGCCATGGCCTTGTCGAGATCATCATGCAGCGCGCGCTGTCCCTCACGCGAGCTCGTATCCGCATGCAGCGACATGCGCATGGTGTGGAAGCTCGTGCCCTCCGGCATCAGCCGCGCCCATTCCGCCTCGTTGACCGTATTGGTCGGCGGTACGATCACGCCGAGGCGCGCGCGCCAGGAATAGGCGGAGAGATGGCGCGGGGCGCCGGTCGCTTCAGCCATCGCTGCCTCCCAGTTTGTGGATCGGGCGCTCTGCCACCGGGATCATCACCGTCTTGATCTCGGTATACATCGCCTCGCAGCCGCGTCCGCCCTCGCGACCGACGCCCGATTCCTTGTAGCCGCCGAAGGCCGAGCGCAGATCACGCACCATCGGCGTGTTCACCCAGATGGTCCCCGTGCGCATGGCCTGCGCGACCCGGTGCGCACGCCCGAGCCCCTCGGTCCAGACATAGCCGGCAAGGCCGAAACGGCTCTCATTGGCCAGCCGCACCACTTCCTCCTCGGTCTCGAAGATCTGGAAGGTGGCGAAGGGGCCAAAAATCTCCTCCTGGCACAGCCGCGCGCCGTTATCCTGCGCGAGCATCGCCACCGGCTGCACGTAGTGTCCTGCCTCCATGCCTGGAACCGCCTTGCCGCCGGCGAGCAGCCGCGCGCCCTCACTCTCGCCGATGCCGACATAATCGCGCATGCGCTGCTTTTGCGCGGCGTTGATCATCGGGCCGAGTTCGGTTCCCGGGATCAGAGGATCGCCGATGCGCAGGTTGCGCATGCGCGCGACAAACGCCTCCATGAAGCGCTCGGCGATCGGGCGCTGCACGAAGATGCGGCTGCCGGCCAGGCACATCTGGCCGTTATTGGCAAAGACCCCGAGCAGCGCGCCGTCGAGGGCGCGGTCGAAATCGGCATCGTCGAAAACGATATTCGCGCTCTTGCCGCCGAGCTCCATGGCGGCGCCCTTGATGCCCTTTGCCAGCGCCCCCATGATTGCACGCCCGGTCTCGGTGCCGCCGGTGAAAGAGACCATGTCTATTTCCGGATGCCCCGACAGAGCCGCCCCAGTCACATGGCCGCGCCCGTTGACGAGGTTGACCACGCCCTCCGGCAGGCCGCAATCGCGCATCAGATCGAATAACCGCGCCACCGTCAGTGGCGTCATCTCGCTCGGCTTAACCACGCAGGTATTGCCGAAAGCGAGCGCTGCGGCGAGCTTCATCGAGGTCAGCCCCAGCGGCACGTTCCACGGCCCGATCAGGGCGCAGACGCCCATCGGCTCGCGCGAGACCAGAGTGAGGAAGCCCTCCTCCTGCTGATACAGCTCGCCGGCGCTGTGGTTGATATACTCGGCGAAGAATTTGAAATTATAGGCCGCGCGCGGGATGTGCATGCCGCGCGTCTGGGCGAGCGGGACGCCGGTATTGATGCTCTCCAGCGCCGCCAGCTCGTCGGCATGGGCCATGATCGCATCATGGATCGCCATCAGCACCTGCTGGCGCGTGGTGATGCTGCTCTTCGGCCAGGGCCCGTGATCGAAGGCGTGACGCGCGGCGCGCACGGCGGCATCGACCTCCGCCGCGTCGGATTCGTGCAGGATCGCGATCACCTTCCCCGTGGCCGGATCGTCAACCGGCAGCGGCTCACCCCGATGGGCGACGAAAGCGCCGGCACCATATCCGGATACGGCGCGCGGCGCATCGACGAGCGCATCGCGAAGCCGGGTTGCTGCCTCGGCGCCTGCCATCACTGCCCTCCACGCCCGACGATACCGCGCTCGGCCAGTTCGGCGATCCGCGCATCATCGAGATTCAAAAGGCCCTTGAACACCTGCGCATTATGCTCACCGAGCTCGGGACCGGGGCTGACGACGCGGCCCGGCGTGTCCGAGAGGCGCGGCGCGACATTCTGCATGGCGAGATCACCGAAGACGGGATGGGCGACCTTCACGATCGCTTCGCGCGCCTTGAAATGCGCGTCTTCCAACATTTCCGGCGCGCGGTAGATATCGCCGCGCGGGACGCCCGCTTCATCAAGGAGCGGCCCGAGTTCCGCAGCGGTCATGGTGCGCGTCCATTCCGCAATCAGATCATCGAGCTCGGCCTGATGCTTGCCGCGCGCGGAATGGGTGGCATAGCGTTCATCCGATGCGAGTTCCTCGCGTCCCATCACTCTGGCAAGGCGCGAGAACACCGTATCCTGATTGGCTGCGATCAGGACGAATTTCTCGTCCTTCGTCGGATAGACATTGGACGGAGCCACGTTCGGCAGGATCGCGCCGGTGCGCTCGCGGATGAAATCGGCCTTGTCGTACTCGGTGATCAGCGATTCCATCACGTTGAGCACGGCCTCATAGATGGCGCTGTCGACCACCTGCCCGCGCCCGGTCCGATGCATGTTGTGCAGCGCCATCATGCCGCCAAGGCAGGCGAAGGTCGCCGCCAGCGTGTCGCCGATCGAGATGCCCATGCGGCTCGGCGGCGTCGAGGGGTCACCCACCACGTAGCGCAGCCCACCCATGGCCTCACCGATGGCGCCGTAGCCGGCATTGCGCGAATAGGGCCCGCTCTGGCCGTAGCCGGAGACGCGAATCATGATCAGGCGCGGGTTGATCTTCGCGAGTTCCTCGTAGCCGAGCCCCCATTTCTCCATCGTGCCGGGGCGGAAATTCTCCAGCAGGATATCGGCATCACGCACGAGTTCGCGGATCATCGCCTGGCCTTCCGCTTCGCGCGCATTGATCTCGACGGATTTCTTGTTGCGCGCTATGACCGGCCACCAGAGCGACTTGCCATGCGGTTTCTCGCGGCCCCACTGGCGCATCGGATCGCCGGAACCGGGCTGCTCGACCTTGATCACCTCGGCGCCGAAATCGGCCATCAGCTGACCGCAGAACGGGCCGGCGAGCAATTGCCCCATCTCGATCACCCGCAGGTCGGTGAGCGGGCCGGAAAGGCGGGGATCGCGTATCGCCGTCATGACGTTTCCTCAATTTGTCCGGACAATCTTGTGTCCAATTAATAACCGATCCATGCGATCTGGCAAGACGGATTGCTTGGTTTTTCCTCACGTCGGCACATCGAAAAATGCGCAGGACGCCCGTATCTGGATACAATTCATGCGCAAAACACGCATTTCGGCAATATTCTTGTAGACAGATGAGTTTGTCCGGACATATTTTAGAACCATCCCCGGACCGGCGTGATCCCGCCGCAACCGGGCATGTGGTACGGTACACGATCATGGCCGCACCATGCATGCGAAGCCAACAGGGGAACACATCATGAGGAAGACATTTTCGGCCCTGGCCGTCGCGGCACTTATGGCGCTGCCCGGCCTTTCCACGGCGCCGGCCCAGGCACAGGTCGTGACGCTCGGCTCCACCGCCACCGGCGGCACCAGCCAGATCGGTCGCTCGATCGCGGCGGCGGTCTCCGAATACTCACCCCTGCAGATGCGTCCGCAGGAAATGGCCAATACGGCGGATTACATGCCGCTGGTGAATATCGGCGAGATCGATTTCGGCATCTCCAACGTCGTCCAGCTCTGGTATGCCCATCACGGGCTGGGAATGTCCGCAGGGACGCCGATGAGCGAGTTGCGCAACGTCGCCTCGCTGATGCCCTTCCGCGCCGGCTTCATCGTTCCCGCCGACAGTGAGGTGGAAAGTATCGAGGATCTCGCCGGCATGCGTGTACCCGGTTTCGAGGAGGGCACGCTGGGTTATCACGTGACACTGGCTTATCTCGCGAATGGCGGGCTCGACTATGACGACGTGGTCGAGGTGCCGGTGCCGAATTTTCCGCGCATGTGGGACTCGTTCCGCGAGGGTTCAACGGACGTGACCATCGTCGTCGTCGGTTCGGCGACCAATATCGAACTCGACCAGACGCTCGACGGCGTGCGCTTCATCAGCTTCACCGATGACGAGGAGCGCCTCGAAGCCATGCAGGAATGGCTGCCGCAGATGTATTTCGGCCAGGTCGACGCGGATGCGGGCATACCCGGCATCGATGAGCCGACCAACATCAAGGTCTATGATTACACGCTGTTTGCGCCCGAGAGCGTCCCGGACGATCTCGTCTATGAGGTAACGAAGTCGCTCTACGAGAACGAGGAAAATCTGCTCGCTACGGGTCCGGTCTGGACCGGCTTCACCGCCGAGGGCATGAGCCGCGACGTCGATGTGCCCTTCCATCCGGGCGCGATCCGCTTCTACGAGGAAGCCGGCGCCTGGAATCGCTGATCGGCTGCGGCACACGCTGCCGCCACACGGATCGCCCGATGCGCGCCATGGCGCCGCCCGGGCGATCCGCAGAGCACATGCACGCCATCCTGCCTGACGAGGAGCCTCCCGCATGGATGCGGCCCTGACCGATCTTAGCCCGCGCGACCGCTTCACCCGGCGCCGGATCGTCCCCGCCCTGTGCATCGCGATCACGCTTGCAGCGATCTTCTGGTCGCTGGGCGGGCCGATCCGCATCGGGGTGCGCGTCTATGCCGAGCAGATCCTCGTTGCGGTGCTGACGATGGGGCTCGCGGTCTGCTTCCTGACGCGACGCGCGAGCAGCCGCAGCACCGACACGGCCCCCATCCCGCTCTACGATTACGCCCTCGCCGCGATAGCGCTTGTCTATGGCGTCTATCTGACCTGGGTATTTCCCGATCTCTCCCAGAACGTTTTCTTCCGCCAGACAGAGGCGATCATCGTGGCGAGTATCGGCCTCGCCTTGCTGCTCGAAGGCCTGCGCCGCGCGATCGGCTGGAGCCTGATCGTCATCCTTGCCATGATCGGCGGATACGCGCTCTTTGCCGATCAGTTTCCCGGCCCGCTGGAAGGACGCGGTATCTCGCTGCAGCGGCTGATCAGCTTCACCATTCTCGACAGCGCCGCCATGGCCGGCGCCGCGCTCTATATTGCCGTCGCGGTGGTGATCCCCTTCATCCTGTTGGCGCGACTGCTGCTCGCGACGGGAGGCTCCGCTTTCTTCTCCGATCTCTCGGCCTCGCTGATGGGGCGCTATCGCGGCGGTGCGGGCAAGATCGCTATCGTCGGCTCGGCCTTGTTCGGGACGATCTCGGGAAGCGCCGTGTCCAATGTCGCCTCGACCGGCGGCATTACCATTCCGCTCATGAAGGAGAGCGGCTATCGCCCGCATACCGCCGCCGCAATCGAGGCCTCGGCCTCGACCGGCGGGCAGCTCATGCCGCCGATCATGGGGGCCGCCGCCTTTCTGCTGGCGGAGAATCTGGGTGTGCCCTTCACCGACGTGATCATCGCCGCGATCGTGCCCTCTCTGCTCTATTTCTTCAGCCTTTTCATCTTCGCCGATCTCGAAGCCGGGCGGCGCGGCATCATGCCGGTGGAAGAAAGCCGCATCCCGGCGGTGCTGACCACGATCATGCGCGGCTGGTTCCTGCTCCTTCCCTTCGTTGTCCTGCTCGTCGGCCTCTTTGCCTACGCCATGCGCCCGGAAACCGCCGCGCTCTATGCGGTCGGCGTACTCTTCCTGATCGCGCTGGTGCGCACCTACGAGGGCGGGCGCATCGGCTTTCGCGATCTCGCCGACGCACTCGCGCGCACCGGGCAGGCCTCTGTCGAGATCGTCATCATCTGCGCCGTGGCCGGAATCATCATCGGGTTGTTCTCGCTCTCGGGCCTGAGCTTCGGCATGACCTTCTTCCTCGTGCAGATCGGGCAGACGAGCCTGTTCCTGCTGCTGTTGATGACGGCGCTCATCTGCATCGTCCTGGGGATGGGGCTGCCGACGGTCGGCGTCTACCTGCTGCTCGCGACGCTCGCCGCGCCGCCGCTGGTCCAGCTCGGCCTGATACCGATGTCGGCGCATCTGTTCGTGCTGTATTTCGGCATGCTCTCGATGCTCACCCCGCCCGTGGCGATTGCCGCCTTCGTTGCGGCCAGCATGGCCGGAGCACCGCCGATGCGCACCGGTTTCGAGGCCGTGCGCATCGCCTGGCCGGCCTATGTGGTGCCCTTCCTGTTCGCCGCGTCGCCCAGCCTGATTCTCGCCGGCACGCCCGTCGAAAACGCTGTCGCCTTTGTCACTGCGGCGGGTGGCGTCACACTGGTCACCGCCGCGATCGTCGGCTTCGCCGGCGGCCTGCTGGCCACGCCGATGCGGCTCGGTGTCGCCCTGGCGGGGATCGTGCTGCTGCTGCCGCCTGATCTGTTGCCGGTCTCGGGCCTGCTCTCACTCGTAGCCGCCGCAGCCGGGATTGCATTCTGGATCCTGAGCGGGCGCGCGGCCAGCGCGGTGGCGGCAGGTGAATGACGAAAGGAGGCTTTCGAAAAACGACGTGCAATCCTGATCCATATGCGCAAGCGTGGCGTTGACTATACGTAATGGAGCATGCAGCCTTCCGGCCTGCCGTTCCCCATCACAGTCGCAGTTTCCGGCAAGAGAAAAGCGACCCAACTGTCCAGGGAGGACACCATGATACTGGAAAACACCGCAAAGACTTCTCGCAACTGGCTGGCCGGGCTTGCGCTCGGCGCGGCGATGGCCTTCGGTGGCGCCGCCACGACGGCCCAGGCGCAGAACGACATCACCGTCACCCATTGGGGCGTGCTGATGTATGGCGCGCCCTATGCAATCGCCCGCGACCAGGGTTATTTCGAGGAAGCCGGCTTCGAACTCGGCGACATCCTCACCTCGTCGGGTGGCGGCACCACGGTGCGCAACGTGCTCACCGGCGGCCTGCTCTACGGCGAGACCAGCCTCGCGGCAGCCGTTTCGGCGCATCTGACCGGGCGCGACATCGTCATCGTGAATACCGGCGCTGCGACAGTGGCAGATATTCTCTGGATCACGACGCCCGATAACGACGAGATCGATTCCATCGAGGATTTCGTCGGCAAGCGCATCGCCTATACCCGCCCGCAATCCGTCACCGACATGACGCTGCGCATGTCGCTCGATGCGGCCGGCCTGTCTGCGGATGACATGGAACTGATCGCCGCCGGCGGTATCGGTGACGGCCTGACGCTGCTGCAGCAGGGCGCCGTGGACGCGGTACCGATCCTGGAGCCGATCTGGGCCAGCCAGCGCGACAATTACAAGGCCGTGCTCTACCTGCAGGACGTGCTCCCGCGCGTCGCGCAGACCGTCGGCATCACCACGAGCGCCTTCGCCGAAGAGCGCGGTGACGATCTGCGCGCCATCATCGAGGCCCGTCGCAAGGGTGTTCAGTTCATCAAGGACAACCCGGAAGAAGCCGCCCGCATCTTCGCGGAGGTCTATGACCGCGATGAAGCGATCATGCGTACCGCGATCGATGCCATGCTCGAGATCGACTACTGGTCCGAGGGCGGATTCATCTACGAGGACATGGACCGCAAGATGGATGGTCTGCGCCTGATCGACGTCGTCGAGGGTGATGTCGACTGGAGTGCCGTGGTCGATGAGAGCTTCCTGCCGGAAGATCTGCGCAGCGAGTGAAGCGGGAGCGTTCCAGTGTCTCATGAAGTGCATGCGCGTCTCGAGGGCGTGACGCGGGTCTATCCCGCCGTGGCCGGCAACCCGCCGGTCCACGCTCTGGGCCCGATCGATCTCGACCTGCGCAAGGGCGAGTTCTTCTCCATCGTTGGCCCGTCCGGCTGCGGCAAATCCACCTGCATGGACGTGCTGGCCGGGCTGGCTGCGCCGACCGAGGGCAATGTCTGGTTCGAAGGCAAACGGGTCGATGGCAACGTGCCCGACGGCATCGGCGCCGTGTTCCAGGAGGATGCCTCGTTCCCCTGGCTGACGGTGGAGGACAATGCCGCCTTCGGCCTGCGGCGTGCGGGTGTCGATGCGGCGGAGATCCGCCGGCGTGTCGACTACGCGCTGGGCTTCGTGGGACTCAAGGCCTTCGCAAAGGCCTATCCGGCACAATTGTCCGGTGGCATGCGCCAGCGTGTGTGCATCGCGCGCACGCTGGTGCTCCAGCCGCGCCTGATCCTGCTCGATGAGCCTTTCGGCGCACTCGATGCCCAGACACGTCTGCTGATGGGCGACGAGTTGCTCAAGCTCTGGCGCGAGACCGGCGCAACGGTGCTGCTCATCACCCACGCCCTCGACGAGGCCGCCATGCTCTCCGACCGGATCGGCGCCATGTCGGCCCGGCCGGGGCACTTCCTCGAAACCGTCGAGACCGGCTGGTCGCGCGACCGCGATTCGCGCATGCTGGAAGGCGAGACATTCGGGCACATTACCGGACGCCTGTGGCAGATGCTGCGTTCGGAATCGCAACGCGCCATGGGGCATGAGGAGGGCGCGGCATGAACCGGCTGACGCTGATCCGCCTCGGTGTGATCGTGGCCTTCTTCGGCCTGCTCGAAATCCTCTGCCGCACGGAAGTCATCTCTCCCTTCACCATGATCCCGCCGAGTGAGATGGCCATCGCGCTGTGGGCACTCATTGCATCCGGCGAAATCGCGCGCGGGATGCGCCAGACGCTGGGCAATGTCGCGGTGGCCTGCATCCTCGCCATCTCGGTCGGCTTTGCCGTCGGCGCCGGCGTGCACGCCCTGCCCCGTCTGCGCCGCGCGCTCGACCCGTTCCTGACGACCTATTACGCGGTGCCCTTCTTCGTTTTCTATCCGCTGCTGGTCTTCATCTTCGGGATGAACAACTTCCCGATGATCATGATCGGCTTCCTCTTCGCGGTCGTCGCGATGATCATCAACACGCTCAACGGGCTGGACAAGATCCCGCGGGTCTACCGCAAGGTGGCGCGCATGCATCATATGGGCCGAGCGAAGACGGCGCTGCTGATCGAGCTGCCCTATGCCATTCCCAATCTCTTCACCGGTGTGAAGCTCGCGGTGGCCTATTCCTTCATCGGCGTGATCGCGGCGGAATTCATTCTCGCACCTGGCGGACTCGGCTACGCGATCTCCTTCGCCTATGACAATTTCGACAACGAAGCGATGTACGCGCTGATGCTCTTCATCCTGGTGCTCGTCACCATCATCAACATGTCGCTGCACGCTTACGAGCAGCGGCTGCTGCGGCGTCAGGGGCGGTGATCATGGCAGGAACGCAAACGGCCTATTCACGCAAGGATCACCAGCGCGCCGAGCGGCTGCGCTATTTCGGCGATGTGGCGCTGGTGATCGTCGCCATCGTGGTGGTCTGGCAGGTCCTGCATATGCTCGCAGGGGACGTGGCGATCTCTTCGCCACTCGCCACGGCAATCCGGGCGGGCGAGCTGCTCGGCTCGGCGAGCTTCTGGCCGCATGTTGCGGAGACAGCGAAGGCGCTCGTCTATGCGCTGATCATCGCGCTCCTGATCGGCATCGGTGTGGGCACATGGCTGGGAGCGCACAAGCTCTCCGGCGCGGTGGCGGAGCCAATTCTGGTGGCCTTGTATTCGCTGCCCAAGATCACGCTCTACCCCCTGATCCTGCTGGTCTTCGGCCTCGGCATCGAGGCGAAGATCGCTTTCGGCGCCATTCACGGCGTGATCCCGATCACCATCTTCACCATGAACGCGGTGAAGAACATCAACCGCGTCTTCCTGCGATCGGCGCGCGTGATGAAGCTCACCGTGATGCAGACGGCCACGCGGATTCTCCTGCCGGCGACGATGCCGGAAATCGTCTCCGGCCTGCGGGTCGGCTTCTCGCTGACGCTGCTGGGTGTCGTCATCGGTGAGCTGTTCTCGTCGCATCGCGGCATGGGCTTTCTGGTGATGCGCGCCATCGGCCTGCACGACGTCTCGACCATGATGGCGGTGACGCTGATCCTCGCCGTTGCCGCCGTCACGATATCGAGCATACTGCTTTATGTCGATAATCGTCTGCATCGCCGCGTCTGAGGCAACGATGGGCTGACCAAACCGGGGCGTTGCGCAGGCGACAGCACCGCCGCTGCAACGCCCTTTCGATGGACGCCACATGGCTGAGCGGCACGAAAGTTGCGCTTCGCTCGGCATCACCTGCGTCGCAGTGGACGCACGCGAATTCGTGAGATCCGCCGGCGGATTTGGTTGTCTTACGGGCTTTCTGGAGCGCTAGATGATGCCCGGCGAAGGCACACCACTTCCAGAAGGATCATACGTTTCCAAGATTGCGACCATTGCCATGCACTGAATGCATGGCTTCATTGTGCAGCGCGATATTCTCCTTCGCATGCGCAGCAACTATATCCCTGACGTAACGTTATTCACTACATGCACGTCAGGACAACCATCATGGCCATCGCCACTGCACCGCGCGGCCGCAGCAACGCCGCCCTCACCGTCATCCGTCGGGCCTTCGGCGCCATCGTCGCGGCACTGACTGCCACATTCGAAATCTACCGCGAAGCCGTGGCGGAGCGCGACGCCTATCATGCGCGCAACCCCCATCTCGGCAAGGATTGATCAGGCCGGAAGCGGCGCGGTCGATCTACTCACGCGCGAGTTTCGCCAGTGCATCCGGGGTATCCGCATCGAGATGGATGCCGGGATCGTCCACGGCGATCTCCCGGATATCGGCGCGCCCGCGCAGGAGTGGCCCGGCACCGCGATCGCCTTCCAGCTTTTCGATCTGTGGCAACAGTTTTCGCATCAGCAGCACCGGATTCCCGCGCCCTCCCTCGTAAACCGGAACGAATGCGGCATGATCCGGCTCGGATTGCGCGGCTGCGATCAAAGCATCGAGCGTCGCGGCCCGCACCAGTGGCATATCCGCGAGCAGGACGAGCGCACCGGCAGAATCCGCCGGCAAGGCCCGCATCCCCGCTTTCAGTGATCCGGCCAGCCCGCTGCGATAATCGGGATTATGGACGAGCCTCACCGGGTGATCCGCGCATGCGGGAGCGATCGCGTCATGGTCGTGCCCCGTCACCACGATGATCGGATGCGCGCGCGAACCCTGCGCCGCAGCGAGCACATGGGCGAGCATCGGCGCATCGCGAAACCGCGCCAGCGGCTTGGCGCCGCCACCAAAGCGCGAACCGAGCCCCGCCGCGAGGATGATCGCCGCAATGGTGCTCACGCCTCGTCATCCTCGGCGCTCTCCTCACCGGAGCGCGGCTGCGGACGCGAGACGATTTCCATCAGAAGGCCGCCGACGCCGAGCCCCATGATATCAGTGCGCGTCACCGGCAGGCCGGCCAGCATGCGGTGGAGGATCCAGTCGAAACCATTTTCCTTGGGACTGCGCGCACATCCCGGCGCACCGATCACCGGCTTGTCGCCGATATGGCCGACGAGCAGCAGATTGCCCGGATCGACCGGCATGCCGAAATGATCGATCCGCCCGCCCACTGCCGTGATCGCCGCCGGGATCACGTCGCGGCGATCGGACACGGCGGAGGCGCCGAAGACGATGATCAGTTCCGCATCGCCATGCGCGATCTGCTCCAGCTCGCGCGCCAGCGCCCCGGTCTCGTGCAGGGCGCGTGCCTCGCTGACCACGGTCGCGCCGGCGGGGGCGATGCGTTTGTCAAGGATTTTCAGGGTTTTATCAACGATGGTGGGCTTCAGCGCGTTGGTCAGGGTCGAGATCACGCCGATGCGTGACAGCATATAGGGCGCGATCCGCACCGCTCCTGTCACCCCCCGCGCCACGGCCTCGGCCTGGGCGAGCCGCCCTTCGCTGATCGCATAGGTGATGATCTTCACCGTCGCGATCATCTCGCCGGCAACGACCGGCTTGAACTGTTCGAGCGTGGCGAAGGTGATGGCCTCGTCGATCATGTTGATGCGGTCGATGGCCGCGCGATCGACCTCCAGGACGCCCGCATGTTTGGCGAACAGGTTGGCCCGCCCGGTAAAGGGCGGATCGATGCGCACCCCCTCCCCCGCCGTCGCTTGCGCGAGCCGCGCCGCCGCCTCGTCTTCAGCCACGTCTCCCGGTTCGAGCCGCACCGCCGTGACCTGCGCAACGCCTGCGGCATCGAGCTTGTCGGCATCCTCCGCAGTGATGCTCGCGCCCTTCTTGATCGTGATTCCGGGCAGGCGCAGCGAATGCGCCGCCATGGCGCCGATCGCCTCGCGTGGTGGCAGCGGCCCGAATTTCATCAGCTTCTCCGCCGGTCGCTGCGCAGCGTTGCGATGATCTCGCCGAGAATCGACACGGCGATTTCCGCCGGACTGACGGCACCGATATCGAGCCCGATGGGCGCGTGAATCCGCCCGATCGCCGCCTCCTCGAACCCGCCCTCGCGCAGCCGGTCGACGCGCCTGGCATGAGTCTTCTTCGAGCCGAGAGCCCCGATATAGAAGCACTGCGCCGTCAGCGCCGCATTGAGCGCTGGATCATCGATCTTGGGATCATGGGTGAGCGCGACGAAGGCGGTATAGGCGTCGAGCCCGATACGCGGCAGGGCATCATCGGGCCATTCATCCAGCAACGTCACATCGGGGAAGCGCTCCGGCGAGGCGAAAGCGGTGCGCGGATCGATGATCGTGCAATCGAACCCGGCGAGCTTCGCCATCGGCGCGAAGGCCTGGCTGATATGCACCGCGCCGATGATGACGATGCGCACCGGCGGCACCTGCACGGTGAGGAAATGCTCCGCCCCGTCAATCGCGACGATGCCGGATTTTCCCTTGCGCAGATGGGCGCGCAGGATTTCCGCCGCCGGATCGGCATCGATTTCGGCCTCGCGCACCAGCCTTTGCGCCCCATCCCCCAGCCGCGTCACCAGCACCGCCGCCCGCCGCGCCGCGCGTTCCTCGTTCAACAGGGCGAGATGATCAATCTTCATGCGGGCCTCGGGGGGTTGGGGTGTGGGGTGGGCGAATCGATGCCGGCGTTCCCCTCTCCCTTGCGGAGAGGGGACAGGGGTGAGGGTGGAACCGAGACGCTCGGCACGTCAGCGCCTCGCCCGGCATCAACGCCCCTCACCCCCGGCCCCTCTCCTCGGAGGGAGAGGGGAGAGGCGGTGGAAGTTTGCATCAAGCACATTTCACCCATCGATCCGCTCCACATAGACGCGGATGCGGCCGCCGCAGGAGAGGCCGACTTGCCAGGCGGTTTCGTCGGCGACGCCGAATTCCAGCATTTTGGGCTTGCCGCTCTCGATCACGTCGATCGCGTCGGCGATGACCGCGCCCTCGACGCACCCGCCGGAGACAGAGCCGAGGAAACTGCCCTCGGCGTCGATCACGAGATGCGAGCCGACCGGGCGCGGCGCCGAGCCCCAGGTCTCGACCACGGTGGCGAGCGCGACGCCGCGCCCGTCGCGGGCCCAGGTCTCGGCTTCACGCAGGATATCATCTTCATTGGCAATCATGATTACCCCCTTATGCCGCCATTGCACGCAGCCAACGGGCCGGATCGGCCTCGCGCGCGCGCGCGGCGGCGAGCGCGTCGCACAGCGCTTCCATCGAGCGCAGGTTATGGATCGGGCGGAATTCGTGCACATGCGGCAGCATGGCGCGGATGCCGGAAGCGCGGGCCTGGAAGGCCTCGTAGCGCAGGAGCGGGTTGAGCCAGACGAGGCGGCGGCAGGAGCGCTTCAGCCGGTCCATCTCGAAGGCGAGATCGGGCGAGACGTCGCGCTCCAGACCGTCGGTGAAAAGCAGCACCACGGCCCCCTGCCCCAGCACCCGGCGCGACCAGAGCCGGTTGAAATCGCGCAAGGCGGTGGCGATGCGCGTGCCGCCCTCCCAATCCTGTACCCGCTGCCCGGCCCGCGCCAGCGCCTCGTCCGGATCGCGGCTGGTGAGCTCGCGGCTGATATTGGTGAGGCGCGTGGCGAAGACGAAGGAGTGCACCTTGCGCCGCGTCTCGGCCACCGCATGCAGGAAATGCAGGAAGAGCCGGGAATATTCCGACATCGAGCCCGAGATATCGACCAGCGCCACCACCGGCGGCTGGCGGATGGCGCGGCTGGCGAAGGCAAGATCAATGGCGTGACCACCCGAGCGCAGCGAACGCTGCAGCGTGCGGCGCATGTCGATGCGCGCGCCGCGCGGGTCGGCTCGGAAACGGCGCGTGACGAGTTCTTCCGCCGGCAGGCGCAGCTGGCTGATCAGGCGCTTGGTGCGCGCGATCTCGGCGGCACTCATCTGGGCGAAATCCTTGCTGCGCAGCACTTCGCGATCAGAAACCGTCAGCCGCGCGGAGAATATCTCCTCCTGCTCCTCGATCTCCGGCTCCTTGCCCGGCGGCTTGAGGGCCTCGGCCACCCGCGAGGCGGCGGCGCGCGGCTTGTCCTCGTCCTGGCCCTTGCCCGGCGCCATCGGCGACATCTGGGCGATCAGCTTCTCGATCAGCGCGCGGCGGCGCCAGAACAGGCGAAACGCCTGGTCGAAAACGATCGTATGCTCATGCTTCTTCACGAAGACGGCGTGCAGCGTCCAGTAGAAATCCTCGCGCTCGCCGATCCGCGCCGCCTCCACCGCATCGATCGCATCCATCACCGCGGCGGGACCGACAGGGAGGCCGGCGGCGCGCAGGGCGCGGGCGAAATAGGCGATGTTCTCCGCGAGCTTGCCGCTGCCGTCGCCCGGATCCGGTTCACTGGTGAGATGATCGCTCATGACGTGATTGTGCGCCGGAGGGCGGGGTCGATGCAAGCGCTCGCATCACCGAACGCGTTGCCGGATTTCTCACGACCGGGATGCTTGCCGGCGCAACGTCAAGCTGAAACGATAACGATGAGGGAATGCCATCGAGAAGGAGAAATGCCATGAGCGCCGTCGAAGCGAAACTCTCGGAAATGGGCCTCGCCCTGCCCCAACTGCCGACGCCAATGGGCAACTATGTCCCGTGGAAACGCGTCGGCGACCTCGTCTACCTCTCCGGCCAGGGCCCGCGCAAACCCGAAGGTGGCTCGCATACCGGCAAGGTCGGGGCGGATGTCGATACCGAGACCGCCTATGGCCATGCGAAGATCATCGCCTTGCAATTGCTGGCCGTGGCGAAACAGGCCGCTGGCGATCTCGACAAGGTGGAATTCGTCAAGCTGCTCGGCATGGTCAACGCGACGCCGGAATTCGGTGAGCAGCCCAAGGTGATCAACGGCTGCTCGGACCTGCTCGTCGCGGCTCTGGGCGAGCGTGGCCGGCATGCGCGCTCCGCCGTCGGCATGGGCTCGCTACCAGGCAACATTACCGTCGAGATCGAGGCGATCATCCGCGTGCACGACTGACCGCCGCTAAACCCGGAAATGAAGAAAGCCGGGCAAATCCCCGGCTTTCTCGCATTCTGACGTTCGCGCAGCTTATGCGGCCACGGCCCTCGGCTGCACCTCGGCCATGTAATCCTCCATCAGCGTGCGGGTGACGTCGCCCGGCTGATAACGGTGCGGACCGATCTCGGAGACGGGGGTAACCTCGGCCGCCGTGCCGGTGATGAAGCACTCGTTGAAACTGCCGAGTTCGTCCGGCATGATCCGCCGCTCGATCACCTCGAAGCCGCGACGCCTGGCAAGATCGATCACCGTACGGCGGGTAATGCCATCAAGGAAGCAATCAGCGGTCGGCGTGTGAATCGCCCCATCACGGGTAAAGAACACGTTCGCGCCAGTGCATTCGGCCACGCGGCCCTGCCAGTCAAGCATGAGCGCATCGGCATAGCCCTTGCGCTCGGCGGCATGCTTGGAGATCGTGCAGATCATGTAGAGACCCGCCGCCTTGGAATGGCACGGCGCCGTCATCGGATCCGGGCGGCGGTAATCCGCAATATCGAGCCGGATGCCCTTGAGGCGCTCGGCGGGATCGAAATAGCTCGGCCATTCCCAGGCCGCGATGGCGAGGTGGATGGTATTCTTCTGCGCCGAGACGCCCATCATCTCCGAACCGCGCCACGCGACGGGGCGCACATAGGCATCGACGAGCCCGTTCTGTGCGATGACGAGGCGCTTGGCGGCGTCGATCTCGGCGGCGCTATAGGGGATTTCGAAATCCAGCACCTCGGCCGAACGCAGCAGCCGCTCGGAATGCTCCAGCGACTTGAAGATCTCGCCACCATAGGCACGCTCTCCCTCGAATACGGACGAGCCGTAATGCAGGCCGTGCGACAATACATGCAGCCTGGCCTCGGCCCACGGCGTCAGCGCGCCGTCCAGCCAGATCCAGCCGTCCTGCTGATCGAAGGAGATAGGCGACATCGAAACACACTCCCTGGAATGGCTACTGCGCATGCACGCAAGAACCGTTCTCCCAAGGCCCTTCGTGACACGCGATTGCGACAATCGGCTCATTTACGTTCGATCATTTCGCCGATTGCGCTTGACGGGTAACAATCCTCTTGGGATATGTCAATAAGGCTGACATAACCGGATGAGAGATTTTTCGTGTCGATACGCTCTTCCCAACCTGCCGTTCTCGCAGCCGTGAGCGACGAGCCGCCCGCCGGAAAGGCGCCGGGGCGCGACATTCCCGCCTATGACCTCATCGAGCTGTTCTTTTTCGCCTATCGGGATTTCGTTTCCGGGCCCGACCGCATTCTGGCGGAATACGGCTTTGGACGCGCACATCACCGGGTGCTGCATTTCGTCTCGCGTCAGCCCGGGCTGACGATCGCCGAACTGCTGGACATCCTCAAGATCACCAAACAGAGTCTCAATCGTGTGCTCAAGGAGCTGGTCGAGAAGGATTTCATCGTCAGCCGGATGGGCACGACGGATCGCCGCCAGCGCCTCCTCTTCGCCACGCAGACAGGCGAGGACCTGGCGCTGCGGCTGGCCGATCTGCAGACGGGGCGGATCATGCGGGCGCTGGAAACGGTGCCGACGGAGGAGCGCACGGCGATGCGGCGTTGCGTCAAGGATTACCTGACCGCGATGGTCGACCCGCAGGAGCGCGCGCGCGTCGCACAACTCGCGGCCACACCCGCAAAACGGCATGGACCGGGCGAGGAGCACTGATGCCCGCGAGCCGCAAGGAACTGCCCGACAACGCACCTCATATCCTGGTCGTCGATGATGACCGCCGTCTGCGCGACCTTCTGAGCAAGTTCCTCACGGAGAATGGTTTTCGCGTCACCGTTGCGGCGAGTGCGGCAGAAGCACGCAGCATGTGCGGCCATCTCGTCTTCGATGCCCTCGTCCTCGACGTGATGATGCCGGGTGAGAACGGCTTCGATTTCGCACGCTGGCTGCGCACACGCTCGCAGGTGCCGATCCTGATGCTGACCGCCCGCGCGGATTCGCAGGACCGCGTCACCGGGCTGGAGATCGGCGCCGACGATTATCTGCCCAAGCCCTTCGAGCCGCGCGAGCTGGTGCTGCGCCTCGGCAACATCATGCGCCGCGCCGGGCCCGGTGAAGGCGAAGGCGCAACGCTGCCGGAGACGATCCGCTTCGGCGCCTTCGTCTATCGCTTCGATCGCGGTGAACTGCGCCGGGGCGAGGAACTCATCCGCCTCACCGAACGCGAACGCGAGATGCTGAACCTGCTCGGGCGCCGGCTGGGCGGGCATGTGCATCGCGAAGAGCTTGCCGGCGCGGGCGGTGCCGCCAATGAACGTACCGTCGACGTGCAGATCAACCGACTGCGCCGCAAGATCGAGAGCGACCCGGCCAATCCCGTGTTTCTCCAGACGGTGCGCGGGATCGGATATCGGCTTATCGTGGAGTGATGCGCCTCATTCGTACCCGGACCAATCGCCTCCCGCGCCTGCGCCTCCCCGCCGGTCGCTTCGGTGCGGCGCGCCGCTTCTTCGCCCTGCTTGGCCGGATCTACGGCGCCGTCGCGCGCCGGGTCGGCGCCGCCATGCCCAAGGGGCTGTTCGCGCGCGCGCTGATCATCATCATCGCGCCGATCGTGCTGCTGCAATCCTTCATCGCCTATACCTTCATGGAGCGACACTGGCAGACCGTGACGATGCGGCTCTCTTCCGCCGTAACCGCCGATATCGCGGCGCTGATCGACATCTACGAGACCTTCCCCCAGGACGAGGAAGCCAGCGAACTCATCCGCATTGCCGATCAGCGCCTCGGGCTCGATGTCGAGATCCTGCGCGACACCGAGCTCCCGCCGCCGGGACCGAAGCCGTTCTTCTCCATCCTCGACCAGGCGCTTTCCAGTGAAATTGCACGCCAGGTTGAGCGTCCGTTCTGGATCGATACGGTGGGGCGCTCCGATCTGATCGAGATCCGGATACGGCTCGATGACGGAATCATGCGGGTGATTACCGAGCGCTCGCAGGCCTATGCCTCGAACTCCCACATCTTCCTGCTCTGGATGGGCGGCACCTCCCTCGTGCTGATGGGCATCGCGATCATCTTCCTGCGCAATCAGATCCGCCCGATCCTGCGCCTGGCCGAGGCGGCGGAGAGTTTCGGCAAGGGGCGCGAAATCGAATTCCGCCCGCGCGGCGCGCGCGAGGTCCGGCAGGCCGGCCATGCCTTCATCGAGATGAAGCGGCGCATCGAGCGCGCCATCGATCAGCGTACCGCGATGCTCAATGGCGTCAGCCACGATCTGCGCACGATCCTCACCCGCTTCAAGCTCTCCCTCGCTCTGCTGGAGCCGAGTGATGAGGTGCGTGACATCGAGCGCGATGTCGACGAGATGAGCCGCATGCTCGAAGGCTACCTCGCCTTCGCCCGCGGCGATTCCGGCGAGCAGGCAGTGCCGACCGATCTGCGGGCCATGCTGTCGGAGATCTGCTCTGATGCCGAGCGGCAGGGCCACCCGACGCGGCTTCGGATCGAGGGCGATCCGCAGGTGGTGGTGCGCCCGGATGCGTTCCGCCGCCTTGTCTTCAACCTCGTCTCCAACGCGGCTCGCCATGGCGACACGATCGCGATCAGCGCCAATCACGAAAGCCGCTGGCTCGTGCTGCATGTCGACGATGACGGGCCGGGCATCCCGCCGGAGCGGCGCGATGAGGTGTTCAAGCCGTTCGTCCGGCTCGACGAGGCGCGCAATCAGGACGAAAGTGGCTCAGGGCTCGGCCTCTCCATCGCCCGCGACATCGCGCGCTCGCATGGCGGCGATATCAGCCTCGATGACGGTCCGCTGGGCGGCCTCCGCGCCAGCCTGCGCATCCCTGCCTGATCAGCGCGTGGCCGCCGTGATGCCACCATCGACGACGATCTCGGTTCCGGTGATGTAGCGCGCCTCCTCGGATGCCAGAAACAATGCGGCATGGGCCACGTCGAAGGAATCGCCCATTCGGCCCATCGGCACCTGTTTCGCACGTGTCGCGGCAAACCCTTCATAGTCACCGCCGGCATATTTCTCGGCGAGCCGGCGCACGAGGGGCGTGTCCATCAGTCCGGGCACCACGCAATTGAGGCGGATGCCACGATCGGCATAGATCACGGCTGTGGTCCTGGTCATCTGGATGAGCGCCGCCTTGGCTGCCGCATAGGCCACCTGCGGCTTGCCGATATAGCGCAGACCCGCAATCGAGGAGACGTTGACGACGGCGCCGCCGCCCTGCTCTTCCATCATCGGCAAGGCATGCTTGCAGGTCAGGAAGGCGCTGGTGAGGTTGACGTCCATCTGCTCGTCCCAGACTGCGTGCGTGAGTTCCACCGGCCCGCCCGGTTCCGACCGCCCGACATTGTTGACGAGGATGTCGAGCCGCCCGAAATCCCGCGCGATCAGATCAAACAGAGCCGTCACGGAAACCTCGTCGGTGACGTCGCAGGCATGGCCGGTGAAGCTTCCGCCCTCCTGAGTGATCAGGCGCCCGGTCTCCTCCAGCGCCGCCGGATCCCGGTCGATCCCGATAATGCGCGCACCCTGGCGGGCGAAGATGGTGGCAATCGCCTTGCCGTTACCGAATCCAGGCCCGCTCGACCCTGCTCCCGTGACCAGCGCGATCCTGTCCGTCAGCCTCAGCATCGTCTCTCTCCCCGCCATCCTCAGGCGTCCACAATTCCGGGCGGACCTTACGCCGTGCCCGCCGGGCTGACCATGCGGGCTTTCTCGATCCGAACCGGCGCGAACGCGCATGACGACCCGCCGCGCACCGTTCGTGGCGCATATGTCATGATCGGCATTTGCAAACCGCGCGGCTTCTGCAAAAAAGAGGCATGCGTCGCATCACCATCATCGAGCCGGTCTCGCGCTTTGCCGTCTGGTCCCGCCGGATGGCGCTTCTGTCGCTGGCCTCGAGCGGGCTCGCGCTGTATCTCACCCGGGCGCGCCTGGTCGATCTCGATGCCGGTATGGCGGCGATCCTCGGCGGGCTCGTCATCGCGGCGATCGCCCTCGGTCTCGCACTCGCCGCCTTCTCGCGGATCTGGTATCTCGGGCGACGGGGATTTGCATCCGCAGTAACGGGTTTCGTGCTCACGCTGCTGGTTCTTGCACTGCCGCTCTATATTGCAGGATTGCGTCTGCATGCTCCGCAATCGCGCGACATCAGCACCGATCCCCAGACTCCGCCGGCATTCGCCGCGCCGGATGAGGCGTTGCCGCAGCGGCCCGGCCTGCTCGACCGCCTCGTTCCCGAAGCGCCGATGACCCGGACATGGCGCGCCCGGGCCATGGTACGTCCGCTCTATCTCGATGTCCCGCTGCGGGAAGCGGAGGAACTGGCGCGGCGCGCCGCAAGCGCGCTCGATCTGCGCCTCGAAGACGAAGGTGGCCCCGCAGATGCGCAGACCCGTGAGGCGGCGGAGGCCGCACTCTCGCGGCGACCCGATGACCCGCCACCCCTGCCCCCGCTGCGCCCCGTTTTTCCGAGCACCCCGGAGACGGGCAGCGTAACGCCGGGCGTGGAGGCAGAGATGCGGCCCGTCACCCTCGAAGCATCCGGCGAAACACCGATCCTGCGCCTGCCGCTGCGGCTTGCCGTGCGCATCACCCCCGTCGGTGACCGGGTGCGCATCGATGCGCGTGCGACCGCGCCGCAGGGCAATTACGATATCGGCGCCAACAGCGCATTGCTGCGTGCCTATCTCGCCGAGATCGCCTTTCTGGACAATCCGCGCTGAGCGCGATCATGCGGGCCGGTAGCTGCCTTCCAGCCCCACCGCGCCCTGCGCATGGACAAGCCCGCGCGCGACCAGGTCCTCGATATGCGCGAGCACATTCAAGGAAGCCGCACCGATCAGCGCCGGCGCGAGGCCGGGATACACGTTCGCGACGATCTGCACGATCGTGTGATCACCTGCGGCAATCCGCGCCAGGATCATCGCCTCGCGTTGCCGGCGATGCGCGATCAGCGCACGAACGAACCGCGCCGGTTCGCGGACCGGACCGCCATGGCCGGGCCAGTAGATCGCATCGTCGCGCGCCCGCAGCTTTTCCAGCGAGCGCATATAGGCGGCCATGTCGCCATCCGGCGGTCCGACAAAAGACGTCGACCAGGCCATGACGTGATCACCGGAGAACAGCGCCTTCTCCTCAGGCAGGGCGAAAGCGAGATGGTTGGCGGTATGGCCCGGCGTCGCCACGGCCTCCAGCGTCCAGCCCTCGCCCGAGACGCTTTCACCATCGCCGAGTTCGCGCTCCGGCCGATGCTCGCGATCACCTGCCCCCTCCATCCGGTTGGCCTCGCCGGTGTCCAGCGGTCGCGCCGGGCGATGCGGGCCGCAGCCGATGATCGGCGCACCGGTCGCCCGCGCCAGTGGACGCGCGCCCGGTGAATGATCGCGATGGGTGTGGGTGACGAGAATGGCGCTGATGCGCGCATCGCCGATAGCGGCGCGAATCGTCTCCAAATGGGCCGGATCTTCGGGGCCGGGATCGATCACGGCGATGTCGGACGTGCCAACGAGATAGGTGCAGGTGCCGGTGAAGGTCATCGGTCCGCCATTGCCGGCAACGATACGGCGCACGCGCGGCGATAACCGCTCACACAGGCCGGCAGGGGAATCGAAGGTGGTTTCGAAGGTCAGGGGCTCATCCATCGGGTCAGGTTCGGCGCTCGCGCGGTTTCTGGCAAGTGCCCTGATCGGGGGATTTCAGCAAGCGCTTCCGGCGCATTTTCAAAGCCTCGGCGTGGCGTCTCGCAAGAGAAACCCGCCGTCGGTTCACGACGGCGGGCCCGATGTCGACAGGCTTCAATCGGTGGAAGCTCGTGCTTTTGCGATGGTATGTTACATCGACTGCCGGGAATGAGCGAAAGCGCTCCCCCGGCGCATCATCTCCTCAAAACACGCCCGCGACAACGGCACCGACAAAAACCAGCGCCGCACAAACCGCAGCAACATTCAACTTTGGAACAAGGTTGAGTTTCGAGATCAGGCCCATTTGTAACCTCCCTGACGGGGGACCATCGGAACAGTTTAGCATGCTCAGCATCCGCTGCAAGATGCATTCGACACAACCCCTGCTCAGGCACCCGCGACGATCATCCTTAATAATCGGTTAACGCATTGTATTGGAACAGGTTTGTACCATCATGAAGCCGGGTTGTTCACAGCCTTTTCTGCAGTGCATTCTCTATGCATGCCGCGACCTGTAATGCCTTGTCGTCGCGCCCGAAACCCGTCACGATCTGCACCCCCACAGGAAGGCCTGCCGCATTGCGAAAACCGGGTACGTTGACCGCCGGAACGCCCATCAGGGTCCACAATCGGTTGAAGCGCGATTCTCCCGTCGAGGCGAGGCCTTCCGGTGCGGAACCAGGGCTCGCAAAGGTCAAGAGCGCATCGTATCCGCGCATGAAGCTCTTGGCCTCGCGCCGTGCCTGATGCGCCGTACGCCGGGCCTCGTCATAGGCCCCGGCGGGCACATGTTGCGCCGCATCGAGGGTCTCGCCGAGGATCGGCGGCAACTGATCGCGATGGGCGTCGTATTCCCAGGCCAACGCGCGGACTGATTCGTAATCCTGGATGATGCCGTGCACATTATAGGCAGCGGCGAGCGACTCAGGGGCGGAAACCGGCGTCACCTGCGCCCCATCCGCCTCGATCGCCTTGACCGCGGCGTCGAGTGCTGCCGCCGAATCATCCTCGGGCGGCCCCGCGAAATCCTGCATCAGCAGACCGATACGCAGACCGGCAGCCGAATCCGGCGCCCGGTCGTCCGGCAGGCGCAGATCGGGGCGCTCGCCGAGGGCTGCCAGCGCATAGGCGAGATCCGGTACGCTGGCCGCGAACAGACCGAGCGTGTCGAGTGCCCAGGAGTAGCACTTGACCCCGACCGTCGGCAGCAGCCGGAAGGACGGCTTGATCGCAGCCGCGCCGCAATAGGAGGCCGGGCGGATCACCGACCCGCCCGTCTGCGTCCCGATTGCGAGCGGCAGCATGCCGGCTCCGACCGCCGCAGCCGAACCGGCCGAAGAGCCGCCGGGTGTATGGGCAGGGTTATGCGGATTGAGTGTCTCGGTCGGGTCCAGAAAGGCGAAGGCTGTCGTCGTCGTCTTTGCCAGAGGCGTTCCGCCGGCCCGGCGCAACATCGCGGTTATCGAGGCATCGGCGCGCGCGACATTGTCGCGATAGATCGGCGAGCCCATCCCCGTGGGCATGCCGGCCACATCGATGATGTCCTTGACGCCGATGGCGATCCCGCGCAGCGGCCCCTGCGCCGCCGCAGCCGCATGGGTGTCCATATGGGTGAAGGCGCGTACCGCGTATTCACGCGCCTCGATCAGATCGAGGCAATGGGAGAGCGCCGATTGCGCGCTGATATGGCCCGCATCAATGCGGCGCAGAAGGTCGAGAAGAGAGAGCATGACACCTTGTTGTGATCGGTAGCGTAAATTGAACCTAGCCTAAAGTGCCACGTTTTTGTCATATTGAGAAACAGGAAACTGACGCAGGGACAATGGACAAACGCGCGCCACATATCGCAATGGCCCAGGAACAGCCCATCGGCAAACGCGGATATCATCACGGTAATCTGCGTGCCGCACTGGTCAGCGCGACGCGTGAATTGCTGGCAGCGCGCGGACCGCGGGGCTTCACCCTGGCCGATGCGGCACGCAAGGCCGGCGTCAGCGCCGCCGCGCCCTATCGCCATTTCACCGATCGTGACGCCCTGATGCGGGCTGTCGCGCATGAGGGTTTCATCCTGTTCGGCAAGCGCATCTTTGCCGCCACGAAGGATCATCGCGATCCGCGCGAGGCACTCGTGGCGATGGGGCGCGCCTATCTCGCCTTCGCCCGTGCCGAGCCCGGCTATTACGCGGCGATGTTCGCGCTGCGCCATGGCGACGACGCGCCGCCTGACGAGGAGCACGATGCCGCTTTTCAGCTCCTGATATCGACGATCGCCTCGATCCTCGCCGAACGCCGGCTGCCGGACGACGCCGCCTGCCCCCTCGCCTTTCAGATCTGGAGCCTCTCGCACGGCGTCGCGACGCTCGACATGGCGGGCCATCTCGACGATGCGGTGATGAGTGCGGAAGACATCCTCGTGGGTGGCGCCATGGCACTGCTTGCAGCGAACGGGCGACCGGCTGACTGACCCCTTGAGATCCACGCCGCAGCGTCCGTGGCACGGTTGACCAATCCTTTACCGAATACGCGGCATTATCTGCGGATGCGTCGCGTATCTGTAGCCTTGGGAGTTCTCGCCGGCGTCAGTGTCTTGCTGACGGGCTGCTCGCTGTTGCCGGGCGAGCCGCGCGAAGCCTGGCGAAGCCAGGCCGAACGGGCCTGCCTCGCACGCGGCGACGTTACCCCTTCCTCCTACGCGTCCCGGCTCTCGCCCATCAGCGGGCCCGGATCCTGTGGCATCACCCGCCCGTTTCGCGTCACAGCCCTCGATGAGGGACGGGTGGAGCTCAGCAACCCCGCCACGCTCGGCTGCCCGGTGATCGCCGAGACCGATCGCTGGCTGGGGGAAATCGTGCAGCCAGCGGCGATGCTCTATTTCGGATCGCGCGTCACCGCCATGCGCTCGGGCGATTATTCCTGCCGCACCCGCAACAGCCGCCCGGGCGCGCGGATGTCCGAGCATGCTTTCGGCAACGCCGTCGACGTGATGTCGTTCAGCCTCACCGATGGCCGCAGTATCACCATCAGCGACGGCTGGCGTGGCGATCAGGCCGAACGCGCCTTCCTGCGCGAGGTCTTCGTCGGCGCCTGCCGTTACTTCACGACGGTGCTGGGGCCGGGATCCGACGCCTTCCATTACGATCATTTCCATCTCGATCTCGCCCGCCATGGCCGCAATGGCGACATCCATGTCTGCCGGCCGGAAATCGAATTCAAACCCCGGATCGACCCGGATGCCGCGCCGATCATGAGCGTCTGGCCGCGCAAGGGAGGCGATCCGACGGGCGCCGAGCCGGTTCGCAGCGTTTCGCAGCAGAGGCCGGATACGTTACCGCGCGCGCCGCAGGACCGGAGCCGTCCGGTTCCGCAAGCCGATCCGTTTCCGATCGCGCCGGCGCTCGAGCCGCAAACCGGGTCGCGCTTCGGGCCGATCTATTGAGCCCACCCGCCACCTGCGCTTGACCGCAAGGCCCGTCTGACGGAATGTGCCGCCATCCGAGGCTACGGGTCATGTGTCCGGGCAGGCGAGAGATGGTGCGGCGATGATCACGATGTCGAATTGGGCTCACAATCTCCGGCAGACCGCTTCTGCGGCGCTGTCGGCAGCGCTGACATTGGCGGTGACCCTCCTGCTTGCATCCACTGCGCAGGCCGATCGCTGGGCACAGCCGCCCGCCGAGGAGCGCGCCGTGAGCTGGTCCGGAGAGCTGCCTGCCTGTGATGATCGCCTCGTTCTGTCGCGGATCGCCGCACGTTTCGACACGCGCGAATCGCGCTTCTGGGATTCCGGGATCCGGCTCACCGAACTCACACAGGCGCGACAGATCGCGCTGCGTCCCTGGGGCGAGAGTTATATCCCGCGCCGCTTCTGCAGCGTGCGGGCGATGCTGACGAGCGAAGCGGGCACGCATCACAGCCGTGTCGATTACATCATCGTGGAAGGCCGCGGGATTTTCGGTCACTGGGGCGTCGAATGGTGCGTGGCCGATTTGGTGCGCCATCAGCATGCGGGGCCGGATTGCCGCGCCTTTCGGCCCTGATCGCCGCGCATGAACTACCGCCACGCCTTTCATGCGGGGAATTTCGCCGATGTGCTCAAGCACGTTGTGCTCACGCGCATCCTCACCTATCTCGCCCTGAAGCATAAACCCTTTCGCGTCATCGATACCCATGCCGGGATCGGCCTCTATGATCTCGAGGCCGACGAGGCAGCGCGCACCGGTGAGTGGGTCGACGGGGTCGGACGCCTCGATGCGCCGCTCGCGCCGGAATGCGAGGCGCTGCTCGCGCCTTACCGCTCCGTGCTCGCCGACATGCGGGCCCGTTACGGCACAGGCATCTATCCCGGCTCGCCGGCGATCATCCGCGAGATGCTGCGCCCGTCGGATCGCGGCATTCTGGTCGAGCTCCACCCCGCCGATCACGCGGTTCTGGCCGCGCGCTATCATCAGGTGAGCAATCTCAAGGCGCTCAACCTCGACGGCTGGCAGGCGCTCGGCGCGATGATTCCGCCAAAGGAGAAGCGGGGCCTCGTGCTGATCGATCCGCCCTATGAGAAGCCCGGCGAACTGGGCCGGCTCGCGCGTGAGATCGCGACGGCGGTGGCGAAATGGCCCGGCGGCATCTATGCCGGCTGGTATCCGATCAAGCGCCAGCGCGAGGTCGATGAAGCCCTGGCTCCGCTCACGGCCCTCCCCCGCCCGGCTCTGCGCCTCGAAATGCGGGTGTCGGACGAATATCCGGAGCCCCGCCTGATCGGCAACGGCCTCGTGATCGTCAACCCGCCCTGGACGCTCGAAGACGAGATGCGCAGGCTCTTGCCGGAACTCGCAACGCGGCTCGCACAGAAGCCCGGTGCCGGTCGTGCACGTATCGAGCCGCTCGGCGCGGCTGCCTGAGCGCCCCCGCCTCAGCGCCTCCGACCGGCCTCATTGAGCCGCAAATACCCGGAAATCGCCTCTTTCCGTTCCCCCGAGCGTCACATTCCGGCGCTTCAAACGCTTCGCGCGCACGGCCCGGCCATGCAGATCGCCGGGATGCGCGCCATGAGGGCCGGCAAACGGCCAATGAGCGGGAACGTATCGTGTTCGGGGGGCAAGAAGTGGACATGCCATGCGCATGGCAGGAACCGTTCTGCCGGCACTCATTGCCGCAACGATACTCGTATTCGCCGCGCCTGCGGTCGTTGCCGGAGACGGTGATGCCGCGCCGGCTCAGGGCAACATGCAGGTCGCATCGACCGGGGGCGGGCTCGCAGCCCTGTTCGGTGGCGGTCGCAACCTCTCGGGTTTTCGCCAGCATGTGAATGCCGGCGCCATCGTCGTGCGCAAGAGCACACCCACTGAATGTCTTCCGGGCAATCTGAAGGGCGTATTGGGCCAGGTCGCGGAGGAGTTCGGGGCCGTTTCGGTGCAATCGACCCATCGCAGCCCGCAGCGCAATCGCCGGGCCGGGGGGGCACCGCAATCGCTGCATCTCGATTGTCGGGCCATCGATTTTCGCGTCGATGCGCGCGGGCGCGAAGTCATGGCCTGGCTGCGTGAGCATCCCGATATCGGGGGGCTGAAGATGTACCGCAACGGCGTCATCCATATCGACAACGGCGCAAGACGCACCTGGTGAACGGCCTCAGACGGGCTCAACCGGAAAGCGCAGACGGAAGATGGCACCGTGGCGGCGCTCATAGGTCATACGTGCCCCGAGCTGGACGGCGAGCGACTTGATCAGACGAAGGCCGAAACCGCGCCCGTCGATCTCCGGATTCCGGCCCTCTCCTTCATCGTCCACGCAGAGTTCGATCTCATCACCCTCGCGTCGCAGCACAATGGTGATCGGGCTCGAATCTTCGGCAAAAATGTGGCTCGCCGCATTGCTGACGACCTCGCTCAGGATCAGTGCGAAGGGCATGGCGCGATCGAGCGCGATGGTTACCGGTTCGAGCTGAAGATCGAATTCCGGCGGATCGTCGCGTCCGCGCCGCACGCCCTCGACCAGGCGATGGGCATAGGCGGCCAGATTGACACTGGCGAAATCGCCGTGGCTGTAGATCAGATCATGGACCAGAGCCATGGCCTGTACCCGCCTGATGGTCTCGTCCGGTGAAGTATGCACACGCTCCTGCATGCGGATCAGCGAGGAGATGATCTGCATGTTGTTCTTCACGCGGTGATGCACTTCCTTGAGAAGCAGATTCTTCTCGGCGACTGCGGAAGACAGCGCCTGCGTGCGCAGCTCGACCGTGTCTTCCAGCTCGCGATGATTGCGCCAGGCGAACAGGGCCAGGACCAGCAGGGCCGCACCAGCAGGAATGAAGAATCCGGCATAGGAGCCCAGCCGGCCCAGCCAGATGCCGAGCATGTCGGACCGACCGAGACCGTAAGCGAGGTAGACCGGGTAGGCGCCGACCTGCGCGTAGCCATAAAGGCGCTCTTCGTCGTCACCGCCACCGCGATACGTGATCAAGCCGGACGGCGCTTGCGCGACAGCCTCACGGAACGCGTCATCCTGCGTCAGATCGCTGGCCATGGCGACATCCGGTGGATAGCGGCTGAGCATCTCGCCGTTTTCATGAAACAGCGTGATCACCCCCTGCTCCGGTGCGATGTCGGAATGGAAGATATTGAAATACCCGGGTGAAATCGCCAGCCTCACTGCGCCGTCAAACCCGCCTTCGGGATCATCATGGCGGAAACTCAACGTGAAAAGGCCTTGTGCAATGGCGTTCTGTGCCGGATCGGCCTCGACGACCCGCGACATTTCTCCATCGCGCAGGCGGCGAAACCATCCCGCATCGGCAAAGCTGAGGGCTGCATCGGCCTCTCGGGCACTCGAAGCCAGAAGTTGCCCCTCCGCATCGATCACCGATATCGACGCGATTTCGGGGAAGGCGCCGGCGAGGGAAAGCAGGAACCCGCGCAAGTCATCAGGCTGCGCCGCAGGCGCGCGGCGTATCCGGTCGCGCGTCGCGAGAGCCGCGAGTTCATGCGTCTTGAACACCCGTCGGGCGTGCTCGACCAGGACATCGCGAACATGCGTGACTTGTGTCTCGGCCTCGGCGCGAACACTGGTCCAGTCGCGATAAGCTGCAAAGCCGAAGAAGAGGAGTGGCAGCAGGATGGCAATGACCAGAAATTGCGGAAAGGCTTTCTCGATGAGCGTCGAGGCGCGCGGACGCTGCGCAGCCTCACCATTATCCGAGGGCTGTTCAGAGGAATTTGCTGGTTCGATCCGCTGCAACATGCAATCAAGTTTCTCCGGTCATCACCGGCGAGACCTCCGGGGTTTTCGGTATCACGAGCGCTCCGAGAACGCGCCGATCAGCCGAATTGTTCCTGTGCGCCAGAATTTCCCTTTATTTTATCGGGATTTGATTAAATATCCCGTAAGCGCCACAAGAGAGGCTGTCATGAGGTCGCGATTCGCGCGACGGGGATTCGGGCATGACCGTGTTGGAGGAGAATCAGCGTCCTGAAACTGCGCGGCACCATGCCGACGCGGATTTCGTGACCCGACGGGTGCTTTTCGCGGAAGCAGAGCCGGCGCTCTTGCGGGAATGGGAGGCCCTTGCCGCAGAGCCGCTGCACCCCAATCCGTTCTACACGCCCGCCGCCCTCGATGCCTTGCTGGCTGCCGATCCGTCGGCGCGCGATCGCCTGCAACTCATCTGCCTGTACCGTACCGACGGTCCCGGTCGAGGCCGGCTCGTCGGCCTGCTGCCGTGGCTTCGACGCGGAGCCCGGATCGGATGGCGACGCGGGGGCGTGAATTACACCTCACCCTACCTGCCCTGCGGCACCCCGCTGATCGCCCGTGATGCGCCCCCCGGATGGGCCGAAAGACTGATCCATGCTCTCTCGAATGACGCAAAGCCGGCGCTTCTGCGCCATGTGCCGCTCTCCGGCCCGATCGGCGATGCGCTGCTCGCCGCGCTGCGCGAGACCGGCGCAACATGGCGCCCGCTCGACCCGTTCGCGCGTCCCGTCGCGACGCCGTCACAATCCTATGAAGCCTTCACGCGTCGCGCCTATGGCCGCAACCGGCGCAAGGGAATCAAGCGGCTGCGCAATGCCCTCTCGGCCGATGCGACCCTGACGCTGGAGAGCCGTACCGACCCGCAAGGCTGCGCTGCGGCGACCGGGCCCTTCCTCGCCCTCGAGGCAGGGGGCTGGAAAGGGGCCGGCGGAACCGCGCTGGCGCAGAAAGACGCGACACGCACCATGCTGGCGCGCTTGTTCCGGCCCGATCTGCCACCCGGCAGCCGCCGCGTCGACCAGCTGCTGCTCGATGGTCGGCCGATCGCGATCTCGATGAGCCTCGTGCAGGACGGCACGGCGTTTCTCTGGAAAACCGCCTATGACGAAGCCCTGCGCCGGCATGCGCCGGGCATCGTGCTGGAGGATGCCATCGTCCAGGCCCTGCATGCCGAGCCGGCGCTGCGCGGCCTCGATTCCTGTACGCTCGCGGCGTCGCCCTTGCAGGATCTGTATGACGAGCGCCTCGAGATGGCTGATCTCGTGATCGCACCGGGCCGGGCCGGAGCAGCGCTCATCGCTGCGGAGCAGGAACGGCGCGCCATGCGCCGGCGGGTGGCCGGCTGGCTGCGGCGGCGGCGCGGCTGAGCCGCTCACCGCATCGGGCGGGCACCGCGCAGATCGTCACCGATGGCGAGGGGGCGATCCTGATCGAGGCGGTAGCGGTAGACGACGAGATTTTCCATGACGCGCTGGACATAGCTGCGCGTCTCCGGGAAGGGGATCTGCTCCACCCAGTCAATGATGTCGCGGTCGCCGCGGCGCGGGTCGCCGAATCGCTCGATCCAGCGGCGCACATGGCCAGGCCCGGCATTATAGGCCGCGAAGGCGAGCGCCGCCGAGCCACCCCAGTCATCGAGCAATTCGCCCAGATGCGCAGCGCCCAGCTTGGCTGAAAACGCGGGGTCATCCAGAAGCCGCTCTTCGTCGAAATCGATACCATAACGCTGCGCCACGCGCCGCGCCGTCCCTGGCATGAACTGCATCAGGCCACGCGCACCGGCGGGGGATACGGCATCGGCATTGAAGGCACTCTCCTGGCGTGCAATGGCGTGAACCAGTGCCGGCTCGACCGCCGGGCCGATCTCCGGATAGTCCGGAATGGCGCCGACGGGATAAGCCTGCCGCTCCAGCGGCAATCCGCGCAGCAGTGCCGAGCGGGCCAGAGCCAGGAGCGCGCGGGGATTGTCGAGCGCCTCGGCGAGATCCCCATAGGCACGCAGCATCGCTGGATCATCGAGCGTACGCCCGAGATCGCCCAGCAGCGCAATGGCCAGATCTTCCGCATCCAGCGCGTGCAGAAGCACGATCGCGCGGGTAAACAGCCGCTCGTCGCGCTCCGCGATGATGGTCTCGTCGATATCGGGCAAGGGCCGCAGCGTGATCGGCCCGCCATCCAGTTCCTGACGTGCCAGCTGGCCGTAGAAGACCGTTGCATGCTCGGCAGCCTCTTCAAGCGCCGCGCGCGCCGCCTCCTCGTTACCCGATGCCCGATGCGCCCTGCCCTGCCAATAGGCCACCCGAGCCAGCGAGATCGGCGTCGTGGCCGGTTCGGCGGCAGCGATGAAATGGGTCAGTGCGGTTCGGGGATCATCGAGAAAGCGCAGAGCGATCCAGCCAGCATGGAATTCGGCGTCGAGATAGTCAGCCGCCGATTGTGCCGCATGGCCCGCAACGAGTTCATAGGCCAGCCCGTAGGCGCCCTCCTCGAGCAGGTTGCGGGCGACGATGCGGCGCTCGACCCACCAGGCATCCCCATCGCCGATGATGGACAGCGCGCGCGGCGCACGGTTGATGATCTGCGCTGCCCCACGCACATCATCATCGAGGCGCGCCTTGCGCACCATTGCATAAAGCGTCGAGGAATCATGGCGCAACGCCGCCGGTACCGCGTCGATCGCCGTATCGATCCGCGCCGGATCACGCATCAGTGCCTCACGCAGATCGACGAGCGCCTCGAATTCCTCACCGGCAAACCGCGCCGCCCGCCGGGCCGCCGCCCAGTCCTGGGCGAAGAGGCGGTTCTCCATGCGCAGGCGGTGGTCCGACGGTGTGAAGACGGACGCGAAGGAGAGCAGGAATTGCGCCTCGACATTCTCATCGAGGCCACGCTCGCGCCAGTACCCCCGTGCGAGATGCTCGGCAGCCTCCTGCGCCCCCGAGCCCCAGAGCGACTGGGTCAGCAGGAGTGCACCACGCGCGGTGCGCGGCTCCTCGTCAGCGAAGAAACCGAGCACCCGCTCCGGCCCGGGCCCGGTCTCGACGAGCGCCTGCTCGGCACGCAGCCGCATCAGGCTACGGCCGGGCCAGTCCGGCTGGCTGCGCATGAATGCGGTGATCCGCTCGAAATCGCGCAATTCAGACGAGCGCACGGCGGCCCATTCGAGCAAAGCATCAGCGGCCTCGTCCGTGACGTCGGGACGCAGCGCGTCACCTTCCGCGATACGCCCGAACCGGTAATGCGTCAGCGCCTCCTCGGCGATATCGAGATCGAGGCCGGGAAACAGGGCCGGTATCTCGTCGAGGGCAATCCGCTCGGGCAGCGGCTTTGCGTGCACGGCGGAATCGATGGCGTGGCAACCAAGCAAGGTGAGGGCCGCAACCAGGGCGAGAACCCGGCTGCGAAGCCGCTCCGTTGTTTTCGGCATCGCGCATGCCATCCAGGCCATGACGGCGCGGACCGGGTAGTGACGCCCAGTGGCGATCGTTCGACTGATCACGCTTCCCCTCTCCCGATCATGCATGTCCGGAATAAACGTGTGCCTGCTCCTGCAACACGGATAAAGCCGAATCATGGCGCATGATGGTATTTGCGCCGCGTCGCGCCAAGGGTTATGTGGAAGCCAAGCCGCATCCGCATATGCGACACGACAACAACAGGAAACGGTCCAGGAGGCCGCCATGCCCGCACAATCCACGGCAATGCCCGCTTTCTCGGGTTCCATCACGGCACTGGTTACACCCTTCGCCGGCGATACGCTCGACGAAGATGCCCTGCGCCGCCTCGTCGACTGGCAGATCACCGAAGGCTCGAACGGCCTCGTCCCCGTCGGGACGACCGGCGAGAGCCCGACCCTGAGCCATGACGAACACAAGCGCGTCGTCGAGATCGTGATCGACGAGGCGAAGGGACGCGTACCGGTGATCGCCGGTGCCGGCTCGAATTCGACGATGGAGGCGATGGATTTCGCCATCCACGCGGAAAAGGCGGGCGCCGATGCGGTCCTCGTCGTGACGCCCTATTACAACAAGCCGACCCAGGCCGGCATGGAGGCGCATTTCAAGGCGGTGGCCGGGGCGACCGGTCTGCCCCTGATCATCTACAACATCCCGCCGCGCTCGGTGATCGACATGTCGGTCGAGACCATGGCGCGGTTGTTCGAAGTGAAAAACATCATCGGCGTCAAGGATGCCACCGCCAGCATGAGCCGGGTGAGTCTGCAGCGGCAGATGATGGGGCCCGATTTCCTGCAGCTCTCGGGCGAGGACGCCACGGCGCTCGGCTTCATGGCGCATGGCGGCCATGGCTGCATCTCGGTCACCGCGAATGCCGCGCCGCGTCTTTGCGCGCAGTTCCAGGCCGCCTGCCTCGCCGGTGATTATGCGAGGGCCCTTTCGCTTCAGGACAAGCTTATGCCGCTGCACACGGCGCTGTTCCTGGAGACGAGCCCCTCGCCGGTGAAATATGCGCTGGCGGCGCAGGGCCGCATGCAGGAGACGGTGCGCCTGCCCCTGCTCCCGGCCTCGGATCCGACGAAGGCGGCCGTGCGCGAGGCGCTCGCTATCGCCGACATTCCCCTGGCCTGAGTGGATCATGGCAAAAGCAAACAAGAGCGCGCACCGCGTCGTCGCGGATAATCGCAAGGCGCGCTTCAATTACGAGATCAAGGATACCTACGAGGCCGGCATTGCCTTGTCGGGAACGGAGGTGAAGAGCCTGCGCACCGGCAAGGCAACCATCGGCGAAGCCTATGCCGGACCGATGCGCGAAGAGCTTTATCTGTTCAACGCCTATATCCCGGAATATCTGCAGGCCAATCGTTTCAACCACGAGCCCAAGCGCCCGCGCAAATTGCTGCTCCATCGCCGCGAGATCGACAAGCTCATCGGCGCGACGCAGCGCGAGGGCTACACCGTGGTGCCGCTGCGGATCTATTTCAACGATCAGGGGCGCGCCAAGGTCGAGCTCGGACTCGGGCGCGGCAAGAAGCTGCACGACAAGCGCGAGACCGAGAAGAAACGCAGCTGGGAGCGCGACAAGGCGCGCATCCTGCGCGAGAAGGGCTGAAGCCGGGAGGGCGGCGCGCGAAGATCCCGCGCCGATTTCCGGTTCAGATCAGGATTCAGCGCCTTCATCAGTCGGCGGCGACTGGCGGATGCCATAGCGGCGCTCAAGTGCGACGTTGCCACGTGGCTGCGCATCCGGGCCCCGTGCGCCCCCGCGATCAGCGATGTCGCGTCCGATCCGCTTTTCCAGCGAGGCGATGTCGAGGAACTCGTCCGCCTGGCGCCGCAATTCGTCGGCAACCATCGAGGGCTGGGTCGAGATCGTCGAGACGACCGTCACACGCACGCCGCGACGCTGCAGCGCTTCCACCAGCGAACGAAAATCGCCGTCGCCGGAAAAGAGCACCACATGGTCGATATAGGGGGCGAGTTCGAGCGCATCGATGGTGAGCTCGATATCCATATTGCCCTTGACCTTGCGCCGCCCCGAAGAATCGACGAACTCCTTCGTGGGCTTGGTGACGACACGGTAGCCGTTGTAATCGAGCCAGTCGATCAGCGGGCGGATCGAAGAGTATTCCTGATCTTCAACGATCGCGGTGTAATAGAACGCCCGGAGCAGGTTGCCACGCTCCTGGAATTCTTTCAGCAACATCTTATAATCAATGTCGAAACCGAGTGTGCGCGTCGTCGCATACAGGTTCGCACCATCGATAAACAGGGCAATCTTTTCTTTATCACTCATCGCTTCGCTTTCAATTCGCCGCAATCCTATCCGGATCTCGGCACCTCCCCCGGTCATTCATCGTGCGCTCATCGCAGAAGCCGTCCGTTACCGAAATCGCGCGCGGGGTGTTCCATGAATGACGCAACCACCACGACCTGAGCCGGGCTCCACCCGCATCAAAACCTACCGCGCGCTGGTGTCAATTGCAGAGAGCCAATGCCCGAAACCGTTCACCAACACTTTGCGGGATAAACCGAAACCACTTGCGGCGCAACCAGCCCGACGTCGATATTCGGGCGAATTGCCACGTTTACGCCATGAAACCCGTATCATGCGAAACGAGACGTGGCGACGATTTGCATGACACATCCATGTGCGCGCAAGTCGAGGCTCTGTTTCAAGGCCGCGACCCGGGAGACTGGCATCACCAAAGAATCTGTGCGGGACACCTGCGCGTGACAAGGCGCGCGTGAAATGGCGCGCGTGAAATGGCGATGGTCGCCGAAGATACGGCCATCGGGTCGCGCGAACCCTCATGCACGCCGGATTACGCTCGCGGAACGCGACAGAGCCATGCGAGACCAAATCGGGACCATCGATGATCTTGCGGCAGGTAGACGTGCCGGAGCCCGACGTGTCGGGCCTAATCACGAACTCTGCGGAAACCACCACGAAATCCACGCCAGGCAGCGCATGCACCGCCACATCACGGCCTTTATAGATCCTGATCAGATCCCTCATGCGAAACACCGGCGGCACAGCCGCGCCCGCATCCACAACGCTCAACAGCAGATTTCCGATGCACTCCCTCCTCCATGATGACGCGGCACACGTTCATGGAGACGACGAAGATCAATCTGTACGCACCATGCCGGGCACGGCATCGCGCAGCGTATGGCGGGATGCGACGATGAAACCCGTCACCGCATACGCCGTTTTTGATTGTCAAGCAGCCCCAAAAGGCGCTAAGCAACCGCCGCACCGTGGCGTGTTCGCGCCGCGCAAGGAATCGTCACGTCAATATCCGCAACTGGCGGATCGGAGCTGTCGCATGAACTCGTTCGAGCTCAACAAGATCATGGGCGCCGTCTTCGGCGCACTTCTCTTCGTCGTCGGTATCAGCGTCATCGCCGGGATGCTCTTCTCGCCGCGTCCCGCAGAGCTGGGTGAACTGGCCCTCCCCGAGCCGGACGCGGAAGAAGGCGAGGCTGCTGAAGTCGTCGAGGTCGACCCGCTTCCGGTGCGTCTCGCCAATGCTTCGGCCGAGCGCGGCGAGAATGCGTTTCGTGCCTGCGCCTCCTGCCACTCGGTTGATCCAGGCGGTGACCATCGCGTCGGTCCGAATCTCTGGGGCGTGGTCATGGCCCCCATGGCGGACAAGGATTTCGGCTATTCGTCTGCGCTGGAGGAGCGCGGTGCCGAGGGCGATGTCTGGAGCTTCGAATCGCTTGATGCCTTCATCGAGAATCCGAGCAACTACGTGTCGGGCACCTCGATGTCCTATGCCGGGCTGAGCAATGTCGATACCCGTGCCAACGTGCTGGCCTATCTGCGCTCGCTCTCCGACGATCCGGCCCCGCTGCCGGAGGCTTCCGAGGACGAAGCCGCGCTCGACGGTGAAGAAGAGACCGCCGATAACTGATGACGGCAGGCTTTCCCGGCGGGTATCCGCCGGCGACATGCCCCGGTGAACGGCAAGGGAACCCGCCGCGCCGGACGAATCAAGAAGACAAGGGTTTTCTGAACTGAAAAAGGCCGGGTCACCCCGGCCTTTCCTGCTTTCAGTGACATGCAGCGAAGCGCGCCGCCTCAACGCGCCTTCGGGCTGATCAGCTTGCGATTGACCAGTACCTCGGCAATCTGCACCGCATTCAGCGCCGCGCCCTTGCGCAGATTATCCGAGACGCACCAGAAGGCGATACCGTTCTCCACGGTCGCATCCTCGCGGATGCGCGAGATATAGGTCGCATCCTCGCCGGTCGCATCGACGGGGGTGACGTAGCCGCCATCCTCGCGCTTGTCGACGACCATGATGCCCGGTGCCGCGCGCAGGATTTCGCGCGCTTCGTCGGCGCTGATCGGCCTTTCGAATTCCACGTTCACCGCCTCGGAATGCGAGACGAAGACGGGCACGCGCACGCAGGTGGCGGTGAGCCTGATCTTCGGATCGAGGATCTTCTTCGTCTCCGCCAGCATCTTCCACTCTTCCTTGGTATAGCCGTCCTCCATGAAGACGTCGATCTGCGGAATGAGATTGAAGGCGATGCGCTTCTGGAATTTCTCTGTGACAGCATCCTGCAGCGAATAGACCGCGCGCGTCTGCCGGTCGAGCTCATCCTCCCCCGCCTTGCCGGCGCCGGAGACGGATTGATAGGTCGAGACCACGACGCGCCTGATACCCGCGTGATCATGCAGCGGCTTCAGCGCCACGACGAGCTGCGCGGTGGAGCAGTTCGGATTGGCGATGATATTCTTTTTCGAGAACCCCGCTGCCGCATCCGCATTCACCTCCGGCACGATCAGCGGCACGTCCTGATCGTAGCGCCAGGCGCTGGAATTATCGATCACGACGGCGCCCTGTGCGGCGATGCGCGGCGCCCATTCCTTCGAGACGTCCCCGCCGGCCGACATCAGGCAGATGTCGATATCGGAAAAGTCATACGTCTCCAGCGCTTTCGTCTTCAGGGTCTTGTCACCGAACGAGACTTCCTTGCCCTGGCTACGGCGTGAGGCCAGTGCCACGACTTCATCGGCGGGAAAAGCGCGCTCGGCGAGAATATCGAGCAGAACATGCCCGACATTGCCGGTCGCGCCGACAACGGCGACCTTGTAACCCATCTTTTTCAAGCTCCTGAAAGAAACGCTCTCCCCTTCGGCGGCGATGCGGCGGCCAATGACCTGCCGCCTGCTCCTCCCGCCGGGCGGGAGAGTTCTCCACGGCGAGGAAGCGTTCAGCGCGTCGTTTTCACGCGCGTGCCCGTGAAGCACGTCGTTTTCGTCCCGCGAGAGCCTGAACGGCTCTCCGGGCTGGGCATTGCGGTCATCTGCATGCCGGAAGCGGCCACGACGAACTCCTGCAAGCGCATTGCATCATTGCGCGGATCGATCTGCGATTTTGCCCTTCCTGTCAAGGGTAAAGGCCGGGGCGCGCCGCCGACCCTTTGCAATCGCCTGCGCAAACTGATATCGCCTGCACGCAGGATCGACGATCCGATTCACGTCTCGCAAGAGGATGATCACGAGTACCATGCGCGCCGAATTCGAAGCATTGGTCGAGACCGCCAAGCAGTCCATAGGGCTGCTGAGGAGGCATCTTTGACTGGGATCACGCCCAGCGCCGTCTCGCCGAACTGAACGCCCTGTCCGAGAATCCCGATTTCTGGAATGACGCGGATGCCGCGCAGAAACTCATGCGCGAACGCACCGCGCTGGAGAACCAGATCGAGACGATCAAGCGCCTCGAACAGGAACTCGAGGACGCCATCACCCTGATCGAACTCGGCGATGCCGAAGGCGATGCCGACACTGTTGCCGAAGGTGAGAGCGCCCTGCGCAGCCTCGAAGGCGAAGCCGAGCGCGCCCAGATCGAGGCGCTTCTCTCCGGCGAGGCCGATTCGAACGATACCTTCATCGAGGTTCATTCCGGCGCGGGCGGCACCGAGAGCCAGGACTGGGCCCAGATGCTGATGCGGATGTATATCCGCTGGGCCGAGAAGCGCGGCTTCAAGGTCGAGGTGGTGGAGGTCTCGGACGGCGAAGAAGCCGGCATCAAGAGCGCGACGCTCATGGTCAAGGGCCACAACGCCTATGGCTGGGCCAAGACGGAATCAGGGGTGCATCGCCTGGTGCGGATCTCGCCCTTCGATTCCAACGCGCGCCGCCATACCAGCTTCGCCTCGGTCTGGGTTTACCCGGTGGTCGACGACAAGATCGATATCGAGGTCGCGGAATCCGATTGCCGCATCGACACGTATCGCGCCTCGGGCTCCGGCGGTCAGCACGTCAATACGACGGATTCCGCCGTGCGCATCACGCATATCCCCACGGGGATCGTGGTGGCGTGCCAGCAGGAGCGCTCACAGCACAAGAACCGCGCCAAGGCCTGGGACATGTTGCGCGCGCGGCTTTATGAGCGTGAATTGAAGATGCGCGAAGAGAAGGCCAATGCCGAGGCCTCCTCCAAATCGGAAATCGGCTGGGGTCATCAGATTCGCTCCTACGTGCTTCAGCCTTACCAGCTGGTGAAGGATCTGCGCACCGGCAAGCAATCGACGAGCCCGAACGACGTGCTCGACGGTGCGCTTGATCCGTTCATGGAGGCCTCGCTCGCCCAGAAAGTCTCCGGCAGTGCGGGCGAACCGGTCGCCGATATCGACTGATCTGATGGTTGTCGCCGGCAGAGCCTGGCGGCAGCGCATTCCATAGAATTGCAGGCATTCCGTTCAGCGCCCGAAAACCACGTTTCTCAAGCCGGTCTTCAACCCCTTCATGCATTCTGCCCGCATGACAGGGACTGGATGACGGGGACGGAATGCTTGCCGAATTCTGGAACAGCGCTTCGGGCTGGCTGATCGCGGTCGTCGCGGGGCTCGGCATGGTCGGAACGATCTCGGCGCTGATGCTGCTGATCGCCTATTTCCGGCTCGAACGCCACACCCGGCGGATCGAGGACGAGAACGAGATGCTGCAGGACGAGGTCTGGCGTGCCTCCGAGAGCCGCGAACTCTATCGCTCCCTGGTCGAGGCGCAGCTCGACGTCATCGTCCAGCGCGACAAATCCGGTCGCATCACCTTCGCCAATGACCGCTATGCCGAAATCGTCGGGCGCCCGCGCGCCACGCTGATCGGTGCGCGGACCTGCCCGCGCGTTGTCGAAGCGGGTCCGACCCGCCGGCGCGAGGATGGTGCGATGCTGGTCGACGAGGCGATCGATACCGGCGATGCCGAGCCGCGCTGGTTCGCCTGGATCGAGACGCCGGTCCATGCGCCGGGCGGCGCCATCGAAATCCTGCGTGCAGGCCGCGAGATCACCGAGCGCGTCGTCACCGAACGTGCCCTCGCGGAAGAGCGCTCCCGGGCACAGGCCGCAAACGAAGCCAAATCGCGCTTCCTCGCCACCGTCAGCCACGAATTCCGTACGCCGCTCAACGGCATTATCGGCATGACCGATCTCCTGCTCGAAACCGATCTCGACCCTGAGCAGACCAACTACTTGCGCGCCGTCAAGACCTCCGGCGGCGCGCTCCTTTCCCTGATCGACGAGATCCTCGACTTCTCCAAGATCGAAGCCGGCAAGCTCGACATTGCGAACAACCCCTTCGATATCCGCGCCGTCGTCGAGGGCGTCGTCGAATTGCTGGCGCCGCGTGCGCAGGGCAAGGGTATCGAAATTGCCTGTCACATCGCCGCCCGCACACCCGCAAGCCTGATCGGTGATGCCGATCGCCTAAGGCAGGTCCTGGTCAATCTCGCGGGCAACGCCGTGAAATTCACCGAGATCGGCGGTGTCGGCATCGAAGTCGATATCAGCGAGACGGGCGGGCTCGTGATCGCGGTATCCGATACCGGTCCGGGTATCGCGCGCGATCGCATCGCCTCGCTCTTCGAGGAATTCGAGCAGGGCGATGGCAGTCCTGCGGCACGCCATGGCGGGACGGGGCTCGGGCTTGCCATCAGCCGCCGGATCGTCGAGCGCATGCAGGGCGATATCGATGTCGAGAGCCGCCCGGATGCCGGTTCGCGCTTTACCATCACCCTTCCCCTCCCCGCCGATGGTGATGCGGACGGACGCAGCGAACTTCCCGATCTGCGAGGCAAGCGCTATCTCGTTCTCGCCCGCTCGCCCTTCGAGGCACCGTTCATCCGCCGCAAGCTCGGGGAGGCGGGGGCGGATGTGGTGCTCATGGCCAGCGAAACCGAAGCGCTCGCCAAGATCGCGACGGCCTCGGACATCGCGACGCCATTTGCCGGTCTGATCGTCGATTGTGCGCTCGGTGATGATGTCGCCCGCGATATCGCAACGGCAGCGCGGGAGGCCGGCGCGCAACGCTGCCTCGTCCTGCTCTCGCCTTTCGAGCGCCGCGATCTCGGCTCACCGAGCGCGGCGGGATATGATGCCTATCTCGTCAAGCCGCTGCGGGCGCGCTCGCTCTATGCGCGGCTGACGGAGCCGGTCATGCCGGCTGCCGATCAGGCGCAGGAGCAGGTGCATGCCGGGCCGCCGCGTCCGCGCAAATCCGAAACCGGGCGCACGCAACGCGTCCTGCTTGCCGAGGATAACGAGATCAACGCACTCCTCGCGGTGAAGACACTGGAGCGGCTCGGCGCCGTAGTGGACTGGGCAAAGGACGGGCACGAAGCGTTTTCGCTCGCGGAAGCCTCGTTCTCGGGGCTGCGCCCGGATTACGATCTGGTGTTGATGGATATCCGCATGCCCGGCCTTGACGGACTCGAGGCGACACGGCGCATCCGCAATCTCGAGCGGGCAATGACCCGGCGCACACCAAGACGCATCATCGCACTGACTGCCAATGCCCAGCGCGAGGACGAGGATGCGGCGATCGAAGCCGGGCTCGATGGTTTTCTGGCCAAGCCCTTCGACATCCGCGACCTGTCGCGGCTCCTCACGGACGCCCCGGCACGCGCCATGGCCGGGACGTCGTGATCCGGGCGGTCAGGGGGCGGGCGCCGGGGCCGCGGGCGGCGGCGTTGCGCCACTCTCGCCGCCCGAACTGACAGCGCGCTCCTTGAGCTTGCGGAACTTGCCGGACATGCTCTCCAGCCGCGCCTCCCATTCCGGATTCGGCGCCTGCCCTTCGATGGTGCGGAAATAGACCTGCATCAGGCAGGTGATGGCGAAGGGTTCCAGAATGGCGACCTTCACGGACCAGGCGAAGATCAGCGCGAAGACGAAACCGCCCGCCGACCAGGCGCCAGGGATCATGTTCACCACCAGTGCAGCCGGCGCCAGCATGACGATGAAGACCAGTGCCGACAGCCCGTAGACGAACAGCGTGATCCAGGCGGCATTGCGCAGCATCGGGCCGTAATTCTGCCCGTAGAGCACGAGGGCCGTGCGTGCCGATTGCCACGGATTGGTCGAACGCGTGCGAATGTTATAGGCGAGGATCACCTCGTCGATGAAACCCACCGCGACGCGCAGGAAGGCGCGCAGGATGCTGATCAGCTGGCGCATGCCCGGGATCGGCAAGAGCGTGAACACGCCGCGAATGAGCCCGGTCACCGCGCGCAGGGTGCCCTTGATCAACTGATCCACTGCGAAAAGGATACTCGCCTCCGCGAAACGCTCGCGCACGATCGCCTGGGCATGGCCGATCTGCGAGCGGCCCTCCGGCATCGGGCGCTCGTCGATCAGTTCGACGAGCACCGCGATATGCCCTGCCTTCACGATATAGAGCAGATATTCACGCAGCCAGTACATGATCACGGCGACGAAGCCGAAGCCGATCACACCACCCCAGAACGTCGACCCGGCCTGAAAACCGGGATCACCCAGCGCGCCGACCCCATACCCGATACCCGCGCCGGTGCCGGTCATCAGGATGTAGCCCAAAGCCACGCCGAAATAGACCGCCATCCGCAACAGGATGAACGGCATGGTCCGCATCAGCAGACTGATTGTTCGACCGATGGAAAAATCCCACATCGCCCGTCTCCCTCTTCACTCGCGATTCGCAAGGCTTAGCAGCGACGGCGCAGGCGCGCCCCGTTCGATTGCAGGGGACACCCCCGCTTCATGATCGCGCGCGGATCCGGCGGCCGAGGCGCATGCCGAGCGCGACGGCGCCGAGCCAGACGATCAGCGAGAGCAGGAGATAACCGGCAGCCAGGGCGAAGGCGCCGGTCTCGATGAAATAGAGCAGTTCGAAGGAGAAGATCGAGAAGGTGGTGAACCCGCCGCAAAAGCCGGCGATGAGGAATTGCCGGCGTGCGAGCGTCGCTCCGAACTGCCCGTCATGCAACATCAATGCGGCGACGAAACCGATCAGGAACGAGCCGAGCCCGTTTGCCGCGATGCTGCCGAGCGGCAGCCCCGATTCAGGCCAAATCATCATCAGCGCGAGGCCGAGGAGATGGCGGGCGCAGGCGCCAAGCGCGCCGCCGAGTGCGACGGGAAGGAGCGGCGCCGCAGATCCGGATCGCGCGGTCTTGCCGCGATGCACATCCCGCGCCATCAGACCACCCCCATCAGGGCCGCGACCGCCCTTGAGGCCACGAAGACGGCCCCGAGGCAAAGCGCCACCGAGGCGAGCAGATTCGCGACCGCAGCCCGCCAGGACCCCTCCTCCAGCAATGCGATGGTCTGGAGCGAGAACGAGGAGACGGTCGTATAACTGCCCACCAGCCCGACGATCAGGAGCGCCACCGCCGGCGAACCGGATCCCGAAACCACGACAGCCTGGATTTCCGCCAGCAGGGGCAGCAGCGCACCGATCAGCAGCGCGCCACTCACATTGACCACGAGTGTCCCCCAGGGAAACGAATCACCCAGACGCGTGGCCACCGCCTGCGCGACCAGCACCCGCGCGACACTGCCGAGCGCACCGCCGAGCGCAACGAGCGCCAGAGTCGTGAGCGCCTTCCCCATCCCGCCCGCCGATTCAGGCCTTGGCCGCAAACGGCATCGGCCCGCGCGTATCGCGATGCACATTGTGTTCGGCAAGCCGATGAGCGAGGACGTGACCGTAGAACTGGCGCGCGCTCGCGCGCCAGTCGAAGCGCTCGGCATGGGCGCGGCAGACCGCCGGATCGATGGTTTGCGCGGTCAGGATCGCATGCCCCAGATCCCGATCCATCACCCCGGCCCCGGAATTGCCGAGCACGTCGAGCGGACCGGGCACCGGATAGGCGGCGACGGGCACCCCCGAGGCGAGCGCTTCGAGCATGACGATGCCGAACGTATCGGTAAGACTGGGAAAGACGAAGACATCGGCGCTGCGATAGATCTCCGCAAGCGGCTCGCCGGTGAGCTTCCCGAGAAAGCGCGCAGACGGATCGATCGCTTCGAGCCGCGCGCGGTCAGGCCCGTCACCGACGACGATCTTCTGGCCGGGCAGGTCGAGGGCGAGAAAGGCCTCCAGATTCTTCTCGACCGCAAGCCGCGCGACCGTGAGATAGATCGGCGATGCACCCGCAGGCCGCTCTCGCGCCCGCGGGCGAAATTGGGCGCAATCAACCCCCTTCTGCCAGAGCACCAGGTTGTCGAAACCCTTCGCCGCCAGTTCGTCGAGCATGGTCTGCGTGCCGACCATGACGCAGTCGGCGGGAGCGTGAAACCAGCGCAGCATCCGATAGAGCGGGCGCTCGGAGAGCGGAAAGCGCGCGGCGGCATATTCCGGGAAGCGTGTGTGCAGGCCGGTGGAGAAACCCAGACCCCGCGCGAGACAGTAGCGCCGCGCCATCAGGCCGATCGGTCCCTCGGTGGCGATATGGATGTATTGCGGACGCGCCTGCGCGATGAAGCGCGCGATGCGCGACGGACGCGGCAGGGCGAGGCGGATTTCGGGATAGGTCGGCATCGGTACGCTGCGGAAGGCGCCGGGTTCCAGCACGCTCGTCTTGAAGCCGAAATCGGCAGCGCGGGCGACCATGTGCTCGATTGATCGCACGACCCCGTTTACCTGCGGGTGCCAGGCATCCGTGGCAATCAGCAGCCGGCGCGCGGGCAGCCCAGCGTGACGCGTGCCATTTGGCCCGGACGTCCCGGCTGAAGCCGATTGCGAGACGCTCCATTCATCCGTCACGGACACACCCCGAGGCCTCCTTGCCGATATCGCATTTCATCGCCGCATTCCCTGCCCCGGATCAGACAGATTTTTGCAGCGCAAAGAAAGCGAAATCGGGGTATCAGCTGTGGAATTCACATTATGACGCAGCCGGATACCGGCAAAACAAGCCATCTGCGCGATGCAGGCGCGTGACGGCGAGACGGCCTCCCACCGGTGAGCGCGCTATTTCGTGCTCGCGCTATTTCGTGCTCGCGCTATTTCTTGGCCAACTCGTTGAGGCGCGCCTGCATCTCGGCCATCTGGGCTTTCAGACTGTCGATATCGGCCTCCGCGCCGGTCCCGGACTGGCCCTCGGAATCGTCCTTCCCGGCGGATCCCTTGTTGGCGAATGGCGTGAACACCTTCATCGCCTCGGTGAACATCTGCATGTTGGAGCGCACCTGCTCGTCGAGTGCCATGAAGGCCTTCGGGCCGAAGGTCTCGCTCATCTGGGCGCGTATCTTTTCCTGCTCATTGGTGAACAACGACATGGAATGCTCGAGATAGCTCGGCACCATGGCTTGCATGCTGTCTCCGTAGAAGCGGATCAGCTGGCGCAGAAACGTAACCGGAAGAAGGTTCTGGCCGCCTTCCTTGTTTTCCTGCTCGAAGATGATCTGGGTCAGCACCGAGCGGGTGATGTCCTCGCCGGATTTGGCGTCGTAGACGAGGAAATCCTCGCCCGCCTTCACCATGGTGCCGAGGTCTTCCAGCGTCACATAGGTCGAGGCGCCGGTATGGTAGAGTCGGCGATTGGCGTATTTCTTGATGATGATGGGCTGCTTTTCCGTCGCCATGGCGTTGTCACGTCTCTTTACTCACGGCACGACACCGGCTCACCGGACAGGTCGGCGCAGGACAATCTCCCTTGAACCTTAAGCACTTCGCCGCAATGCGCAAACATGAATTTTGCGAAATGCACGTTGGCGCGACATGCAAAGTGCGAATTCCGGGTCGAAGGCGCGCCTCGGGCAGGATCGATCCCGCTTGTAGCCCGCGCCATGCCCTGCTATCCCCTGCCACGGAATTTCATACAGCTTGCGATGGGACGAAGCTCGTGGCGCGACAGTTCATCTATCATATGCGGGGTCTCTCGAAGACCTATTCCGGGGGCAAGAAGGTGCTGGATAACGTGCACCTGTCCTTCTATCCGGATGCCAAGATCGGCGTGCTCGGGCCCAACGGCGCGGGTAAATCCACGCTCCTGCGCATCATGGCCGGGCTCGACAAGGAATGGAACGGCGAGGCCTGGGTGGCTGACGGCGCGAGGGTCGGCTACCTGCCGCAGGAGCCCAGGCTCGAGAACGACAAGACCGTGCGCGAGAATGTCGAGCTCGGCGTCGCGCCGCTCAAGGCAATCCTGGAGCGCTACAACGATCTCGCCATGAACTATTCCGAGGAAACCGCCGACGAGATGACGGCGCTCCAGGACGAGATCGAAGCCAAGGATCTGTGGGATCTCGATTCCAAGGTCGATCAGGCCATGGACGCCCTGCGCTGCCCGCCGGACGATTGGGGCGTGGAGAACCTTTCCGGCGGTGAACGCCGCCGCGTGGCCATGTGCCGGCTGCTGCTCGAACAGCCCGACCTGCTGCTCCTCGACGAGCCGACCAACCATCTCGACGCCGAGACGGTCTCCTGGCTCGAAGGGCATCTGCGCACCTATCCCGGCGCGATCCTGATCGTCACCCACGATCGCTACTTCCTCGACAATGTCACCGGCTGGATTCTCGAGCTCGATCGCGGGCGCGGCATTCCCTATGAGGGCAACTACACCTCGTGGCTGGAGCAGAAACAGAAGCGCCTTTCGCAGGAATCGCGCGAGGACGAGGCGCGCCAGCGCACCATCGAGCGCGAGCGCGAATGGGTCTCCGCTTCGCAGAAAGCCCGCCAGACGAAATCCAAGGCGCGCATCCAGCGCTACGAGGAACTTGTCCAGAAGGCGCAGGACAAGGGTCCGACCACGGCGCAGATCATCATTCCGATCGCCGAGCGGCTGGGCGCCAACGTGATCGAATTCGACAATCTGAAGAAGGGCTACGAGGACAAGCTGCTCATTGACGGCCTCTCCTTCAAGCTGCCACCGGGCGGTATTGTCGGCGTGATCGGCCCCAACGGCGCCGGCAAGACCACCCTTTTCCGCATGATCACCGGCCAGGAGACTCCGGACGAAGGCACGATCACCATCGGCGAGACGGTGCAGCTCGGCTATGTCGATCAGTCACGTGATGCGCTCGACGCCAACAAAACCGTCTGGGAAGAGGTTTCGGGCGGCAACGAGATCATCTATCTCGGCAAGCGCGAGATGAATTCCCGCGCCTATTGCTCGGCCTTCAATTTCAAGGGTGGCGACCAGCAGAAGAAGGTCGGCATGCTCTCGGGCGGTGAGCGCAACCGCGTCCATCTCGCGCGCATCCTCAAGAGCGGTGCCAATGTGCTGCTGCTCGACGAACCGACCAACGATCTCGACGTCGATACCCTGCGCGCCCTCGAGGATGCGCTGGAGGATTACGCCGGCTGTGCGGTGATCATCAGCCACGATCGCTGGTTCCTCGATCGCATCGCCACCCACATCCTCGCCTTCGAGGGCGACAGCCATGTGGAATGGTTCGAGGGCAACTTCGCCGATTACGAGGAAGACAAAAAGCGCCGGCTGGGCACGGATTCGACCATCCCCAAGCGCATCAAGTACAAAAAGTTCACCCGCTGAGCAGATACCTGCCGTGAAATACGAAACGGGCGCCGCGAAGGCGCCCGTTCCCGTTCAGGGATCTTTTGCCGGCTGCACCCGGCGATCTCAGTCGAACAGCGCGTCGATATCGCCCTGATCGACATGCCCGTCATCCTCGTCGAGCCTGGGCCCGTTGAGCAGGCTCTTCTCGTCATCGAGCGCCGGCAGGCCGTCGGTGTGCGTATCGGCGATTTCCTTGAAGGCTTCGAGCCCGCCCCAGACGCCGATCATCTTGTCGAGACGTTCCTCGACGAATTTCAGCACATTGACGATCTTCGAGATGCGCTGACCCGTCAGATCCTGGAAATTGCAGGCCTCATACATGCTGATCACGCGGTCGAGGATCGCGCCGACATGGTCGTTGTTGCCGCTATCCATGCCGGATGCGCGCAGCATGTTGGCCTCAGCCTCGATATCTTCCAGCCCGGACAGGATCGAGCTCGTGGCCGTCTCCGTGGCGCCGACGACGGCATCAAGCTCGCCGGCGACGCGGCGCATACCCTTGCCCTCCTCCTCGGAGCGGTAGAGCGAGGCAATCTCGCGCTTTGTCTGGGTGATGGCGAGTTTCATCGCGTCGAGTTCGCCGCGCAGCTCGTAGACCTCGGCGATCTCGCGGCGATAGGCTTCGACCACATCGGCGGAATTGCGCAGGGCAGGGTCCATGTAACGCTTGATCTCTTCGAGCGCAGTCATGATCTGCTCGAAACGCGGATCATTGGCGGCAGCCTCGCCGGAGACGGGTGCTGCGGAGGCGACCGGCGTCACGGGTATCTCGATCGGCTGGAAAAAGCGCGGATCGTGGCCGAGGGTTTCTTCGATGCGATAGCGTTTATGGGCAAGTGACATGGCGCGCCGTCGATCCCTTTCTGGAAGTGTCCCGATATCCATGACGGCAATTCATTAGAATAACGTGAACGCGCACGCCGCCACCGCACCAACAAGCATTGCGGCCGTTCAGAGTTGATTCACCGTACTTCCCCATTTCCGATTCACCAATATCAGTAAAAACGTCTTCTCGCCATGATTTCGCACTGCATCTCCGCCTGGGCGAAAGAATTCCTCAAAACGGATCTGCGATTACAGGCTGTATCGACGACGGGCCGCATCAGAACGACCCGCGCCCGACCAGCCACGCTCGCGGCGCAAGCCGACGAGACCTATCGATCCGAGGCGTCCGACACCAAGAGGTCAATTGCATGAAACTGACAGGCTTTACGGCTCTGACCGCCTTCGCGGCGGCCTGCCTCATCGTTCCCGCGAGCGGGATCGGTGACGGCGGTGAAGCGTCGGCGCAAAGCCGCGCCGCCTATAACCAGCCTCCGGGAGCGCATCAGCAGCAGGCCCGCCAGCCCAATCTCGGCGGCGGCTTCCTCGAAATGCTGATCACCGGACGCGACCCGACACCGCGCACGCATGCTGCGCCCCGCACGCATGCCGCACCACCAGCGCAGCAGGCGCAACGTCGCCAGGCGGCTCCGCAACAAACCCGCGCACATGCGCCGCGACAGGCGCAGGCACCCGCCCGCACGGCGCCGCAGACGCGCAACAATGCCCAGACTGCCGCACCGCAGCGCGCCCGCCAGGCGCCCCGTTCACTGCCGGCAAATGACGCCATGCCCGCGCGGATCATTTCCGCCCGCACACCGCCGACGGTGCGCCATCAGAATGCGACCGCCCGCAGCGCCGCTCCGCAATCCGCAGCGCGTACTGGCAACAGCCGGGTTGCGTCATTGCAGGCGAGCGCGCCCGCACCGCGCGCCAATCCCCGCAACACACCCGTTGCCGAGCGTTTCCGGCGCACCACGGTCGATTACAGCGGCCCCTATGGCCCCGGTACGATCGTGGTCGATACGTCAAGCCGCTTCCTCTACTTCGTCCAGCCGGGCGGCAAGGCAATCCGTTACGGCGTCGGCGTCGGTCGCCAGGGCTTCTCATGGCGCGGCACCGAGACCGTCTCCCGCAAGGCGGAATGGCCGGACTGGCGCCCGCCGGAATCCATGCGTCGTCGGCAGCCGGAATTGCCGCGCTTCATGGCCGGCGGCCCGGAAAATCCCCTCGGCGCCCGGGCGCTCTATCTCGGCAACACGCTCTACCGCATTCACGGGACCAATGAGCCGCACACGATCGGTCAGGCCATGTCCTCCGGTTGCATCCGGATGATGAACGAAGACGTGAAGGATCTCTACGAGCGCGTCCGCGTAGGCTCCCGTGTGGTAGTGATGTAAACCGGTTTTGGACAATCATAAGTAGATAAACTGATCATGAAAACCGGCCCTAGGGCCGGTTTTTGCTTTTTTGCCTGATTTCACGATCCTGATTACCATTTATGAAGGTATTTTAAGAAAACTGCTCTCATGCATAGTCGATAAGGCGGCTAGCACTTCGGAAAACATGCTACGGTCGGGATCTAGCGTAAAGCTGACCGTTCTGCGTCGAAAGAGCCATATTCAGGAGCTGCTCATGCGGTATTTCGAGATGACCAAGGGGATCGCAAGGCTGACGCTCCAGGCGCGGATTACATTGACGATCGGACTTGTTGCACTGCTTTCCTGTGCGGGAGTCGGCTATTACGCCTATACGAGCGCCCATGGCGCCCTGGTCGAGGCTACGCGCGACCGCCTCGCGCTGGTCGCCGATTCGCGCAGTGAAGCCCTCCAGGCCGATCTCGACGCGACGGCGCGGGACCTCCTTACCCTTTCCGAGAACGCCACTGTGCGCATCGTGCTGGAGGACCTGCGCTCCTCATTTCGCCTCAACGACACGCAAAAGCAGGAATTCACCACCTTCTTCACCACACCGGAGACGCTTGAAGAGCGCATCGCGCTGACCGGCGAGGGCGACAAATCGATGTATGCCTGGCGCCATACCGACGTCCACGCCTCCTTCCGGGCCATCATGCAGGAACGCGGTTACGCCGATATCATGGTGCTGACCGAGGAAGGCGAGATCATCTACACTGTCGCGAAGCACGCCGATTTCGCCCGCGATATCGACGACGCGATCATGGCCGATACCGGCGCCGCCGCCGCATTCGAAGCCGCGATCAAGGCGCCGCAGGGCGAAGTCGCCCTCGTCGATTTCGCGGCATACGAACCCGCCGGGAGCGTCGCCTCGGCTTTCATTGCCACGCCGGTCTTTTCGCATGGTCTGGAGGGCATGCCCGCCGATGGCGTCATCATTTACCGCCTGGAGGCCGACCTGATTGACGCGCGCATCGCCTCCCGCGACGGCCTCGGCGATACGGGTGAGAGCTACCTCGTCGGCACTGACGGGCTGCTGCGCTCGAACCGCCCGCTGCTGGACGGCGACAGCGCCCTGACTGCCCTGGACCGCCCTGCCGTCGAGCAAGCCGCAACGGGAACCTTCACCTTCACCGATGAGGGCGGCGCGACCCGCTTTGCCGAGAAGCGCGCAATCTCCTGGCTCGGCCAGGATTTCTACCTCGTCACCGACCAGACGACGGCCGAAGCGCTCGCCGATGTGGTCGCCACGGCACGTGGCATCGTCATCGCGACCCTCTCCATCCTGGCAGGCGCACTGGTTCTCGCCGTGCTGACGGGACGCTCCATCGTGCGCCCGATCAAGGCACTGACCGTCACGCTGCATCGTCTGGCGGAGGATACGAAGGTCACGCACATCGCCGGTGAAGAGCGCAGCGACGAGATCGGCGATATCGCCCGCGCCGTCGGCGGTATCCGCAACCGTGTCCAGGCCGATGCCCAGCAGCGGGCACGCGAAGCCGAAGAGGCGGCGGAGGCGCAGAACACGGCGCGGTCGGAAGCGATGCAGGCGCTCGCGAGCGATCTCGAAGCAGCGATCGGCGAAGCCGTCGGCGCGCTCGGTGGTCAGGCGGATGCGCTGACACGGGCGGCACGCGACATGGCGGATCAGTCCGACCGGGCCCGTTCCGGCTCCGACCGGGTCGCGGAAGGTGCGCAGACCGCCAGCCACTCGGTGGCCGATGTCGCGAGTTCGACCGAGCAATTGTCGAACTCCATCATGGAGATCTCGCAACTGATTACACGCTCGGCGCAGGTCACCCAGGAAACCGATCGCTTTGCCGCCGATACGGGCACCGTCGTCGCCTCGCTGAGCGAATGTGCCTCGCGCATCGGCGAGATCGTCGGGCTGATCGAGAGCATCGCCAACCAGACCAACCTGCTGGCTCTGAACGCAACCATCGAAGCCGCACGTGCCGGTGAAGCAGGCAAGGGCTTTGCGGTCGTCGCGGCGGAGGTGAAAGGCCTCGCCACGCAGACGGCGCAGGCCACCGAGGAGATCAGCCGACAGATCGCCGAGATGCGCGCGGCCACCGATCAGGCCGTCGGCGCCGTCGGAGATATCCAGAGCAAGGTCGGCGAGATTTCCTCGGCCATGACATCCGTTTCCGCTGCCGTCGAGGAGCAGACCGCAGCCACCCAGACCATCGCGGCGAGCGCCGATACAGCGCGGGCCGGCGCTTCTCATGTCAGCGAGGATATCGCCGATGTCCGCAGCATGATCACCTCGGCCGACGAGGCTGCGGACGAGGTCGTCCAGACTGCCGCATCGTTGCAGGAGCAGGCCGATCTGGTCAATTCGCGGGTGCGCAGCTTCCTGGAACAGATTCGGGCGGCTTGAAATTGCGGAAAGAATCTGACGGGCTACAGGGTGGCGCGATGCCGCCCTGTTTTCGTTTGGGGATACCGATGCCGCATCGCCCTGGATCGCAGTGACCGATCCCTGTGTAGCGGCGTGAAGCGTGCCGCCTCCGATTGACCTCGCTGCGGCGATTGCACAAGGTGGCGCCCGTTCAGCGCCGGTCGCGGAGGCCGGCGGTCGATTCGGGAGTGCAGCATGACCGCCACCTGGCCCGTCCACGCCGAGATCACCGGCCCGATCGTGCTGATCGGTTTCGGTTCGATCGGCAAGGGGATCCTGCCCCTGATCGAGCGGCATTTCGCCTTCGACAAGGAGCGCTTCACGGTGATCGACCCGGTCGACAGCGATCGCGCCATGCTCGACGATCGCGGCATCCGCTTCGTGCATGAAGCCATCACCAAGGACAATTACGCGCAGATCCTGGAGCCGCTCCTGACCGAGGGCGGCGGCCAGGGCTTTTGCGTCAATCTCTCCGTCGATACCGCCTCGCGCGATCTCATGGAACTCTGCCGTGCGCTGGGAGCGCTCTATATCGACACCGTCAACGAGCCCTGGCCCGGCCTCTACCGCGACGCCTCCGCCGATCCGGCGGATCGCACAAATTACGCCCTGCGCGAGCGCACCATGGAGGCGCGGCGGCTGGCGCCGGGTGGCACCACGGCGGTTTCCTGCTGCGGCGCCAATCCGGGGATGGTCTCCTGGTTCGTCAAACAGGCGCTCGTGAATATCGCCCATGATATCGGGCTCACTTTCGAGGAGCCGACCAGCCGCGAGGGCTGGGCGCGGCTGATGCGCGATGTGGGCGTCAAGGGCATTCACATCGCCGAGCGCGACACGCAGCGCGCGCGTGATCCCAAGCCGTTCGACACCTTCGTCAATACCTGGTCCGTGGAGGGTTTCATCGTCGAGGGCTTGCAGCCGGCGGAGCTCGGCTGGGGCACGCATGAGCGCTGGCGGCCCGACAATGCCCATGACCATGTGAGCGGCTGCAAGGCCTCGATCTACCTGCTCCAGCCCGGTGCCGATACGCGCGTGCGCTCCTGGACGCCGACGGGTCAGGCGCAATTCGGCTATCTCGTCACGCACAATGAATCGATCTCGATCGCGGATTACTTCACCCTGCACGAGGGCGATGCGCCCACCTACCGCCCGACCTGCCATTATGCCTATCACCCCTGCAACGATGCGGTGCTGTCGCTGCACGAGATGTTCGGCAATGGTGGCAACCAGCAATCGCGCTTTCATATTCTCGACGAGCACGAGATCGTTGACGGCATCGACGAGCTCGGCGTGCTGCTCTACGGCCACGGCAAGAACGCCTATTGGTACGGTTCGCAGCTCTCCATCGAGGAAACGCGCCGGATCGCGCCCTACCAGAACGCTACCGGCCTGCAGGTGACATCCGCCGTCATTGCCGGCATGGTCTGGGCGCTGGAAAACCCGCAGGCGGGAATCGTCGAGGCGGATGAGATGGATTACAGGCGCTGCCTCGAGATCCAGCTTCCCTATCTCGGGCCGGTGATCGGCACCTATACGGACTGGACGCCGCTCGACAGCCATACCGGGCTCTATCCGGAGGATATCGATCACGACGATCCCTGGCAGTTCCGCAACATTCTCGTGCGCTGAGGGGACGGCATGACGGATTTCGAAGGCGTTCACACGGGCGCGCTGCTCGGCTCGCTGGGCATCAGCAATGCCGATGCCGTGCTCGATCTGCGCGAGGCCGATGCCGCGCAGGCGGATGCATCCGTGAAGGAGCTGATCGAGCGCAGCCTGTTCATGCCGCGCCGCGCCGTTGCCATTCGGCTTTCGCCGCCGCCAGAGGGAGGGGGCGAGACACTGTTCCTGCCCGTGGGCCGGCAATTGCTGGCGGCACGCAGGCGGGGCTGGATCGCGCGGATGAGCCCCCTCCCCGCCCATGACGGGCTGGGTTATTTCGTGGTCTTTCCCGGGCGCGATACGGGGACGGCGGAAAGTAATGATTAACCACAATCCGCAAGAACACCCGGCAATACCGGCCAAGAGCGGCAATAGGGGCGCGACTCCCGCATCGGTTTAAGAATCGCGCAAGAAAACCCGTGCTTTCTGTCTGCTGTCTCCAGGATGGAGGCGTCAGACAACGGGAGAATTCCATGTCAGCTATCAACCTTTCCGCCGGTGTGCGTTCCAACCTGCTCTCGCTTCAGGGCACTGCCGGTCTACTCGAGCAGACCCAGAATCGTCTTGCCACCGGCAAGAAGGTCAACGGCCCGCTCGACGACGCCGCCGCTTTCTTCACCGCCCAGGGCCTCAACTCTCGCGCGAACGATCTTTCGTCGATCACGCAGGGCATGCAGAACGGCATGAAGACCATCGACGCTGCCTCGAAGGGTATCGATTCCATCAGCACGACGATGGAAACGATGATTGGCCAGGTGCGTCAGGCGCTGCAGGATCCGGGCAGCGAGCCGCCGGAATCAGCCGGCATCACGGCGCCTGCGGACGACTCGACCGCGTTCGTCGTCGAGGCAGCCGTCGGCGGCGGCGCGGCTTTCGACGTCACCATCGCGACGGGTGATCTGAGCGCGACCGATCAAGCCGCCAACGCCCAGACGGTCGTTGATGCGATCAATGGCGACGCGAATTTCCAGAGCAACAATCTGACCGCACAGCTCGACGATGCCGGCACCGGCTTCACCATCGTCAACGAGAGTGGTCAGGAAGTTGTGCTCACTGAAGGCGCATCATCCGGCGGCACCATCGACGCTGTCGGCGATCTCACCGATGCCCGTCAGGCGCTGATGAACAGCTACAACGATCTGCGGACCGAGCTCAACGCGCTTTCCGCCGATTCCGGTTACAACGGTAACAACCTGCTTATGGGTGATGCGCTTGAGGTCGTGTTCAACGAACTCACCGGCGATGATCGCACGAGCTTCACCGTCAGCGCCAAACAGGCTGATGGCACTGCCTTCGGCAATGTGACGGCCGATCGCCTCGGCGGCGCCGAGGGCGATGCCACGACCTTCGCGTCCAACGTGAACCTGGAGTCCCGCCTCGAAGCCCTCCAGTCGGGCGTGAGCGAGCTGCGCAGCCTGTCGAGCCAGCTCGGCACCGCGCAGACGATCGTCGAGAACCGCGAGAGCTTCACCAAGGAAATGGTGAACACGCTGCAGGCCGGCGCTGATGGCCTGACCCTGGCCGACATGAACGAGGAAGCCGCCAACAACCTGGCTCTGCAGACGAAGCAGCAGCTTGGCCAGTCGGCTCTCGGTCTGGCGATCCAGAACGACCAGTCGGTGCTTCAGCTTCTGCGGTGATCGACACTCATTATTCTGTAGATCATGCGGCGGCGGGGCTTTCCTGCCGCCGTTTTTTACTTGCCGTTAACCACGCGCGCCTAGGCTTTCGCAGCGCAGCGGGAGAGAGCCATGCCCTTACGGATCGAGCTGAAGCCCAATGAGCGGCTGATCATCGGCGAGACGACCATTCGCAACGGGCCGAAGCGGTCGAGTTTCGTTGTGGAATCGCAAAGCCGGATCCTGCGTGAAAGCGATATTATCACCCAGTCGGAAGCGGATACGCCCTGCAAACGGCTCTATGTCGCGCTTGAACACATGTATCTGGCCGACGATCCGCAAGCTGGCGAAACCGCCTTCATCGAGATCGCCAACCAGATCATGCAGGCGGCCCCGGGCACACGGGCGCACATTCTGGCGATCTATGAGCAGCTTCAGGAGCGCAAGCTCTACAAGGCGCTCAAACAGGCCCGCAAGCTCATTGCCTATGAGACGGAACTGCTCGCCCTCGCAGCAGGGGACAGATCCGCTCCCGCAGAGCCCGACGACATCCGCAAGGCCCGCCCCGCCCTATCCTGATCGCCGAGATCCGAATCACGAAAGAACGGTCCCGCAGGGGGCCGTTTTCTCGGTATCCGTCGACTTGTTCAGTTTACGCGTCAGAGCGAAGCGCTGAAGGTCGGTATGCTCGGGGGCTCGTTCTCGGCATAGAACTTGCGCAGGTTGAGCATGATTTCCGTCGGCAGCTGAAAGATTACCTCATCGCTCTGAGTGTTGACGACCTGAAACAACAGAGCGCCGATTTCGGCATCACGCTCGAAACGCACTTCACGGTTGGCCGAAAAACTGTTGCCTGAATCAGAATCAGCATCCTGATCCGCCTGACGAAACTGCGCCTCGTCGATGGCCGTTACCGTTGCTTCCGCACGGCTCTCACGCAGCATCGCGACACCTTCGCGTCGGAAATCTGCAGTATATGACCAGCTTGCGCCAGCACCCAATCCAGGGTCCATCATGGCCACTACTCCTGATACGAGGTGACAGGATATCAGTTTCGGATCAACTTCCTCCTAAGGCAAACGCTCGAATTTTATTGAAATCTTATTGTCTGTCTCGATACTTGATAAATACTCATACCGCATCGCTGCATTCGGCAAAATCGCCTTAAGCCATTTTTAAGGCACTATGGTTAAAAGTCGTGACGGAAGTTCACTCGTGAGGTTGTCCATGAACTCGGCTGCCAATGCCTACGCGAAAGTCGCGAAAGCTGCTCCTCTCCCGCCCCGCGAACTCGAAGCTACCTTGCTGATCAAGGCTGCCGGCAAGCTCCAGGCTGCGCATGACCAGCTCGAGAGCGGTGCCGCGCCGCTCGACGACGCGCTCGCCTTCAACCGGCAGCTCTGGACCATCTTCGCCACCTCCGCGACCACGCCGGAGAACCCGCTTCCTGCCAAGGTGCGCGAGAATGTCGCCAATCTCGCCGTTTTCATGCTCACGGAAATCCTCGCCGCGAGCACGCGCCCGTCGAAACAGGCGCTGACGACGATGATCAACATCAACCGCGAACTCGCCGCAGGTCTTTCCGAGCAGGCGCCGCAACCCGCTGCCTGAATCGCGTGAGCACGTGTCATCCACAATCCCGCATCACCGCGCCTTATTGACCTTGCATGCGCAGGCTGGTTCTATGCGCGGAAACGGGGAAGGATTCGAGCAAGGTGGTGCGTTTTCTCCAACATGCGAGCCGCGTGGCGGATCGGTTTGCGCGGGCGGTCTGCATGCTCGCGGGGATCGTGCTTGTTGCATCCGTGCTGGGGATCGTCATCCTGCGCTACGGGTTCGGGGTCGGTTTCATCGAATTGCAGAATCTTGCCAGTTATGCTTTCGCGGTCTTCGTGATCTTCGCCCTCCCCGTCTGCATGGCGCAGGACGGGCATGTGCGCGTCGAGGTGCTTTCGGAGCGGCTCTCGCCGCGCTACCGCGTCTGGTCGGAGGGGCTGGCTCTGGTCCTGCTGCTGATCCCGGTATTCGCGCTCACCATCATCAGCTACTGGCCCAGCCTCTCCTATAGCTGGGCGATCCGCGAACGCGCCCTGGAAACCGGCGGATTGCCCGGCATCTTCCTGATCAAGACGGCGCTGCCGCTGGCCGCATTCCTGATGATCATCCAGGGCATCGCCGCCTTCCTGCGCAGGCGTGAAGCCGAGTACGGCGTGCCGCCCCTGCCGGGAGATCCGCCCTCCCCGGCCTCCAGCGGGACGGGCTGAGCGTGTCGGAACTCTTCCTCATCATCATGGTGATCGGGCTCTTCGCCGGGATTCTGAGCGGCATACCCGCCATGCTGGCGATTGCCGGGATTCCGATGCTGGTCGCCGTCGCCGCATCCGTATTCTTCGACGCCTTCAACCTCTCGCTTCTGGCGCTGTTTCCCAACCGCGTCTGGGGGGTGATGAACAACACCCTGCTGATGGCGGTACCGCTCTTCGTGATCATGGGCGTGTTGCTGGAGCGCGCGCGGCTGGCCGAGAACATGCTCGGAGTGCTCGCGCGGATGCTGGGCGGCTCACCACGCGGGATGGGGCTTTCGGTGCTGGCCTTCTCCGCGATGATCGCCGCCGCGACCGGCATCATCGGCGCCACTGTCGTGATGCTGGTTCTGGTCGCCCTCAAACCGATGATGGATGCCGGCATCCCGGCGCGGCGAGCCTCGGGACTGATCTGCGCCTCGGGCACGCTTGGGCAGATCATCCCGCCTTCGATCCTGCTGGTGCTGCTGGGTGACCAGATCGGCAATACCTATCTCGAAGCGCAGCAGCGCGCCGGCAATTTCGCACCGATACCGGTCTCGGTCGGAGATCTGTTTGCAGGTGCGCTCGTTCCCGGCCTGATGCTGGTCGCGCTCTACGGGCTGTATCTCGCATTCGTGCTCCGCCCGGCCAAAGGCGTCAGCGTTCCCGCGCAGGGCGAACCCGTGACCTGGACGGAGGTGATCTTCACCTTCCTGCCGCCGATGCTTCTGATCGTCTCGGTGCTCGGCTCCATCCTCGCCGGCGTTGCAACCGCAACCGAGGCAGCGGGGCTCGGAGCCATCGGCGCGATGCTGCTCGCCGGCTGGCAGGAGCTGCGGTTTCGCATCGAGCGCTGGCTCGTCGCCGGGGCCGGCATCGCCGCCTTCGCCCTCGTCGCCCTGCGCATGGGCGGTATGGGACGCGCGGCTTTGGACACACCTGCCGGGCTGCTCGCGCTCGCGGGTGCGATCATCATCACCCTCGGCGTGCTGATCGCCGCCACGCGGCTATGGGGGCGCGGGGCGCTGCAAGGCGCGCTCGGGGATACGATGAAGATCTCCGGCATGGTCTTCGGCATCGTCATCGCCGCCTCGATGCTCGCCCTCGTCTTCCGCGGCTTCGGCGGTGACCGGATGGTCGTCCAGCTGATGAGCGGGCTACCCGGCGGCCAGTGGGGTGCGCTGCTCCTGATCATGCTGCTGGTCTTCATCCTCGGCTTCATCCTGGAAGCCATCGAGATCATCTACATCGTCGTGCCGCTGCTCGGCCCGGCGATTCTGGGCACGGATATCTCGCCCGTCTGGTTCGCTGTGCTGCTCGCCATGAACCTGCAGACGAGCTTCCTGACACCGCCTTTCGGTTTTGCGCTGTTCTATTTCCGCTCGGTCGCACCGCGATCGATCACGACCATCGATATTTATCGCGGAGTGATACCTTTCGTCTTGCTGCAACTCGTCGCTCTGGGCATCCTGCTGGCAGTGCCCGAGCTGGCGACATGGCTGCCGGAGGTCATCTTCGGATGAAGCGTGTCGCCTTCGGATGAAAGCCGGCGCAACCGGCTTCGGGCGAAGGCAACGAGCGCCGCTACCAGGCGGCAGAATGTCAATGATCCAGAGGGAGGATCTCTTTTATGAAACGCAGAACGTTCCTGATGGGCGGCGCCGCCGCCGCCACGGCGACCACACTCGCCGCCCCGGCTATCGCCAGCGGCCATGTGAAGTGGGATATCGCCTCGTCCTTCCCGGCCGCCGCACCGGGCGTGGGCACCAACGTCACCCGCTATGCGGAGCTGGTCAAGCTGATGTCGGACGGGCGCATGGAGCTCACCGTCTACGGCGCCGGCGAACTCGTGCCGCCGCTTGAAGTCGAAGATGCCGCCCAGGCCGGTACCGTACCCGTCGTCCATGGCCCTCCCTACTATGCCGCCGGCAAGGAAGCCGCGCTGCACTGGTTCACCGGCGTGCCCTTCGGCATGACATCGAACGAACATTTCGCCTGGCTCAAATGGGGTGGCGGACAGGAGCTGTTCGACGAGATCTATGCCGAGCGCAATCTCAAGCCGTTCTATTCCGGCAATTCCAACACCCAGTCCGGCGGTTGGTTCAAGGAGCGCCTGAACAGCGTCGAAGATCTTGATGGTCTGAACATGCGCATTGCCGGCCTCGGTGCCGACGTGATGCGCAAGCTCGGCGTCAACGCCGTGCTCATGCCCGCCGGCGAGATCTTCCAGGCGCTGCAATCGGGTGCGATTGACGCAGCCGAATGGGTTGGCCCGATGCTCGACCAGGCCTTCGGCCTGCAGCGCATCACCAATCTGTGCTACATGCCAGCCTATGCCGAGCCGGGCGCTGCCGTCGCCGTCGTCTTCAACCAGGACGCCTTCGCTGAACTCCCGGACGATCTCAAGGCCGTCTGCGAGGCAGCGGCTCAGGCAGCAGCGCTCGAGATGCACGCGCAGTTCGATTACTACAACGCCCAGGCAGCCCGCGAGCTGGAAGAAGCCGGCGTCGAATTCCTGCGCTGGCCGGAGGATATCACCACCGCGCAGCGCGAAGCCTGGAGCGAAGTCCGCGAGGAACTGCGCGCCGAACATGGCAATGTCGCGCGGGTTCTGGAAAGCTACGAGCCTTATCTCGAAGCGGCTCGCGCCTTCAGCGGCATGATGACCGAGCCGATGCTGGCGGCCCGCCGCGGCTGATACCGCACGCACACCAGATCATCGCGAAGCGAGAGACGGCCCCGGTTATCCGGGGCCGTTTTCACGAGCAGGCGCGCGATCAGCCTTCCAGCTCCTCGCGCAGCATTTCCAGTTCGAGCCATTGCTCCTCTGCCTGGTTGAGCGCGAGCTGCAGTTCACCAAGCTTTGCGGTAGCTGCCTCGAAACGCGCCGGATCGCGCGTGAAAAGCTCGGGATCGTCCATCACCGCCTGCACTTTGGTAATCTGCGCCTCCAGTTCGGCGATCCGCCCGGGCAGGGTTTCGAGCGCATGTTTCTCCTTGAACGAGAGCCGGCGCTTGCGCGCCTCGCCGCCGGATGAGGCCGATCTGGCAGCGCTCTTTTCGGCATCCTTGCCGCCCTTGCGCGCGCCTGAATTCGCCCCCGTCGCCACACCGCCATAGGCCGAGACACCGGCGCCGCGCTGCGCCACCATATCGGAATAGCCACCGGCATATTCGCGCCAGCGACCCTCGCCCTCCGCCATGACCGTGGATGTCACGACGCGGTCGAGAAAGTCGCGATCATGGCTGATCAGGATCAGGGTACCGGCGTAATCAGCCAGCAGTTCCTGCAGCAGATCGAGGGTTTCGAGATCGAGATCGTTGGTCGGCTCGTCGAGCACGAGCAGGTTGGAGGGGCGCGCCAGCGCCCGCGCCAGCATCAGCCGCCCCCGCTCGCCGCCGGAGAGCACACCGATGGGCGTGCGCATCTGCTCGGGCTGGAAAAGGAAGTCCTTCATGTAGCCCGCGACATGCTTCGTCTCGCCACCCACCTGAACCGTGTCGCCACGCCCGCCAGTAAGCGCCTCCGCGAGCGTCCAGTTCGGATCGAGGCTCTCGCGGCGCTGGTCGAGCGTCACCATCTGGACCGAGGCCCCGATACGCACCTCCCCCGCATCCGGTGCCAGGCCACCCGTGAGCAGATTGATCAGGGTGGTCTTGCCCGCCCCGTTGGGCCCCACGATCCCCACACGATCGCCCCGCGCGATGCGCATCGAGAAATCGCGCACGATGGGCGAGTCGTCATAGGCCTTGGTCACGCCCTTCGCTTCGATGACGACCTTGCCGGAAGTCTCCCCCTCGGTCGCAGCGAGCTTCACGTCTCCGGTGGCGCGGCGCTGCTCGCGCAATTCCTTGCGCAGGCCGTGCAATTCGCCGAGCCGCCGGACATTGCGCTTGCGGCGCGCGGTCACGCCGTAGCGCAGCCAGTCTTCTTCCGCCGCGATCTTGCGGGTCAGCTTGTGGCGGTCGCGCTCTTCTTCCTCGAGCACCTTGTCGCGCCAGGCCTCGAACGCGCCAAAGCCCTCCTCCAGCCGCCGCGTCTGCCCCCGATCGAGCCAGATCGTGGCGCGCGACAGCTTCTCGAGGAAACGGCGGTCGTGGCTGATCAGCACGAGCGCCGTGCGCATGCCGGCGAGCTCGCTCTCAAGCCATTCGATCGCGGGAAGATCCAGATGGTTGGTCGGCTCGTCCAGAAGCAGGATGTCCGGCGACGGGGCCAGCGAGCGTGCAAGCGCCGCCCGGCGCGCTTCACCGCCGGAGAGCCCCTGCGTGTCACGCGCGGGATCGAGTCCGAGTTCGGTGAGCAGATACGCGCCGCGATAGGCATCATCGGCCGGACCGAGACCCTCCGCCACATAAGCTCCAAGCGTGTGATAGCCGGTCAGATCCGGTTCCTGCGGCAGGTAACGCAAGGTCGCGCCGGGCTGGACGAAACGCTTGCCCGCATCCGGCTCGACAAGCCCCGCCGCCATTTTCAAGAGCGTCGACTTGCCCGAGCCGTTTCGGCCCACCAGGCAGATGCGCTCCTGGGGTGCGACGGAGAGTTCGGCATTTTCGATCAGGGGCGTGCCGCCGAAAGTCAGCGCCACCCCCTGCAGATGAAGAAGCGGAGGAGCCATGACCGTCGTTTACGCCTTTTCGCGCGCCGGGTTAAGAGGCGTTTGCAGCAAACCGTATCATCAGCGCGCGCGCACGATCACGAACAGACCCGGATCCATGCGCGAGACGAAATCCACCTCGTCGAGCGCCACCGTGGTGGTGAAACCCTGCGGATCGCGGATGCGCCAGCGTTTCAATTCCGACAGGCGATCATCGAATGTGAGTGTCACCCGCGAGGTTCCGCCCAAAGTCGAGCGATCCTCGAGCTGGATGTCGACCTCGTCATCGAAGCGCTCGACATCGAGCACGCTGACGTCGCGCCCGAGATTGACGCGCGAACCGAGAAGGAATTTCAGGGGCGTCTGCGAGATCGGATAGAGATCCTGGGTGTTCAGCCGGCTGTCCTGGATCGCGACCTGCCGCCCGTCCGCGACGACCTGAAGCGTGGCCGGCTCATCGTAATCGAAACGCAAGCGTCCGGGGCGATGCACATAGAGCTCGCCCGTCAGCCGGTCCCCATTGGCATTCATCTGCGTGAAGCTGGCATACATGGTGGTGATGCCGTTGAAGAAATCATTGGCACGGGAGACGATCTGCTCGGCGCTCAGATTCTCGGCCGTGCTATCCGTCGCAGGCTGCTCGGGCGCCTGCCCGGGGGCTACGCCGCGCACGCCGGCCGGCGGCTCGGGAAGCTGTGCCTGGCTGACGAGCAGGCGCTCGGGCCGCGGCGGAGGCAGCGTATCGATCTGCCAGAAGGCGCGCTGCACGCTTTCAGCAGCGACCGGAGCCACACCGATCCCAGGCATCGGTACCAGAGCGGCACCGGCCAGGAAGGCGAAAGCAAGCCCGCGCAGACGCGCCAAATGACGCGGATCCCGCACCTTGCCCGAATGAATTTTCTGCTTCCCCATACCGTGAACCATGCATCGTCATCCCGTTTCAGGCGCGGACGCGAAACATCACACCACGCCGATTTTCTTGCGCAGGCGTAACGTCCGGCTGTGGCAAAACCGCGACTCCTTCCGGGCATGCGCGCGGCATATCCGGCTCGGAACAGCCTCAATCATCGCCGTTTCCATAACGATCCTCCGGCGATTCCATCAGGATCTCGCGCTTTCCGGCATTGTTGGGCGCGCCGACGATCCCCTCATTCTCCATCCGCTCCATCAGCGAGGCTGCCCGATTGTAGCCGATCTGCAGACGGCGCTGGATATAGGAGGTCGAGGCCTTCTTGTCGCGCAGGACCACCGCGACGGCCTGATCGTAGAGATCGGCGCCGGGATCACCGAACGAGCCCTTGTCGAACACGGCGCCGCCGTCATCGCCGCCGGAGCCACCCTCATCCTCCTCTGACGTGACCGCGTCGAGATAGGCCGGGCGCCCCTGCGTCTTGAGGTGGGCCACGACATGTTCGACCTCGTCATCGGAGACGAAGGGCCCGTGCACGCGTGTGATGCGCCCGCCACCGGCCATGTAGAGCATGTCACCCTGTCCGAGCAGCTGTTCGGCACCCATCTCACCCAGGATCGTGCGCGAGTCGATCTTCGAGGTGACCTGGAAGGAGATACGGGTCGGAAAATTCGCCTTGATCGTACCGGTAATGACATCGACCGAGGGGCGCTGGGTTGCCATGATCAGATGGATGCCGGCTGCGCGGGCCATCTGGGCGAGACGCTGGATGGCACCCTCGATCTCCTTGCCGGCGACCATCATCAGATCGGCCATTTCGTCGACGATGACGACGATGTATGGCAATTGATCGAGGCTCATTTCCTCCTCTTCGAAGATCGCCTCCCCGGTCTCGCGGTCGAACCCGGTCTGGACCGAGCGCGTGATCACCTCGCCGCGTGCGGTCGCTTCGGCCACGCGGGCATTGAAGCCGTCGATGTTGCGCACGCCCATCTTCGACATCTTGCGATAGCGGTCCTCCATTTCGCGCACCGCCCATTTCAGCGCGACGACGGCTTTCTTGGGGTCGGTCACGACCGGCGAGAGCAGGTGCGGAATGCCGTCATAGACCGACAGTTCCAGCATCTTGGGATCAACCATGATCATGCGGCACTGCTCCGGCGACATCCGGTAGAGGATCGACAGGATCATGGTGTTGATCGCCACCGACTTGCCCGAGCCGGTCGTGCCCGCCACCAGCAGATGCGGCATCTTGGCCAGATCCGCGATCACCGGCTCGCCGCCGATGGTCTTGCCGAGGCACAGGGCGAGTTTCTGCTTGGATGATTCGAAATCGCGGCTGGCCAGCAATTCGCGCAGGAAGACGGTGTCGCGCTTCACGTTGGGAAGTTCGATGCCGATGGCATTGCGCCCCTGCACCACCGCAACGCGGGCCGAGACCGCGCTCATCGAGCGGGCGATGTCGTCGGCAAGCCCGATCACGCGGCTCGACTTCGTGCCCGGGGCCGGCTCCAGCTCGTAGAGCGTGACCACGGGGCCGGGGCGCACATTGATGATCTCGCCCCGCACGCCGAAATCCTCCAGCGTCGATTCGAGCATTGCGGCGTTCTGCTCCAGGGCTTCGCGCGAGACCTCGGCCAGATGAGACGCGGTGGGCTCCGACAGCAGCTGCAGGGCCGGCAACTGGTAATCATCCTGCGGGTCGAGGAAGGAGGGCTGCGCTTCGCGCTTGATGCGTTTGCCGGGCTTCGTCGTCGCGACGGGCATGGTGACACGGCTGGAGGCGGAACCGGCACCCTCCTCGCCCTGTTGCGTGGGTGCCGACTCGGCGTCCTGATCGACAGGGAGATCGGCATCCTCATCCCAGGCGTTCCAGCCGCCACCATCGCGATTCCACGGCGCCTCGTCGCGCAGCGGACTCGTTTCCGCCTCCGCCGGATGCGCGCGGGCCGACTGGTCGTGCGATGCGTCCCGTAGCGCAGCTTGCGCCTGCACGGGCACGCCCGGCATGTCGAGAACCGGCTCGCGGCGGGCCCCGGGGGGCACCGGGCGCACGAAATCGGACAAACCGTCATCGCGGTCGGTCTCGCGGCGCATCGGCCCCGAAGCATAGGCAAAGCCGTCCTCGGGTCCACGCCGCAGCCGCCGCGCCATTGCATCGCGCATCAGTTGTGCGAAGCGCCGCAGATGGACTTGCAGACTGAGCGCCGCATGGGCTGCGGCACCGAGCCAGACGATCGCCCGACCGGGCTCGTCCTCGCGCGGCGATTCGTCGAAATCGTCGAGATCGACAGGGCGGCCACGCGGCGCAGGCGCCGCAATCTCGTCCTCCTCCGCATCCTCCTCCTCATCGGAGAAGCCGAAGCCTGAGGCGGCGGTAATGGCGAGTATGGCGATACCGGCGAAGACGAAACCGAGCAGCGTCGCGGCGGGGCCTTCGGCGATCCCGGTCAGCGCCCGCGCAGCGGCGAGAACCGCATCGCCGGCAACACCGCCGAGCCCCGTCGGCAGCGGCCAGCGGGTGGTGGCCGGCAAGCTGCTCGCCATCGCCGTTGCGGCAACGACGCCGAGGACGAACAGGACGAGCCTCAGTTGCACCCGCGCGAGCCGGCCTTCGCGCAGCAGCCGCCATCCCCAGGCGGCGAGCGGCAGCAGCGCCGCGAGCGCGGCCAGACCGAAGAGCTGCATGGCGAGATCGGATGCCACAGCACCTGGATAACCGAGCCAGTTGCGCACCGGCCCGTCGACGGCATGGTTGAGGCTCGGATCCTCCACCGACCAGGTCGCGAGCGCCAGCGTCATCGCAATGGCGAAGACGAGCATGACCAACCCCGATATGTCCACGAGGCGGCGCATGACGAAGGCGCGCAGTGCATCCGTCAGTTCATCGGCAGGCGAGGCATGGCGACGTGTTTTCGGCATGATCCGGCGATTCTTTTTCAGACCCGGCGAGCCTAGCCGGGATGCGGTTAAGAGACGCTTAACCAAGACCCGCCGCATGGTGAACCAGGATTTGCCGCCTGCCGATCCCGCGCCGGGAACGCTGCGGCGCCTTTGGCGCAACACACCGCTTGCCCCGCCCCGCCCGATCCGCTATGCAGGATTCGCGCGGCTCACGCCGCCTCGCGCCCGTAGCTCAGCTGGATAGAGTGTTGGATTCCGATTCCAAAGGTCGCAGGTTCGAATCCTGCCGGGCGCGCCATTTCGGTACAGAACTGTGAACCGCAGCGGGCAAGTTTTCGTGCTCACTCTGGGCCGCCCGTTCAAGGGTGTGCTTGCTTCCCGTAATGCGAATGACGTTTGTATCGACGTCAATGCGATCAACCGCAGCTTTCAAACAGGCCTTGCAGAGCGGGATTTCCCCGGAACGGATATGCATGCGCATCGCTCAGAACCAACCCGATCAGCAGATGCAAAGAGTAGCTTAAACCACGCTTAATCCTGTCCAATAGATGGGGAGTAGCTCTGTCTGAGATTTGCGTACCATTGCCTTGTTTGCACAAGACGCCACTCTGCGATTGCGAACGACACCAGAGCTGCCACGCAACCTTTTACTGCACAATGCGAACCGGTTCGGATGCGCCGTTGATGCGCAAATCGTGCTGGAAGACGACCGCCTCGAAATCCATCTGGAAAAAGGGCTGATCAGTTTCAGGGTTTGGTGCGATCCTCAGATGACGCTAAGCCTGCCGCCGGATCTCGATCTCGATGTGGGCCTCGACAAACTGGTTGCCGACATCGCGGGCGATTTCGGGGATATCATGATCGATGTCGAGAATGCCGCGCTTGACTTCGACGGCACGTTGCGGGCCTTCGCCATGCAGGGACATCGCGCGACCGTGCAGTTGAACTTTGCCTCGGGCATGCCCCGTGATGCCATCGCCCTCAAGGTCGCCTCGCTCATATCACGCATTTCGTTCGAGGGGTCAGGGCGCGATGCGTATTCCGCCTTCAGAGCAGCAACCGCAGCCATCATCGCTTCACTCAATCCGGGCCTGTCTCCACGAACCGGCGCGATCCCGCATTGACGGGGATTGACCTGGATCAGCCCGGCTGCGCCCGGTCCGGCCAGACGTCAGCGAGGCCATGGGTCTGACCGGCGGCAAGGCGGTGTTCGCCCCCGTTAGCAGCCGCGAGCGTTAACGCCAGATCGATCGCCTTGCCCTGTGCAGCGGGCCGGATCCCCAGATCTCCGCCGGGATGTGTCGGCATGCTGCGCATGATCCGCAATGCCATCGCTTCCTGCGCCTGACCCGACCTCACTCAACGCGGACAAACAGCGTGTCGGAAGAATGGCAACGCCGGCAGGCGGCCCTGCCGCACCGTGCATTCCTTGTCAGCAGACGCGCCGATGCTCACGCCGCGCTCCACCGGGTAACATATAGCCGAAACGGCATTCGGCGCCGCCTCGTATTGCCAGCGCGAATCCGGGTGAGGCGTTCCCGGGATGGCCGCATGCGCAGATCGGATCACCTGCGCATGCACTTCTGCGCCTCGACTTCTGCGCCTCGACTTCAGCGCCTCGACGTGGCTTCGCCCGCGCAATCAACTCGCCAGTGCGAGTTCCGCACTTTCGGTGAAGGTACCGCCATGGATGATGGTCTCGGCGAGGCCGGGGGCGAGGCTTGCCTGGTTTTCGGCAAAGAAACGCGCCAGCGCCACGCGACCGGCGGCGAGCGGGTCGCCCTCAGCGCTCGCAAGCGCGGACTCGGCCAGCGAGGCCGCCCCGAGTGTCAGGCCGAACAGGCGCAGATAGGGCGTCGCGCCGGCGAGCGCGTCCTGCTGGGCATTGCCGGAGAGCGCCTTGAGCAGATGGCTCGTCGCCCGGTCGAGCGATTCCACGGCCTCGCGCAGGCGGCTGGCCGTATCACCGTAGGCCGCCCCACCCTCTTTCGTGACACGATCAGCAACCGCACGCAGGCGCGCAATCTCAACGCGCACCGTCTCGCCGCCGGAAAGGGGCAGCTTGCGGGTGACGAGATCGATCGCCTGGATACCGTTGGTGCCTTCATAGATCGCGAGGATGCGCGCATCGCGAAGATGCTGCGCCGCGCCGGTCTCCTCGACGTAACCCATGCCGCCATGCACCTGCACGCCCAGCGAGGCGACTTCGTTGGCAAGATCCGTCGAGAAGGCTTTCGCGATCGGGGTCATCAGCGAAGCGCGCTCATGCGCCCGGCGCCGCGCATCGGCCTCAGCCTCGAAATGGGCGCGGTCGAGTGCCCCGGCGGTGATGTAGCAAATCGCGCGCGCGGCCTGGGTGAAGCCCTTCATGGTCATCAGCATGCGCTGGACATCCGGGTGCGCGATGATCGGCGCCATGCCGTCACCCTGCCACGAGGCGGCGCGGCCCTGGCGGCGATCACGGGCATAGGACAGAGCCTGCTGATATGCACGCTCGCAGGCGGCGACACCCTGGAGGCCGACGCCGAGGCGGGCATTGTTCATCATCGTGAACATGCAGGCCAGCCCGCGATTCTCCTCGCCGATCAGCCAGCCGGTGGCGCCGCCCTTGTCACCGAACACCATGGTACAGGTCGGCGAGCCATGCAGCCCGAGCTTGTGCTCCATGCCGTTGCAGAAGACGTCGTTGCGGCTGCCATCGGGCAGGATCTTGGGCACGAGAAAGAGCGAGATGCCCTTCGTTCCCGCCGGCGCATCCGGCAGGCGCGCGAGTACCATGTGGACGATGTTGTCCGTCATGTCGTGCTCGCCATAGGTGATGTAGATCTTCTGGCCCGTGATCCTGTAGGTGCCGTCACCGGCGGGTTCGGCGCGGGCGCGAAGCGCGGCGAGATCGGAGCCGGCCTGCGGCTCGGTCAGGTTCATCGTCGCGGTCCACTCCCCCGAGATCAGCTTGCCGAGATAAAGCTCCTGCAATTCCGGCGTCGCATGCTTCGTCAGCGCCTCGATCCCGCCCATGGTGAGCAGCGGCGCGATACCGAAGGAGAGCGAAGCGGCATTCCACATCTCGATGCAGGCGGCATTGAGAAGGCCGGGCAGCCCCTGTCCGCCATGCTCCGCCGGCCCCGGAAGCGCGTTCCAGCCGGCATCCGCCCAGTCGCGATAGGTCTCTTTCCAGCCAGGAGGCGTTTTCACCACGCCCTCTGCGAGTTTCGGCCCATTGGTATCGCCGATGCGGTTGAGCGGCGCGATCGCATCGCCGGCGAACTTGCCGGCCTCTTCCAGAATCTGGTCGACGAGCTCCGCCGAGAGATCGGGATGCAGCCCCTTTGCGAGCGCGTCGTCAAGGCCGGCCACATGGCGCATGACATGGACCATATCGGTCACGGGCGCACGGTAATCCATCGTCGTCCTCCAAAGCCGCACGCGCGTTCCGGCCCTGCCGTGGCGTGCCTGTTTCTTCGCCGGGAAGCGTATCCGCGCCGTGTTCCGGTGCAGCCGGCCTCTCCTGACCAAGAGTTATGTGAGCAGGGCTGCGAGGGCAATGGGGAAATGCAGCAAACCGCCGTGACGCAAGGGCGCGGAAGCGAAAAGCGGAGCTCTTTTGCGCACATGTCGAGGCGCACCGTCAGGCGCCCCGCCACAGGCCGAGCAATGTCAGCGCGGCGCCGAGCATCACGACGGACACGGCGGCATAGCCGGCATTCCAGCGCGTCCCCACCGTGAATGAGCCATATCCCGTCAGCCGCCCGATATACATGGTCGCGGCGGTGGCCGGCGAGGAGGCGATCGCCATGCCCCAGCCGATCGCCAGAGCGGTCGCGACCAGCGTCGCATCGACACCGTAGCGCGCGGGATCGGCCATCACGCTGGCCAGCACCGCGACGGTGATCAGCGGATTGGCGCCGAGCAGACCAAACAGCACCACGAGCAGCATGAACAAAGCCGGGACGAAGACCGGCGGCAGGCCCTGCGGGCCGATCAGCGCGTCGATGAAGATCTGCGGCAGCAGCATCCCGATGAGCGTGCCGGCATAGGCCGCATTGGCCAGAACGGACAGTTCCTGGCGCTGCCCGGGCGCCTGCTCCACCACATAGCGCCGCAGATGGGTGAGCCCCGCGCGCCCCGTATCGCGCAGGATCCAGACGAGCCCGATCAGGGGCACGAAGAGGATGACCCCGTGGATCAACGCCCCCGGCGTGAAGCGCTCGACCAGAGCCGCCGTGCTCGACAGGATCAGAAGCAGGGTGACGAGCGGCACCAGAGCGGCGAAGGAGAACGGCACGGCATCGCCCGTCCCCGCCGCGCGCCGCGATGCGCCGCTGTCGATTGCCCAGCCGGCGATGGCGGTCATCACCGCGAGCCCGGCCCCGATCAGCACCATCGAGGGCCATTGCGCGCCAGCAATGCCGGTGGTCGTTATGGCGAAGGCGACCGTCAGGGGGCACCAGAACATGGTCACCGAGAACCCGCGCAGCATGGCCAGCAGCATCCGCCGCTCACGCGCTCTGGCCACTGTGGCATCGCCGGGAGCCGCCTTGACGGCGTCGCGGATCATGCCGCTGAAGAGCGCGATCACACCGAAATTCAGGATCGCCCCAAACAATGTAGAGCCGCCTGCCAGCGCGAAATAGCGGCGTCCCGGCGGCTGGCGCACCAGCATGGCGCCGGCCTCGCGTACCATCGGCGAGGTCTGCGCCGCGACGCGCAGCACGCCCAGCGACGAAAACAGCACGACGATGAAAACGCTACGCCAGAATGCCTCCGCCAGCGCCATGACCGGCGAAGCCAGCCCGAACAGGGCAATCACCGTAATGACCGCACCAAATGTCAGATGGCTCCAGACGAAGCGCGTGTAGCGTGTGCTCTGCGCAACCAGATAGAACAGGATCCCCGCCATCCCGAAGAGCATGAGCGGGCTCGGCGCGCCCTCCGCGAGAGCCTGCCCGGCTTCACCGGAAAGGCTTGTCACGAGCAGGGTGAACCAGGCGATGACGAGCGCAATTCCCGAAAACGCATCGATGCGGTCAGTCATGGAGCGGGTTCCGGTAAGCGCTACGAAGCAGGCATGCCGCGACGGGGGCCAAGGGAGCCGCCACCACATACCCGAAGACCGGCATGCCATGCGGCACTGCGCTGCACAACCGGCAGCCATGCGCGATCCGCAAGCGCAGGATCACCCGCTACGGCGCGTCTTCCACGCCGAATAGGCCTCCGGCATGCATACGGCACAGGGGCGATAGCCGGCGCTCACGGCACTCGCCTCGTCGGCGAAGAAGACGCGATGACGCGCGTAAGGCCCGCCGCGCGCGAGTGCGGCCAATGCCGCGCGGCAATCGAGCCGCCCGTAGATGCGGCTTTTCGCATGGCCGCCGAAGCGCCCGGGCGCAGCGGAGGGATACGGGTGGTTATGTGCGTCGCGCAGCGTAAAGCGGGCTTCCATGGTCACCTCATGCGTACCAAGGAAAACTGAGAATCCGAAGAGCATTGCACCATTTAGAGTCGGATTCAAAAGTTTATGTTATTACACAATAGGTTGCGAGCCTGCGTGTCATGAGCCTGATGCTGGCGACTATGACCCATGCGG
>HotLOscill_hetero_coDRAFT_1000033_pt1 | contig 139442 bp, 131 predicted proteins | sample HotLakmetagenome_2_FD_10650 | JGI IMG/M metagenome (IMG submission 10650)
ACGATCCCGTAAACACTCCAGAGGAAGCGAAGCCGCCGAAAACGCTCAAAAGCGCCGGCGCCGATGCACAGCGTTCTACGCCCGGTGCCCGCCAGCGTCAATCACAAAAATGCGCAATTTTCCGACTATTTTGCACCATTCCATGAAATTTTGATGACGTGACGGCGTCGTTTCCCACGCAAGCAAGGGGTTTCCGGCCAATCCGGGGGCAGCGCAGCCGGAATTTGTCGCGGACCCGGTTTTCGCGCATAAGCGCAGGCAATGACCACAGCGCGGTCGAATTGCCGGGCCGAGACGGCCAACAATGCGTCGAAGGGAGTGCATATTCTTGATCGAGATCGAGGCCATCCGGCATCGCGTCGAGACAAACACGATCCTGCACGAACTGAGCCTGAATCTCGGCGAAGGGCGGATCGGGATCATCGGGGCGAATGGCTCGGGCAAGAGCACCTTCGCGCGCCTGCTCAACGGCCTGATCCTACCGAGTGCCGGACGCGTCCGGGTGCATGGCCATGACACGCGCGCAGCGGGCGATGTGGTGCGCGCGCTGGTCGGCTTCGTCTTCCAGAACCCGGACCACCAGATCGTCTATCCGATCGTCGAGGAGGATGTGGGTTTCGGCCTGCGCAATGCCGGCCTGCGCGGCGATGCACTCAGTTGCGCCGTAACGGAAGCGCTCGAAAGCTTCGGCCTCACCGAAAAACGCAACCAGCCAGCCCATCTGCTCAGTGGCGGCGAGAAGCAACTCCTCGCACTCGCCGGCATTCTCGCGCTGGCCCCACGCGTCGTCGTGCTCGATGAACCGACCGCCTTGCTCGATCTGCGCAACCGCCGGAAGATCGCCCGGATCCTCGCCGATCTCCCCCAACAGGTCGTTCTGGTGACGCATGATCTCGACATGCTCGACGGGTTCGACCGCGTTCTCGTCTTTGATTCGGGCCGAATTGTCGCCGACGACACACCCGCACGGGCGATCGCACATTACATCAGGCTGATGGAGGCGTGATGCTCGGGATTTATCGGCACGGCACGAGCCCCCTGCATCGCGCCCGCCCCGGCGTAAAGCTCGCCGGCCTCGCCCTGATGGCGATCGCGCTGTTTCTGCCCGCCTCCCCTGCCGGTATCGTCGCGGTGGGCCTCGGTGCGGCCTTCGTGACCGTCGCCGGTTACGGGATTGCGGGGATACCGTCGCGGATCGCCATCGCGCAAATCCGCCCGGCTCTGTGGATTCTGGGGATGATTTTCCTTTTTCATGCGATCATGGGCGATGCGCTCACCGGGGCGCTGATCGTCGCCCGCTTCATCCTGCTGATCGCGCTCGCGGCCCTCGTCACGCTGACGACGCGGGTGTCCGACATGATCGCGACGATCGAAGCCGGGCTGCAACCGTTACGACGGTTCGTCGATCCGGGGCGTATCGCCATGTGCCTTGTTCTGACGATCCGTTTCGTGCCGGTTCTGGCCAACGAGGCGCACGCTCTTCAGGAAGCGCAGGCGGCACGCGGCGGCAAACGAACCGGGCCGAGCGCCTTCATCCGCCTCGCAGTGCCACTGATCCTGCGGGGCCTGCGTCTGTCGGAAACAGTTGCGGAAGCGCTCCATGCGCGCGGCTTCGGTCGGAACGAATCATTCCCGGAAAGCGCACAAACGCGACGGGGCCACGCGAAGCCCGGCCTCGCGCAGCCCGATAGCGAGATCGACCCGCAAACCGAAGCACACCGCGATCCCTGAAACGGGCTCGCACGGCGCACTGCCCTTATTCGGCGGCAGCCTGCTTCTTTTCGATCTCGCGCTTGACGGCGAGCACGTTCGGAGCAAGCTCGTCATTCGACGCCTTCGCGAGGAAAGCGTCGAGACCACCGCGATGCTCAACGGTGCGCAGGGCGTTCGCCGAGATGCGCAGCCGGAAGGAGCGGCCCAGCGCATCCGATTGCAGGGTGACGTTGCACAGGTTCGGGAGGAACCGGCGCTTGGTCTTACGATTGGAATGGCTGACGAGATTGCCAGTCAAAACGGCTTTGCCGGTCAGTTCGCAGCGGCGCGACATCGTTCCTGATCCTGTCTGTCCTGGTGTGGCCACCGGGCGGTGCACCATGCACGCCCCCGATCCTCGCGCGAACCCGCTCATGCGTGCTCGCGGCAGCCGGACACCGAAAGTCCTCGAGAAGAGCGCTGCGTATAAGCGAGGAAGCAGGGTCACGTCAAGGATAGGAGAGCGTTAACCTTCATCGCGCAGCTTGGAAAACGGTAACGCGTTCGCTCCGGAGCGATTCGCCGGCTGATTCGACGTCGCCCGCCACCGGAGCCAATCATACGAGGAGCCGCGCAATGCGGACCATGCGCTCTCAATCCGCCCCCTCCCCCGCCATGCGTGCGACCGGGGCCCCTGCTTGTGCCCGGCGATCCGGCATGCGCCGCCGCGGGATCACCGGGGCGATCGCGGCCTTGTCGCTGACATGTGCCTTCGCGCTGACGGCGCCGGCAAAGGCCGCCGAAATGGAAGCGGTCTACAAGATCTCGATCGCCGGATTTTCGGTCGGCACCGCCGACGTCAAGAGTCACTTCGACGGATCCGCCTACAATATCGATCTGCAGGCCCGGCTGACCGGTCTCGCGGGGGTGCTCGTCAGCGGGCGCGGCGCGGCGAGCGCGCGCGGAACCGTCTCGGGGAGGCAGGTGATGCCCCGTGCCTTCGCGGCGAATTCACGCAGCTCCCAGGCGAGTCGCACGGTGCGCATGGGGCTGAACAACGGCACCGTCGCGGCTGTCGAGATCGAGCCGCCGCTGAAGGACCATGCCGATGCCATCCCCGTCCAGGCCGCGCATAAAAGTGGTGTGGTCGATCCCGTGAGCGCGTTTCTGATGCCGGCGACGATCCGCAGCAATCCCGCCGATCAACGCAATTGCGAGCGCACCATTCCCGTCTTCGACGGTGCGGCGCGTTTCGACATCATTCTGAGCTATGACGGCACCCGTGATTTCAGTCGCCCCGGCTATTCCGGGCAAGTGCTGGTCTGCAAGGCGCGTTTTCGCGCCGTCTCGGGGCATCGACCGTCGCGCGAGGCGGTGCGCTTCATGGAGGAAAACCGCGACATGGCGGTCTGGCTCGCCCCCTTCCCGGCCAATGATTCACTCGTGCCGATGCGCATCGAACTGCGCACGCAGATCGGCATGAGCGTAATCGAAGCCGGGCGGGTGAAGCTTTCACCGACACCGCGCCGGGCTGCCTCCGTGCAGTAACCGCCGCGCAGCGAGCGCTCAGCGGGCGCGTTCGATCGCCCGCTGCACGACGCGGCGGACGTCTTCATTGGAGAGAAAAAGGTCGTGGTTGAGAATGCCGCGACCGAATGCGCTGGCATCGGCGACGCGCACGCCCATGGCCGTCAGGCGTTCGCGTTCTGCGGCGCCGGCGCGGGCGACACCGCCGGCGATGCGCTGCGACGCCATCAGGGCGCGGTCGCGCGACGAGACGATCACGGTGATGCGCGGCGCATCCGGACCGAGGCGGTTCACCGCCTGCTCGAACTGATCGATATCGACATCCGGCGCAGCCAGAACCACGGCGCCGATGCGCGCCATCGCCCGATCACCACCGGAGCCGCGCAGCATCCGCAGCGTTTCCAGCGCCAGCAGCGAGCCCATGGAATGCGCCACGATATGGACGCGCCCGCCGCTCGGCGACTGCGCCAGCGTGAGCATCAGTTCCTCCAGCGCATCACGCGACCACATGGCGCTCTCGCGATCATAGGCGTAGTCGAACGTCCCCCCGGCAGAGGGCCAGGTGAACAGGCCGGGCGCGCCACGAAAACCGATACCGTCGGCGAGTTCGGCAGCACTCGCAGCCGCGCTCTCGAAGGTCTCGCGATAGCCGTGCACATAGAGCAGCACATCCTTGCCCAAAGCCGCGCGGGCAAAGGCGTCGGCGGCATCGCGGGAGATGACGTCATCGATACCCGCCACCTGCCAGCCGCCCGAGACGATATTGCTGACGCGGGCCGTCAGACCCGTCGCTGGCGGAGTCAGCCGGGCCCGGGCGAAGGTGAGGCCGGTGCCGCGTTCGGGCCCGAAGAACGGGGCTTCGCCTGCCGGACTCGCGGGGCGCCGGGTGGTGGCGACGAGGAGCGTCGGCTCCCGGGACATGCTCGCGCGCGGATCACCGCCGGGGCTTCCCGCACCGGCGATTCCGAAGCAGCCGCCGAGAAGCAGGCTGCCGCCGCCGACGAGGAAGGCACGACGGGAGGCGCGGATCTTCGATACTGAACTCGGCTGACGCGCCATGATCGGGATGCACCGTCTCTGGGGGGCTACGGGACTGAGATGAGATAAAAGGAGTCCGGATCGCACGCGATGCCGCGCCCGTGCTGCGCGGGCGTGCCGGTCCGGGAGGAATTCAATGCATTGCGATTGGGGCGAGCTTGCGGCGGAATCGGCGATCGAAAACGGCATATCGATCCGTTATGGCTCGCAGACGCACTTCTTGCAGGGAGATCTTTCTCCGGTGGTGCGCATGTCCGACCCGGCTCGCGCAACGAAGCCGCCGGCGCCGCAATTGGGGCGCCGACGGCGCGGTCAGCCATCGCGGCGTTTGCGCGAACCTCAGCCGGGAATCTGGCCGAACGGCACCGTGCCGGTGGTCGGAGCGGGCTCGCGCGGGGCGGGCGGCATGTTCGCCACCTCGTGCCACCAGGTCCAGCATTCCGTCTCGATCGCCGGCATGACCGGGCGGGACGAAGGGAAGCGCCGGTCGTTGTTGAAGGCGTCACGCAGCGAAGCGAGTCGCGCATTCGCGGCATTGCGCTGGTCCTCGTTGCCCTGTTCGGTCACGAAAAGCAGACGATAGACGATTTCACGATTGGGGAGGCGCATGGGTCAGACTCCACCGTCAGCCGAAATAGCTGTTGTACAGGGAGGCATAGTTCTCGCGGCGCCCCTGCGGCAGCCTGTCGTATTCCTGCCCGAGAGTCTGAGCAGCCGGACCTGCCTGACTGTCTTCGGTTGCGGCAGCGCTCTGTGCCGCCTGCGCCCCGACCAGTGGTGCCTGTGTCGTACCAGCGGGAGAATCACCCGCGCCCACCGGAGCCGTGTCCGATGTTGGAATCGTGAAGCCGGCGTCAACAGCACCCGGAACGATCGAGCTGCGCTGTGCGCCCGAATTCGGCCCTACGGGTAAGCCGAGCGGATTATAGTTAGAAACGCTCATTGTCTTTCATTTATCCCATGCATCATAATTGCCGCACATCATAAGCAGAATGCGCGTCATCTTCAAGAGAAGATTGAGATCGCGATACAACTCATGCGCTGTTCAAGGATGCTACATCTAACACAAATATGTTTCAGTTTAAAGCATAATTTTTGTGAATTGAATTTCTATGTATGTATGCGATTTTATATGATCTGAGCTGGCGTTTGCTCGCCGCAGCACATACCCCTCGCGCCGACAGGCCGGGAACCGGCACGGGAAAACAGACGCCTGCCGTAAAGCGCTGTTAATCGTATTTTCAGTCTGTATCGCGCAAAGATTGTACGACGCGATGCGCAATCATAGAATGCGTTTCGTCCCGGGCAGGCGATGCCCGGCAGTCGAGCCGCATGGCACGGACGCCATCATCGTCAGGGAGATGCGCTTGGATACCATCGGACCCGCATCCGTCAGCGGTTTTCACGTCGGTGCGCCGGGCCCCGGCGCGGATCCGGCGGGCAGCGATGCGCGGGCGTTCAATGCGGTCTACCGCGAAGCGCTGGGCCAGGCACCGGCTGCGCGCGAGCTCAATCCCCGCGCCGATCTGCGCACCTTCGGAGACAATTTTCGTAATCTCGAGCGTACGCTGGAAACAGAGCGCACCGCCATGATGCAGGTGTTGATGCCGCCCACGATCGGAGCCGGCGAGGCGCATGGCCAGAATTATCGCCATGCCGCTCAGACTGCGTCGGTCTCGGGCGGCAGCGCCGACACTTTTGCCCCGGCTGCCGGTGGTGGAGCGGAGCGCGGACATTTCACCTCGCATGATCAGCAGCGCCTCGCCCGCGATTCCGACCGGATCCAGCCGATCTTCTCCGATCACAGCCAGCGCGCGGTCCCGGTGGTGCAATCGGCGCTGGGCATGAACGGAGAAACAAAAGCCAATACGATCGATTTCGCCGGCGAGATCAGCCACCTCACCAACCGCCTCGACACCGTGATGGGCGATTTGCGCGAGACCATCGCACAACCGCGACCGGATTCGCCCGAGGAAGCCATGGAGCACAATTCCAAAGTGCACGCCCTGACGCGTGAAGGTGACAAGCTCAATACCGAACGCAGCATGATGATGTCGCTGCACATGGCCGCTCACCAGGAGACGCGTGTGCGCATGCTCTCGGCCTTCGAGCACGTCACGGGTATGGTGAAGAAAATTAACGAGATCTTCAATCAACTCAAGCAAGGGTCGTAATCCGATGACGAGGACGATCCTGAGATGCGCGGCCTTTCACGCTCTTTCATTGTGACGCTTTGCCTGTTCCTGGCTGCCTGCCAGGTCGAGCTCTACGGCAATCTGTCGCAACGTGAGGCGAATGAGATGATCGCGGTTCTGGCCCGTTCGGGAATCGAGGCTACGCGCGAACCGGTCAGCGAAGGGATTTTTCGCGTCATGGTCGCAGAATCCGAGATGGCCGCCGCCGTCGAGGCACTGGCCGGAGCCGGCCTGCCAGCGGAACGCTTCCAGTCGCTCGGCGAGATCTTTCCCGGAGACGGGCTGATCGTCTCGCCCTACGAGCAGCGCATCCGCACCATGCATGCGCTGAACCAGGAGATCGCCCGGACGATCAGCACGATTTCCGGCGTGCGCAACGCGCGTGTCCACATCGTCCTGCCCGAGCTCGATCTGCGCGGACAGCCGATGAACCAGCCCTCGGCCTCGATCCTGATTCATCATGAGCCCGGCCTCGACACGGAACCCTTGACCACACGCGTGCGCATGCTCGTCACCAATGCTGTCCAGGGCATGGACTTCCGCAACGTCGCTGTCGCTTTCTTCGATGCGTCTCACGGGCTCTCCGGAGCAATGGGGACGGCTGCCGCAAGCGGGGCGCCTGCCGGAGATACGGCACCGCCTGACGCCCGGCCCGATACGGCGACCGGCGCCGGCACGCCCCCCAAGCCCGCCGCGGCATCATCAGCACAGACTCCGTCTGCCGAAACCGGCGAGACTGCACCGCCCCTGCCCTTCATGACACGCATTGCCCCCTACATCTTCTGGGCGGCAGCCCTTGCCATGGCGGCGGGTGCAGGCTTCCTCGCATGGCGCCAGCGCGTTGCCACGAGAGGCGCCTCATGACGCCGGTACAGGGTCGCGTGCAAAGCGCCGTCTCGCCGCAGCCCGGCGCCGTTTCCGCTCCCGTCGATGACGGTGCCTGGCTGCGTTCACCGCGCCTGACCGGCAATGACGGCGATAGTGGCCATCCCCGCCACAGGCGTGTACCGATCATTCTGGAATCGGCCTGCGAAGATCCCTCCGCCCTGCTCGCCCTGCTCGGCGAGGTGCGCATCGCGGCGCTGACGGGCCTGCCGGAAGCCGCAATCAGCAATTTCGCTCACGCCCGCGCCGGCCTGCAAAGACGTTTTGCGGCCCGTCTGCGCGAGCGTCTCGGGCTGACCCGGCGCCAGGTCGCGGCCGCCCGCCACATTCCCGGCGACCCCGCGATCATCATGCGCGCCATCGGCTTTTTCGCCACCACCATGCGACTTGCCGACACGCCGCGCGTGATGGGCCGCGACGCGATGCGCCGGCTTGCGGAACGATATGGCGAAGAAGCGCTCTCCTTCGCCCTGGTGCAGAGGCCTTTGCTGACGCAGAGCATCGAGGCACTGCGCGAATTCATCGCCGAGCCGCCCGTCAGCGATGCGGACAAACGCATGTTCGTGCGCGCGCTCGCCGCCCATGGCCATGACGGCGCCGCCTGTGTGGCGCTGCTGCTTGATCTGCCGGTCGCGATCGCAACACGCGGCTTCGCCGATCGTTTCGACGCGGTGATCACCGGCCTGCCCACCCTGGCCGCCCGGGCCCTGACGCGCGTGATCGGGGATCATGCAGCCGCAGATACCCATCAGGATACGAGCGGCGGCGGCCATAGCGTCATGCCCTCCCCCGAGGAGGTCCATGCTGCGGAAGCGCAATGGCGCGCCGATGGCCTCGCGGACGACCCTGCCGCAGCCGGGGGCGATGCGGCCTCTGATGCTTCGATGACGGGAGAGATTGCGGTCGGCAAGGATGGTTCACCCGGAGGCGAAAATGACGAACCCGCAGCCTGAAGCCCCGCCCGCATCACAGCCGACACCCGATCCCGGGACGAAAGCGTCGCGCCCACAGGCGCCGCCCGATGCATCCGCGCAACCACCACCCCCGGCGGCACCGCGAACGCCGCCTCAGAGACCGCCGCGAACACAACCCCAGAGGCCTGTGCAGAGGCCTCCGCAGAGACCGCCCGAGGCAGCGGCGGCACAGGCTGCGTCGTCGAAGGCAGCGGAGTCACAGCCCCCGGCACAACCGGCCGCAGGCGATGCGGCGGGCCAGCCGGAGAATTCGGTTTTCGTGCCCGCCACGAAAGTGCTCTCGGCGGAGGAGATGAAGGTGCTGCGCATCGCGGATCGCTTCCGCGACGAGGCCCGGCGCCTGCATGACGGCATGGGCCGCAGCGTCGCCGAAGCGCAGGAGCAGGCCCGCAAGAAAGGTTATCAGGAAGGCTTCGAAAAGGGCCGTCTGGAGGCCCTTGAAACGCTCGTCGAAGCCATCGACCGGGTGCGCGAGCGCCTTGCGGCCTCGGATGAGGAACTCGCTGCCATCGTGCTCGGTGCGGTCGAGCGCATGCTCGGCGAAATGGACGAGCATGAACTCGCCCTGCGCTGTGTGCGGCGCGCCCTCGACGACGCGGCAGGCGACATCTGGGCCGTGGTGCGGGTCACACCGGACGAGGTTCCCTATCTCGAGGAAGGGCTGCGGCAATTGCCGATGACGGGCTCCTGGCCCGAAATCAAGGGCGTGGAGGCCGATCCGCTGCTCAAGCGCGGCGAGATCATTCTCGAAACCCCCAAGGGACGCATCCATGTGGGCATGCGCCAGCAGCTCTCACGGCTGAAGGCCGGACTGCAGAGCCTGGACGAATGAGGAGAGGCGCCACGCGCCATCGGCACATGCAGATGCCGCAATCGGGGAATCGGGATGGACCAGACGAGCGCACCGCCGAAATCACCGCGGGACGTCGACGCGCAGCGCCGAGAGCCGGCGCAGAAGCCGGCTGCGGCAAAGACGGGCTCGCAACAGCCCGAACGGCGCAATGCCGACCGCCAGACCGGCTTTGCCGGCAAGCTCGCCAAGCTGCAGCGCATCGTCGGCGGGATCGACACGCGCCGCTCCTCGGGACGCCTGCTCGCCGTGACCGGCCCCCTGATCCGCGCGGAACTGCCCGGCGCAGAGGTGGGCGAATTATGCGAATTGCGCGATCCTGATACCTCCGAAACGCGTTTCGCGGAGGTGGTCGGGCTCGACAACGCCACCGCCTTTCTTGCCCCCTATGGCGGCACCTCCGGCCTGTCGCTGCGCACCGAAGTGGTGGGCCTGCGCCGTCCGCCGACGGTGACCTGCGGCGACCATCTGCTCGGCACCGTCATCGACGCACTGGGCAATTTCATGGATTGGGGCGACGCCTCCGAGCCGCCACGGCCCGGCCCCGAGGCCGAGCGACGCCCGATCTCGGCGCAGGCCCCCGACCCGATGACGCGTCAGCCGATCAGGACACCGATGGAAATCGGCATCCGCTCGATCGATTCGCTGCTGACCATGGGGGTCGGCCAGCGAATGGGGATTTTCGGAACGGCGGGCGGCGGCAAGTCGACGCTGATGTCGGAGATCGTGATGCGCTGCGAAGCGGATGTCACCGTCGTGGCGCTGGTCGGCGAGCGCGGGCGCGAGGTCAACGATTTCCTCGAACACGCGCTGAGCAAGGAAAGCCGCGCGCGCTCGGTGATCGTCGCGGCGACATCGGACCGCCCCTCGGTGGAGCGCATGCAGGCCTCGCTCACCGCCACCGCAGTGGCCGAGCATTTTCGCGATCGCGGCATGAAGGTGCTGCTCTTCGTCGACACGGTGACGCGTCTGGCACGCGCCCTGCGCGAGATCGGCCTCTCCGCCGGCGAGCCACCGGGACGGCGCGGCTTCCCGCCCTCCGTCTATTCGACCTTGCCATTGCTGGTGGAGCGGGCCGGCCCCGCCGCCGTGGGATCGATCACCGCCTTCTATACCGTGCTGGTCGAAGGCGACATGAGCTCGGATCCGGTGGCCGAGGAGGTCAAGAGCCTGCTCGACGGCCATATCATCCTCTCGGAGAAACTCGCGGCGCAGGTGCATTATCCCGCCATCGACGTCATGGTCTCGAAAAGCCGTCTGTTCAACGATGTGGCGACGCCGGAACACCGCGCCGCCGCCGAGAAGATGCGCGAGCTCTATGCCCGCTACCAGGAACTCGAACTGCTGATCCAGGTCGGCGAGTACAAGCAGGGTACCGACGCCCTCAATGACGAGGCTGTCGCCAAGATCGAGATGATCAAGGCGCATCTCAAGCAGAAGCCGGGTGAAATCGCCAAATTCGCCGACACGATCGCGCGTCTGCGCGAGATCACGGGTGTGTGATGCGCGCGCAATTGCAGAAACTGATGACGATCCGCACCCTGCGCACGAAACAGCGCCGGCGCGATTACCAGAACGAACGCAACAATCTCGACGCGCTCACGCAGCAGATGGCGCAGAATACGGCCCGCATCGGGGAGGTCGAGGCAGCCCGTGCCTCGGCGGGGCGGCTGGGCAGCGCATCCGGCGAAACCTTCACCCAGACCGCCGTGATCGACAGCCAACGCCAGCGCTATTTCTACGATCTGCAATTGCGCGACCTCAAGACCGCGAAACTGCGCCTCGATCGCCAGATCAAGCTCCAGGAGAAAAAGGTCGCCGAGGCCCATGAAGCCCTGCGCGCCGCCGAGAAATCCGCCGAACAGCTCGACACCTTCGATGCCGAACTCGCCGAGAAAGAGGCGCGCGAAGCCGAGTTGCAGGAAGAGCTCCAGACCGAAATGCCGTCCAAACCACGCTGGAAACAGTCATGAACGCACCCTTCCGACGCATCGATCCGGCCCTGGCCCAACCCCTCGAACTCCCGACCCTCTCTCCGCGCGAAGCGGGTGACTGGCGCCGTCTGGCGCGCAACCGGGCCAATCCGCAATTCCAGACCGGTATCGGGCGTATCGTCCTCGCTCTGGCGGATCCCGCTGCCCTCACGGCCTGGGAGGGCGGCTGGACCCGGCTCGACCTGCTCTGCGCCGATCGCGCCGCGAGCCTCTGGCTGCCCGACGATATCGTCACCGCGATGCTGCGCGGCGCCCATCCCATGCTCGACGATACCGCCCTGTCCACAGCCGACCGGGCATTGCTGATCGATGCGCTGGAAAATGACCTGATCGACGCCTTCTCGCATGCGATCCGGGCGGAGATCGCCGTGGTCGCGGCTGAGCGCGGTCTGGCCATCGGCATACGGCCCGACTTCGTCTTCGAGGCCGGCGCCGCCGATACTGCCGCAGGCCAGGGCGGGGCGCGCTTTCCCATCGCCCTCAATTGCCACGCCATCGAGCGCGATCAGCTCATCGCGGCCCTGATCGCCGGACCGATCACCCGCAGCCCCTTTGCAGAGCTGACCACATCCATTGCATTCCGCTGCGGCTGCACGCGGCTGACACTCGCGGAATTCGCGTCACTGGAGACCGGTTGTGGGATTTCACTTGACGATACTACTTTAAGTTTTCAAAAGATTGTAGCAATCACGGCAGAGCGATTCGCCCAGACATGCAACTGGAAGACCATCAAGCCGACGCTCGACGGGCCGCTGCTGCGGCCCATGGATGCAACCACCCTCGCCTATTCGACGGATGCACGTGTGACCCAACAACCCGAAAAGCCTGAACAGGCGGCGCCGACCGGCAGCATCGACGAGATCCCGGTCCAGCTGGTCTTTGAACTGGGACGGCTCGAGATCCCGTTATCGGAGCTCGAAAGCCTGGCCGCCGGCTATGTCTTCGAACTGGGCAAGCCGCTGAGCCAGAGCGTCGACATCATTGCCAACGGACGCCGCGTCGGNACCGGTGAGCTGGTGCGCCTGGGTGAAGCCATCGGAGTGCGGGTCTCGAAGCTGGCGCGATGACGAATCTGGCGATCCCGACGTATTTTTCGCTCATCGTCCTTTCGGCGATCATCGCCGTCATTCCCTTCCTGGTCGTCGCTGCCACCTCATTCGCCAAGATCTCGATCGTTCTCTTCCTCGTGCGCAACGCGCTCGGCATCCAGCAGACGCCGCCGGGTGTGCTGATCAACACGGTGGCGATCGTGCTCACCCTGTTCATCATGGCGCCGATCCTGCGTGAGATGTACGGCATCATCACCGATCCGCGCCAGAGCTACGAGACGATGGCCGATTTCGAGGTCATTTTCCGAGAATCGACAGTGCCGCTGATCAGCTTCCTGCAAACGCATTCGCGACCGGAAGCCACGACCTTCTTCGTCGAAACGACCACGACGCTCTGGGCGCAGTACGATGTCGAGATGCAGGTCGCGGAAAACGACATCGTGGTGCTCTTGCCCGCCTTCCTGATCTCGGAACTGACCCGCGCCTTCGAGATCGGCTTCCTGCTCTATCTGCCGTTTCTCGTCATCGATTTCGTCGTCAGCGTGATCATCGTGGCGATGGGCATGTCGATGCTGTCGCCGACGGTGATCTCGACACCGCTGAAGCTCTTGCTCTTCGTCTTCATCGACGGCTGGTCGCGGCTGTTGCAGGGCCTTGTACTCTCCTACGTTCCGGGAGGCTGACGCATGGGCTCGTCCGGCCTCGTCGAGCAGATCTATGCCAGCTTCCTGACGGGCCTGATCATCGTGGCGCCGCCGATGATCGCGGCGATGGTGGTGGGTGTCGTGCTCGCCATTCTCATGGCCGCAACCCAGATCCAGGACCAGACCCTGCCGCAGCTGGTGAAGATCATCGTCATCCTCGCGGTGCTGATGATCGGCGGCGTGCCGATGTCGGCGCCGCTCTTCGACTATTCACGCACGCTCTTCGCCTCGTTTCACACCATGACGCGGTAAGGCGATGACGGAATTCGACGAAATCCTCACCGCCTGGCTCGGGCGCTACATGTGGACCGGGCTCGCCTTCGCCACAGGCTTTGCGCGCATCATCGCCGTGTTGCAGATCTTTCCGCTGTTCACCGCCCTCAATGTCCGGGGCACGATCCGTGCCACGCTCGCGATCGTGCTCACGATCCCGCTCGTGCCCCTGATCGAGCCGCAACTGATGCAGATGGGCATTCCCGATCTGTGGGTGATCGCGACCATCATGATCAAGGAATTCGTCTTCGGCCTGCTGCTTGGCGTTCTGATCGCGATTCCCTTCTGGGGCATCCAGGCTGCCGGCGACATTATCGACGTCTCGCGCGGCGCCAGCATGGCCAATGTCGCCGATCCGGTGAACGCGGACGAGAATTCGCTCACCGGTGTCGTCCTGCTCTACGCCTCGCTGGCGATCTTCGTGGTCGCGGGCGGGATGCAATTGGTGATAGAATTAATTTACCATTCCTACAGCATATTGAACATCAGTGACGTCGCCCCTCCGATGGGGGTGGCGACGGTGACGGCGATCGGTGACCTGCTGACGCGGATGTTCACGCTGGGCGTCATCATTTCGGGGCCGCTGATGATCGCGCTGATCGTTATCGACCTGACCCTCGTCTTCGGGCACCGGATCGCACAGCAAATCGAGGTTTCGGAATTTGCCGCCATCGTGAAGAACCTGTGCGTATGCGCCTTCATCCCGCTCTACGCCTTGTTCCTTGAAGAATACATGCTCGACGACTGGCGCGAACTGATGCGTTTCGTCGAAGCCTTCCTGCTGATGGGGGAAGTGCGCGAATAAGGCCGGGAGAAGCAGGGCATGTCGGGCAAGGATGATTCCGAAGAGGCCACTCTCGAGCCCACCCCCCAGAAACTCAAACAACTGCGCGACAAGGGCCAGATCCCGCGCAGCCGGGAGGTCACCGGCGCGGTAACGCTGATCACGGTGCTCTTCTACGTGCTCGCGACTTACGATTCGATGATCGACAGCTTCGCGATCGGCTTCATCGACAACCCCGTCTTCAACGGCGCCCCCTTCGATGAGCGCCTGCATGAAGCCACGCGCATGACGGTGCGCCTGACGCTCGAACTGGCCCTGCCCGTCATGGGGATCGCCATTGTCGGAGCGCTTGTGGCGACGATGCTCGATGTTGGCGGGTTCCTGTTTTCCATGGAATCGCTGACCCCGAATTTCGCCAAGTTCAACCCCGCAGAGGGGATCAAGAACATCTTCGCCCTGAAGAGCCTGATCGATCTTCTCAAGAGTACGGCAAAAATCATCATCTTCTTCGTCTGCATATATTTCATATTGCGCGGCTTTCTTGGTGATGTCATCTGGTCACCGACCTGCGGCATGGGGTGCATCTTCGATGTCGGCGGCACGATCATTCTCTACATCATTCTGATCTCGACATTTCTCATCCTCATCTTTGCGGCCATCGACTTCGTCATCGCGCGCATCCTGTTCAAGCGCGACAACATGATGACCCAGACCGAGATGAAGCGGGAGATGAAGGAATCCTTCGGTGATCCGCATGTCCGCGGCGAGCGCAACCGCATCCGCAAGGAGATGGCCGATACCGCCGGGCTCGTGGGCCCGAAAGCCGCCAATCTCTGGATCGCCGGGCCGAACGGCATGATCGGCATCGCCTACAAGCCCGAGCAATCCGGCGTCCCCATGCTCGCCGCCAAGGCACTGGCCGATAACGAGACGCGGGCGAGGGAGGTAGCGCATGAAAACGGCATCGCCATCGAGAGCAATCCCGAACTCTTCAAGCTCCTCATCACCGAGGGCAAGATCGGCCAGCCGATCCCGCGCGACAGCTTCACCGAAGTCGCCCAGGCCCTGGTGCGCGCCGGCTTCTCTGGCTGAGGCCGCAGGGAACGGGCTGCGCCCGGCAAGCGTTGCGAAAGATCAATGCAAAGCTTGGGCAGCATCAGCATGCTCGGGCATGACAGGCCAGGCAAAGATGAACCGCAGGCTGCAGGCGGTCGGCCACAGGAGGAAAGTGCATGTCTTACAAGGAAATCTTCGTCGTTCTCAGCCCTGAGGCCAAAGCTGTCGGACCCTATGCGGCCTCGCTGGCCAGGGCCTTCGACGCCAGCACCCGCGCGGCCGGCATCGCCATCGATCCGACGATGCCGAGCTATGTCATTCCGGAAATGCCGAGTGACGTGCTCGAGCAGGCGCGCGCAGCCAGCCGCGAGGAAGCGCAGGCCCGTCTCGCCTCCTATGAGGCCAAGGCCGGGGAAGTCGGGGTGCATGTCGACGGCTTCGTCCTGCAAGGCATGATGGATCGCTGCGCCGGACAGCTTGAGCGGATGGCGCGCTATTATGATCTCACCGTGGTCGAGCAACCCGGCTCCGATCGCGAGAAGGGCGGGCCGCTCTTCGTCGAGGCCATGCTCTTCGGTTCCGGGCGTCCGCTCCTGATCGTGCCCTACATCCAGCGCGCGCCGATGAAGCTCGACCATGTCATCGTGGCGTGGGACGAAAGCGCGACGGCTGCCAAGGCGGTCACGGCTGCGATGCCGCTCCTGAAGCAGGCCGGCACCGTCGAGATCGTCGGTGTCTCCACCGGTGCTGAAGCCGAGCGTGAGCGGGGCGAACGTCTCGCGAAGGTTCTCTCCGGCCACGGCATCAAGACGAAAGCGCGCATGCTGACCAATGTCGGCAGCGTCTCCGACAGCATTCTCTCGCATGCTGCGGATAACGGCGCGGATCTGATCGTGATGGGCGGCTACGGCCATTCGCGCATGCGCGAACTGGTCCTCGGCGGTGCCACACGCGGCATTCTCGAGAGCATGACGGTGCCGGTTCTGATGATGCACTGATCAGCGGTGCGGTTGCCTGGCGAGCGGGCAATGCAGCGCTCTTTCCCCTCTCCATCAGGGAGAGGGGAGTTCCGGTACGGCCTTCATGCAGGGCGAACCCTCCTGTCGCAACACGGCACGCCGGGCATGGTGTACGAATGATGCAGGTTATAGAGGCTGCGGCCAGTTACGCTGCTTTTCCAGTTGCGGATAGAGCAGCGCCTGGCCCGCGCCGCGCGCGCCGAGAAAGGCGAGGAAGGCGAGCCAGAGGCCGTGATTGCTCAGGCCGTCAGCGGTGACAATCCCGCCGATGCCGAGCGCGGCGAGATAAATGGCGAGCGATGCCAGCATCAGATTGCGCATGGCCCGCGTCCAGGTCGCGCCGATATAAATGCCGTCGAAGGCGAAAGCCAGCGCGCCGACCAGCGGCGCTGCCGCTGCATAGATCAGATAATCGCGCGCGAACAGGCGCACGGCGGCATCCGTCGTGATGAAATCGATGAAGAGCGGCCCGGCAAGCCAGAACACGGCCATGGCGAAGCAGCCGAGGCCGAGGCTCCACTGGATCGCGATGGTGACGGAGCGGCGGAAGGCGTGGCGGTTGCGCGCGCCATAGGCCTGCCCGCACATCGCTTCCGCTGCCGTGGCGGTGCCATCGAGGAAATACGAGCCCAGCGTGAACATCTTGTAGAGCACCGCATTGGCCGCGAGCGTGACATCGCCGGCCCGCGCGCCGATGGCGGCGAAGCTCGCAAAGGCCACGATCAGCGCCATGGTACGGATCATGATGTCGCCGTTCACCGCCAGCATGCGCTTCATTGCCGCCGGTTGCAGCGTCTCAGCGAGCGGGATGCGCAGCGGATTCGAGCCGAGCCGGCGCAGCACCAGCAGGCCGAGCCCCGCCGCGAGCGCCTCCGCCGCAAGCGTGCCCAGAGCCGCTCCCGCCACCCCCATTTCCAGCCCGACCACCAGCACGATGGTGAGCGCGATATTGATCAGATTGAGCCCGACCTGCAGCGCGAAACCGAGATCGGTGCGCCCGCGCCCGATCATCGAGCCGAGGATCGCATAATTCGCCAGGGTAAACGGCGCAGCCCAGATGCGGATATGGAAATACAAGGCCAGCGCAGCATTCACCTCTGTGCTCGCCCCCATCATCCGCAACGCGATCAGACCGATCGGCCATTGCAGCGCGATCAGCACCAGTCCGATCAGGATGGCGACGGCGATGGCGCGCGCGAGCGCCCGGTCGATCTCGCGATCATCACCGGCGCCGCTCGCCTGGGCGGTCAGGCCGGCCGTGCCCATGCGCAGGGCGCCGAAGCTCCAGAACAGAAAATCGAAGACGACCCCGCCCAAAGCCACGGCACCGAGCAGCGCCGCATCGCCGAGCCGCCCGATCACGGTCATGTCGACGAGGCCGAGCAACGGCGTCGTCATATGCGACAGCGTCATCGGCACGGCGATGACGAGCATGCGCCGATGCGAGACCTCGACCCGGCGCACCGGGCCCTCGCCGGGGGAAGCTGTGTTCATGCGTGAAAGCCGCTCAGCGCCCGCGTATCATGGCGAAGAGCCGCACCACGATCCAGATCGGGATGACGATCATGGCGCCGTAGACGAGCCACATGCCCAACGTGCCGAAAGCCTCGAAGCCCATGTTCCACAACGCTTCGAACATGCCAACGAGGTTGTCGAGCAGCCGCTGGGGCGTGAGTCCGAGCATCGCCATGAAGGCGCCGACCAGAAGCGAGAGGAAGGCTAGCCGCACCAGCACGCCGCCTGCCGAACCGCCGATCACCCGCCGAAATCCGCCTGCCATCTCGACCTCGTCCTGTCAGCATGAAACCCGCCCGCCGTCTTGACCGGTTCGCACGCGAAGCGCAAGGGGAACGGCGCGCAAGAGGGAAGAGCGATCGCGTCAGGAAACCCGTTCGAGCGCGATCGCAGCCCCCTGCCCCACGCCGACACACATCGTGGCCAGCGCATAGCGCCCCCCGCGCCGCGCGAGTTCCCGCGCCGCCGTGGCGGTGATGCGTGCGCCGGACATGCCCAGCGGGTGGCCGAGCGCAATGGCGCCGCCATTGGGATTGACGAAATCAGCATCATCCGCGATGCCGAGCTCGCGCAGGCTCGCCAGCCCCTGCGAGGCGAAGGCCTCGTTGAGCTCGATCACATCGAAATCAGAGATCGTCATGCCAAGCCGCTCCGTCAACTTGCGCGAGGCGGGCGCCGGCCCGATCCCCATGATGCGCGGCGCGACGCCGGCACTGGCGAGGCCAAGCACGCGCGCGATCGGCGTCAGCCCGTATTTCTCCACCGCCGCCCCGGAGGCCACGATCATCGCCGCCGCGCCGTCATTGACGCCCGACGCATTGCCCGCCGTCACCGAGCCGGGCTCGCGAAACGGCGTCTTCAGCTTGGCCAGCATCTCCATGGTGGTCTCGGGACGCGGATGCTCGTCGGTATCGACGATGGTCACCTCGCCCTTGCGGCCCTTGATCTCGACCGGGGTGATCTCCCCGGCGAAATAGCCGTCGGCCTGCGCCTTGGCGGCGCGCTGCTGCGAGCGCAGGGCGAAGGCGTCCTGGTCCTCACGCGAGACGCCGAACTGCGCGGCCACGTTCTCGCCGGTCTCAGGCATGGAATCGATGCCGTATTGCTTCTTCATCAGCGGGTTGACGAAACGCCAGCCGATGGTGGTGTCGTGGATTTCAGCGCTGCGCTGGAAAGCGGTTTCCGCCTTGCCCATGACGAAGGGCGCGCGGGTCATGCTTTCGACGCCGCCCGATATGGCGAGATCGATCTCGCCTGCCTTGATCGCCCGCGCAGCGGCGCCCACCGCTTCCATGCCCGAGGCACAGAGCCGGTTGAGCGTCACGCCCGGCACGCTCTCGGGCAGCCCGGCCAGCAGGCTCGCCATGCGCGCCACGTTGCGGTTGTCCTCGCCGGCCTGGTTGGCACAGCCGAAATAGACCTCTTCGAGCGCGTCCGCGATGGCGGGATTGCGGGCAAGCAGAGCGCGCAGCGGGATCGCGCCGAGATCATCGGTGCGCACCTTCGCGAGTGCGCCGCCGAAGCGGCCGATGGGCGTGCGCAGATAATCGCAGATGAAGGCCTCGGCCATGATCTCGTCTCCTCCTCGTGGCGCCGGCGGGCGCGCGTTCGTTCCGGGATCGCCATCGCCGGCGTCGCCGTCAAGCGGCGCGGATGCCCCAGCGGCATGGGGCTTGCGCCCATCACGCGGCACCGATGACCGGTTCGAGCCCCGCAGCGACGTTCAGAAGCCGCCTGTCATGGCCGTTGCGGGTGACGAACATGATTCCCGCCGGGCGCGCCAGCCCGGGCATGGGCAGCGAGATACCGGTGAGATCGAACTGGTTGCCCCAGGTGGTGTTGCGCAGAATCAGCACATTGGCTTTCATGTAGCGCTCGAAATCGGCTTCGAGTTCGGCAATCGGCAGGGCCGATGTGGCGGTGGCGGGCAAAGCCACGACGTCCCAGGCCGCGAGGCGGGCATCCATGCGCGCGATCAACGCGTCGCGGGCGCGCATCAAGCGGATATAGCCGGCTGCGGGCACCGTCGCGCCCATGCGGATGCGCGTGATCACCAGCGGATCGAACAGTTTGTCGTCGAAACCCAGATGATCGGCATGCACGGCAGCCGCCTCGATCGCCACCAGTGGCGCATCCGCCATCAATTCGCCCATTGCCTCCAGCAGATCCTCGATATCGATATCGACGATGCGTGCCCCCGCGCGCTCCAGCCGGGCAAGATTGGTCTCGAAGGCGCTCGCGACCATTTCCTCGGTCTGTGTGAACAGGCGTCCGCGCGGCACGCCGATGCGCAGGCCCGCCACATCCATCGGTTCCGGCATCCACGGATCTTCCCCGGCCATGATCGCATCGGTCGCGACACAATCGGCGACGTTTCGCGCCAGCGGACCGATCGAATCGAGCGCATAGGACAGCGGATAGGCTCCCTCCTTCGGCACCCGCCGTGCCGTCGGCTTGAAGCCGACGCAGCCGTTGAGCGAGGCGGGGATGCGGACCGAGCCGCCGGTATCGGTGCCGATGGCAATCTCCGCCGTGCCCTCGCCGACGCCGACGCCGGCACCGGAGGAGGAACCGCCGGGGATGCGGTCCGGATCGGCGGCGCAGCCGGGCGTGCCGTAATGCGGGTTGATGCCGATTCCGGAGAAAGCGAATTCCGACATGTTCGTCTTGCCCGTAATCACCGCGCCTGCCCGGCGCAACCGCGCGACAATGGGCGCATCGGCGGTCGCGGGGGCCGCGTCGCGCAGAATCACCGAACCCGCGAGCGTCGTCTCGCCGGCCACGTCGAACAGATCCTTGATCGAGACGATGCGCCCGTCGAGTGGACCGAGGCTGATCCCGGCCCTGCGGCGCGCATCCGCCGCATCGGCGGCAAGCCGCGCCTGCTCCTTGTAGAGCTTCGTATAGACCTTTTCATCGCGGGCGCGCGCATCGAGACGGGCGAGAATGGCTTCGAGCTGGTCGCGGATCGTGTTCATGATGGCCTTCCGGAACGGGCGGTGATGCGGATTTGCGCTTGCCGTCGGCGTGCGATCAGCATGACGGCGCAATTCCATATCACGGCAACGACGAGCCCGCCCGTCAAGGCGAACGCCGACCCAAACGGGATTGCCGCCACGCTCACGCTGCCCACGGCGATGCCGAATCCCATCAGCCCGGGAAAGCCGTTAAGCATCACCTGCCCCGTCGCCGCACCGCCGATACGCGGATGCAGGATGATCACGAGCGAGCTCAGAACCAGCGGCAGAATGGCGAGGACACCCGCCACCGAGGGCCCCGCGAGGCGCCCCGATGTCACCACTGCGGCGACGAGCAGCATCACCGTGATTGCGCGCAAAGGCAGATCGAAGGGCGTGCGCGGCGCCGGCGGCGGACGCTCGTTGCCGAGCTTGCGGCGAATAGCGAGAAAGGCGGCGGTGAAGACGAAGGCGCTGATCGCGAGCGTAGCCGGCAGGCCCGGATCGATGCTGCGCATGACGAAGACCGCCCCGCCCCAGCCCGCGAACCCCGCAAGCAATGCCGGGGCCAGTCGCCGCCCCGGCGCGACCGTGGCATAAGCGAGGACGAAGAAGGCATTGCCGACATTCACCTGCATGCCGATCCGGGCGACTTCCGCGAGAAAGCCGGGCCCGTGATCCATGGCGAGATAGACGAAATTCGGCCCGGCGGAGAGCGGCAGCGTCGCGATCATCGCCCCGGCCAGCGGCCCGCTGCGTTCGACAACGAAGGACGCCGTGACCACGAGCAGGGCACTTGCCAGCATTTTCAGCAGGAGTTGCAGCCAGAAGGGATCATCGAGACCGGGCATTTCACGACCTGCCACAGTGAGAAATTTTGAAAAACATGTTAGCCTGTCATTTAACTGCCGTTTTTCGGCACTATGTCCATCTCAATCGTCATGCGGCGCGTAACTTGCCGCAGAAATAATAAACGCTTGGGGAAAATCATGCTTGCCGATCACAATATTGCACCGAACGATGCCGCTGTCGAAGCCTCGCGCCGCGCCTGCGCCTTCAATCTCTTCCGCCGGCGTGAAGCGCCTGATCTGTTCTGCGCCGTTCCTGAAGACCGTGTCGTCCCGCCCTTCATCGCGGGAGAGGATTGGGAATTCGGCGGGCGCATCGCCGCTGATTCGCGTGAACAGCCCGGCTTCGACGGCAGCATCGCCTCCCGCGCGGCGCGCTTCAACGGTTTCTATCTCTTCCAGGGCTGGAACCACTGCAAGTGAGCCAAGTGACTGAGCTTGGCGGGCCGCGCCTGCCGGTCACGCTCCCACATCACATCGAAACCACCCCGCACCGGCTTCGGCGCGGGGTTGCGCCGTTGTGCCCGTCGATGAGAGCTTGACAGTGCACTGCCCCTGCGTCAGCGTCATTTTGTTGAAGATTTCTCGAAATCTCGAAGGTTCGAATGTTCGGTCGGGGCAGACAGGACGAGGAAGCAAGCGTCGTGCGCCTGCTGGCGGCGCAGCTGCGGCGTGATATCGCCTTTGGCATTCTCGCACCGGATACCCGCCTCAAGATCGACGATCTGCGCGCCCGTTACGGGGGCTCTGCCCATTCCTTTCGCGAAGCGCTGACCCTGCTCGCCGGTGAAGGGATCGTTGAATCACATGCCCAGCGCGGCTTTCGCGTCGCCTCCGCCACCGGCGCCGATCTCGAAGACATTCAACGCATGCGCGCACGCATCGAAACGCTGGGGCTCGAATGGTCCCTCGCCCATGCCGATGCGAGCTGGGAGGCCGAACTCGTCGCCACGCGCCATACGCTCGGCCGCGCCGTCGAGGCGGTGCGCCACGAACCAGCCTCGGAAGCGCTCGCCTGGGATGAAGCGGTATCGCGCTTCCACGCGACGCTCGTCGCCAATTGCCGCTCGCCCCGCCTGATCGCCTTTCAGGAGCGCCTCGCGCTGGAGAGCCGGCGGTTTCGCCTCGCCGCCCTGATCGAGGGGTGCATCGACCACGATGCGGAGAAAGCCACGCGTGCGCAGATCGTCGAGGCCGTTCTCGCGCGCGATACCGAAGCGGCGCTGGCTTGTCTGACACGCCTTTTCCAGCCGGCAGCCGGGGCCGGCACGGAATCATCGCAATAACCGGCCATCACGGGAGGACCATCATGATACGTCTTACACGCAGAGGCTTCGGCGGCATCATCGCCGGCGGGCTCGCAACCGCGACATTCGCACGCAGCCGCGCCTTCGCCCAGGGCACGCCGATACGCGTCGGCCTGCTTTCGCTGACCTCGCATGCCCCCTCGATCATCGCGGCCGCCAAGGGCTATTTCGCCGATCAGGGGCTCGATGTCGAATTCGTCTCCTTCCAGGCGGCGCAGCCAATGGCCGTGGCGATCGCCTCGGACGACGTCGATTTCGGCGTGACCGCAATTTCCGGCGGGCTGATCAGCCTTGCAGAGCGTGGCGCGGTGAAGGTGATCGGCGGCGCGCTTCAGGAAAGCACCAATGTCGAGGGTCAGAAAATCCTCGTTTCGAAAGCGGCCTACGAATCCGGCGTGACGACGCCGGCGGATCTCGTCGGCAAGCGCTATGGCATCACCACGGCGGGCTCGTCCTTCCATTACATGGCCCACAAGATCGCCGACGGTGAAGGCTTCGCCCGCGATTCGCTGGAACTGGTGCCGCTCAACGGGGTTCCGGCCGTGATCGCCTCGCTGCGTTCGGGCCAGGTCGACGCGTGGTCGATCGTGCCCAACATTGCCGGCGCGCTGGTACGAAGCGGTGATGTCTTCGAGATCGGCGAGATTTCCGATTACATCGAGGATTATCAGGTCACGACCGTGTTCACCTCCTCGCGCATGGCTGCGGAAGAACCCGATACCGTGCGCAGCTTCCTTGCGGGATTCTCGCGCGGGGTCGACGACTATAATGCCGCGCTCGTCGACAAGACCATGAGCGAGGGCGAGGTCGCCGAGATCAGCCGCATGATCCACGAATACGTCTATACGGATCGCCCGTTCGAGGATGCCGATGCGGCCATTCGCGCCGGCGCGATGCGGGTCAACGCGGATGCGCGCATGAACCTGACCAGCATCGAGGATCAGCTCGCATGGTTCGTCTCGGAGGGGCTGGTGCCCGCCGATGCCTCGATCGAGACGCTGGTCGATACCAGCTTCGTCGAAACCTACTGAGCAAGCCTTTGGGGCCGCCGCCCTTCACGGCGGCGGTCCTATTACCATAGCCGGCGGGACCCATCATGGAATTGCGGATCGAAGGCGTCAGCCACGATTACGGCGAGACGGAAGTCTTGCGTGATATCAGCTTCAGCGTCGCGCCTGGCGAGATCGTTTGCATCATCGGCCCGTCGGGCTGCGGAAAATCCACGCTCCTGCGCTTCATTGGCGGGCTGGAGCGCCCCGATCATGGCGAGGTGCTGATCGCCGGGGAGCCGCCTGCCGATTCGCTCAACCCCCTCACGTACATTTTCCAGGATTTCGCGCTGCTACCCTGGCGCAGTGTCGCGGGCAATGTCAGCCTCGTCCTGGAAGATCACGGCATTCGCGGCGCGCAATCGCGGGCGATCATCGACGATGTGCTGGCGCGGACCAAACTCTCGGAATTCGCCAATGCCTGGCCGCGTCAGCTCTCCGGCGGCATGAAACAGCGCGTTGCCATCGCCCGCGCCCTCGCGGTGCGGCCCGCCGTGATGCTGATGGACGAGCCGCTCTCGGCGCTCGACAGCCAGACCCGCGAATTGCTGCTCGACGATCTCATCGATCTGTGGAAGCGCGAACGCTTCTCGGCGGCCTATGTCACGCATAATCTTGCGGAAGCCGTGCGGCTCGGGCATCGCATCATGGTGCTGTCGCGCCGGCCCGGGCGCATCCGCGAAATGGTCTCCATCGATATCCCGCTGGACGAGCGGCCCGAGCGTGTGCTCGAATTGGAGAAGGTCCAGCGGCGCCTCTGGGAGGCCATGCGCGACGAGGCCCGCGCGGCGGACAGGGAGCTCTCCGATGCCGGCTGAATCCACGGCGCATGGCGCCCGCGCACGCGAGGCGAACCCGCAATCGGAGCCGCTGCGGGAAGTCCCACTCCAGAAGGCCGCACAGGGCGGCGCCGGGCTGCGGCCGGTACCATTTCGCGGCGGCGGCTTCACCCACAAGCCGCTGAGCCTGATCTCCCCGTTCGTTTTCGTCTCGCTCATCGGCCTGTGGGAGCTCGGTTCCCAGACCGGCTTCATCAGTCCGATCGCCCTCCCCGCCCCCTCGGCCGCCTTCGGCGCTTTCGTCGATCTGGTGCGCACGGGGACGCTGTGGCGTCATCTCGAGGCGAGTCTGTTCCGGCTGATCGTCGGCTGGACGCTCGGCACCGCCATCGGCGTCGCCGTGGGGCTCGCCATCGCATTGTTCTCGGTGATGCGCGCCGGGCTCTCGCCCGTGGTCTCGGCGCTGTTTCCGATCCCCAAGATCGCGCTTTTGCCGCTTTTCATCGTCTGGTTCGGCATCGGCGAGGGCTCGAAGGTTGCCACGATCCTGTTCGGCGCTTTTTTCCCAACCGTGATCGCGACCTATGGCGGCGTCGACAATGTCGACCGCAATCTCATCCGGATGGGTCAGTCGTTCGGGCTGTCCTGGCTTTCGATCGTGCGCAAGATCATCATTCCCGGCGCGATGCCCGCGATTCTCTCGGGCTTCCGGATCTCGGCCTCGATTGCCATCGTTCTGCTGGTCGCCGCCGAGATGATCGGCGCGCAATTCGGGATCGGCGCCTATATCCTCATGGCCGGATCGCTGTTTGCCATCGAGCAGCTCATCGCCGGCGTCGCCATGCTCTCGATCCTGGGGCTGACCATCAGCTGGCTTATCGGGCGGGCCGAGCGCTTCTTCCTCACCTGGAGGACCTGAAAAGACCTGCCGGCTGCCATCGGTTTCGGTGAAGACCCGAACCGGATGGGTGGTTTCCACACTTGCCCCTGCGTCATGCTTGGGCAGACTGCGCCTTCAAGAGGAAACAGGACGGCAAGCGGGGGCGCAAGTGAGCGAGGCGCAGGGAAATCAGGCGAAAGCGGCGGGCATGATCCCGCCCTGGCGCATCGGCGTCGATGTCGGCGGCACCTTTACCGATCTGGTCATGGTCGATGCGCAAGGCGCGCTGATGATCGTGAAAACGCCATCGGTTCCCGCGAATCCGGGCGAGGGCGTGCTTGACGCTGTGCGCAAGGCGGCAGCGAACCTGGCCATGCCGGTCGAGGGTTTCCTCGCACAATGCCGGCTCTTCGTGCACGGCTCCACGGTCGCCACCAACACCGTGCTCGAAGGCAAGGGCGCGAAGGTCGGGCTCCTGACCACTCATGGCTTTCGCGACAGCCTGGAAATCCGGCGCGGCATTCGTGACAATCCCTGGGATCACCGCAAACCCTTCCCACCGGTTCTGGTGCCGCGTTATCTCCGCCTGCCCGTGCGCGGGCGCCTCGACAGTGAGGGTGCGGAAGTCGCGCCGATCGCGGTCGCCGATGCCGTCGCCGCCGGTGAGATCTTCACCCGCGAGGGTGTCGAGGCGGTGGCGATCTGCCTGTTCAACGCCTATGCCGATGGCCGCCACGAAGACGAAGCGGCGCGGGCGCTGGCCGAAAGCTGGTCCGGCGAATGGGTCAGCCGCTCCAGCGCCATCGCGCCGACGATCGGCGAATACGAGCGCAGCTCCACGGCCGTCATGAACGCCTATGTCGCGCCGCGCGTCGTCACCTATCTGCGCGATCTGGCCAAGGAATTGCAGCGCCTCGGCCTGCCCGGCGCGCTCTTGATGAGCCAGAGCAATGGCGGCGTCGTCTCCGTCGACCAGATCGCCGACCGGCCCGTCAATCTCGTTCTTTCCGGCCCCGCCGCCGGTGTGGGCGCAATGACGCTCGCGGCCAATGCGCTGGGCGACGACAACCTGATCTCGATGGAGATCGGCGGCACATCCTGCGACGTCGCCCTGATGAGCGCGGGCCAGGTGGCGACGAGCGATGCGCTCGAAATCGACGGCTATCATCTCGCCATACCCTCCGTCGAAATCCATACGGTCGGCGCGGGCGGGGGCACCATTGCCGGAGTCGATGCGGCCGGGATGCTGTTTGCCGGGCCCAAGGGCGCCGGCGCGCGTCCCGGACCGGCCTGTTACGGCCATGGCGGCACCGAGCCGACCGTCACCGATGCGCAACTCGTGCTCGGACGTCTGGCGCCCGGCGCCTATGCCGGCGGCTCTGTCACTCTGGACCAGGAGCGCGCCCGCGAGGCGATCCGCACGCGCGTCGCCGAGCCGCTTGGAATCAGCATCGAGGATGCCGCGTCAGGCATCATCCGGCTGGTCGAGCAGCATCTGCTGCATGCAGTGGAGCGGATTTCCGTACAGCGCGGCTTCAACCCCGCCGGATTCACCCTCGTCCCGGCAGGCGGCGCCGGGCCACTGCACGGGCCGAGCGTCGCGGCGATGCTGGGGGCCAGACGCGTCTATGTGCCCCGGCAGGCCGGCGCCTTCTGCGCCATGGGGCTTTTGCAATCAGATGTCCGGCAGGATTACATCCAGGTCTTCATGCGCGATCTCGACGGGGATGTTGCCGCGGCCACGCAGGTTGCGAAGGCCGCGCAGGACGGTTTCGCACAGCTGCGCGCCCGCGCGAACGAGGCGCTCACCCGGGAAGGCTTTACCGGTGATCAGGCCGCCTACCGGCGCGCGCTGGACCTGCGCTATCGCGGCCAGCAATCGGATCTTCGCGTGGAATTGCCCGATGGCGAGGCTTTCGATCCGGCCCTGGTGCGCCGGCTCTTCGAAGCAGAATATGCCCGCCAGTTCGGCCATATCCAGCCCGGCGGTGCCATCCAGATCACCAGCCTGCGCATGGCCGGTTTCGGCCTCCTGCCGCCGCTCGAAGCAGCATCGGCGCCGGCGAGTAACCAGGCGCCGCATCGGCGCGAAACCCGCCGGGTCTGGTTCCCCGATGGCTGGCGCGACACGGCAATCTATGACGGCTCCGATCTCGCACCCGGCCAGTCGATCGCCGGCCCCGCCATCGTCACCGAGCAGACCATGACCGCCATCGCCCGCGCCGGCGATACGCTCACAGTCGATGCGGCGGGCAATTTCATCATCGATCTCGCCGAGAGGGGAGCGCAGGCATGAGCGCGCACAAGGCCATCGATCCGATCATCCTCGCCCTGGTGCAAAACCGCCTCGACCACATTGCCCAGCAGATGGGACGGGTGATGGTGCGTACGGCACGCAGCCCGATCTTCAGCCAGGCGCATGATTTTTCCTGTTTCCTCGCTGACGCCAAGGGCACCGTGGTCAGCCAGGCCGACGGCATCCCGATCCATACCGGCGGCGGCGGTTTCGCCGCCCGCGCCATCGTGGCGCGTTTCGGTGGCGAGATCGCGCCCGGCGACGTGTTTCTATTGAACGATCCCTATGCGGCGGGCGGCAACCATCTGCCGGACTGGGTGATCGCGCGCCCGGTCTTCGTGGGCGATGATCATCTCGGCTTTGCCTGCAACCGCGCCCATCAATCCGATATCGGCGGCGGCGCGGCGGGCACCTACAATCCGCAGGCCACCGAGATCTTCCACGAAGGCCTGCGCCTGCCGGTGATGAAGCTGGTCGCGGCGGATGTGGTCCGCGAGGATCTGTGGGATCTGCTCAAGCTGAACTGCCGCACGCCCGATCTCCTCGACGGCGATCTGCGCGCGATGCTCGGCTCCACGCGTATCGGGGCAGACCGCGTCACGGCGCTGGCGGAAGAGCTCGGCACCGACCAGGCGCGGGCCTGTTTCGCCGGCATTCTCGATTATGCCGAAGCGCGCTTTCGCGCCGTCATCCGCGATCTGCCCGACGGCACCTATCGCGGCGAGGACCGCACCGACAACGATTGCTTCGGCCCTGCCGACATCGTCACCCGGGTGGCGCTCACGATCGAAGGCGACAGCCTGACGGTGGATTTCACCGGCACGGACGACCAGATCCGCGGCTTCAAGAATTCCTCGCTGGCCAATACCGTCTCCGGCGTCTACACGGCGCTCTATTCCTTCTTCGATGCCGATCTGCCGCGCAACGAGGGCAGCTTTCGCGGCGTGACCATCATCGCGCCCGAGGGCAGCGTCGTGAATGCGCGCCCGCCCGCACCGATGACCATGTGCACGGTGTTTCCCGCCCATGACATCATCCATGCCTGCTGGCGGGCTCTCGGCCTCGCTGCGCCCGAGCGCGCGCTTGCCGGCTGGGCGCGCAACGTCTTCGGCGTCACCTCCGGTACGAAGGAAGGCGCCGACGAGCCCTTCGTCATGTATCACAACAACCTCGCCGCCGGCGGCGGCGCGATCGAGGGCCGCGACGGCTTCAACCAGATCGGCCATCTGTGCACGCTGGGCGGCCTCACCATCCCCAATCTCGAAGTCTACGAGCAGATCTACCCGGTGCGGTATCTGCGCCAGGAATTCCGCTGCGATTCCGGCGGTGCGGGGCGCTATCGCGGCGGCACGGGGGTGGATTACGCGCTCGAAGTGATGGTGCCGGCGCTTTATTCCTTCCGGGGCGAGGGTCTGCGCACACCCTCGGGCTACGGGGTCGAGGGCGGCGATTGGGGCGCGGCAGGGGCGATGCTGCTCTCGCCGCATGACGGATCGGAGCCGGTCGAGGCCCCGCAATTCGGCCTGATGCAGCTCGGGCCGCTGCATTACCAGGCGGCCTCGCCGGGAGGCGGCGGCTGGGGCGATCCGAAGACCCGCGATCCGCAGGCCGTTCTCGCCGATCTGCGTGACGGGATCATCAGCGCGCAGGCCGCGCGCGAAATCTACGCGGTGGTGCCCGGCGCCGACGGGATGAGCCTCGATATGGCGCAGACGCAGGCGCTGCGGGAAGAGTGCGCCGGCGCAGCAGCTCAATCCGCGTCGTCGTAGTAGAATTCGAGCAGCAGCGTGCGTTGCAGGATCGAGAAATTGTCGTCGGAGATCAGGCTGAGCACGCGGCGCCCGTCCCGCGTGCGATGCGCGGCGAGACCTTCCATATTGTCGATCTGCTGACCGGCCCCCGCCTCGAAGATGGCGGGGCCGTCGAGCACGGCGCCGGGGCGGAGATCGCCGCCGGGCAGGCGGCGGATGCGCGCGCCGACATCGCGCAGGATACGGTAACGGCGCTCCAGAACGAGGATGTCGCCATTGTCGAGAAATTCCATATCGGTGATGTCGAACCCGTCATGGCGCGCCACGTCGAAGGCATGATACGTCTCGCCATCGAGAATGTAGCCCTGCGTCGGCGCGCTCTCGCCCCGGTTCGTGCGCTCGCCGATCACGATGATCGCACCGGGAAAGGGGCTCGCATCCGGCGCGATGGCAATCGCTTCCGGCCCCGCATTGTGCGGCCAGTCGCGCATCTCGCGCGGCGTGGGCAGGAATTCTCCGCGCGCGGTTGGCCGATCCTCGGTGAGATCGAAGCGCATGATCGCGTTGGTGCGCTCGATGCCGATATGGGCGATGTCGTCCTTGATGGTGATGGCTTCGACGTCGTAATTCTCCGTGCGGCCGAGGGGCGTGCCATGGAAATCGCGGATCGGCGCCATCATCGCCGCGGCGAACCCGGATACGCCGTTCGCGTCCTCGGTCACATCTGCTGCGAACCAGTCCCCACGATCACTGACGGCGATCAGCCGCGCACCGTCGCGCGGACGCCAGAGCCCGGAAAAGCCGCCGAAACGGGGATAGGGATCGTTGATCTCGAGGCCGGAGCGGAAACTGAGTTCACCGAAGCGCGTACGGCTGCGATCATCGGCATCGAAGAACGGCAGGCGATCCACCTGCGGTGAAAGCGGCATGAGGCCGTTCGCCGGCGCGGCGGAACCGCCGAGCGCGGTTGCAGCGAGCGCACCGCCGGCAAGCCTTGCGCCGAGGCGCAGGGCGCCGCGACGGCTGAACCTCACCGGCGCCCCCCGCCGATCTTGCGGCGCGGCCCCTGGCCGGGGACTTCGTCCTCGAACAATTCGGCGAGTTTCTCCGTCATCACACCGCCGAGTTCCTCGGCATCGACGATGGTCACCGCGCGGCGATAATAGCGGGTCACGTCGTGGCCGATGCCGACGGCGATGAGCTGTACCGGCGAGCGGGTCTCGATCTCCTCGATCACCCGGCGCAGATGCTTTTCCAGATAATTGCCGGCATTCACCGAAAGTGTCGAATCGTCGACCGGCGCACCGTCGGAGATCACCATCAGGATGCGCCTTTGTTCGGGGCGGCCGAGCAGGCGCTCATGCGCCCAGGTCAGCGCCTCGCCGTCGATATTCTCCTTCAGGAGCCCTTCGCGCATCATCAGCCCAAGATTGCGACGGGCGCGGCGCCAGGGGGCGTCGGCGGATTTGTAGATGATGTGGCGCAGATCGTTGAGGCGACCGGGATTGGGCGGCTTGCCCGCTTGCAGCCATTGCTCGCGCGATTGCCCCCCCTTCCAGGCGCGCGTGGTGAAGCCGAGGATCTCGACCTTGACGCCGCAGCGCTCCAGCGTGCGCGCGAGAATATCGGCACAGGTGGCGGCCACGGTGATCGGGCGTCCGCGCATGGAGCCGGAATTGTCGATCAGGAGGGTCACGACAGTGTCGCGGAACTGTGTGTCCTTCTCCTGCTTGAAGGAGAGCGCCTGGAACGGATCCATCACGACACGCGTCAGGCGCGCGGGATCAAGAATGCCTTCTTCGAGATCGAAATCCCAGGAGCGGTTCTGCTGCGCCATCAACCGGCGTTGCAGGCGGTTGGCGAGACGACCGACGACGCCCTGCAGATTGGACAACTGCTTGTCGAGATAGGCGCGCAGGCGCGCGAGTTCCTCGGCCTCGCAGAGTTCCTCGGCCTGGATCATCTCGTCGAATTTCTGGGTATAGGCTTTGTAATCACCGGCGCGGGAATCGTTGGCGCCGCTGGGCGGACGCCAGGATTCGGAGGCTTCCTCCGAATCGGCGTCTTCCATGTCCTCGGGCATCTCGCTGGTCGGGCCCTCTGCGGCTTCCTGAGCGCCTTCCTGCATCTCCTCGTCACCGTCATCGGTGATTTCCACCTCGGCGCGCTCGCCCTCGGCGCCTTCCTCGCCTTCGCCCTCCTGCTCCTCGTCGTTCTCCTGCTCCTGCTCGTTTTCCTGCTCGTCATCCTCCTGGCTCTCGAGGGGTACCTCCTCGCCCATGTCGAGGGAGGTGAGCAATTCGCGCACGGAACGGGCAAACCGGCCCTGGTCTTCGAGATTGCCGAGCAACGCGTCGAGATTTTCGCCCGCGCGTTCCTCGATATGGCCGCGCCAGAGATCGACGATCTTCTGCGCGGCCCTGGGCGGGGCGCGCCCGGTCAGGCGCTCGCGCACCATCAGCGAGATCGCATCCTCGATCGGGGCATCGGCGCGGTCGGTGATATCCTCGTATTTGCCACCGCGATGGTAGCGGTCTTCCAGCATGGCATCGAGATTGCTGCCCACGCCCTGCATGCGCCGCGTGCCGATCGATTCGACCCGGGCCTGCTCGACCGCGTCATAGACGGCGCGCGCATCCTGCGCCTCGGGCGCGAGCTTGCGGTGGATGCCGGCATCATGACAGGCAAGACGCAGGGCCATCGAATCGGCATTGCCGCGCAGGACGGCGAGATCATGCGAGGACATCTTGCGCGGTGGCTCGGGCAGGCGGGCCTTGTCCGACATCAGCACGGGCCGGTCGGCAGCGTAGGTCACCTCGAATTCCGGCATGCGCGCGATGGCCCGCAGGCAGGACGCGACCGAGCGCTTGACAGGCTCGTTCGGGGCTTCCCTGGTTTCGCCCGGTTTGCGGTTCGAGATCGACATGCGTCTTCGGCTCCGGTTGATGGGGCGGGCGCAGCGACTGTCCGCGCCCGTCCTGCCGTCCCCTCGAAAGAGGCTATGGTTGGCCCCTGGGCGTCAGCTCAGCGCGACATTGGCGGCGCTTTGCGGCAATTCCTCACCGAAGCAGCGCTGATAGAATTCCGCCACGAGGGAGCGCTCGAGCTCGTCGCACTTGTTGAGGAAGGTGAGCTGGAAGGCGAAGCCGATATCGTTAAAGATCTCGGCATTCTCCGCCCAGATGATCACCGTACGCGGGCTCATCACGGTCGACAGATCGCCGTTGATGAAGGCGTTGCGGGTGAGATCGGCCAGGCGCACCATCTTGCTCACGGAATCACGGCCCTCATCCGTCTTGGCGAAGGATTTCACCTTGGACAGGATGATCTCGACCTCGTTGTCGTGCGGCAAATAGTTCAGATTGGTGACGATCGACCAGCGGTCCATCTGGGCCTGGTTGATCTGCTGCGTGCCGTGATACAGCCCCGAAGTGTCACCGAGCCCGATCGTGTTGGCCGTGGCGAACAGCCGGAAGGCGGGATGCGGGCGGATCACACGGCTCTGGTCGAGCAGGGTGAGCCGGCCCGAGGATTCCAGCACGCGCTGGATCACGAACATCACGTCCGGGCGTCCGGCATCGTATTCGTCGAAGACGAGCGCGACATTGTGCTGATAGGCCCAGGGCAGGATCCCGTCGCGGAATTCCGTGATCTGCTTGCCGTCCTTGAGAACGATCGCATCCTTGCCGACGAGATCGATACGCGAGACGTGGCTGTCCAGGTTGATGCGCACGCAAGGCCAGTTCAGGCGTGCGGCGACCTGCTCGATATGCGTCGATTTGCCGGTACCATGATAGCCCGTGACCATCACGCGGCGGTTATAGGCAAAGCCTGCCAGGATCGCGAGGGTGGTCTGCTTGTCGAACAGGTAATCCGGGTCGTAATCCGGCACATAGCTGTCGCCCTTGCTGTAGGCCGGCACTTCGAGATCGCTGTCGATGCCGAAGGCCTTGCGCACGGAAACTTTGGTATCCGGCAGAGCGACGGGCTTGTCGGCCGTGGGGGTCTCGATGGTGTCCTGCATACATGCCTCTCTCGATGCGGTCGGCTCAAACGCGGTCGCACGCGACCGGACTGTCGCACTTTCGTTAAACCTCTCGGCGCCACGGCGCAATCACGCGAAGCTCATAAGAGGGTTGCGTGTTTGAGCCTGCCGCCTGCCTCAGCACAGCCCCGCCGCCTTGAGCGTGTCATGTGCACGGATGATGTCACGCAGACGTTCCTCAAAGGAACGGTCGCCGCCGTGGGCATCCGGATGAAAGCGCTTGACCAGGGTCTTGTACGTCGCCCTGATGGTGGCGGCGTCTGCGGTTTCGTCAAGGCCGAGCACGTCGAGGGCGCGGATGGCGGGGCCGGAAAGCCGCCGGCGCGGCGGTTCCGGTTCCGCCTTGCGGGGCTGCGCGATACCTTCCGAACGCAATACGCCGAGTGGGTCGGAATATTCCCAATCCCTTGCCACACCAGCCGTGGCACCGGCCCTGCGTGCGGTCGCACCGCGCTCTACCCCCATGGACCATGTGGGGCGATGGCCGACCACCGCATCCTTCTGGAAAGCGGCAACGGCATCGTCGCTCATGCCGTTGAAGTAGTTGTACTTGGTATTGTATTCGCGCACGTGCTGAAGGCAGAAGCGATAATACTGCCCCTCCGCCCCGCGCCCCTTGGGTGCGCGGTATTGCCCCGGCTCCTTGCAGCCGGGGAACTCGCAGGTCGGCGCGCGCGAATCGCCACTGGCCTCCTCGGCCTTGCGCGGCTTGATCCTGATGCGGTCGAACAGAGGCGATTTCAGATCCATGACACGAGCGATTATGTGTGTTGCGGCGCGATCGGCAAGAGCTTTTGCTGCATAAATCAGATGTCATGGAGCAAAGGCCGTCGATTGCGCCTTGGTGGAACGACCGGCACCGGTCGCCGGTGTCGCGATTCGGTATAGCGGTCGAAATCTTTCCACGCGGTTTCGCCGACCGGCATGCGCCTCATCGCCGCGCATTTCCCGTGGATGGAATCCTGTTTGCTCGCGCCCCCATTGCGCAGCCGCCCGCATGACGCCATATCGCCCTCGAGCCGGATCGCGCAATGCGGGACCCGGTCACAGCGATGAGAGGCACCGGATGAGCATGCAATCCCTGATCGAATCCCGTTTACGCGAAACCCTGGCTCCCAGCCAGTTATCCGTGATCGACGAATCGCACCTGCATGCCGGCCATGCCGGCTGGCGCGAAGGCGGCGAGACACATTTTCGCGTGGAGATCACGGCAGACGCGTTTGCCGGGCAGAACCGGGTCGCACGCCATCGCATGGTCAACACGGCGCTGACCGAAGCCTTCGACAGAGGACTGCACGCGCTCGCGCTCAAGGCCCGTGCGCCGGGCGAATGAGGGCAGCGCGCGCCGCGCTCATTCGACGCGGGCGAAGACCAGCCCATCGAACATGTCGCAGCTCGGCCCGTCAGCCGCGAGTTCGAACCCGTCCGGCGCGGAACTGACCAGACAGGTCATCGGGAATTCACCAGGATCGGTTTCCTCGGCGACGTTCGACATGGTGAACATATCACCGTAGACGCGCAGATCGCCATTCAGCGTGCGGTCGGTCGATTCGATCTCGAGGGTGAAATCGCCTTCTTCCGTGATCGAGAGATGAAACTCCTCGGCACGATAATCACCGGCATCGAACGGCGCGTCAGCGAAGACCGAATGGACGGATTCGTCGATGTCGCCAAGCGCCTCGACACCTTCCTCGAACACGGCCGAGGGGGCCGGTGGCGCTTCGGTTGTGCGCGGGAGATCATCCGGCATTCCCTCGGGCGCTTCGGGCATCGCCTCTTCGGGCGCATCCTGCGCGGGTGCTTCCGCGACCGGCGGCGGGGACGACTGCTCTGTCTCGGCCGTCTGTTGATCGCCACAGGCGGCAAGCGCGAGGATCGCCAACACCGGCGTGACTTTCAGAATGCGCATAAGAAGACTCCTGTCGCGTCCTTTTCGGGACGACCCGATCGTGGCCGCCATTGCTCGGGGAGAGCAAGCGTGGGCGAAATCGTCAAGCCCGGTTCACGCGAAACCGCTCCCATCGCTGCAAAATGGTGCACCGGCCATGTGATCGCAAGGGCATGCGCCCCGAAACACCGGGATCATCTCGCATCGGAAGGCGGCATGCTGTCCGGGGAGACGATGCGCACCGGTGCGCGATCAGCCGGGACGTAACCCTGGCCGCTACCGGGAGCCGGCGCCTCTTCGCCCTCCTCACGGGTCACGACACGATCCCGCTCGAGCCCGTCGATCCGGATGCCTGCGGATTCATCGCCCGATGTCGGCGCTTCCTCGCTGCGGCGCGCAGCCTCCTGCGCGGCCTCGTCGAAGACTTCCGTCGCGGCCTCCTGTTCGAGGCGCCGGGCGCGGGCCGCCTCGCGCAGTTCCGCCGGCAGCGAAAGCTCGCGGGCGAGGGCCGTATCCACGAGAATGTCGTCCTCACGGGTGCCGATCATGCGCTGGGCGCCGGAAAGCGCTTCCGACCAGCTCTCATCCTCACGGCGGCAGGAGCAGGTCGGATCGAAGGTCGTGCGATAGCGGAACGCATTGGGCAGCGATGTATAAGTCATGCCATCGGCGCCGATGGCCGATTCGAGCTCGCTGTCACCGCTCATGTAGAACAGACGCGTGGGCGCGTTCGGGCATTGCGCCTGGCAGAGTCGTTCAGCCTCGTCAGCGCTCACGCCACGGGCGAAGAGCGGGAAGAAATAGCCGTCACAACTGCGCACGCAGATCGGCTCGGCGCCGGCGCGGCGGGCAAAGGTATCGTCGAGAAGCGGCATGTCCTCCTCCTGATCGAAACCCGGATCGTCGCGCCCGAACAAGCCATCGAGGAAGCCGCGACGCGCCTGGCGGGGTTCGCAATGACGAGCGATGGCCGCGAGCAATTCCTGACGGCGGTCTTCGCTGGCCTGTGAAGCCTGCCGGATGAGGAGGTTGTAGTTCTCTTCCATGGCTTCGATGCGGTCGCGCGCGGCAGCGCATTCGGAGGAGGGCGGGGCGTCGAACAGGCTGCGTCCGCGATCGCAATCGAGTTGCTGATAATAGCGCACCATGCGGTTGAGTTCGGCGCGCTGTTGCTCGGCCATATCCGCATAATTCTGACCGCCGCCCCGTTCCAGATTGCGCAATTCGGCGCGATAATCCTCGCACAGGCTGGTCTGCGCCTGCGCGCTGCCGACGAGAATTGCTGCGCCGAAACAGACTGCGGCAATGCGTGTCATCAGGGAATTATTCATGGATCGACCGTCTTCTCGTCGTGTCGGTTGCCGCAATTCTTCCAGCACGCGCGGTGCGCCGGAATCGCGCTGATGTCCAGAGCGATGTGCGCCACCACACCGGCTACGAATCGTCGTGAGTGGCTTCATGACGGAAGAATATGATCAAATCCGGACAAGTGCAGCTTTCGCGCCGGATTTTTTTGCCGCCGGATTACTGGCTGCAGGCGATCATCAGCGGGCGCGACTGCGTCCGGGCGGCACCATCGCTCATGATGGCGCCGATATCGGCGAAACCGCCCATCATTTCACGCCGGATCTCTCCGTATTCCCTGACGGCGCCGTAGCCATGCGCTTCACACCATGCCTGGGCGACGATATCGCCGCAGGTTTCGCCGCCCGTCAGACAATCGGCGATGCCGTAGCCTTCGCTGGCGGGAATGACGAAAGTGGCCCGATCACCGATGAAGGCGCGCGATTCGGTCGTGGAAACCAGTGTGAAGGAGGTCACGAGCGCACCCGCGAGTGTGATGAAGCCGAAAGCGGCGAAGGCGCGGCGCATGAACGATCTCCCGGGCGGGGGCCGTCGGACCCAACGGTTTCCGGCAGTATCGCGAATATCGTATTAACGACCCGTTAACGACGGCGCGCCATGAGCCAGATGATGTCGACCGTGAATGACCAGGCGAGCGCCACCAGAGCAGTCAGCGCCAGCGCGGTCGCTGCGATCCCTGTGATGAAGGGGGTCACCAGCGCGATCAGCACCGCACCCTGCAGCACGCAGACGGCCTTGCGTCGCATTGATTCAGGCAGATCACGACGCAGCCGGGGCACGAGTGCCCGCGCCGCCATGAACAGGTAATAGGTGGTACCGATCAGCAGAACCCAGGCACCGACCTTGCCCAGCGCGATTGCCGCAACAGCAAGCAGCATCAGCAGCAACGCGTCGATTTCCATGTCGAAACGGGCGCCGAAGCGCGAGGTCAGGCCCTGGCGTCGTGCAACCGCACCGTCGAACCCGTCAAGGGAGAGGGAGACGACGGCAGCGGCAAAAAACAGCCAGTCGGCCCGCTCACCCCAGAAGGTGAACAGCGTGTGGTGCTCGACGAGCAGGCCGATCAGCAGACAATTGATCACGGCGCGTGTGAGTGTCACGGCATTCGCGATGCCGAACCGGTCATGGGGATGGTAGCGGTCGATCCGGGCCATCACGACGGCCCCGATCACGAGATACGGCACAGCCGCGCCCGGGAACAGAATCCAGCCAGCCCCTCCCGCCCAGAGGATCACGGTCGCGGCTGTGACGAGGGCGACGAAACCCGTCGCAAGCGCAAGCAGCGTATCCTGCCGTCGCAGCGTCGAGCATGTCGCCGGAAGGGCGGAGGCGCTGTCGTACTTCATTGCGGTATTCCCAACACCCCGGCAACGGCTTTGTTCCCGGCGGAGCCACCGGGAACAGGACGGCGCCGCTCAGGCATAGCTCGTCATGTCGGGGCCGGTTTCGATCAGGGCCTTCTTGAGCTTCTCCAGCGCACGGCTTTCGATCTGCCGCACACGCTCCTTGGAAATCCCCAGATGATGCCCGAGCGCATCGAGCGTGGTCTGGTCGTCGCTGAGACGCCGCGCCTTGAGGATGCGCAGTTCGCGCTCGTTGAGCACTCCCAGAGCATCGCGCAGCCAGCGCGAACGGCGCTCGGCATCGATGACGTCGCTGACGGTTTCGTCCGGCAGCGCCGCGTCGTCGACGAGGAAATCCATCCGCTCCGACGTGGCGCCTTCGGAATCCGCAGCAACCGGCGCATTCAGCGAGGTGTCCGCACCGGATAGCCGCACATCCATCGTCGCCACATCCTTGAGCGATACGCCGATCGCTTCGGCAATTTCGCCGTAAACGCTGTCGGACATCCGCTCATCGCCGTTGCGCGTCAGTTTGGCGCGCAAGCGACGCAGATTGAAGAACAACGCCTTCTGGGCCGACGATGTCCCACCGCGCACGATCGACCAGTTGCGCAGGATGTAATCCTGAATCGAAGCACGGATCCACCAGGTGGCATAAGTGGAGAAACGCACTTCGCGCTCCGGCTCGAAACGGGACGCTGCTTCCAGAAGGCCGACATGGCCTTCCTGAATCATATCCTGCATCGGCAATCCGTAATTACGAAACCGTGCCGCAATCGCGATGACGAGGCGCATATGCGCCGAAGTCAACTGGTGCAACGCCTCCTGATCACGGTTTTCCCGCCAGCGCACGGCAAGCGCACGCTCTTCGGCGCGCTCAAGATAGGGTGCGCGCATGGCGTTGCGCAGAAAGGTGCGTTGCAGGCTGTTATCGTCACCCATATTCTGGCTCCCTCGTTTGAGAGGGTTACGCCGCGCAGCCCGCAACGGATCAATCACGCTTTTGCGAGCATGGCTTGCCAAACCCCGCTTGCCAAACCTTGCTTGCCAAACCCCGCTGCCGAACCCGGCTTGCCGGTTCGGCGCGCCACGCCCGCCGGGTTTGTGCGTCAATGCACGCTGACGGGCTCGAGATCCGCCTTGCGCGCCTCGGCGATGGCCGTGTCACGGGAATCGGTGAGGATGATCGGCGCGCCGCTTGCGGAAAGCACGGCGAAGAGCTCAAGGCCGGGCTGCATCTCGGGCGCACCGGGATAAAGTGCGCTGATCTGGTCAGACAGCATCGGCTTCACGTAGACCACATGGCCTTCGCCCATCTGCGCGAGCGCCTGTGCTTCGCGGCTGTTTTCGTTGCCGAAGGAATCCGGCTTGATGTGATTGGTGTCGGTCATTTGCGCGCCCTCCTTCATGAGCGGTGCGTTGCGCCCGCATCATGCGCGTTTGCACGACGTGTACGGGCTGTGTTGAGCCTGTCAGTGCTTCTCTTCGGTCGCGATGTCGATGCGCCTGACGATCCGTTCCGGTTCTGGCCGGGCAAGGTCGATCGAAAGCAGACCATTGCTGAGATCCGCTCCCATCACCTCCATGTTGTCCGCCAGCAGAAACGTCCGCTGGAACTGGCGCGCGGCAATCCCGCGATGGAGATAATGGCGCGCCTTGTCGTCGGTCTGGCGCCCGCGAATGACGAGCTGGTTCTCTTCGAGCGTGATCTCGAGCTGATCACGGGTGAACCCGGCCACCGCGAGCGTGATGCGCAACCGCTCAGGCTCGGCTTCAGAGCGGGGCAGCCGCTCGATATTGTAGGGCGGGTAACCGTCACCGCCACCTTTGGCGACGCGGTCCAGTGCCTGTTCGATTTCATCGAAGCCGAGCAGGAACGGATGCCCGAACGGTGATTGACGCGACATATGGAAGCCCTTCTTCGAGGCACTTCGTTGATCAGGACCCGCCATCGGCGCGATCCCGACCCCTCATATGTCGTCTCCCCTGCGTGAGTTCAAGGGCTGCAGGGTCAGCCGTGGCCGTCGGATTGTTCGGCCCGCGCGGTCACACCGGCGCCGGACGCGTGTAGCGCAAGAGCGCGCCATACGGGATCAGTGCGATCAGGGCGATGGCGAGTTTCACGAAGTAATCGACAATGGCCAGCGTCTGCCATGGCAGCGCGATGCAGCTATCGGGGATACCGGCCATGGCGAGCATCCCTGTGATTGTCGTATCGCCGATCACCGGCCCGCAATGGAAGGCGAAGGAAAAGAAGATCGCCGTGTCGATGCCCGACGCGATCACCGACGAGACCAGCGGCGGCAGCCACCAGGCGAAACTGCGCAGACGGTTGAACACGCCGATATCGATCAGATGCGCCACCAGAAAGGCCGTCCCGGAGGCAATCGCGATACGCGGCGTGGCGAAATAGACCGACAGCAGCACCGCAATGGCGAAACCCACATAGACCACACGCCGCGCGCGCGCCGGGCCGAAACGGCGGTTCGCCATATCCGTGACGAGGAAGGCGAAGGGATAAGTGAAGGCGCCGAAGGTCAGATAATCCTGCAGACCCCAATACTGCACCGGGTGCTGCACCAGGACGTTGGAGGCAAGCACGATCAACGCCATCAGGGCGATGGCGAGGAAGAACGGCTGACGGTCGGCGGGGGCGAGCATGGGAAGCGGCCTTGTCGGGAATGTCACGGGCTTGCATCGCCACGCCATTCGTGGCGTTCTCGATGCGTCAACGGTTCGTTTAAGCGCAGGGGCGCGGGGATGCAAGGGCTGCCGCCCGGGTGATCAAAGGCGAAATCCGTGCGGGCGTCCCACCCCTTGCACCCGCGCCGCGAATGTGGCTCGAATCGCTCTGGAACGGGAATCGCGTCGCATCATCACCGAGCGGCGCGGATCTGCCCGTCATGCACAGCCGAAGGGCCCGCAATGGACGTTTTCGATTACCACCGACCCGCCACGATCGCGGAACTGACCGGCATGCTCGCAAGCAATGATGCCCGTCCGCTTGCCGGCGGCACCGATCTGATACCGCAGATGCGCGAGGGGCGGCGCAAAGTCGCAGCGATCATCGACATCAAGCATGTCGAGGCCTGTCGCGTGATCGCCCCGCTCCCGGACGGCGGTCTCGCCATTGGCGCAGCCGTTTCCTCGACGACAGTGGCGCGCGACGAGCGTATCCGGCGCGATTATCCGGGCATCGCCGCTGCGGCCCTGCTGATCGGCAGCTATCAGGTGCAGAATCGCGCCAGCCTCGGCGGCAATATCTGCAATGCCGCACCGTCGGCCGATGCGGTGCCGCCGCTGATCGCGCACGGCGCGCGCGCTGAAATCGCAGGCAGTGCCGGCCTGCGCGAAATTCCGCTCGAAGAGATATTTGCCGGCCCGGGCCGCACGCATCTCGCCCCCGGCGAGGTGCTTACCCGTATCCTGCTGCCGCCCGTGGCAGTGCGCTCCGCCTCGCATTACCTGCGCTTCACCCCGCGCCGGGAGATGGATATCGCCATTGCCGGTGTCGGCGGCTTCATTGTCCTCGATGAAGCCGGCACCGTCACGCAGGCCCGCATCGCGCTCGCTTCCGTCGCGCCGAAACCGATCCGCGCCCCCTCCGCCGAGGCCGCGCTGATCGGTGCTTCGCTCGACGACGCCACCATCCACGCCGCCGGTGAAGCGGCGCGCGGCGACGCGAGCCCGATATCCGATACGCGCGGTTCGGCGGATTATCGCCGCGAGCTCGTCGCCGTGCTGACCCGGCGGGTGCTCACCCATTGCCGCCAACTGATCGACCAGGCCTGAGGAGAACGGCGCATGAAACCGATCGCGATCACCGCGCAGGTGAACGGCGAGGAAGTCACCAGCCTCGCCGATCCGCGCGACACCCTGCTCGACTGGCTGCGCGACCGGCTCGGCCTGACCGGCACCAAGGAAGGTTGCGGCAACGGCAATTGCGGCTCCTGCACGGTCATGATCGACGGCACGCCGGTCAATGCCTGCCTGATGCTCGCCGTCGAGGCGCCGGGGGCGCAGATCACCACCATCGAGGGATTGAGCGATGGCGGGGAATGGCGCGACCTGCAGGAAAACCTCGCCGCAATGGGCGGCACGCAATGCGGCTTCTGCACGCCGGGCATCGTGATCTCCGCCGCCGCGCTTCTGCGCGACGATTCCGCCCCGGACGAGGCGGCGATCCGCTATGCCATTGCCGGCAATCTCTGCCGCTGCACCGGTTACGACAAGATCGTGCGCGCGGTCGAGGAAACTGCCAGACAGCGCCGCGCCACGGCGCAGGCGGGGGAGTGAGACGATGGATGCGACGATCAAGACCCGCAGCACCGACGCGGTTCCCGCCGATCCCGCCATCGGCAAGCCGCTCGCGCGCGTCGATGGCCGTGAACGCGTCACCGGTCGCGCGCGCTATGCCGCCGATATCACCCGTCCCGACATGGCGCATGCGAAGATCCTGCGCGCGCCGCATGCGCATGCCGTGATCAAGCGCATCGATACGAGCGCCGCCGCAGCCCTTCCCGGCGTGCTCGCCATCGTGACCGCCGATGATTTCCCCGATCTGCCCCAGGGTGCCAGCATCCCGATGGGCGAAACAGGCTACGACATGTGGGGCGTCTCGCGGCTCAACATGGCGCGCGGCAAGGTGCACTGGATCGGCCAGCCCGTCGCCGCCCTGGCCGCGCGCGACCCCCATATCGCAGCGCAGGCGCTGGATCTGATCGAAGTCGAATACGAGGTGCTCGACGCTGTCACCAGCATCGCTGATGCGATCCGTCCGGATGCGCCGGTATTGTGGGACAATCTGATCACCAGGGGCCTCGACGAAACGCCGCAGAAACCCTCCAACATCGCGGCGCGCACCATCGTCAGCCGCGAGGACGCGAAGGCGGCCATCGCCGGCGCGGATGCCACGGGGCGCGTCAGCGTCATCGTTGATACGGCGCATCAGGGCTATATCGAGCCCCAGGCGATGGTGGCCGAGATCACGCCGGACGGTTTCGCCACCGTCTATACCTCGACCCAGGGCCAGTTTACCGCCGAATTGATGATTGCCCGCATGCTCGACTGGCCGATGTCGAAGCTCAAGGTCGTGCCGATGGAGGTGGGCGGCGCCTTCGGCGGCAAGATCTCGATCCATGGCGAAGCGCTGGCGCTCAGGCTCGCGCAGAAATCCGGGCGCCCGGTCAAGCTGGTGCTCTCGCGCGAGGAGGTGCTCCAGGGCGGCTCCGGCCCGACCATGGGCGCGATGATGGAGATCGCGGTCGGCGCGAAGAGCGACGGCACGATCACCGGCATACATGGCGTCTATCACGTCGATTCCGGCGGCCTGCCAGGGCTCAACCCCTCCCTGCTGATGCAGGCCTCCGCCGCCATGTACCAGACGCCGGCACTCTGGCTCGAAGGCTATGACGTCGTCACCAACAAGCCGCGCACCGAAGCCTATCGCGCCCCCGGCGGTATCCAGGGCGCCTTTGCCATGGAACAGGCGATGGACGAGCTCTGCCTCGCCCTCGACATGGACCCGCTGGAATTCCGCCGGCGCAACGCCGCCGTGACCGGCTCGACCATGCCGATCGGCACGCCCTTCCCGGCCATCGGCCTCACCACCATCCTCGATGCGGTGGGCGCGCACCCCTGCTGGACGACGCCGCTCGAACCGGGTGCGCATCCACGCGGGCGGGGGCTGGCGCTGGGCTATTGGCGCGGCACCTCGATGACGTCTGCCTGCCACATCACCATCGGCGGTGACGGGCGCCCGGTCGTCACCATGGGCGCGGTCGATATTTCCGGCACGCGCACCACCATGACCCAGGTCGCGGCGGACCAGTTCGGCATCGCCCCCGATGATGTCTATGTGCAGACCGGCGACAGCAAGACGGCGGGCTATTCCGACGGTGCGGCGGGCAGCCGCGTGGCGCGCACCATGGCCGCGGCCATCGTCGAGGCGTCGCGCGACGTGATTGAGCAGCTGCGCCCGCGCGCCGCGCGCCTGCTCCAGAGCGAGGCGGAGAATCTCACCTTCACTGATGGCGCCTTCCGTGTCTCCGGCGGGCCCGGCACATCGATCAGCCTCGCCGAACTGATGCAGGAAACGCTGACCGAGGGCGCCGTGATCGGGCGCGGCACCTCGACCAAGCTGCCGCTGGGCGTCGAGATCGGCGCGCATGTCTGCGATGTCGAGGTCGATCCCGATACCGGGCAGGTCACGATCCTGCGCTACACCGCCTTCCAGGATGTCGGCAAGGCGCTCAACCCGATCGCGGTCGAGGGCCAGATCGAGGGATCCGTCGTGCAGGGTATCGGCTGGGCGCTGACCGAGGGTTATGATTACGGTGCAGACGGGCGGCTGCGCAATGCCAGCCTGCTCGATTACCGCCTGCCCACGGCGCTGGACGTGCCCGATATCGACTGCGTCATCATCGAGACCCCGGTGCCGGACGTGCCTTACGGGCTGCGCGGTGTCGGCGAGGTGCCGATCGTACCGGTGGCGGGCTGCGTCGCCAATGCCATTCGCCGCGCCGTCGGCGTGCGCACCGGGCGGATGCCGATGACGCCGGAGCGGCTCCTGATGGCGATGCGGGCGAGGCAGCAGGGGTGAGCCCGTCGGTCGAGGAGCGTGTGACTTGCCGGCCAATATGCGGTTCCCCTTCCTCGACCATCCGGGCCTCCTCGCCTTCGCCCATCGCGGCGGGGCGCTGGAGCGGACCGAGAATACCCATGATGCCTTCGATCACGCGGTGGCGCTCGGCTACCGCTATATCGAAACCGATGTGCAGCTTACCCGAGATGGTGTGGTCGTCGTCTTTCATGACGACGACCTGACGCGGCTGATGGGGCGGCCCGAGCGGATCGACGCGCTCGACTGGGCCGATCTCGCGCAGCTGCGCTTCCCCTGCGGCGCGCGCATTCCGCGCCTCGACGAGACGCTGGAGGCCTATCCGGAAACCCGCTTCAATCTGGAGCCGAAATCTGAAGCCGTTGTGGAGCCGCTGGCAGCGGTGATCCGCGCGGCGAAGGCGCTCCCGCGCGTCTGCGTGGGCTGCTTCGATCCAAAGCGAACGCGGCGGCTGCGGGAGCTTCTGGGCGATGATCTGTGCTGGTCGCCCAGCCATGCCGGTGTCGCTTCGGTCTGGCTTGCAGGCTGGGGTTTGCCGATCCCCGTCACGCCCTGTCCCGCCCTGCAGATCCCGCCCGCGTTCCATGGCATCCCGGTGGCAACGCGCCGATTGGCCGATGCAGCGCATGCCCGCGATATCCAGGTCCATGTCTGGACCGTGGACGAGGCGGAGCAGATGCGCGCGCTGATCGATGCCGGCATGGACGGGCTGATGACCGACCGGCCGACTCTGTTGAAGCAGGTTCTGCAGGAGCGTGGACTGTGGCTGTGACTCATGCCCGCTTTCGTGGCGCACGGGAGAACGCCATCTTCTGATGCGAGAGCTTCTCGCGCGTCCCGATCCAGGCATAGGCCAGAAGTGACGGCTCCCGGTCAGACACCGTGATGCGGTGGTGCTGGCCCGGCGGGTTGAAGATCAGTGAGCCCGGCGCATAGACGCCCTGATGATTTTCCGAGACCGCGCCGGAGAGGCAGACATAGCTCTCCGTAATGCCGTCATGCGCATGGGTGGGATAGGTACAGCCGGGCGCGAAGAGCACGAGGCCGAGGATCACCGCTTCGCTGTGGATCGGCGCATTCGGCCCGGCGATCTCCGCATAGGCGAATTTTTGCGAGAGCCCGCGCGGGATCTTGTCATAGCCGTATTGCCAGTTGAGACTGGCGCGCACGGCATCGATGGCGCGAATCACCGGTGCGTGCTTCTCGACACGCCCCTCGTCGAGGACGCGGCGCAGATAGGCGGTGACGGGTTTTTCCTCGCAGGCCCCGAAGCGCAGGAGCGCATTCGTCTGGATCAGGGCGCTGATACGCTCGCGCACCGCGCGCTGATGGCCGCGAATCCTGTCGCTGCCGCCCGATGGCAGGAAGCGGTAGAGCTCATAGAATTCGCGCAGGAGGTAATACCAGTTCGGATGGTCGCGCAGGCGAGAGGGCGCCGACACTGCCCCTGCAGTATCAACCGTCACGGGGGGCGCCGCTGCCGCACTCCCATCCTCCGGCACGTCCCCCATCATATCATCGCTCATGGCAATCTCCGCTACCTTGATGCGCGATGCTGACGCAAGGATACGGGCCGGTCAACGCATGTTTCAGGGGCTTGTGAGCGCCCGCTTATCGCGCTAGCCAAAGAGATAACAAGCTCACCTTCACGAACCAGCCACGCGACCACGATCTTGAACAAGCGCACCGACGAGATCACCAATCCTGAAAGCACTTCACGGCCCGTCAGCGCGCGCTATCACGCGCTCGTCGCGAGCAATGCGATCGAGCGCGATCCGGCCCAGACGAGCCTGCTCGCGCGGCTCGACAAACTGGCCGTGCAACTCAATGAAAAGCGCCTCGCGCGCAAGAGCAGTGCCCTCGGCTGGCTGTTCGGGCGCCGCACCGCCGCGAGCGAACCGATAAAGGGGCTCTATGTCTGGGGCTCGGTGGGGCGCGGCAAGACCATGCTGATGGATCTTTTCTACGAGAGCCTGAGCGTGCGCCGCAAACGCCGGGCGCATTTCCACGCTTTCATGGCCGATGTCCATGGCCGCATCCACGCCTACCGGCAGGATCTCAAGGCCGGCAAGGTGAAGGGGGACGACCCGATCGAACCGGTGGCCAGGGCGCTCGCGCAGGAAGCCTATGTCTTGTGCTTCGACGAATTCACCGTCACCGACATCGCCGATGCGATGATCCTGGGGCGCCTGTTCAAGGCGCTGTTTGCGGAAAACGTCGTGGTCTTCGCAACCTCCAATGTGGAGCCGGCCCGCCTCTATGAGGGCGGGCTGAACCGCGCGCTGTTCCTGCCCTTCATCGAGATGATCCATGAGCGTATGGCCATCGTCGAACTCGATTCGCGCACCGATTTCCGGTTGGAGAAACTCGCAGGCAAGCCGGTCTGGCACGTCCCGGCCGATGATACGGCACGCGCCGCCCTCGACGACGCCTTCCGGCGCCTCACCGGCCGCAAGCGCGGCGAGCCGATGCGCGTGGCCGTGCGCGGGCACCCGCTGCAGGTCCCGCAGGCCGCCTCGGGCGTGGCGCGCTTCTCCTTCGAGGAGCTGTGCGCCCGCCCGCTCGGCGCCGCCGACTACCTCGCCATTGCGCAGGATTTCCACACGGTGATCATCGACGCGATACCGCGCATGCATCTCGAAAACCGCAACGAAGCCAAGCGCTTCATCACCCTGATCGACGCGCTCTACGACAACCGCGTGAAGCTGCTCGCCTCCGCCGCCGCCGAGGCGCACGCGCTCTATGATGCAAGGCACGGGCGGGAGGCCTTCGAATTTGATCGTACCGTCTCGCGTCTGATCGAGATGCGCTCGCAGGATTATCTCGCGCTCGCCCATGGCCGCCCCGATTCGCGTGGCTCTGACGACACGACGGGCCTCGTCGAAACCTGAAGGCCTCCCTCAGGCCACGCGCAGCCGCCTGCCCAGCAGCATGGCGCTCCAATCTGCCCGATTGACGATGTGGCTGAGCATGATCGAGCCGCCCATACCCGCCACGATGAGCGCGATCACGTAGAGCCATAACGGCAGACCGACATTCCAGCCAACGAGATCGACGGCCGAGAAGAACAATGGGTGCGCGAGATAGATCACGAAGGAGGCTTCATTGACCTTGCGCACCAGCAGTGGCGCGACGATCCCGAGAAGCCGCGGCATGGCAAAGAGCAGCGCGAAGCTGAAAAGCGGGATGACCCAGGCTTCCTTGGACGAGTATTCGATCGCGTGCAGAAAGGTCATGCTGACGAGCAGGACCAGGATCGCGATGAGCCAGATCGGCTGCGAAAAGGTCGCGAGCAGCCGGTTTGTGCGGATATCGGGGTAATGCCTTGCCATGAGCACGGCGAGGAAGAACAGATAGACCCAGCCCAGCGGCGCGATCCAGTGCAGATAGCCCGGGGGCGCGATATCGTACCAGCGGAAAAAACCCCACCATGCCATGCTGATCAATGATGCCGGTATCAGCCAGCGCTCGGAGGGCAGCCATGTCCAGAGCCTGAAGCGATTATAGGCCCAGAAGAAAATATAAAACTGCATCGCCACGATTAGAAAATAGCCGTGCCAGCCGGCAAAGAGCAGATATTCGCGCAGATAGGCAATGTAACTGACCTCCAGCCCGCTGAGCGATACGCGGATATATTCGGCTGTTGAATAGATTATCCCGTAAACGAAATAGGGCAACATGATATATTTCAGCCGCGTGACAAGGAAATCGTTCGGGACATCACGACCATAGCGCAGCGAAAACAGAAAGATCGAGATGAAAATGAAGATCGGCGTTCCGAGTGCGGAGGGAATGCGCAACAGATCAAGGGCTGTGTGCTCGAGATAATAGAGCTCGATCCGGTCGATCAGATGAAACGTGAAGACGGCCAGCGCGCCGTAGAAACGCAACCAGTAGATTTCCTCGATCCGCTTCACGCCGCCCTCCCGACCCACAGACGCCCCAGAATTTCGGCGCAGCAACGTGAGTCTGTGCGGCAAATGCGGAAATCTTTTGATCGTCGCAGAAATCGACCATGCCGAGATCGGTCAAGGGTCAGTCAGCCAAGAATACGGGGCCGCGACACGCATCGTCCCGGCCCCGAGCATCGATATCCCGAACGCGTGCCTGCCCGACCTGTTACCAGACGGGGCGGCATGACATGCATCCGTGAAACAAGCGGCACGCGCTTCAGCGCGGTGCCAGGATCATGATCATCTGGCGGCCTTCGAGCTGCGGCTCGAGCTCGACCTTGGCGAATTCCCGGGTCTCTTCCTTGACCCGCAACAGCAATTTCAGGCCGAGATCCTGATGCGCCATTTCGCGCCCGCGGAAGCGCAGGGTGATCTTCACCTTGTCGCCATCCTCGAAGAAACGCTTCACGTTCTTCATCTTCGTCTCGTAATCGTGCTTGTCGATACCAGGACGAAGCTTGACTTCCTTGACCTCGACCGTCTTCTGCTTCTTGCGTGCTTCAGACGCTTTCTTCTGCTGATCGAAACGGAACTTGCCGTAATCCAGAAGCTTGCAGACCGGAGGTTCGGAATTGGGTGCGATCTCGACCAGGTCAAGGCCGACTGCCTCGGCCAGCTGGAGGGCTTCCGCAAACGGGACGACGCCACGATTCGTGCCCTCGTCATCGATCAGTTGCACCTCACGAACGCCTCGGATGTCGCGGTTGGCGCGCGGCCCGTCCTTTTGCGGGACCGGCATGGCTCTCATTGGTCGGCGAATGGCTGTCTTCTCCTCTGATCGGCTTCAAGCACGAAATCCTCCCACAATCCATGCGGAAGGTCGGGCCGGAAACCCCGGTTGCATCGATGCCGGAGTGTTTGCGCAAAATCGAGGCAAGTCAAGCCATTGCCGCGCCATTCCGGATAAAACCGCATCGATCATCCGCGCACGAGCCAGATGATGGCGATACCGATGATCGCACAAACGATCCCCACCGCCCGCATCCGATCGCGCGGGCTTTGCGACGCCTCGTACATGGCGCGGCGGATTGCGTCGGGGAAAGCGGCAAAAAGAATGCCCTCGACCGCGAGAACGAGGCCGAGGGCTGTGATCAGGTCCCACATGCGAGACGCTTGCAGGCCTTATTCGACGGGCGCGGCGAGCGGGCCGAGGCTCCCCGTCGCATCCGCCGCAGTCGGAGCTTGAGGAAGCGTGGGCGCTTCGCTCATCGGCCCTTCCGGATCGATCGGAAGCGGCAGATCCCGCGTCGACTGTCCGCGCCCGGCAGGACTGTCGAAGAAGCGGAAGAAGTCCGAATCGGGTGAGATCACCATCTGCGTCGTCGCGGTATCGCTCGTCATCAGGGCCTGCTCGTAGGCTTGCATCGAGCGATAGAAGGCGAAGAAGTCGGCGTCACGCCCATAGGCTTCGGCCAGGATGCGGTTACGGTCGGCGTCACCGGCACCGCGCAGCTCTTCGGCCGTACGGTTGGCTTCCGCCTCGATCACGACGACATCGCGATCGGCCCGCGCCTGGATGGCATTGGCACGCTGGGCACCCTGTGCGCGCAGATCCGCCGCTTCACGCTCACGCTCGGTCTGCATCCGGCGGAACACCGCTTCGGAGTTCGCCGTCGGCAGATCGACGCGGGTGAGGCGCACATCGACGACTTCGATGCCCAGATCCTCCGCCTGACGGTTCACCGTCTCGGCAATACGCAGCATGAGGTCGTTTCGGCTGGTGCGAATGATCTCCGGGAAGGAGGCATTCGCCAGTATGTTACGCATTGCGGCATTGACGAAGGAGCGTAACCGCGCATTGGCATTGGTCTGGTTGTTCACCGTCTGATAGAAGCGCAGCGCATTGATGACCCGGTAGCGTGCAAAGGCGTCCACTTCCAGATTCTGACGGTCACTCGACAGGACCGTCTGAACCGGGATGTCGAGATCGAGCAGCCGCTTCTCGACGGGCAGGACCACGTCGATGAACGGAGCCTTCAGGTAGAGGCCCGGATCGGTAATGACCTGACGTACGGCGCCGAAGCGCAGCACCACGGCCTGCTGGGTCTGATGCACCGTGAACAGGGAGGAGTAGAGCAGCACTGCCGCCAGACCGAGAACGATCAGGATGCCGGTGCGGATGACGGGATTTCTCATTGGGAGCCTCCCTGCGCGCGGCGCTGGATTTCCGGCAGGGGCAGATACGGCACGACCGACTGCTGACCATCCCCGTTGCTCTGATCGATGACGACCTTGTCCGTGCCCGCGAGGACACGTTCCATCGTCTCGAGGAAGAGACGCTCACGCGTCACGTCCGGCGCGTTCACATATTCGTCGAAGACCTGGGTAAAGCGTGACGCCTGACCCTGGGCATCATTGACGACCCGCTCGCGGTAACCTTCAGCTTCCTGAATGATCCGCGCGGCGCGACCACGCGCTTCCGGAACGACCCGGCTCGCATAAGTCTCGGCCTCGTTCTGCAGGCGCACGAGATCCTGCTGCGCCGCGTTGACGTCGAAGAAGGCTTCACGCACCTGAGCCGGAGGCACGGCGGCCTGCAGCTGCACCACGCGGATCGTGACGCCGGCGCTGTAATCCTCGAGTGTGGCCTGCATGATCTCCTGGACTTCCTGCATGATCTCGCCCTGCTCGATCGTCAGGATGGCCTGGATGTCACGGCGCCCGATCACCTCACGCATGGAGCTCTCGGCCACAGCCTTGATCGTGCCTTCCGGATTCTGGATCTCGAAGACGAACTCTTCGGCCCGGGCCGCATCGATCTGCCACTGCACGTCGAAATCGATATCGACAATATTCTCGTCACCCGTGAGCATCAGGCTCTCTTCGAGCGCGTCACGCGGACGCTGCCCTTCTGTCGCCGAGCGGTATCCGACCTCGACGCGGTTGACCTGCGTGACGTCCGGCTTGATCACCTGACCGATCGGGAAAGGCAGATTGTAGTTCAGGCCCGGCGCCGTCTGGCCGACATAGGCGCCGAAAATGAGATTGAGGCCGACCTGGTTGGGCCGAACCGTGTAGAAGCCGGTGAGCAGCCAGACGACCACGACACCGATGAGGATCAGGGCGATGCCCTTGCCTCCCATCGAGCCGCCGCCGGGCACCATGTTCTTCAGGCGATCCTGGCCTTTGCGCAGGATCTCTTCCAGATCGGGCGGGGTCTGTCCGGAGCCGCCGCCGCCTTGCGGGCCGCCTCCCCATGGGCCGCCGCCACCGCCGCCGCCGCTGCCGCGGGGACCCCAGGGCCCTCCGCCACCGCCGCTGCCTTGATTATTCCAGGGCATCCTACGCTTCCCTCTTCAGTGCATAATTCTTGAAACCATCGCGTTGCTCACCCGTTATCATTGCGGAAAAGCGCGCCACGTCTGCATCGGAAGTGGAGACTTCTGCCCCCAAAGTCAACCGAAACCGGGCAGTCAGCATCGTTCCATATCGATGAAAGTGAACGCGAATTCATCATCCGGGCCGGCGCCGTGGCCGGATTCAGCGATGATACGAAATTGTGTCGAATCGAAGTCGGGAAAGTGCGCATCGCCATCAGGCATGGCGTGGACACGTGTCAGCCGAAGCGTTTGTGCGGCTGGCAGCGCCTGCGCATAGATCTGACTTCCGCCTGCCACGATGATCTCGCGCGCGCCCATTTCCTGCGCAACCGCATCGGCGCGAAGGCAGGCCGCGTCGAAAGAACGCGCGACATCGACACCATCCACCGCAAAATCCGGATCGCGCGTCATCACGATGGTGCGACGCCCGGGCAGCGGTCGCCCGATGGAATCGAAGGTCTTGCGGCCCATGATCATCGGCTTGCCGAGGGTGATCTCCTTGAAGCGCCGCAGATCGCTCCTGAGCCGCCAGATCAGGCGGTTGTCGTCGCCGATCACGCCGTTATCGGCAATTGCCGCGACGATGGTAAGCGGAAAACCTGTCTCTGTCGTCATCCCGGCTCTCTCCCTGATATCTCCCCGCCCTTGTCGGCGAGCCGCGTGAGCGCCTCCCCCGTCAGCCGCTGCACCGTCCATTCCTCCATCGGCTGCGCCCCCAGAGCGCGATAGGTGGCGATGGCCGGGGCATTCCAGTCGAGCACCCACCATTCGAGGCGCCCGAGACCTTCTGCAACACAACGCCGTGCGAGGCTCGCCAGCAGNGCCTTGCCGATACCGCGCCCGCGCAGCCCCTCGCGCACGTAGAGATCCTCGAGCCAGATCCCGTGGCGTCCAAGAAAGGTCGAGAAATTGTAGAAATACAAAGCGAAACCAACAGGTTCGTCATCGAGAAAAGCGAGATCGCAGAAGACGCGGGGATTGTCGCAGAACAGCGCCGCATCGATCTCCGCCTCGCCGGCCCGCAACTCATGCGCGAGCCGCTCGTATTCCGCGAGTTCGCGGATGAAGCCCGCGACGATGCCGGACTCGCCGGGGCGGGCGCGGCGGATTGTCACGCCTGTCGATGCAGCGCTCATATCGCCTCACCTGTGCCGCTCAAACCGCCACCGGGGCGCGGATCGCCGGATGCGGATCATAGCCCTCGATGGCGATATCCTCGAAACGGAAGCCGAAAATATCGCGCACCTGCGGATCGAGACGCAGGCGCGGCAGCGGACGTGGTTCGCGGGACAATTGCTCACGGGCCTGTTCGAGATGGTTCGCATAGAGATGCGCATCGCCCAAGGAATGCACGAAATCCCCTGGCTCAAGCCCCGTTACCTGCGCGACCATATGGGTGAGCAGCGCATAGGAGGCGATATTGAAGGGCACGCCGAGAAAAACGTCAGCGGAGCGCTGGTAGAGCTGGCAGGAGAGCTTGCCACCGGCCACGTAGAACTGGAACAGGCAGTGACACGGCGCCAGCGCCATCCGGTCGAGATCGGCCGGGTTCCAGGCGCTGATCACGAGGCGGCGCGAATCGGGATTGCGGCGAATCTCGTTGATCAGCCAGCTGATCTGGTCGATGTCGGCGCCGTTCGGATTGGGCCATGAGCGCCATTGCTTGCCGTAGACCGGCCCGAGATCGCCGTTCGCGTCGGCCCACTCATCCCAGATCGAGACGCGGTTCTCCTTGAGATAGGCGATATTCGTGTCGCCCGCCAGGAACCACAGCAATTCGTGGATGATCGAGCGCAGATGCAGCTTCTTGGTCGTGACCAGCGGAAAGCCGTCGGCGAGATCGAAGCGCATCTGGTGACCGAAAACCGAGAGCGTGCCCGTACCGGTCCGGTCACCCTTCTCAAGGCCCTCGTCGAGAATGCGGCGCAGGAGCGCGTGGTATTGCTGCATGATTGTCCTCGTTCCTCCGATCTTAGCCTGCCATGCCGGCTTGGGGAGCACGCCTGCAATCCTATCCACAAGACGTTTCCTCACGAGACACATCGCCCGGCCTGTCCGCCTTCGGGCCGAAAACGCCCTGTCGTGACGATACGGGTTGCGCAGACGCGGTGTTTTGGCCATTCGTTGACGAGACCCGCCAAGGGCAACCGGACGAGACCCGCCAAGGGCAACCGAAGGCATGCGCCGACCATGATCGTCGATATCGTCTCGCTGCAGCAATTCTACCAGACCCCGCTCGGGCATGTGGCGCAGCGCTTCGTGGCGCGCACATTGGTGGATTTCATACGCGGCTCACAGGATTGCCGCATGGTCGGGCTGGGCTACGCCGCGCCGTTCCTGCGCCCGGCCATCGCGCGCTGCGAGCGGGTGAACCTGTTCATGCCCGCGCGCCAGGGTGTATCGCACTGGCCGCCGGACGAGAAGAATCGCGCCTGTCTCGTCGAGCCGCTGGTGCTGCCGGCGGTGGACGGCGCCTATGAACGCGCGCTGGTGGCGCATCTGCTCGAGAATGTCGGCGATCCGGACGAGTTCCTGCACGAAATCTGGCGCATCCTCGCTCCCGGCGGACGTGTTGCGATCATCGTACCCAACCGGCGCGGCATCTGGGCGCGTGTCGACGCCACCCCCTTCGGCCAGGGGCGCCCTTATTCGGTTTCACAATTGGGCAGCCTGCTGCATCGCAACGGTTTCGATGCGCAGGTCTGGAACGAGGCCCTCTACGTGCCGCCGATCTCCTCGCTGCGTTTCCTGCGCAGTGCGGGTCTGTGGGAGCGGGCGGGGCTGCGGCTGCGGGCCCCCTTCGCCGGAGTCCATATCGTCGAGGCGACGCGTCAGGATCAGCGCCCGATCCCGGTGCGGCAGCGCAGCCGGCGCCTGCGGCTCTCACCCCGCCTGTCACCGGCATCAAGCCCCGCCGGCGCACCGGTGCCGCAGCGCAGCGGCAACGCATGCCATGGGAACGCGACCGGTTCGACCCTATCTTACGGATGCGGTGGCGGGCATGACGGTGCGATCCGCCGCGCTGGCGGACCGGGAGGCGACAAGGTCGAAAGATGAGTGAAGGCAAGGCGCCCGACAGGCGCAAGCAAGACAATCGCCCGGGCCCTGCCGGCCAGTCCGGCGGCGCCGTCGACGCGTTTCTGCGGGAAGCCGGCAGCCTCGCCCCCGTTGCGGCGGGCGCCGATCAGGGTCGCCTGATCTTCGCCCTCGATGCCACGATGAGCCGGCAGCCGACCTGGGATCTGGCCTGCTCGGTCCAGGCGGGAATGTTCGACACGACGGCGCGGATCGGCGGGCTCGCCGTACAACTCGTCTATTTCCGCGGCTTTCGCGAATGCCGGGCCTCGCGCTGGGTCTCGGATCCGCGCGCGCTCACCGAGATCATGACAGGTCTGCGCTGTCAGGGTGGTCTGACGCAGATCGAACGCGTGCTGCGCCATGTCCGCAGGGCGGCGCAGGAGCGCCGTATCGCCGCCTTCATTTACGTCGGCGACGCCATGGAGGAACATGTCGATACGCTGTGCGCCCTCACCGGTGAGCTCGGGGTGATGGGGATCAGGGGCTTCTTCTTCCAGGAGGGCGACGATCCCGCCGCGACGGCGGCCTTCGCCGAGATGGCGCGGCTCAGCGGGGGCGCACATGAGCGATTCGATGCAGCCGCACCCGGCGCCCTCGAAGCGCTGCTGCGGGCAGCGGCCACCTATGCGGCAGGCGGCATGGGGGCGCTACAGAAGCTGGCCGAGGGCGATGCCGGTGCGCGGCGCCTGATTACGGCGATGAAGCGCTCATGATCTCACTGCTTTATGGCGTCCTCGCCGTTCTCCTTCTCTGGTGGCTGTCGCGCCTCTATGCGCGCACCAATCCGCGCGTGCTGGTGCGGCTGATCAAGGCCGTTGCCGGAACGGCGGCGCTGGCGCTCGCCGCTCTCATGCTGGTGCGCGGACGCATCGACATGGCGCTGCTGATCGGCGGTTTCGCCGCCTGGTTGCTGGGCTGGAGCGCGGGCCTTCCCGGTCTGCCCGGGGGCCTTGGCCGGCTGGGGCCAGGGAGCCCCTCGAGCGGCCCCGCCACCGGCAAGACCTCGCGCGTGCGCTCGGCCATGATCGAGATGACCCTCGATCACGATAGCGGCGAGATGAACGGCAGCGTTCTGGCGGGTGCCTTCGCCGGGCGCGGCCTCGACGAACTCGGCGAACGCGAATTGCAGACGCTCTACACCGAATGCGCCGGCGCCGGCGATCAGGAGGGCTTGCGTCTGTTAGAGGCTTATTTCGACCGCCGGTTTCCCGGCTGGCGTGAAGACACTCATGCTGACGCTGACGCGGGGACGGGCCGCGAGGCCGAGGCGGGCGCGATGACGGAAGAGGAGGCCTATCAGATCCTGGGGCTTGAGCCGGGGGCGGATGCTGCCGCCATCAAGCGCGCGCACCGCGCGCTGATGCTGAAGCTCCATCCCGACCAGGGGGGGTCGACCTACCTCGCGGCCCGGGTGAACCAGGCCAAGGACATGCTCTTGAGCCGACATCGCTGATACTCCACGCGCGATGGTCCGAACGGGACCATGGTCGGTTACGCCACTCACGGGATCGACCGGAAGATGCCGGTCGATCCGCACTCGAAAGGTATGCCGGACGTGCTCCGGCGGGGTCGCCGATCAGCTGCGCGACGCGAAACAGGCAAAGCCGCGACGCTCCAGCTGGCGGCAGGCGTCGCGCGCCGCGCCCTGGCTGTCAAAGCCCGAGAAGCGCGCGCGATGCAGCGTCGTTCCCCCGGTCTGGACCGTTTCGGTGAAAGGCTCGGCTGCGCTGAGCGGGTCACCGACACGGCTACGGGCATTTTCCAGCATCTCCAGGGCGGCGCGCTTCGAATCGACTGCGGCGATCTGCACGACCCAGGGCGAAACCGCGACGGGCTCCGGCTCGGGCTCGGCCGGTGTCGCAGCCGGCGGCAGCGGCGCAGCGGCATTCGCGCTCGCGACCTGCATGGGCGCCACGGTCTCGGCATCTTCACCGCCTTGCGCCATTTCCCGGGAAACATGACGTGAACCCAGATCAGCAGGCGGCAGCGGAATCGAACCGGTCGACTCGGCGAAAGAGAGCACTTGCCCGCCACTCTGTTCCGGCGCCGTTTCGGCGGCAGCACCCTGACGCAGCGTGCCGGAAGAAGCCGGCGTCGCGGTGTTGCCGGCATTGCGTTCGGGCGCCACGGCGGGGCGCATGGAGGCGAGATCGAGCGGACCGCCGGTGGCCGAGGCGCTGGCGAAAGCAGCCGGCGGCACGCCGATATCGGCGGGGCGCGCGGGCGGCAGGACATTCGGCACGAAGGCCACCGCGCCGGCGGCATTCATCATCGGCGTCTGACGGGCGCCCGCAAAGGCGTGCGGCAGATTGTTCTTGACCAGCCGCTCGACGATTCCGTCGCGATGCGCACCGGAGCGCCCGCCCATCACCACGGTGACGATGTGGCGGCTGTTCGTCTTGGCATTCGTCATCAGGTTGAAACCCGAGGCGCGGATGAAGCCGGTCTTGATGCCGTCCACACCGGTGACGCGTCCGATCAGGCGGTTGTGATTGCGATGCGTGGTGCCGTTGAAGGCGAAGTTGCGGCGGGAGAAATAGTGATAATATTGCGGGAAGCGGTCCTGTACGGCGATCGCGAGGATCGCCATGTCGCGTGCGGTGGTGACCTGTTCGCGATTGGGCAGACCATGTGCGTTGCGGAAGGTGGTGCGCTTCATCCCCAGCGCCCGCGCCGTACGGGTCATCTCACGGGTGAAGGCGTCGACACTGCCGCCGAGGTTTTCCGCGATCGCGGTGGCGACGTCATTGGCCGACCGGGTCGTCAGCGCAAGGATGGCATTCTCCACCGTGATCGTCGATCCGGCGCGCAGGCCGAGCTTCGAGGGCGGCTCGGCGGCAGCGCGCGATGAAACGCGCAGCGGCGAATCGAGGCGAAGCGCACCGCGCTCCAGCTGCTCGAAGACGAGGTAAAGCGTCATCACCTTGGTCAGCGATGCGGGAAAGCGCGTCGCATCGGCGTTCTCCGCATGCAGCGTCCGTCCCGTCTTGACGTCGATGACGACGGCGGCATAGGGCGGATTATAGGCATGTGCGGGCGTGGGAGCGATGAGGCTTGCGGCCAGCACCATGGCGATCGCCACGAGCGCTGCGGCAAAGCGCGATGCGATGCAGCGCAGGGGAATATTACGCAAAACCATGTGAGACCGTCCCTGTGTCAGCGGTCGAGAACCCTTGACGCGTTCGGCCCCCCGGCACTGGTCTCCGTCACCATTGCGAACGCGTTACAAGCTTTATCCTGCGGCAATCGCGGTTACGGACGGGTTAATGTCAAAACCGAATTTCCGCACTTTTGCTGCACTGCAACATAATCCTTGACATCGATTGTGCAGTGCACATATAAGGGGCAATCGGCTGATCGCACATGTTCGGCCGTCAGGCTCAAACGAACAGAGGCGGCGCATCGCGCGCCGGAGATCGCAGATGATGAACCAATTCGAAGACATGCAGAAGTTCGGCAAGGAAAGCATGGACGCCACGATGAAGGCGTTCGGTGGTGTTTCCATGGGCGCCCAGGCCATCGCCGTCGAGAGCGCCGACTTCGCCAAGAAGTCCTTTGAGCACGGCACCTCCACCATGGAGAAGCTTGTCGGCGCCAAGTCGCTCGACAAGGCGATCGAAATTCAGACCGACTACGTCAAGAGCTCTTACGAGGCGCTCGTGGCCCAGTCGACGAAGGTCGGCGAACTCTACGCCAACCTCGCCAAGGAAATGATGAAGCCGGTCGAAACCGCGATGGCCAAAACCGCCGCGAAGTAAGGCCGCTGATGACGCGAAGGCGCAGCGGCTCCCCGCGTTGCCGCCCTTTCCATCGAACCCGTCCGCCACCAGGCGGGCGGGTTTTTCTTTGGACGAAGCGCTTCGTCACCGCCCCTCCGGTTTGGCGGCAACGGTTTCGAACTCCGCCGGCGAGGTGATTTCCAGCAATTCCAGATCCTGCGAATGTTCGATTTCGCGATGCAGGATGCCGGGCGGCTGGTTCACGCAGGAGCCGGCTTCGAGCAGCACCTCCCCGACCCCGTCATATTCGAACCGCACCCAGCCCTTGAGCACATAGACCATCTGGAAGTCGAGCACGTGGTAATGCCATTCGCCTGAAGCCGCATCACCGGGCTTGGCGCGGATGACATGGGCCTGGATACGCCCATCCGTGACCGGCTTCATGCCAAGATCGCGGTATTCGAAGAAACCGCGCAGACCGCCGTCGAACTGCGCGTCCTTCGCATGGGTCACGACGAATTCGGCGGCGGGATCGCGCGCTGCATCCGTCCTTGTCTGATTCGGGCTCATGGAACGTCTCCTCTTCCGGCGCACGGTTTTTTCTGGATCGCGGAGCGTGCCGGCATCACGCATTTCGCCAGACGCAGGATATGCCGGCGCCCCCGGTGCGTCATGCGCCGTGACGCCCGGCCCGTATGCGCATCCCTGCGAGGCGCGCGCGAAACGCGTCAGCTCTCGGAATCACCGGGAAGCATCAGATTGTCGAGAACCCGCCGGCATTCACGCAATTCGTCGAGCGCGGCGCGCAATTGCCCGCGATCGAGCGCGGCCCGCCGGCCCGTGGCGCGGGTGCCCATTTCAATGGGGATTGCCGCATCAGTCGCGTCGTCGTCGAAGCCGGTATCGGTCGCAGCAGCATTATCGCCGCGCCGTGCCCGCGCCTGCGCATCGACATCAGGCTCTGCGGCTTCGGGCGCATCGGCAGGCCGTGCTTCCAGCGTGACCTCGCCGCGCCCGATCGCCTCGACGGCACGCACGCCCTCGCTCTTGAGAATGCGCTGAACGCCCTTGATCGTATAGCCTTCGGCATAGAGCAGGCGGCGGATGCCCTGGAGCAAATCGATATCGCTCGGGCGATAATAGCGCCGCCCGCCGGCCCGCTTGAGCGGCTTGATCTGCGTGAACCGGGTTTCCCAGAAACGCAACACGTGCTGCGGCAGGTCGAGATCCTCAGCCACTTCGCTGATGGTACGAAAAGCGTCCGGACTCTTTTCCATTGCGCCAGCCTACTCCCGGATCAGACGACTCCCTCATATGCAACGCGCGGCGAAACCGCCCGCGTTCATTCGCCTTCGGAATCGTTGTCGCCGTTGATCCTGGCCTTCATCACGTTGGACGGCTTGAAGACCATGACGCGGCGCGGCTCGATCGGCACCTCGACGCCGGTTTTCGGATTGCGCCCGATCCGCTCGCCCTTCTCGCGCACGACGAAGGAGCCGAAGGAGGACAGCTTCACCGTCTCCCCCTGCTCGAGGGTTTCACAGATCTCGCCGAGCACGGATTCGACCAATTGCGCCGATTCGGTGCGCGAAAGCCCGACACGTTGATAGACGGCCTCCGACAGATCGGCCCGGGTCACGGTCTTGCCCGCCATGGTTTCCCCCATTCACAAGGCTGGATGCCGGCCCTCTATACCAGCGCGATGACGCTATTCCCAAGACAGGCCGGAATCAACACGGGAATCGCGGATTTGCGCGCGCAGAGGGCCATCGGGGCAGATTCGGCGGGAATGGGGGCCGGGTCAGAGCAGAAATCGATATCGACAGAGTCAGTGGGTCAATAGCCGGCATTGCATTGTCCAACGAATCATTTCCTTGCCTCGCAACTGCCGCCCCATCACGCGGCGAGGACGAAGAATTCAGACCCTGCATGAGGCCGGGTAAGCCCCGCCCATCATAAATCAACATCTCCCCAATCTTGCCCCCGCCGCCGAAACCCCCGATAACCGGGCGACGGAGACGTCGCGGGCGGGCGTTCCGGCGGGAGGTTGGATGCACACGGCTGAGGATCAGCGGGCGGCTTTGACGGCATTGCTCGAATTCTATGCCGCGTCCGGCGTCGACGTGGCGCTGGACGAGGTGCCGATCGACCGCTTCGCCGAGGAGCGGGAGAAGCGCGCGCGCGAAGCCGAGCACCGCGCTGCCGGGATCGATGCCCGTGCCCGCGCCGCCGACAGCATCCGCGCGCCATCCGGCGATCGGCCGCCGGCAGCCGCCCGCTCCGCGTCACCCGCAACCCCCGCCAGCCTCGATCCGCAGGAAGCCGTCGCCGGCGCACATGCGCGCGCGGCTGCCGCGACCGATCTCGCCATGCTGCGCGACAATCTCGCCGGTTTCGACGGCTGCGGGCTCAAGCTTTCCGCGAAATCGCTGGTCTTCGCCGACGGGACGCCGGGCGCGCGGGTCATGCTCGTCGGCGAGGCGCCGGGATCGGAGGAGGACCGGCAGGGCAAGCCCTTCGTCGGGCGCTCGGGCCAGTTGCTCGACCGCATGCTCGCCGCGATCGGGCTCGACCGCTCCAGCGTCTATATCGGCAACGTCATCCCCTGGCGCCCGCCCGGCAACCGCCCCCCGACGCCACAGGAGGCTGCGGCCTGCATGCCCTTCATCCGCCGCCAGATCGAACTGGCCGACCCCGATTTCCTGATCTGCCTCGGTGAGCGAGCGGCCCAGGCGCTGCTGGAGATCAATACCGGCATCCACAAGGCGCGCGGGCGCTGGCAGGATTACGACACCGGCAAACGCGTGATCCCCGCCATGGCAACCCTGAATCCGGGCTTTCTGCGGCAACAGCCCTCACAGAAACGCCTCGCCTGGCGGGACCTGCGCACGCTGCGCCGCGCGCTCGATGCGGGCTCGGGCGGCGCTGCGACGGGGAGCGATGCGGGCGGGTGACCCGGGCGAGCATCAATCCCCACCCCCCAACACCCCCGCCGTATCCGCTCCGAGCACCGGCGCGGGATGCGCACCGGCCCGCGCGCCTTCCCCATCATGATTCGAAAAGCGCAGCGGCGAGGCCGGGGTCAGGACCGGGCCGATGCCGGGATGGTCGACCGTCTGGAACATTGGATTACGGATGCTCGCCCGCCAGTCCTGCGCGAGCATCTGTGCCACGTCGCGGAACGGGCTCCAGCACACTGCCGTGCCCGCAAAGGCGGCTGCGATCTCGTCGAGATTGCGCGCCGCAACCCATTCCCCCATCAGCGCGGCGATGGCGTGGCGGATGCGGTAGCGCTCTTCCTCGCGGGTGAGATCGGCCGCGAAGGCGGTGGCGAGCGCCTGCATGCGGGCTTCGAGCCCCATCACCGCGATCAGCGCCTGCCATTGCTTGCCGGTCACCGCGACGAGCATGATGCGCGCGCCGTCGCTTGTGGGGAAATCGGTGCCGAACGTGCCGTAGATCCAGTTGCCGTCGCGCGGACGGGACGCGCCCGTGAGCTCCGCCTCGGCGAGGATCCCGACATTCGCCATCGAGGCCATGGCAACGTCGGAGAGGCTCAGCTTCACATGCTGGCCGCGCCCGGTGAGGCGGCGCTCGCGCTCGGCGGCGAGCAGGCCCAGCGCGATGGTCTTGCCGCAGATCACGTCCCAGAACGGCATGGCGTTGTTGACAGGCCCGGCAACGCCCTGCGGTCCGGTCATCATGGCGACGCCGCAGGCCGCGTTCACCGTGTAATCGATCGCCGTCGCCCCGTCCGGGCTGCCATCGAGGCTGAGCACGATCACGTCCGGACGGCGCGCGGCCAGCGCCTCGAAAGTGAGTTCGCCCTTGAGCGGCAGGTTGGTCACGAAAATGCCGTTGCCCTCGCCCGGCGCGCAGATCAGCGCGGCGGCGCGTTCGCGATCCTCTTGCCGGCGCAGATCCAGGGTGACGGAGCGCTTGCCCCGGTTGAGGAAGCTCCAGTAGAGGCTCGCCCCCGCCGGCGCATGCGGATAACGCCGGTAATCGAGCCCGCCCTCCGGCGCATCGAGGCGGATCACCTCGGCGCCGAGCTGCGCAAGGCTCATGGTGGAGAGCGGGGCGGCAATGAAGGCGGTCGATTCGACGATCCGCAACCCGCCGAGCGGCCCCTGCCCTGCTGCGTCCCGCGCACCTGCCGATGGCTGCGTCCCGGAATCCGCCCGACCCGTCATGATCCTCACCTTTCCTGCCGTTTCGCCGCCCCTGCCGCTGCGGCATGTCGAAGGCAGCGATAGCGCCGTTTGCGCCTTGCGGCAAACCGTGATCTCTATGCGCGATCCCTCCCATGGACAGATCAAAGCGCATGAACGGCTTCCTTCGCTTCGCCAGAGACAATGCCGTCTGGCTCCTCGCCGGATTTCTGCTGACCTTCGCATCAAGCTTCGGCCAGACCTTCTTCATCGCGGTCTTCGCCGGTGAGATCCGGGAATATTTCGGCCTGTCGCATGGCGGCTGGGGCAGCCTTTATGCCATCGCGACAATGGCTTCGGCGGCGACCATGGTCTTTGCCGGCACGCTCTCGGACCGTTTTCGTGTCAGGGTTCTGGGCGCGGGCGTCCTCATCGGGCTGGGGATGGCGGCGCTCGGGATGGCGCTCGCCACACATGTCATCGTGCTCGTCGTGGCGATCTATTTCCTGCGCCTGTTCGGTCAGGGCTTCATGGGGCATATCGCCATGGTCGCGATGGCGCGCTGGTTCGTGGCGACGCGCGGGCGGGCGGTCTCGATCGCCGGGCTCGGGGTGGCGACGGGGGAGGCGTTCCTGCCGATCATCTTCGTGGCCCTGCTCGGCCTGTTCAACTGGCGCATGCTCTGGGTTGCCGCCGCGCTGATCCTGATCGCCTTCGCGCCGCTTCTCTACCTGCTGCTCGGGCGCGAGCGCACGCCGCAGTCGTTTTCCCGCGATAGCGGCTCGCAGGGCTTCGACGGGCGGATGTGGACGCGCGGCGAGGTCTTCCGGCACCGCTTCTTCTGGCTGATGGTGCCGGCGCTGCTCGGCCCCTCCGCCTGGATGACCGCCTTCTTCTTCCACCAGGTGCATCTCGCCGAGGCGAAGGACTGGGCGCATCTGACGCTGGTGGCGCTGTTCCCGCTCTTTACCGGGACGAGCGTGCTGTTTCTGCTGCTCGCCGGCTGGTTCGTCGACCGCTTCGGCTGCGCGGCGCTGGCGCGGCTCTACCTCGTTCCGATCGCGCTGGGATATATCGCCTTCGCGCTCGCGCCGAGCCCGGCGGCTGCCGGCTTGGCCATCATCCTGATGGGCGCCTCGACGGGCATGCACACGACGCTGATGGCGACGCTCTGGGCCGAGGTCTACGGCACCCGCCATCTCGGCGCGATCCGCGCCATGATCGCCGCGATCATGGTGCTCGGCACCGCGCTCGGCCCTGCGATCAGTGGCGCGCTCATTGATCTCGGCCTCGCGCTGCCGGACCAGTTCTTCGGCATCGCCGCCTATTTCGCCGCCGCCGCAGGTCTCGCGATCTACGCAACGATGGCCTTGCCGAGGCATCGCGGCAATGACGCGCAGCCCGTGTGAGCGATGAGGGCTGGCCTCGTCGGGGCCGGCGTTCTAAACCATGAGATAAAACGAAGACGCGGGTCGCGCGCATGCGCCATGCCCGCAAGGAGATGCCATGTCCGTCGCAAATGCCGCCGCACCCGCGCAACCGCAATCGCTGCCCGCCCTGCTTGATGAAGCCGTTACCAGTCTCGAGGCCCTGCTCGATGCCGCGCGCGACAAGCTGCGCCCGCGCATCGTGATCGATGGCCGCGTCGATGCAGCCCGGCTCGATGCCGAACAGCATGCCGCCCATGGTCTGGCCTGGCTCGCCACCTATGTGCGCGCCTTGCGCGAACTTGCCGCCTGTAGCGAACGCCTGAGCGCGGAAGGGCGCTTCGGGGCGATGGAGGAAATGCTGGTGCGCATCGGCGCCGGCGAGTATTGCGCCCAGGCGCTCAACGGCATCCCGATGAGCCAGGGCGAGATCGTGCGGCTCTCGGCCTTCGGCTTCGACCATGGCGAGATCGCACAATTCTACACCCCCGCCATTGCTGCGCTGATTGATGACGGTAATACGGCGCGAAACCGCGCCCGGCTGATCGATCTGATGCGTCAATCCTCCGGCATGCTGGTCCAGGGCGATGCCGGGCTCGACGAGACGCTGGAGGCGATCCGCAGCGAGATGCATCGTTTCTCGCAGGCCGAGATCGTGCCCCATGCGCATCACTGGCACGAACAGAACGCCTATATCCCGATGGAGGTCATCAACCAGATGGCCGAACTCGGTGTCTTCGGTCTCACCATCCCCGAGGAATTCGGCGGGATGGGGCTGTCCAAGGTGTCGATGTGCGTCGTCTCCGAGGAATTGTCGCGCGGCTATATCGGCGTCGGCTCTCTCGGCACGCGCTCGGAGATCGCGGCGGAGTTGATCCAGGGCGGCGGCACGCCCGAGCAGAAGGCGCGCTTCCTGCCGGCCATCGCGGCGGGCGAGATCATCCCCACCGCCGTCTTCACCGAGCCCGATACCGGCTCGGATCTCGCGTCGCTCAAGACCCGCGCCGTGCGCGAGGGGGATGTCTGGAAGGTCTACGGCAACAAAACCTGGATCACCCATCCGGTGCGCGCCGATCTGATGACGATGCTGGTGCGCACGCGCCCCGAGGAGCCCGGCCATCGCGGACTCTCGATCCTGCTCGCGGAGAAGCCGCGCGGCACGGATGATGCACCCTTCCCGGTCGATGGCCTGTCAGGCGGCGAGATCGAGGTGCTCGGCTATCGCGGCATGAAGGAATACGAATTGTCGTTCGACGGTTTCGAGGTCGCCGGCGAAAACCTGCTCGGCAATGTCGAGGGCGAGGGATTCAGGCAACTGATGCAGACCTTCGAATCGGCGCGCATCCAGACGGCCGCGCGGGCCGTGGGCGTGGCGCAATCGGCGCTCGATCTCGGCCTGCAATACGCGCAGGAGCGCATCCAGTTCGGCAAACCGCTGATCGCCTTCCCGCGCGTGGCCGACAAGCTCGCCATGATGGCCGCCGAAATCCATATCGCGCGCCAGATCACCTATTATTCGGCCCGCGAGAAGGATGCCGGCAAGCGTTGCGATCTCGAGGCCGGCATGGCCAAGCTGCTTGCCGCGCGCGTCGCCTGGACCGCTGCCGACAACGCGCTCCAGATTCACGGCGGTAACGGCTTCGCGCTGGAATATCCGATCAGCCGGGTTCTGTGCGATGCGCGTATTCTCTCGATCTTCGAAGGCGCCGCCGAGATCCAGGCGCAGGTGATTGCCCGTCGGCTGATCGCGGCGGATCGGGAAGGGTAAGGGGGCCTCGTGCAAACGGCATCCCCCGCAGCGCCCGCGAGCCATCAGACGGGCATCGCGCTGATGTGCATCGGCGTCGCTTTCCTGACGGTGAATGACGCCATCGCCAAGACGCTGACGCAGACCTATTCGCCGCTGCAGATCCTCTTCCTGCGCAACGTCATCGCCCTGCCCTTCGCCCTGATGATCGCGCTGCGGATGGGGGGCACCGGCGCGCTGCGTTCCTATCGCCCCTCGGTACATCTCCTGCGCGGCATCCTCTGGGTTGCGGGGACGTTTCTCTTCTTCACCAGCCTGCGCTTTCTGCAACTCGCCGAGGCGACGGCGCTGATCTTCGTGGCCCCCTTCTTCATCATCGCGCTGTCGGCGGCGTTTCTGGGCGAACGCGTCGGCTGGCGGCGCTGGAGCGCGGTGATCGCGGGTTTCATCGGCGTGCTGATCGTGGTCCGGCCCGGCGGTGCCACCTTCCAGCTCGCCTCCCTGCTGCCCGTCGCCACCGCCTTCGTCTATGCCCTGATGATGCTGGGCTCCCGCTTCGTCGACAGCCGCGAGAGCGTCTGGACGCTGCTTCTCTACCTCACCGGCACGAGTGCGCTTCTGAGCACCGTGCTTGTCCCTTTCGTCTGGGTGCCAGTGCGGATGGAGCATCTCTGGCTCTTCGTGGCGATCGCGCTGTGCGGTACGGCGGGAATCACCATGATGACACAGGCCTTCCGCCTCGCCCCGGCCTCAATCGTCGCACCCCTCGATTATACCGCCCTGCTCTGGGCGACCCTGCTCGGCTGGCTGATCTGGAACGAGATGCCCGACGGCGTGACCTTCATCGGCGCCGGAATCATCATTGCGAGCGGCGTCTGGGTGATCCTGAGGGAGCGCCGTCGACGGATCTGAGGCTGGCGGGATGCCCATCCGGCGGATGGCCGGAAACCGGATTGCCAAGCCGGCAACGACGCGCCACCCTGTTGTCCATCGCTCGCCGCCGGCAAACCGCTCGCCGAAGGATCGACAAACGAGGACGCCAGCTTCCATGCAAGAATTCATTCGCATTCCCTTCGACACCCTCGTTGCCCGCCTGTCCGCCATTCTCGAAGCCAATGGCTGCGCGCCCTGGGTGGCGCAGGTGATCGGCCTCAATTGCGCCAGCGCCCAGCGCGACGGCGCCCATAGCCACGGCGTCTTCCGGATGAAGGGCTACGTCTCGACGCTCAATGCCGGGGGCTGGGTCGATGGCCGGGCCGAGCCGCTGCTCGAAGACGTGGCGCCGGGTTTTCTGCGCGTCGACGGCATGAACGGCTTCACCGTATGCGCCCTGGCGCGCGCCCGGGAAGCGGCGCTCGCGAAGGTGAAGGCGAATGGCTGCGCGGTGCTCGCGATCCGCAATTCGCATCATCTCGGCGCGCTCTCGCTCGATGTCGAGCCTTTTGCGGATGAAGGCCTGATCGCGCTCTCCTTCATCAATTCCATGGCCTCGGTCGTGCCCCATGGCGGACGGAAGGCGGCGCTGGGGACCAATCCGATCGCCTTCGCCACCCCGCGCCGTGATGCGCGGCCCCTCGTCTTCGACATGGCAACCTCGGTCATGGCGCATGGCGATGTCCAGCTCGCCGCCCGCGAGGGCCGCACCCTCGATAAAGGCGTCGGTGTCGATCGCGACGGCAATCCCACCGATGATCCCAGGGCCATTGTCGATGGCGGCGCGCTGATGGCCTTCGGCGGCCACAAGGGCGCGGCGCTCGCGCTGATGGTGGAGGTGATGTGCGGCGCGCTCGTCGGCGGCAAGTTCTCCCGCGAGGTCGATCTCAAGCAGCATCCGGGCGCCCATACCCCGCATACCGGGCAGTCCTTCATCCTGATCGACCCGCAGGCCGGGCGCGGCACCCTGCCGCCCTTCGTTGACCGGGTCGAGGATCTGATGGGCTATCTCATCGATGCCGGCCAGACCCGCCTCCCCGGCGACCGCCGCCACGAGGCCCGCGACGATTCCATGAAAAACGGCGTCCCGGTCTCCGCGGAGCTCATGGCGATGCTGGAAGAGATGGAGCGAGGGTGAGGTTATCCCCGGATGTTCCCGTCAAATTTGCAGAGAATTCGAAAGCCCGCTTAAGACGAATGTCAAACTTCGACAGGCATACTGAGCATCATCCTTCGCCCCACCCGTCACGATGGTTGCCGCCCCATGCCTGTCAAAACTCTGCTCTTCGCCCGCCGCGCCGGACTGGTTCTCGCACTCATGCTCTTCATGGCTGCGAATTCCGGTGCCCATGCCGCCGAAGAGGCTTCAGATGCTGACCTCGCTCGGGGTGTTGAAGCATTCGAGGCGCGCGATTACGCCTCCGCCCTGCGTTGGCTGGAACCGGTCGCGCAAGACGGTGAGGCGCAGGCGCAATTCATCCTCGGCTTCATGCACCAGAACGGACGCGGCGTCCCTGTGGATGCGGAGAAGGGCGCGGCGCTGCTCCGGCAATCGGCCGAGCAGGGCTATGCCTATGCCCAGTTTTCGCTGGCATCGAGCTATCGCTTCGGTATCGGGGTCGAGCAGGATCTGCTCGATGCCCATCACTGGCTGCTGCTGGCCGAACACAACGGCTACGATCCCGCGCGCCAGATCCGCATGGTGATCGAAGCGGAACTGCAGCCCGATCAGATCGCGCGCAGCCGCGAGGCCGCCTTCGCCGAACCTTCGGCGGAAACCGCCGATACAGCCGATCCGTGATCTGCCCCTTCGTTCTGCATCGCCTTCCCGAGCAGCACTTCGACAGGCATGGGTCTGCCGTAAAGATAACCCTGGCCGGTCAGGCATTGATGCTCGCGCAGGAAATCGGCCTGCGCCGGGATTTCGATGCCTTCCGCGATCACATCGAGCCCGAGACTGCTTCCGAGAGCCAGAACGGCCCTGACGATGGCGGCATCATCCTCGTCTTCCGTCACGTCGCTGACGAAGCTGCGATCGATCTTCAGGCGCGTCAGCGGATAGCGCTTGAGCTGGCTGAGAGAGGCCCAGCCGGTTCCGTAATCATCGAAGGCGATCCCGACACCCAGCGCGCGCAGGGCACGCAGCTGCGGAATGATCAGTTCCTCATCATCGAGAATGATGGTCTCCGTGATCTCGAGTTCGAGGCAATGAGCCGGCAGGTCGGTCTCGGCCAGCACCCGCTCGACGCTGGCGACGAGATCGCCCCGGCGCAGCTGGGCGGTAAAGAGATTGACGCCGATGCGGATGTCGCGACCATGGCGCTGACGCAGACGCATCGCGTCCCGGCAGGCCTGCGCGAGAACCCGGTTGCCGACATCCGCCGCGATCGGCGTATTTTCAAGTTCCGCGATGAAAGCGCCCGGAGCCAGTAATCCACGCTCGGGATGCTGCCAGCGCAAGAGCGCCTCGACCCCGGTCAGCGCACCGGTTTCGAGATCGACCTGGGGCTGCAGGAACACGATGAATTGTTCCTCTTCGTGGGCGACTTGAAGAGCCGTGCGCAATTCCTGAACGGCCTCGAGTTTCGCACGCAGATCCTCCGTATAGAAAAGCCTGTTCCCCGGTCCAAGGCTCTTTGCTTCATAAAGGGCGAGATCGGCATTGCCCAGAAGCGTGTCGGGATCGTCCCCGGAAAACACAACGATCCCGACACAGGCGCCCAGCCTCAGGACATGTCCGCCAACCTCGAAGGGCTCGGCCAGCGTGTCGATGATCCAGGATGCAACGTCTTCGGCGCGATTGCTGTGGGTGTCGCGGATGATCACACCGAACTCGTCACCGCCGAGGCGATAGACACCACCCAGTGCGAAAGCGATCGTCTGCACACGTTGCGCCGCCAGGCGCAGGAGGGCATCGCCGGTGAGATGGCCATAGCAATCATTCACGAGTTTGAACCCGTCGAGATCAATCAGGAGCAATGCGCCACGGGCACGCGCCGCGAGGGCTTCGCGTATATCCTTCTGGAAAAGGGTCCGGTTGCCGATACGGGTGAGCGGGTCGAAATGCGCGAGCCGGTAGAGTTGGTCCTCGGCCTGCTTGCGTTGCGTGGCGTCCTTGATGATTGCACCGAAGGCCTTCGCGCCGTCTTCTTCCCAACGCGCGACGCTGATCTCCGCCGGAAACCGTGAACCATCCCGGCGCATGGCCGGCAATTCAACCGTATTTCCCACGATACCTGCCGATTCACCGCGCAGATTGCGCTCCATGCCGGCATGATGCGCCGCCCGCATCTCTTCGGGGATGATGATATCGAGGCTTTGTCCGATCGCCTCATCGCCATCATAGCCGAACATGGCAGTCGCACCGGCATTCCACTCGGTGATGATGCCGGAGCCGTTGGTGCAGATCACAGCATTCGGGGAACTGCTGGCGAAAGATGCGTGACGATGCTCCGTCTGGGCACGACGGCGCTCCTCGCGGCGACGCTCCAGCCGGTCCATGGCAAGCGTGGCCAGATCAGCGAGCAATGTCTTTTCGCGCTCATCGAGAGGTGGGCGCGGCTTCGTATCGATGATGCAGACCCGCCCCAGCACATGATCATCATGGGTCACCAGCGGTGCGCCAGCGTAAAAGCGCAGGTGCGGCTCGCCGGTTACGAAAGGATTGTCGGCAAAGCGTGGGTCGCGCGTCGTGTCCTCGATGACGAGGACGTCACGACTGGTGAGAATATCGGTGTGGCAAAAGGAGACATCGCGGGGTGTTTGCGCGATTGCGAGGCCGTGGCATCCCGTGAAGGCCTGTTCGCAGGCACCGACGAGAGTGACGGCAGCGATCGGCGCATTGAACAGATGCGCGGCCAATCGGGCGATATGATCAAAGTCCGCCTCCGATCCACCCCGGGGAGGCTCATAACGCGCGAGGACCGCCAGCCTTTCGTTCTCCAGACGAAGGCGCGTTTCCGATGAAAGTGCCGATTCATCGGCAGGGCGCAAAGCCATGACAATGGTCCTTCCTGTATCCGCAAAGGCTCGGAGACCTGATATACGATGCGAATAAATTTTGGATTGCAATTTGTATTCGTAGCAATCAAAAACATATTCGCAAATACGAACATACACAGGGACTGTTTATCTCCACTTAATAGAACTATCGAAACGGTATTACCGAAGAAAAATTTACCCTGAAATATTGCAAGACCCCGCTCCGACGATCGGCTTCAGATAAATTCATTCCAAGGCATCCTTCTATCAGGCCTGGCTCAGTCAGCCGGAGAATGAAATCCGGTCGAGGCAATAGATACAGACGCTGCGCAGTCTTCGTTTGGTTGAAAATCGATTTCAATAAAATCGCCCGCGACATATTCGTATCGCGGGCGATAAACCGGCTGCCTTGTGAATCAGGAATGTCAGCCCGCGCGCACGCGCTGGAGGAACTGCGAGACTTCCGTTTCCAGGCTCCCGGCATTTTCCGAGAGCTCGTTGGCAGAGGTGAGCAGCTGCTCCGAGGCCGATGCGGTGTGGCCCGAGGCCTCCCGCACCTGGGAGATGTTGCCCGTGGCCTCCTGCGTGCCGCGCGCCGCTTCCGAGACATTGCGCGCGATCTCACCGGTCGCAGCCTGCTGCTCTTCCACAGCCGCCGCGACAGATCCGGCGAGCGCACTCATCTGCTCGATTTGCTGCGCAATGGCACCGATCGCCGCCACGGATTTCTCCGAAATCCCCTGCATGCCGGTGATCTGCGTCGCGATCTGGTCCGTCGCCTTGGCCGTCTGGTCGGCGAGCCCCTTCACTTCCGCCGCGACCACCGCGAAGCCCTTGCCGGCTTCGCCGGCGCGGGCGGCCTCGATCGTGGCGTTGAGCGCCAGAAGATTGGTCTGCTCCGCGATGGCCCGGATCATGGCGATGACCTCGCCGATCTTCTGGGCCGAGTCGGAGAGCTCGGTGACGAGACCATTGGTTTCGCGGGCCTGATCAACGGCAGCGGCCGATCGCGTTGCCGCCTGCGCCACCTGGGAGCCGATTTCCTGCGATGATGCAGCGAGCTGCTCGGTCGCAGTGGCAACAGCCTGGACATTCGCTGCCGTCTGTTCGGCGGCGGATGCGACCGAAGCCGATTGCATGTTGGTTTCTTCCGCCGTCGAGGAGAGCGAACGCGCCGTCGCTTCGAGTTCCGCCGAAGAGGAGGAGAGCTGGCGCACGAGGCCGCCGACCTTCTGCTCGAACTCGTCCGCAAGTTGTGCCAGCGCTGCCTTTTTATCCGCCTCGGCCCGTGCCTCGCGCGCCTCGGCTTCTGCTTCCATTTCCTGATTGCGCTGGAGCGCGTCACGGAAGACCGCCAACGCCATTGCCATGGCGCCGACTTCGTCCGTGCGATCGCGCGCCGGGATTTCGGTGGCGAGATCGCCGCTCGACACCCGCTTCATCGCGGCAGTCAGGCCGGCGACGGGATTGACGATGGAGCGTGACAGGATGAACGCAAAGACAGCCCCGATCACAAGGCCGATCACGGTGGCAAAGATCGCTATGCGCTCGGCACTCACGAGCGTCGCCTTGATCACAGGGCCGATTGCAACGCGTCGGTTCTGGAAATCCTGCGCCGTGTCGGAAATCATCGCGGTCGTGCGAATCCCGGTGGCTTCGAGTTGTTCGACAGCGGCCTCACCGCTGCGGCCTTCCCGCACCAGACGATCGAACAGGGTCTGATACTCCGACGCCGCCGCATGCAATCCGTCAAGGGCAGTTGCGAATTCCTCCCGGGTGACCGAGTTGCGCAGATCCCCATAGGCAGCGAAAGTTTCGTCAAGCATCGAACGGGCGCGCTCAAGATCTGCTTCGTCACCATCGCGCAAGAAAGCAGCGGCACTGACCCGCGCGGAGTAGATATCACCGCGCATATCCATCAGTTCGCTGGAGCCAGATGCTACTTCCCGATAATCATCGAAAAGATGCTCGGCCTTGAAAAGTGACAGCGTTGCATTGCCGGCCACGCCAGCAAAGACCAGCAGGACCAATCCAAAAGACCAACCAATACGTGCTTTAATAGAAATACGCTTCATAAAATTGCCCATCATGACAAAGAACTCCCGTACGCTACGTAAGCTGCTGAGTTATGTCAGATATGAGACCTAATTATTTAACATAGCTTAATTCGAAACCTTGTCTGCCGATGCATTTTTGCAGGGCTTCACTGCAAAAATGCAAACTCGACAAGATGATCCGGCTAACAAGCCTTTGCGTCGCGCAGCGATTCCGGAAGCACTGAAGCAGCATATCTTCATGTTAAAAATCGCCTATTCATGAAAATGACAAATGGAAAATCCGATTATTTGCAAAAATACAAAAATTCTGATTTCAAAAATGACCAACCATCACATATCATAAAACAACCCGCGACACGATTACATGTCGCGGGCGCTTTTATTGACTAAAAACGGCTGGAACAGATCAGCCCGCCCGCACGCGCTGGAGGAACTGCGAGACTTCCGTTTCGAGGCTGCCAGCGTTTTCCGAAAGTGCATTCGCGGAAGTGAACAATTGCTCGGAAGCCGTTGCCGTCTGGCTGGAGGCCTCGCGGACCTGCGTGATGTTACCCGTGGCCTCCTGCGTGCCGCGCGCCGCTTCCGAGACATTGCGCGCGATCTCACCGGTCGCAGCCTGCTGTTCTTCCACAGCCGCCGCGACGGAGTTGGTCAGCGAGGACATTTCCTCGATCTGATGCGCGATCGCTGCGATGGCCGCCACGGATTTCTCGGAAATCCCCTGCATGCCGGTGATCTGCGTCGCGATCTGGTCCGTCGCCTTCGCAGTCTGGTCGGCGAGCCCCTTCACTTCCGCCGCGACCACCGCGAAGCCCTTTCCGGCTTCGCCGGCGCGGGCGGCCTCGATCGTGGCGTTGAGCGCCAGAAGATTGGTCTGCTCGGCAATGGCGCGGATCATGGCGATGACCTCGCCGATCTTCTGGGCCGAGTCGGAGAGCTCGGTGACGAGTTCGTTGGTCTCGCGCGCCTGCTCGACCGCCGCAGCCGACTTGGTCGCGGTTTGCGAAACCTGCGAGCCGATCTCCTGGGCGGAGGCGGCGAGTTGCTCGGTCGCCGTGGCGACGGCCTGGACATTCGCAGCCGTCTGTTCGGCGGCAGAGGCGACCGAAGCCGATTGCATGTTGGTCTCTTCCGCCGTGGAGGACAGCGAACGCGCCGTCGATTTCAGCGTGCCGGAGGATTTCGACAGTTCACGCACGAGACCGCCCACCGTGGTTTCGAACTCGTCCGCCAGCCGGACCATGGCCGTCTGCTTCTCGGCTTCGGTCTGTTCCGCATTGCGCTGCGCTTCCTCGGCCTTGCGCTGACCGAGTGCATCACGGAACCCGACCAGTGCCTTGGCGATGGCGCCGACCTCGTCATTGCGTTCGACCCCGGGGACCGTCGCGTCGAGTTCACCGCCCGCCATGCGCTCCAGTGTCGCCGTGAGCCCCTGCACCGGCTTGATCACCGAGCGCGCCACCAGAGTCCCGGCGGCAATGGAGAGCACGATCGCCAGCGCAAGCGCACCCAGAACGAGGGTTGAGAAGCCTTCGGCCGAACGCGTCACCTCGGCACCCACAGCCTGGCTCTGCGCCTCCTGATAATCGATGAAGCGGTTGATCGCAGCGAGCCAGTCGACGAAGAGACCGCTGGCCTGCGTCATCAGCAGGTCATGCGCCGTCTCTCCATCGCCCGCCCGTTGCAGGCTGATGATTTCATCGACGAGCGGGTTCGTCTGCGCCTGGATCGCGGCGATATCGGCGAGCATGGCTTTGCCGTCATCGGATAGACCGATCTCGGCGACAAGCGCATCCATGGCGCGTTCGTTCTCGGCATAGAACTGTGCAAGCTCATCGATCAGAGCGACCTGACCGTTCTGCGCCCGCGCATCCTCGTGGAGAACCACGTCGCGGATGGCGATCGCGCGGTCATGCACGCTGCCGCGGTAATTGATGGCATGCCGCTGCAGGACAGCATTGACGTTGTTGATCTCCGCAAGGTTGCGGTTAAGGTTGCCGACTTCCGCCACGGAGATCCAGGCAAGCCCTGCCATAAGGGCAAGAACGAATGCAAACGCGACCGCCAGTTTGGCGGCGATACCGGTCTTCTCGATGTTCATGGATCTGACTTCCTTTTCTACCGAGGGATGCTGTTGTGTATCTTGCTATCCCTTTCGTTGAAAAGGATTTAAGCTGAAAAAAATTTAATGAAAATTAATGCGACATTTGACAGGTCATGCACTTGCGTAAAAGCCATGTTCGAAAAATGCATGCCTCCAGAGTGATCCGGTCGCAATGCTGCCGCGCATCGGCTTGCCCCCTCCCCCGGTCATGCCCACTATGCGACACTCGGATGATGCGATTCGACCTTCTTCATGGACCCTGCGACAGCCGGAGCCGGACGTGACCCAGATGCCATCAGAATCCGCCCGCTGCGATCGCGCTCCGATCGCGATCCTGCTCGCCGCCTTCATCGGGCTCGTGACCTGCGCAGCAATGCCTGATCATGCCGTCGCACAAAGCCGCGTCGTGCCCCAGAGCGACGCGCAGGTGAAGCTCTCCTACGCGCCGCTCGTACGCGAGGCTGCGCAGGCGGTGGTGAATGTGCACGGGGCCCGCGTCACCGAGCGCCCGCGCGACCATATGGAGGATTTCTTCGAGCGCTTCTTCGGCAACGACGGCTTCGGCGCCATGCCGCGCGAGCGGATCGAGCGCTCACTCGGCTCCGGCGTCATCGTCGATGCAGCCGGGCTGGTCGTCACCAATTACCACGTGGTCGAAGGCATGACGGAGTTGCGCGTGGCTCTCGTCGATCGGCGCGAATTCGACGCCGAGGTCGTCCTGCGCGATCCGCGCAGCGATCTCGCGATGTTGCAGATCGCGTCCGATGAAAGCTTTCCGGCTCTGGAGCTGGGCGATTCCGAGACGCTGGAAGTCGGCGATATCGTGCTCGCCATCGGCAACCCGTTCGGCGTTGGCCAGACGGTGACGCAGGGCATCGTCTCGGCTCTGGCGCGCACGCAGGTCGGGATCAGCGATTACCAGTTCTTCATCCAGACCGATGCGGCGATCAATCCCGGCAATTCGGGCGGCGCGCTGCTCGACATGACTGGACAGGTCGTAGGCATCAACACGGCGATCTATTCGCGCTCCGGCGGCAGCCACGGCATCGGCTTCGCCATTCCCGCCGCGATGGTGCATGCGGTGGTGGAATCCGCACGCATTGGCGCCGATCGCGTGCGCCGGCCCTGGCTCGGCGCCTCGGTCCAGGAGGTCACGCCCGATATTGCCGAGAGCGTGGGCCTCGCCCGGCCCTCCGGCGTGCTCGTCACCCATGTTCTTGATGACAGCCCTGCGGACCGCGCCGGCCTGCGCCGGGGCGACATTATCCGCGCCGTCGAGGGGCGCCGGATCAACGATCCGGATGCTTTCGGCTATCGCTTCGCCCTCGCGGGCGTCGAGGGATTGGCGCGCATCGATATCCTGCGCGGTGAGCGAGCACTGGATCTCGACGTTCCCCTGATGCCACCGCCGGAAGAACCACCCCGCGAGACGCTGACCATTGCCAGCCGCACGCCTTTGGGCGGCGCTACCGTGGTAAACCTTTCCCCCGCCGTCGCCGAGGAATTGCAGGTCCAGCAGGGCCTCGAAGGCGTCATCATCACGGAAGTCGATCCGCGCTCCATCGCCGCGAGCTACGGTTTCCGCCCGGGCGACATCATTCTGGAGGTCAACAACCGGCAGATCCGGCGCACCGGCGAGCTCGACGAAGCCATGCGCGCCGGCGGTCGCTCCTGGGCGATGCGGATCAATCGCGGCGGGCAGATCATCACCACCATGTTGCGGGGCTGATCCGGTGAGCGACCTGTTCGCCTCCGCCGGCCTCGACAAGGATCTAGCGCGCCCGCTGGCCGACCGGATGCGCCCGCAGACGCTCGGTGAAGTGGTCGGCCAGGATCATCTTGTGGGTCCCGACGGAGCGCTGACGCGGCTCTTGCGCACCGGCTCGATCGGCTCGCTGATCTTCTGGGGCCCGCCGGGCACCGGCAAGACCACAGTGGCGCGGCTGCTCGCGCATGAGACCAGCCTGCATTTCGAGCAGATCTCGGCGATCTTCTCGGGCGTGGCCGATCTCAAGAAGGTTTTTGAGGCCGCCCGCGCCCGGCGCCAGATGGGCACCGCCACCCTGCTCTTCGTCGATGAGATCCACCGTTTCAACCGCGCCCAGCTCGATGCCTTCCTGCCCGTGATGGAGGACGGCACCATCACGCTGGTCGGCGCGACCACGGAAAACCCCTCCTTCGAGCTCAATGCGGCCCTGCTCTCGCGCGCCCGCGTGCTCACCTTCCAGGCGCTCGACGAGGAAGCAATCGGCCAATTGCTCACCCGCGCCGAAGCGATCATGGCGCGCCCCCTCCCCCTCGACGACGACGCCCGCGCCGCGCTCGCGCGCATGGCCGATGGCGACGGGCGCGCAGCCCTCACCCTCGCCGAGGAGCTCTGGCGCTCCGCCGGTGAGGGCGAGACCTTCGATACGGCGGGGCTCGTCTCGGTGATCCAGCGCCGGGCGCCGATCTACGACAAGGGACAGGAAGGCCATTACAATCTGATCAGCGCCTTGCACAAATGCGTGCGCGGCTCCGATCCCGATGCGGCCCTGTATTATCTCGCGCGTATGCTGGATGGCGGCGAGGACCGCCTGTTCATCGCCCGCCGGCTGGTGCGCATGGCGGTGGAGGATATCGGCCTCGCCGATCCGCAGGCGCTCGTCATCGCGAATGCGGCGAAAGACGCCTACGACTTTCTCGGCTCGCCCGAAGGCGAGCTCGCGCTGGCCCAGGCCGCCGTCTATCTCGCGACGGCGCCGAAATCGAACGCGCTCTACAATGCGTACAAGGCCTCCATGCGCGCGGCGAAGGAACACGGCTCGCTGATGCCGCCTAAGACCATTCTCAACGCACCCACCAAACTCATGAAGCAGGAGGGCTACGGCGCGGACTACGTCTACGACCACGACGCGCCGGATGCATTTTCGGGCCAGGATTACTGGCCGGAGAAGCTCGGCCGGCAACGCTTCTACGATCCCGTCGATCGCGGCTTCGAACGCGACATCCGCAAACGGCTGGAATGGTGGGACAAGTTGCGGCGGGAGAGGGGGTGAGCGACGGCGACAGGTTCGGCGAAAATCACGTGAAAAGCGATCAAAGATTGCCATATCTCACAAAAAACACTATATAATTGCATCCAAACACAGGCCAAACAGGATATATTTCAGTATGGCAGTTCGCGCTTTGGCGCAACTTTCGGTGAAGAGCATGTCGCGGAATCTGGTTGATACGATCAGGCTTTTCTGCACGGTGGCGATTATCGTAGCCGCGATTGCACAACTCGCCTCGGGCCTGACCGAACCGGCCATCTTCCTCCTGTCGACTCTGGTTGCTGCGTTGGTTATCGGCTTACCGAAGCTTCTTCGGGCGATTTGGCCTGACGGCAATACAGCGTCCTGACGATACGATTCATGTGATGGCTGTTCTCGGGCCGGAAGCGGTAGCGACACTGACGATCGTGTTTGGCGTGCTGTTTGCTCTGCTGGCGGGTGTGGTCTTGATGCTGCTGCGGATCAGTTGGGATCATTTGTTCCAACTCGTCAAACAGATATCCAGCTATCCGTTCTCGACGGTACCCTTGGCAATTTTGTTGTGGAATTGTGTCGCCATCAACTTCAATGCCTGGCAGGACAATACCGAGGCCATAGAGGCATGGAGCCGCATCCAAAGCGATTCAGCACATGTCTTCGGCATTGGCACCACATTGCTCGCCTATGCGCGTTTCTCGATGATCATTTCGGCAACAGCGGATCTGGTCGACAGCGTACGGGAGCGTCTGGCCGCTTTCTCTCGCCAGCCATAGACACAACCATAAATTAACTCTATACACGCCTAGCGCGTATAATCGCGCTAGACAACCATCGTATAAGTTGTATTGACTGATTGCACCCGTAATACGTGTGCAACTGGTCATGCTCGAAGATTTCATTGCTGAAGTGCAGGCCGCCTCTGGCGGGGCGGAGCGCTCGAATTATCAGATCTTCGTGCAGAAGCTCTGCGCGGCGCTTGAGGTGGCGCCGCCAGGCATGGCCGGGCCAGATCATGAACGCAACGACTACGTGTTCGAGCGCCGGGTCGATTTCAAGCATCCCGACGGCACCACCACGCCCGGCTATATCGATTGCTACAAGCGCGATCACTTCATCCTGGAAGCCAAGCAATCGAAGCGTCGGCAGGCTCCGAATGCACCCGCGCGCAGCGCTCCTCGTCCGGGCTGGGACCGGGTCATGGCCGAGGCGCGGCGGCAGGCGGAAAATTATGCGCGCGCCCTGCCCGTCGATCACGGCTACCCGCCCTTCCTGATCACCGTTGATGTCGGGCAGGCCATCGAGATCTATGCCGATTTCTCGGGGCTGGGGAAGAACTACGCCCATTTCCCCGATCGCAATTCCTACCGGATCAACCTCGACGATCTGCGCCGCGACGATGTCCGCAAACGGCTGAAGGCGGTCTTCACGGCACCGCGCAAGCTCGACCCGACCCGCCACGCATCGCGGGTGACGCGGGTCATCGCCGCGCGCCTCGCCCGCGTCGCGCGCCGGCTGGAGAAGCGCCATCCGCCGGCCGAGGTGGCGCAATTCCTGATGCGCTGTCTCTTCACCATGTTCGCCGAGGATTCCGGCCTGCTCCCGGAGCGCGGCTTTCGCGATCTCCTCGGCCAGCTCAAGCAGAATCCGGACAACGCCGTACCGGCGCTGACGGATCTGTGGCGCCGGATGGATCGCGGCGGCTTCGAGCCGCGCCTGATGGCGACGATCAAGCGCTTCAACGGGACCCTGTTCAAGGATGCCACCGCGCTCCCGCTCGCCCGTGAAGAGCTGAACGAGCTCGCCATAGCCGCTTCCTATGACTGGCGCGATGTCGAACCGGCGATTTTCGGCACTCTGCTCGAACGCGCTCTTGATCCCCGCGAGCGTTCGCGGCTCGGCGCGCATTACACGCCGCGCGCCTATGTCGAGCGCCTCGTCGTGCCCACCATCCTCGATCCGCTGCGAGGCGAATGGGACGAGGCGCGCACCCGGGCCGATGTCCTGCACGAAGCGGGCGATGATCGCGGCGCCGTCGCCGTCATCCGCGCCTACCACCACCGCCTGTGCACCATCCGCGTGCTTGATCCCGCCTGCGGCACCGGGAATTTCCTTTATGTCGCGCTGGAAATGCTCAAGCGCCTCGAAGGGGAGGTGCTGGAGGCGCTCGATGCGCTGGGCGAGGATCAGGCGCGTCTCGCCATGGAAGGCGAGACGGTGAGCCCGAAGCAGTTCTACGGGCTCGAACTCAACCCCCGCGCCGTCCCCATCGCCGATCTGGTGCTCTGGATCGGCTATATCAAATGGCAGCGCCGCACCATCAACCTCGCCTCCCTTCCCGAGCCGATACTGCAGGCCTACGGCACGATCCGGCATCAGGATGCGATTCTGGATGCGGATGCAAGGATCCCGCGTCGCGACGATAGCGGCGCGCCGCTGACGAAGTGGGACAGGATCAGCCATCGCCCGCACCCGGTCACCGGCGATCCGGTGCCGGATCTGAGTGCCCGGATTCCGCTCTACGATTACCGCAATCCGCGCCCGGCGCCCTGGCCGGAGGTCGAGTTCATCATCGGCAACCCGCCCTTCATCGGGGGCAAGGACATGCGCGAGGAGCTCGGCGACGGCTATACCGAAGCCTGCCGCAAGGCGCGCCCGAAGGTTCCCGGCGGCGCCGATTTCGTCATGCATTTCTGGGACGAGGCGGCAGTCCGGCTCTTGCGCAAGCCGACGAAGCAGGCCCCCAACCCGCTGATCCGCTTCGGCTTCATCACCACGAATTCGATCACCCAGACCTTTTCGCGCCGCGTCATCGAGCGCCATCTGGAAGCGCGCGAGCCGCTCTCGCTGGTCTATGCCATCCCCGATCACCCCTGGCTCAAGGCGCCCGACAAGGCCGCCGTGCGGATCGCGATGACGGTATGCGAGCGTGGCCGGCAGGAGGGCGTGCTCGAAACCGTCACCGAGGAAGCCGATCTCAAGACCGACACGCCGCGCGTGGAGCTCGCGCGGCGGACCGGGATGATCCGGGCGAAGCTGACGCTCGGCGCCGATCTGAGCCAGGCGCGTGCGCTCGCCGCCAACGAGGCGCTTTGCAGCCGTGGCGTCGTGCTGCACGGCGCCGGCTTCATGGTCACGCCGCGACAGGCGAAGACGCTGGGGCTGGGGCGTGTCGAAGGGCTCGACGCCCATATCCGCGATTACCGCAATGGCCGCGACCTCGCCGGGCGCCCGCGCGGGGNGAAGGTGATCGATCTCTATCCGCTGGCGCGCGAGGAGGTCGAGACGCGTTTTCCCGCAATCTACCAGCACGTGCTCGAACGGGTGAAGCCGGAGCGCGATCAGAACAACATGAAGTTCCGGCGCGAGAACTGGTGGTGGTTCGGCGCGACCCACAAGGAACTGCGCGCCTTCCTCGACGGCCTGCCGCGCTACATCGCCACCATCGAGACCGCCAAGCACCGGTTCTTTCAATTCCTCGACGGGGAAGTGCGCCCGGATAACAAGCTGATCAATATCGGCAGCGATGACGCAGCCCTGCTCGCGGTACTCTCCTCATCGGTACATTGCTGGTGGTTCCAGGCCAATGCCGGCAAGATCGGGGTCTATGCCCTCGACAGCGTCTATGTGAAGACGCGCGTCTTCGACACCTTCCCCTTCCCGCCCTGCCTCGATCCGCGCCTGCCCGAGGACCATCCGCAAGCGGCCCTGCGGGGGCGTCTGCGCAAACTCGGCGAGAAGCTCGACGCGTTCCGCAAGGAGCGCATTGCCGCGCATGGCTTCATCACCATGACCGGGCTTTACAACGCGCTCGAACAGCTGCGCCTGCGCGCGGCGGGGCTCGTCAGGGAGCCGATGAGCGAGGCCGAGCGGGACTTTCATGAGGCCGGGCTGATCTCGGTTCTGGCCGAGATCCATGACGAGATCGACGCCGCCGTGCTTGAGGCCTACGGGCTCGAGCATCTCGCCCCGGCTCTGATCGGCCAGCCCGGCGCAACGACGCCGCTGCCGCAGGAAAAACCCGCAACGCTGGCTGCCGCAGAGGAAGAGCTGTTGAGCGGCCTCGTCGCGCTCAATCAGCAGCGCCAGCGCGAAGAACAGCAGGGCCGCGTGCGCTGGCTGCGCCCGGATTTCCAGATCCCGCGACTGGCCCACAAGCTGCCAGAGCCGCCGGACGAGCAGCTCTTCGCCGATCTCGTCGTCGCCCCGCAGGATCTGCGCATCAAATGGCCGAAAGATACCGCCGAACAGCTGCGTCTGGTGCGCCGCCTGCTCGTCGCCACCCCGTCCCCCGCCCCCGATACCGCCATCGCCGAAGCCTTTGCAGGCAAGGGCAGCAAGCAGCGTCGCGCCCATGTGCGCGACGCGCTGGAAGCGCTGGCAGCGCGCGGGATCGTCAGAAAAATCGCAGGGAGCACCCCGGCACGCTACTTCATCCCGCGCTGAATCATGACGAGAAGATTGCTTCTTCCTTTAGGGAAGAGGCATAGTTTGACTTCGAATCGCAGATCGTACTGGCCATGAATTCAAGATTGACCTCTTTGATCATTATCGCCCTGATCGGCGCGCTGGCTTTCTGGGATGAGGCTCCCTGGCAGAGCGAAAACGGCCCATCGACCGTCGAGCCGGTCGTCATCACGGATGCACGCTCCGGCAGCACGCTTGCGACGCGCCTGACCGGCCCGGTGCGCGTCGTCGATGGCGATACCATCCGGCTGGGCGCGCACCGCATCCGCCTGCACGGAATCGATGCGCCGGAATCCGATCAGGCCTGTCTCGATCCGCAAGGCGCGCCCTGGGCCTGCGGTGACGCGGCCACGGAAAGGCTCTCGGATCTGATCGGCGACGATCCAGTGTATTGCAGCGAGCGCGATATCGACCGCTACCAGCGTATCATCGGCGAATGCTTCGCGGATGGTAGCAATCTCAATGCCGCCCTCGTCGCGGAAGGCTTCGCCTTCGCCTATCGCCGCTTCAGTCTGGACTATGCCGCGCTGGAGGATGAGGCGCGCGAGGCCAGGCGCGGTATCTGGGCAGGTACTGTCCAGGCCCCGTGGGACCACCGCCGCGATCCGCAGCATGTGGTGATCCCTGATGTCGGCGCGACCGGCAGCACGTCGGCCGCGCAAGATGCCGGCTCAGGCCTTCAACCGCCCGGCGATTGCGTCATCAAGGGCAATATCAACCGAGGCGGTGAGCGCATCTATCACACCCCGGACAGCCATTCCTACAGCCGTACCCGAATCGACGAGAGTCGCGGCGAACACTGGTTCTGCACGGAAGAGGAAGCCCGCGCGGCAGGGTGGCGCGCGCCGCGCGGGTGAGCGTCACGCCTCTTCGGTGACGATGTGCTCGTCGGACACGCCGAGACTCTTCACCGCTTTCTCGACCGCCTCGATCATCGGCGGCGGGCCGCAGATATAGACGTGCCCGCCCCAATCGGGAACATTGGCCTTCAGGAAATCTGCGGTGATGTCCTGACGCGGCACGGTGGCTCCGTTCTCGTCGGTCACCGTGAAGATGCATTCCAGCCCGGGCATCCCCTCCCATTCCTCGCGCAGGATAATGTCGCGCTCGGTTCTGTTCGAGAAGATCAGCGTGCAGCCGGAGAGCTCATTCTCGCGGGCGCGTCTGCGCAGGATCGGGATGAAGGGCGTAATTCCCGCACCGCCGGCGATGAAGATACCGGGCCCCTGGTCGTTGATCGCCCCCCACGGCTCATCAATCAGCACCGTGTCGCCGGGGCGCAGATCCGCGATGCGTTTGGTGACGCCGTCGTGATCGGGATAGCTCTTGATCGTGAATTCGAGAATCGGCTCGTCCGGCTGGCTGGTGAAGGTGAAGGGCCGCGTCTCCTCGCGCCAGCCATCCTGATCGAGAGCGAAATCCGTCGCCTGGCCCGGCGTGAAGTCGTAACCCTCGGGCCGCGTGAAGACGAGGCGGTTGGTATCGTGCGTCAGCGCGGAAATTTCGCGTAGCGTGATGCGATGCATGAAGTTCCTCCTTTGCCGGAGAAAACCGCGAGCCCCGCATGCTGGTTCCGCATAAAAGCCGCGCTTAGGGCGCGATGCGGCCATATGCCCCTGCCGCGCACCGGCCAGTAAAACGGCCCTCGCCGGCCTAACCCGCGAGGGCCCTGTCTCATTGCAGGTGCGGGGAAGAATGCCGGCAGATCAGCCGGCGAAACCGGCGATCCACTTCTGCAATTCGCCCTTGGGCGCCGCACCGACCTTCTGGCCGGCGAGTTCGCCGTCCTTGAAGACCATGAGCGTCGGGATCGAGCGGATGCCGAGCTGGCCGGCGACGGCCTGGTTCTCGTCGATATTGAGTTTGGCAATCTTCACCTTGCCGCCCATCTCCTCGGAGATCTCCTCCAGAGCGGGGCCGATCATCTTGCAGGGGCCGCACCATTCGGCCCAGAAATCCACCACGACGGGTTCGGAAGATTTCAAAACGTCGGTCTCGAAGCTCGCATCGGTTACTTTCACGGTCGCCATGGCGTCACCTTTCTCGATTGATTTCCCAACACATATGCGCCTGTGGCCGCTCCCGCAAGTTACGCACCATGCCGGACCTGACATTGCACACGAAGATGTGTCTCAGCCCCCCTGCGCCGGCGGCGCGATCAGCCGCAGAGCCGCCTCGAGATCCGCCGCAGGGAGCTCGCGCACCTGCGGCCCCGCCGTCCAGACCATGAAGGCGCGGATCGCCCGGTCGGGATAGATCTGCGCCAGCAGCGCCCGGTAGAGCGCCATCTGCGTGAGATAACGCGGCAAGAGGGGCTTGTCCGGGTCGGGCGGGCGGGCGCTCGTCTTGAAATCGGCAAAACAGATCGCGCCCTCCCCGATGGCGAGCCGGTCGATCTGGCCGGTCACCCCGACACGTGCGCCCGCCTCCCCGACACTGACGAGGCCGGAGACCGGTGCTTCGGCCAGCGCATCGGCAGCGAAGAGTGGCGTGAGGCGTTCATCCTCGATCACGGCCAGCGCATCGGCGACGATGGCCGCGCGCATCGTCGCGTCGAGCCCGCCGGCACGGGCGGCGACAAAGGCGCGGGCCGCTTCCGCGCGCCGATCCGCCGGGATCGCCGGCAGGCGCTCGATCAGGGCATGGACGAGCACGCCGCGCTGGCGGGCGCCTGGATCGAAGGGGCGATCGCGCAGGCTGGCCGGCGCATCGGAGGCGCCGAGCGCGCTCGACGGGCGCAGGGGCGGCGCCGGTTCCGGCTCGGGGGCGCTCATCCGTGTGAGCCAGTCGGGCAAGGGGAAGGCCTGTGGCGCCACCACCGCGCTTTTCTCCGGCGCGGCGGGAGCGAGCGCCGGGTCGCGCCAGACGGCGACCCTGCCATAGGGCATCTCGGCCTCTTCGAGCCCGTAGGGTCCCGCTTCGAGCGCCCGGCTGATCCGCGCCGTCCAGCAATCGGCGGGGAGTTCCTTGTCCTTCCTGCCGCCATAGGGGGCGAGGACGAGATGATCGGCGGCACGGGTCAGTGCTACATAAAGCAGCCGGTTGCGCTCCTGCGCCTCCGCTTCGTCCCGCATCGCCCGCGCCTCGGCGAGGATCTCCGGCTCCTTCTCCTTGCCGGGCGACCAGACCGGCAGCGCCCCGCCGATATCGTACAGGGCCGCGCCGTGATTGCCCGCCCGGGTCGCCTGGTCGATGACCAGAACCAGCGGCGCTTCGAGCCCCTTGGCGCCATGCACGGTCATCACGCGAACTTCGCGCCCCTCGGCTTCCAGATCGCGGCGGATCTCGCGCTCGGCGCCGGAAAAGCTCTCCAGAAAGGTCGCGAGGGACGGCGTCTGCGGATGTTCGGCGGCGAGCGCTTCCGCGAGGAAGGCGTCGATCGCGTCACCCGCCTCGACCCCCAGCCGCGCGACGAGCCGCCGGCGCCCGCCCTCGGGCCCGAGCAGGGCGGCGAAGAAGGCAAAGGGGCCGTGCCGCGCGGCGAGTTCGCGCCAGCGCGCATGTTGCGCGAGCGCAGCGCTCGCCTTGGCATTCCCAGCCTCCGCATGTTTGCCGAGCGCGTCATACAGGCTGACGCCATCGCCGCGATCGACGCCGATACGGATGAGATCATCGTCATCCCAGCCCACGAGCGGTGATTTCAAGACGGTGGCGAGCGTCAGATCATCGCCTGGCAGAAGCGCCGCGCGCCCCGCCGCGACGAGATCCTGCACGGCGATATGGGCGGCGATGTCGAGCCGGTCGGCACCGGCAACGGGGATGCTGCGATCCTTCAGGGCGCGGATCGTGGCGAAGAAGGCCGGGTTGCGGCTGCGGGTCAGGATCAGGATCTCGCCGGGATGCCAGACTCGCCCCGTGGCATCACCCTCGCGCGTCCAGGTCTCCACCGCCTGCGCGATCCGCTGCGCCAGCCGTACCGGCGGCGCCGCCGCATCCGGCTCGTCGAGGGGATGCGTCCAGGCATCGGGATCGGGCGCCTCCTCGGCCGGCTCGAAAGGCCAGATCTCGACCCGGGCGGGCTTGCCGATACGGCTGCTCTGATGCGCCGTGCCGGTGATCTCGTCCTCGAAGCTCAAGCCCTCGAAATTGCGCTCATCGGCAAAGACCGCATCCACCGCTTCGAGAATGGCGGGCGCCGTGCGGAAGGAGACGGTGAGTTGCACGTTCTCGAAGGCCCGGGCGACGCCCTTCGCCTGGTCCTGCCAGTAGCGCCGGCTTTCCGAGAACTTGCGTGGCTCCGCGCCCTGGAAGGAATAGATCGACTGCTTTTCATCGCCCACTGCGAATACCGTGCGCAGCGCATTCCCCGCCTGGCCGGAACCGGCGAAGAAATCGCCCGTCACCGCGCGCAGGATGTCCCATTGCGCCGGGTTGGTATCCTGCGCCTCGTCCACGAGGACATGGTCGATGCCGCGATCGAGCTTGTAGAGCACCCAGCCGCCGGCCGGGCCAGCCAGCAGATCACGCGTCTTGCCGATCAGATCGTCGAAATCGAGCATGGAGAGCCGCGCCTTGCGCGCCTCGATATGCCGGAACAGAGCGCGCGCGATGGTAAACAGCGCCCATGTGCGCTGCCAGGCTTCGACGCGCCCCATCCGCATGCGCAAAGCGACAAGCCGCTCCTGTTCGGCGGCGAGGCGTTCCTTGACGTGATCGGGAATTGCCTTGGTACCCAGAGACCTAGCGGGCGTGCCCTTGCCCTTGTCGGTAAAGAAAAGCGTCAGATACAAGGCGCTTTGCTGCGCCGGATCATCCGTCGCGGCAGCACTGATCAGCGCATCGGCACGATCCTTGTCGGTCTTGCCGCCGGTCTGCAGGATCGCCACCAGATCGGCCCATTCCGAAACCGGTATCCCGCCATCAAGGATCTGTGCTTCCAGCGCGGCGAGGTTCTCGCCCTCGCCGACTTCGAGCTTTGCCCGGATCTCGGCGAGCGCCTTTTCGAAAGCATCATCGTCGCGCAGAACCGCGCGCTCGCGCATCGCCGCCCTGATCAGGGCGGTGCGCCCGTCCCCGCCGCCATGGGCCGCGTCGAGAATATCGAAGGCCGCGCGCATCGTGGCATCGGCGCCCGCATGGGCAAGCGTGTCGGACATCGCCGCATCGAACAGAACCGCGCCCTGCACCTCGTCGAGCATGGCAAACCGCGCCGGGACGCCGGCCTCGAAGGGGGCGATATGCAGCAACCGCTCGCAGAAGGCGTGGATCGTCCCGATCTTGAGCCCGCCCGGCGTCTCCACGGCGCGGGCGAAGAGCCGCCGCGCCAGGGCGAGCCGCGCCGCATCGGGCTCGCGCCCGTCGAGATCGCGCAGGGCCTGCGCGAGCGCCGCGTCGTCATGCGTCACCCAGGCCGCGAGGCGGTCGAAGACGCGCATCTGCATGTTGGCCGCCGCCGCCTTGGTGAAGGTGAGGCAGAGGATGCGGTTGGGCGCGACGCCCTCCAGCAGCAGCCGCAGCACCCTGTCGGAGAGCACCTTGGTCTTGCCCGAACCGGCATTGGCCGAAACCCAGGCGGAGCGATCGGGCATCGCCGCGCGGCGCTGGCGCGCCGTCGTATCGCTGATCGGATCGCCGCTCATGCTTGCACCATTCATGCCTCGCCCCCGTCGCTGCCGCCACCGCCGCTGACCGACCATTCCCTGACCCGGGCGAGATGGTCGTAATCGCTGTAGGCCTTGGCGAATTGCGGATAGGGCCGCGACATGTAGCCGAGTTCCCCCTTGATGAACCGCGCCACCAGACCGCGCAGGCGGGCCAGGTGATCGGCGATGATCTCCGGCATGGCGCGGGCATCGTCCTTATATGGCTTGACGAGGGTCTCGCTCAACGCCTCGCGCCCGCCGCTGGTACGCACATAGACGAGCTCGGGCGTCTCGCCGACCGGGCCGATCTCCTTGAAGCCGCCGTGCATCAGCATCGCCGCTTCGAGGGTGAGCTGCGGCGAGAAACCCACGCTGATTTCCTTTGCCGAGGGCGGCTTGCCGGATTTGAAATCGAGCGCGGTGACGCCCCCGTCGCGGCGCTGCTCGATCCGGTCGGCCCGCGCCGTGAGCCTGAAGGTGCGGCTGCCGAAGGGGATCTCCATCGCGCCCCTCAATTCGACATGCACCCGCGCGAGCCCATCGCGGCGTTGATATTCCCAATCGACCAGGGCCATGCCGATGCGGGTCAGGCGCGGCAGCCAATCGGCATGGATATCGGGAAATTCCTGCGCATAAGGCGCGAGCTGCGCGTCGAGAATCGCCTGCATCGTCGCCCGCGCCGTCTCGCGATCGGGCGGCAGCGCGTCGGGATATGCTTCGACGAAATGCTCCGCCAGCGCATGCACCAGGGTGCCGCGTTCCGCCGGGCCGGGGGCGGCAGCGAGATCGGGGAGCGGGTCGAGCCCCAGCACGTATTGCGCGAAGATCGCATAAGGATCGCGCAACAGCGTCTCGATCCTGGTGACCGAGAGCTGATCCGGGAACGTCTTCGGATCGGGGCGCGGATCGGGACGAGCCAGCGGCTTCGCCGGCGCATCCGTATCGGCATGACGGGCGAGATAGCGCAGCCGCGCGCCGCGCTCGGCGATTTCCGCGAACAATGCCTCGCCGGCAAAGGCCTTCATCCGCTGGACGAAACGCGAGGGCACGGTGGGCGCGCCGTTGCGCTTTCCGGCCCGGGTAATGATCACCTCCGCGCCGCAGGCCGCCTGCACGAAATCATGGGCACTCTGGCCGATGCGCCGCTCCGGCGGCAGCAGGCCGATCAGGCTGCGCATCGGGCGGTTGAGGAAGGCGTCGGTCTGCGGCGCGGGCGGCCAGACACCCTCGTCGAGCCCGCCGAGCACCACCCGGTCGACGGCAATCAGGCGCGCTTCGAGCGGCCCGAGGATCTTCACACGGCGATGCACGTCGCGCAGATCGGGCCGCACCACGCGCTGGGCGGCGAGGCTGGCGAAGAAGGCGGGATAATCGGCGAAACCGCCCTTCACAGATGCGCCCGCAGCGTCGCCGCCATCCTGCGCCGCGCATTCGTCAAACAGGGCAAAGAGGCTGTCATAGGAGGGCTCGGCCCGCCAGTCGGTGACGGAATCCGCGTCATCCTGCACCTCGAAGGCCACATCGTCCGGCACCTCCTCCGGCAGCCGCAACAGCGCCTCGACGGTGGCGCGATGCGCCCCGGCGAGGCTCGTGAGCGAGGCTTCACGGGGTGTCGCATCGGGGAGGAAATCAGCGAATGCATCGCGCAGCCGGGCGATCAGATCGGCGGCGGCATCCCAGTCCTGCGCGGTGAGGCGCTTGACCGGGCGCGGCGCCTTCCAGCCCTCCTTGCCCTCCACCGCTTCCCGCCGGCGTGCGAGCGCGGTGGCGAGCCCGTCGAGACCCGGCGCGGCGGGCGGGCCGCGCAGCACGCCGATCTCGAGAGCGCTCGCGGCGCGGCGCATCGCCTCGCGCGACAGGCCGAGCCGCAGATGCGGATGGGCGATCAGCGCGAGGCAGGAGAGCGGATCGAACCCGGCCAAAGCCGCATCAGCAGCCAGCCGCGCCAGCCGCCCCGCCGGGCTCTGCGCCAGCGGCGTTCCCGCCGAATCGGCGCTGCGCACACCCCAGCGTCCGAGTTCGGCGCAGACCCGCGCCGCGAGGCCGCGATCCGGCGTGATCAGCGCCGCTGTCTTCTCCGGCTCCTCCAGCGCCTCGCGCAGGGCGATGGCGATGCAAAGCGCCTCCTCGCGCTCGTCATTGGCTTCGACGAGGGTGATACGCTGCGTTCCCGCCAGCGCAAGATCGGTGCGCGCGCGCGTCTCCAGCGCCGACCAGCGATCCGTGGTCTCGGCGGGGCGCATCGCCTCGGAAAAGAAGCGCGCGCGGGCATTGCCGGGCGTGTCCGCATCATGGGGGGCGAGCTCCATGATGGCCCCGCGCGGAATCGCGAGCTCCTCGGCGAGGAGTCGCGCCATCATTGCCTGGGGATGGCCGGAACCGGGATCGCGCGGGCTGCCCCCTCCGCCCTCCCCGGCTTCCGCCCCGCCGATCCAGCCGATCTGCGCAAAGCTTTCGTCGTCGAGATCGAGATCGATCCCCGGCAGGACCAGGGCGCCGTTTTCCAGCCGGGCGATCGCCCCGAGCAGGCGCGCCGTGGAAGGGATCGAACCGGTAGAGCCGGCGGCAATGACCGGGCCGGGCGGCGTCTGGCGCCGAAACAGGGCCGCCTGCGCATCGATCAGCTTCGAGCGCCGCTCGGCCGGATCGCTGGCCTGGCGCTCCTTCAGGATGGCGGGCCACATCTCCGTGGCGATGCGCAGGAAGCGCAGCGTGAAATCGAAATATTGCGAATATTCGCCATCGACGAGATCGGCCAACCGCGCGACGGGGACATCCTCGAAGGTGAAATCATCCATCAGCGCTTCGAGATCCGCCGCGAGCGCCACGGCATCGGCGGCCGAGGTGGGGATCAGGAAATCACGCGTCGCATCGCTGCGCACAGTATCGCCGTTTTTCCCCTGCGCAAGGCTGCGGGCGAAAGCCTGGATCAGCCCGGCGAGCAGCAGGCGGCGCTCCAGCGGGGCGATGGGCGGGGCGATCAGCGCCTCGGGATCCGCGTGCGCGAGCAGGCCTGCGGCGAGTTCGAGCTCCGCATCATCGGCCTCGCCCAGCGGCACGATGCGCGGCAACAGCGCCGCATCCCCTTCGAGCAATTGCGAGAGCCGGGTCGCAAGCGCCCGCGCGGCGCGCTGCGTCGGCAGATAGATGGTCGCGCGCGCCAGCGCATCCGGGCGATCCGGCTCGGGAAAGCCCGGCACCAGCCGCCCGTCCAGCAGGGCGCGCGCCAGCGTGTCGAGGAACGGCACGCCGGGGGCGATGGTAAAGACGCGCGGATCTCGCAAGGCCCAGGACTCCTCATTTTCGGCAACCCGGTCCGCCACCGCTTTCGCGAATCGCCGCACCGCACCTGCATGGTCGCCGAGACTACGATTCACCACCCCGCAGCGACAAGCGCGGCGATGGCGTCGTACACAGATTACGACTTCTGCGCGCGCTCGCGGGATCGCTCAGATCACCCGTGCGTTATCGCGTTGCACAAGGCTCTTTCGCAGATCGCGTTCAGCACCCACATTGTAGCGTCGCAGGCAGGGATAGCGTCGATGTCGTTCTTCACCGAGATGATGCAGCAGATCAGTGATCGCGGGCGGGCGCTGATGAGCGCGCGGCGCGGCGAAGCCCGCACGGCAAAGGCCCTGCAGGCGCTCGCCGAGGCGTTGCTCTCCAACCGGGGCGAAGCGTCCAGCGTGGCGCGGGCGGCGGAACTGCTCATCTGTTATGCGGCTGCGCCACGCGAGGAACGCGAGGGCTTCCTGCGCTGCCTCGCCGTCGATTTCGGCCCCGACCAGGCACGCATCGATGCCGCCATCACGGCCTATCAGGCCAATCCGGGCGCGACCACGGCGATGGCCCTGCACCGGGCGGCGGAACCGCGCCGGCAGGATCTGCTGCGCCGGCTCAACCGCGCCCCGGGCGGCACGCTCGCGCTCTTGCGCATGCGCGAGGACGTTCTGCCTTTGCGCCGGGCCGAGGCCGCCCTCGCCGATCTCGACGCGGATTTCGAGCATCTCTTCGCTTCATGGTTCAACCGGGGCTTTCTGACGCTGCGCCGGATCGACTGGGCGAGCCCCGCCCATGTGCTTGAAAAGATCATCCAGTATGAAGCGGTACACCGGATCGAGAGTTTCGAGGATCTGAAGCTGCGCCTCGCCCCCTCCGACCGGCTGCTCTACGCCTTCTTCCATCCGGCCCTTGCCGACGAGCCGCTGATCTTCGTCGAAGTCGCGCTCACCGATGCTATCCCCCAATCGATCGACCGCATTCTGGATGGCAGGCGCACGGAACTGGCGCCGGCAGATGCCGATACGGCCGTGTTCTATTCGATCTCGAACTGCCAGAAAGGCCTTGCCGGGGTGTCCTTCGGCAATTTCCTGATCAAGCAGGTGGTGGAGGAATTGCGCCGCGACCTGCCGCAGCTGCGTCGCTTCCTGACGCTCTCCCCCGTTCCCGGTTTCGCCGCCTGGCTGGAGGCACAGGCGCGCGACGAAGAGAGCGGCGCGCTCGAACCGACTGAGCGCGAGGTACTGGCGCCGATCCTCGCGGAAGGCGCCGACCGCGCCGCCCTGCTCGCGCGCGACGGGACGGATGCGGACAAGCTGCACGAGACCCTGCGGCGGCTGTGCGCAACCTATCTGGTGCGTGCCACGACAATGCGCGGTGAGCGCGGCGTACCGCGTCCGCTCGATCCGGTGGCGCGCTTCCATCTCGGCAACGGCGCGCGGCTCGAACATGTCCATGCCCGCGCCGATCTCTCGGCCCGGGGCGCGGCGCAGGCGGCGGGAATGATGGTGAATTACCTCTATGATCTCGACAGCATAGAGCGCCATCACGAAGCCTATGCCGAGCGCGGCGAGATCGCCATGTCGAACGAGGTGCGGCGTCTGGCCAAACCGCAAAAGGCCTTGCGCGACCTTGCCGTGCCGGGCTGAAACCTGCCAGAAGGGCAGCCGACGAGACAACGCCCGGATCGTGGAGGATCCCCGATGAAAGATGTCGCCGGCCTGCCGCTCTTTGCCGCCATCCGCGCCTGCAATCGCGATCCCGCGCGTCCGTTCCTGGAGACGCCAGAAGGGCGGCGGATGTCCTATGACGATCTGTTCTCCGCCACGGGGCGTTTTGCCAATACCCTGCGTGATCTCGGCGTCGCCAAGGGCGACCGCGTGGCGGTGCAGGCGCAAAAGAGCCCGGAAGTGGTGATCCTGCTTCTGGCTTGCGCGCGCATCGGCGCGATCTTCCTGCCGCTCAACACCGCCTATACCGTGGCCGAGCTTGACTATTTTCTCGGCGATGCCGAGCCGTCGCTGCTCGTCTGCGACAGTGCGGCGCGCGAGGCGCTGGCCCCCGTCGCCACGCGCCACGGCGTCAGCGCGATCGAGACGCTCGATGCTGGCGGCACGGGCTCCCTGAGTGACCGCGCCGCGCGCTTTGAGGCCGATTTCAACGATGCCGATCTCGGCCCCGATGATCTCGCCGCGATCCTTTATACCTCCGGGACCACCGGGCGCTCCAAGGGCGCCATGCTCTCCCATGCCAATCTCGTCACGAATGCGCAGACACTGGTCGATTACTGGCGCTTCACCGGTGACGACGTGCTGCTGCACGCGCTGCCCACCTTCCACACCCACGGCCTGTTCGTGGCGACGAACACGCTGCTTCTCGCCGGCGGCTCCATGATCTTCATGGAGAAGTTCGACGCTGACGCAATCATGGCGCATATGCCGCGCGCCACAACGATGATGGGCGTGCCGACCTTCTACACCCGCCTCCTCCAGCATCCGGGGCTGACCCGGGAGGCGAGCGCTCATATGCGCTTGTTCGTCTCCGGCTCCGCGCCGCTTCTGGCCGAGACGCATCGCGCATTCGAGGCGAAGACCGGTCACGCCATTCTCGAGCGCTACGGCATGACCGAGACCAACATGAACACCTCGAACCCCTATGACGGAGACCGCATCCCCGGCACGGTCGGCTTCCCGCTTCCCGGCGTGGAATTGCGCATTCTCGAACCCGAGACCGGCGCGCCCTGCGCGGTCGAGGAGATCGGGATCATCGAGGTGCGCGGGCCCAACGTGTTCAAGGGCTACTGGCGCAACCCCGGGAAGACGGCGGAGGAGTTGCGCGCGGACGGGTTCTTCATCACCGGCGATCTCGGCAAGATCGATGATCGCGGCTACGTCCATATCGTGGGGCGCGGCAAGGATCTGATCATCACCGGCGGCTACAACGTCTATCCCAAGGAGATCGAGACCGAGATCGACGCGCTCGACGGCGTGGTCGAGAGCGCGGTCTTCGGCGTCGCCCATCCCGATTTCGGCGAAGCCGTGACGGCGGCGGTGGTGCTGCATGAGGGCGCCACGCTGGACGAGGCTTCGATCACCGGCGCGCTTGCGGACAAGCTCGCACGCTTCAAACAGCCCAAACATGTGGCGATCGTGCAGGAATTGCCGCGCAACACCATGGGCAAGGTGCAAAAGAACGTCCTGCGTGAGACCTATGCCGACCTGTTTCGCTGAGATCAGGCGAGCCAGACCGGGATGATCGACAGGATGAGCAGCGCCGCCATCGCGAGATTGAACCGCCGCAGATAAACCGGCGAGGCGATGAAGCGGCGCATGCCCTGTCCTGCCCCGGCCCAGGCGAGATTGGCCGGCATGCCGACCGCGATCGCGAGTGCGACCAGCACGGCAAGCGCGCCGTAACCCGCACCCGCCGGCAGGTAGAGCGAGACCGCCGTGATGCAGATCAGCCAGGCCTTCGGATTGACATATTGAAACGCCGCACCGGTCCAGAAACCCATCAGCGGACGGGTGTCATCGGAGCGGGCAACGCTCGCCCCGGCGATCTTCCAGGCGAGCCAGAGAAAATAGCCGGTACCCAGCAGCTTGAGCGCGATCTGCGCCTGTGGAAAATGCACGAACAGCGTACCGAGCCCCGCGCCGATCAGGCCGAGCAGCGTCGCGAAGCCGAGGCTGATGCCGAAGACGAAGGGCAGGGTCCGGCGAAAGCCCGCGCGAATCCCGGATGCGAGCAAGAGAAAATTGTTCGGCCCCGGCGTGGCGGCCCCGACAAAGGCGAAAACCGCATAGGCGGCGATCAGTTCGAGCGGCATGGCGTATTGGTACACTTTGGATGCATTGAAATATTGTCATGCGCAATCAACCGCACATGCACAAGCATATTCTTGCCACGGAGCACTTTTTAAGTACTGCTCAGCGCTTGACGGATATCATCCCGTGATAAATTGTCCTATGACATTCACTGAGTCACCGCCATGAAACTCACCTCCCCCTGGACACCCCGCCTCGCCCCGCCGCCCGGCCTTGCGCATGAGCGCCTGACGGCGGCGCTCGCCGAGGATATTCTCGCGGGCGTGATACCCGCCGGCGCGCGCCTGCCGGCGCATCGTGATCTCGCCCATCGCCTCTCGATCAGCCTCGGCACCGTCACCCGCGCCTATGAGACGCTGCAGCGGCGCGGCCTCGCCAACGGGCAGAAGGGGCGCGGCATGTTCGTCAACGAGACCGCTGCGCGCGAAGGGGCGCGCGACGGGGCACGCGAGAACGCGCGGATCGATCTCAGCGTCAATCTGCCGCCACCGGTCCTGACCGCGCCGATGCTGAAGGCGCTGCTCGGGCGCGTTGCGGAGAAAGTCGATGCCCGCCATTTCAACGCCTATGAGGCGCCGGCAGGACGGCCATCTCACCGCACCCTGCTCGCGCGCAGGCTCGCCGATGAACGCGGCCTCGCCTTCGATCCGGACCGGCTCTTCGTCACCTCCGGCGCCCAGCATGCGATTTTCATCGCGCTGGCATCCGCGCCGCCGGGGCCTCTCGCCATCGAGGAAGTGACCTATCCGGGCGCGCTGCGGGCCGCGCGCATGCTCGGGCGCGAACTGGTCCCGCTGGCCATGGACGAACAGGGCGTCACCCCTGAATCGTTGCGCGCGGCCCTGGCGCGGCCGGATCCGCCGCGGGTGGCTTATCTGATGCCGTCCATGCAGAATCCCACCGGCGCCCTGATGCAGGCGGCGCGCCGGCGCGACATCGCGGATATTGCGCGCGCGGCGGAGCTGACCCTGATCGAGGACGATGTCTACGCGGTCTTCGCGCCTGCGCTTCCGGCGCTGGCGCAACTCGCCCCGGAGCGGTGCTTCCATGTCGGCAGCCTTTCGAAGAGCCTCGCGCCGGGCCTGCGCACCGGCTATCTCCTCGCCCCCGAGGGCACGACGCAGGCCTGCAATCATTGGCTCCAGGCGACCCGCTCCATGGCCGATCCGGTAAGCGGGCTGATCATGGAGCAGGGGCTCGGCGAGGGGCTCGACAGATCCGTGGCACAATCGATCCGCGCGCAGGCGCAGGCCCGTTGCCGGATGGCGCGCGCGCGCCTCGGCCCTTGGCTCGCGCCACAGGCGGTAGATGGTTTGCATGTCTGGATACCCTTGCCGACGGCGCGCGCGCGCGACATCGTCCTGGCCGGCGCGCGCCGCGACATCCATCTCGCGCCGCCGGAAGCCTTCATGGCCGATCCGCAAGCGCCGGAGGCCGGTTTGCGAATCTGCCTCGGCAATGCCGGGACCGGGCAGCTGGAACACGCCCTCGAGGTCATTGCCGAACTCCTCATGCAGACGCGCGAAGCCCGCCTCGGGCTGTTTCCGGCTGTCTGATGCGCGTGACGGAACGCCGCGCCCGTGCAGGCGTTCGCATCAGGGAGCGGCAAAATCGGAAGCACAGATGCCGATCCGGGGCTGACAGCGCGGCACACAGCCCCTAGGTTCCGGCAAAACCCGTCAACCAGCGAGCGGAACGCGATGGTGAGAATACGCGAAGCGGCCAAGAATCTGATGCGCGATACGCGCCTGTTCCTGCGCATGCTCGCCGATCAGCGCACCCCTGTCGCGGCGCGGTTGCTCGCCGGCTTCGCCGTGCTCTACGTGATCTTCCCCCTGGATCTGATCCCCGATTACGTCCCCGTTTACGGCCTGATCGACGACATCATCGTCCTCGCCATCGCCCTCGTCGCGATCTGGCGGCTGATCCCGGCTGCGGTGATGGAGCAGTTCCGACCACCACCTCCGGCCAATGACAACGGCGCGGCACCGCGACGCGGCGCGACCACGGCGGTGCTCGTGGCGCTCGTCATCATCCTCGCCCTGACGGCGGCGGCCTGGTGGGGTTACGGATTCGTCGCCTCGCCCGGCGAGATCAGCGCCTCGGGCGGATAATCGACGCCGGTGAAATAGAGCCCGTGCGCGGGCGCGACCGGGCCACAGGCGCGCCGGTCGCAGGCATGCAGGGCATCAGCGACATCCTGCACCCGCCAGCGCCCGATCCCCGCCTGGGCGAGCGTGCCCACCATCGAGCGCACCTGGTGATGCAGGAAGGAGCGTGACGCGGCGCGGATATGGATCTCGTCGCCCGCACGGCTTACGTCGAGCCGCTCCAGCGTCTTCCACGGGGTGCGGCCCTGGCACTGCGTGGCGCGGAAGGTGGTGAAATCAAAATGCCCGACGAGGCTCTGGGCCGCCTCGTGCATCACATCGGCATCAATGCGCTGGCGCACGTGCCAGACCCGCCCGCGATCGACGGAGGCCGGGGCGGGGCGGTTGAGGATGCGATAGAGATAATGCCGGCGCACGGCGCTCAGCCGGGCATGGAAGGCCTCGGTGACTTCGCGCACCTCGCGCACTACCACCGGATGATCGCGCATCTGCGCATTGGTGGCATCGCGGATCTTGTCGACGCGCATCGGCCTGTCGAGATCGACATGGACCACCTGATGCAGCGCATGGACCCCCGAATCCGTGCGCCCGGCGCAATGCAGCCGCACGGGTCTCCCGGCAAAGACTTCGATCGCCTCCTCGACCAGTTGCTGCACGGCGAGCCCGTTCTCCTGTCGCTGCCAGCCGGTGAAGGGGGCGCCGTCATATTCGACGACGAGCATGTAGCGATGGGTGATGCGTTCCACGGCCCGCGCCCGGATCAGGGCTGGACAAGCAGCGCGCCGGGCTCAAGCCGCGCCCCGCGCAGCATCTCGGCAGCGGGCATCGCGGATTTGCCGGAGCGCTGCACCTGCAGCAGCCGGATCGTCCCCTCGGCACAGGCGACGAGACCCTCGTCGTCAAGGAGCGTGCCAGGCGACGCTTGCGACCCGGTCTCGCTCTCGACGCGTGTGCGCAAGACCTTCACCCGCTCGAAACCTTTTCCGCAATCGGCCATGAAGAAGGCGCCGGGAAAGGGTGAGAGGCCGCGCACCTGGTCATGGATGCGCCTGGCTGGCATGGTCCAGGCGATCTCGGCATCACCATTGGTGATCTTGGCCGCATAGCTCACGCCTTCTTCCGGCTGCGGCTTGAAATCAAGCGCATCGCGCGAGAGTGCCGCGAGCGCGCGCACCATCAGATCGGCACCAAGGATCATCAGCCGGTCATGCAATTCACCCGCCGTCATGTCCGCCTCGATCGGGACATGCTCGACCATGCCGACGGGGCCGGTATCGAGCCCGGCCTCCATCTTCATCACCGCGACGCCCGTCTCGGCATCACCCGCCATCACCGCGCGCTGGATCGGCGCCGCACCGCGCCAGCGTGGCAGATCGGAGGCGTGCAGGTTGAGGCAGCCGAGCGGGGGGATTTCGAGCACCGCCTGCGGCAGGATCATGCCATAGGCGACCACGACGAAAGCATCCGCTGCGTGCGAGGCCAGCGTCTCCTGGACCTGCGGATCACGCAGGCTTTTGGGCGTGAAGACGGGGATACCGAATCCCTCCGCCATGGCATGGACGGGCGATTGCCGTGTCGCCATGCCCCGCCCGCCGGGCGCAGGCGCACGGGTATAGCAGGCAACGACCTCATGGCCCTGGCCGATGATTTCGGAGAGCGTGGGCACCGCGAATTCCGGCGTGCCCATGAAGACGATGCGCAGGCTCATGGTGCGGACCTCACTTTTGGAATGTGTTTCGCGATCCCACGGGGCCGCGGCTTCAGGCCGTGGCTTCGCGCTTCGCCGCCTTGGTGAATTTCCGGATCACCCGGTCGCGTTTCAGTTTCGAGAGGTAATCGATGAACAGCTTGCCGTCGAGATGGTCGATCTCATGCTGCATGCAGGTCGCGCGCAGGCCCTCGGCCTCCTCCTCGCGCGGCTCGCCGTCCAGCGTGAGATAGCGGAAGCGGATGCTCGCGGGGCGTTCGACTTCCTCGGTATAGTCCGGAATCGACAGGCAGCCTTCCTCGTAGGTACTCACATCCTCCGAGCGCCAGACGATCTCCGGATTGACGAAGACCTGCGGATCGGGCTCCGTCTCCGGCTCACCCTCCTCGTCGAACTTGCCCGGTATCTCCTTCCCGAGATCGCAGACCACAACGCGCTTCATCACGCCGATCTGGATGGCGGCGAGGCCGATGCCGCGCGCGGCATACATCGAATCGAGCATGTCCTTTGCCAGATCACGGATCTCGTCCGTGATGGCGATGACGGGCTCGCAGACCTGCCTCAGGCGGGTATCGGGCAATATGACGATGGGTTTGCGCGACATGATGAGCGGGAGATAAGCCGTGCGGCGAAGAAGGTCAACGCTGCGATACGGCTTCGTTTGCGGGAAATTTGCATGTGGTGCGGCGGCTCAAGGCGCGGCCTGCGCCTCCACGACGGCGATGGCGGTGATATTGACGATGCCGCGCGCTGTTACCGAGGGCGTCACCACATGGGCGGGTCGGGCCGGGCCGATCAGGATCGGGCCGACGGGCAGCGCATCGGCCAGCCCCTTGGTGAGCTGGTAGGCGATGTTGGCGGCATCGAGATTCGGCATGATCAGCACATTCGCCTCTCCCTCCAGCCGCGAATGCGGCATCACCCGCTCGCGGATGATCTGGGAGAGCGCCGTATCGGCCTGCATTTCGCCATCGACTTCGAGCGCGGGTGCGCGCTCGCGGATGATCTGCAGCGCCTCGCGCATCTTCATGGCGGAGGGCGTATCGGCGGAGCCGAAATCCGAATGCGAGACGAGCGCGATCTTCGGCGCGATGCCGAAACGCGTGACATGCTCGGCGCAGGCCACCGTCATGTCGGCGATTTCCTCGGCGGTGGGATCGGGGCGCACATGCGTGTCGGCGAGGAAATAGGCGCCTTTATTGGTGATCATCAGGGACATGGCGGAATATTCGCGCACGCCTGGAGCGAGGCCGAGAATGTCCTTGATATGGCGTAAGCGCGAGGCGAAGCGCCCCTCCAGCCCGCAGATCAGCGCATCCGCATCCCCGCGCCGCACGGCGATCGCCCCGATCACCGTGGAATTGGTGCGCACCAGCGTGCGCGCAGCATCGGGCGTGATGCCCTTGCGCCCGGCCACGTCGAGATAGGTCGCGACGTAATCGCGATAGCGCGGATCGTCTTCCGGATTGACCAGCTCGAAATCGACGCCCGGGCGGATCGACAGGCCGAAGCGCTTGAGCCGTGTCTCGACCACGGAGGGGCGCCCGATCAGGATCGGTCTGGCGATACCGTCTTCGAGCAGTACCTGGGCCGCGCGCAGGACGCGCTCGTCCTCGCCCTCGGCATAGATCACGCGCTTGGGCTCGGCCCGCGCCTTGGTGATCAGCGGCTTCATCAGGAAGCCGGAGCGGAAGACAAAGCGCTGCAGCGAATCCTCATAGACCTCGAAATCGGCAATCGGCCGGCGCGCCACGCCGCTCTCCATCGCCGCACGGGCCACGGCGGGGGCGATGCGCAGGATCAGGCGCGGATCGAACGGGCTCGGGATCAGCGATTGCTTGCCGAAGGGCCGCGCCTCGCCGCCATAGGCGCGCGCCACGACTTCCGAGGGCGCCTCGCGGGCAAGCGCCGCGATCGCCTTGACCGCTGCCGCCTTCATCTCCTCGTTGATGGTGGTGGCCGCGACATCGAGCGCCCCGCGGAAGATATAGGGGAAGCACAGGACGTTGTTGACCTGGTTGGGATAATCCGAGCGCCCGGTGCAGATCATCGCATCGGGCCGCGCCGCCTGCGCCTCGTCCGGCATGATTTCGGGATTGGGATTGGCCAGAGCCATGATCAGCGGGCGCTCGGCCATCTTCTCCAGAAGATGCGGCTTGAGCACGCCCGCAGCCGAGAGGCCGAGGAAGACATCGGCGCCCGCGATTACGTCGGCGAGGCTACGCGCCTGCGTATCCTGCGCATAGACAGCCTTCCAGCGATCCATCTGCGCCTCGCGGCCCTGATAGACCACACCCTCGATATCGGTGACGGTAATATTTTCGCGCTTCACGCCGAGCGTCACCAGCAGGTTGAGGCAGGCGATGGCGGCTGCGCCGGCGCCGGAGGTGACCACCTTGATCTGCGAGAGATCCTTGCCGGCGAGTACCATCGCGTTCGTCACCGCCGCGCCGACGATGATCGCCGTGCCGTGCTGGTCGTCGTGGAAGACGGGGATGTCCATGCGCGCCTTGAGCTGCTCCTCGACGTCGAAGCATTCGGGCGCCTTGATATCCTCGAGATTGATGCCGCCAAAGGTCGGCTCGAGCGCGGCGACGACATCGACGATGCGCTCGACTTCGTCCGCCTTGATCTCGATATCGAACACGTCGATCCCGGCGAATTTCTTGAACAGAACCGCCTTGCCCTCCATCACCGGCTTGGAGGCGAGCGGGCCGATATTGCCAAGCCCCAGAACGGCGCTGCCATTGGAGACGACGGCGACGAGGTTCTGCCGCGCAGTCAGTTCGCCGGCCCTGTCCGGATCCTCGACGATCGCCTCGCAGGCCGCCGCCACGCCCGGCGAATAGGCAAGCGCGAGATCGCGCTGGTTGCCCAGCGGCTTGGTCGGCTGGATCTCCAGCTTCCCGGGTTTGGGATGCGTGTGGTAGACCAGAGCTGCGGATTTCAGATCGTCGGATATGTTGCTGCCCACGGCCTTGCGCCCTTCTTCTCGTTGCATCGCCTTGCAAGCAATTCGTAGCCGCGTATGGTGCCGTCGGCAATCCTCATGCGTATCCGGCGGGTCTGCAAAGCTGTTTTAACCGGATCACGGCTAATCAGCCTTCGAGCGCCTGCGAAATCTCCAGCCACTCTTCTTCCGCCCGCTCCAGCGCCTCCGCCGCTTCGCCGCGCATGCGGGAAATCTCGGCGGCTTTCTGTGGATCGCGCCGGAAGGCCTCACCGTCACCGATGGCCGCGTCGATCTTGGCGATCACCCCGGTAAACTTCTCGATACGTGCCTCCACCTGCGCGAGTTGCTTGCGCAGAGGCGCCTGGCGGGCGCGCTTCTCGGCTGCGGACTTGCGATCATCGTTGCGGGCGGGACGCTCTTCACGGCTGGAATCACGACCGCCCGTCTGGTTCAGCCCCCCCGAGAGCACGAATTTGCGGTAATCCTCCATATCGCCATCGAAGGGCTTCACCCGCCCGCCGCCGATCAGCCAGAGCCGGTCGGCGCAGGCCTCGACGAGGAAGCGGTCATGGCTGACGATGATCACCGCGCCGTTGAAACCGGCGATCGCCTCGACGAGCGCCTGCCGGCTGTCGATATCGAGGTGGTTGGTGGGCTCGTCGAGAATCAGAAGATGTGGCCCGTCAAACGCCGCGAGCCCCATCAGCAGCCGCGCCTTCTCGCCGCCGGAGAGCTTCTCGACCGGCGTATCACCCTTGTTTCCGGGAAAGCCGAACCGGGCCGCGCGGGCGCGGATCTTCGCCTCCGGCGCGCCGGGCATGCGCTCGGCCACATGCGCGACGGGGCTCGCCTGCGGGCGCAACTCGTCGAGCTGGTGCTGGGCGAAATACGCGACCTTCATCTTCGACGAGGCGACCATCTCGCCCTTCAACGGGGGCAGTCGCCCGCCAATCAACTTGCAGAAGGTTGATTTACCGTTGCCATTGGCGCCGAGCAGCGCGATCCGGTCATCGGGCAGGATCGAGAGACTGATCCGATCGAGCACCGGTTTCTCATCGTAACCCGCCGCCGCGCCGTCGAGCGCGATCAGGGGCGGCGATAGCAGCTTCTCGGGGCTGGGCAGATCGAAGGGAAGCGTCGCCTCCTCGGTGATGGTGACGATGGGCTGCAGCTTCTCGAGGCGCTTGAGCCGCGATTGCGCCTGGCGCGCCTTGGTGGCCTTGGCGCGAAAGCGGTCGACGAAGCTCTGCAGATGCTTGCGTTCACTCTCCTGCTTGGCCGCGCTCTTTTGCAAAAGCATCTGCTTTTCTGCCCGCTGCCGGGCAAACGAGGTATAGCCGCCGCGATAGAGCGTCAGCTTCGCACTATCGAGATGCAGGATGTGATCGACACAGGTATCGAGCAGGTCGCGATCGTGGCTGATGACCAGCACCGTATGCGGGTAGCGCGCCAGATAATCATAGAGCCAGAGCGTGCCTTCGATATCGAGATAGTTGGTGGGCTCATCAAGAAGCAGGAGATCGGGCTCGGAGAAGAGGACGGCAGCGAGCGCCACGCGCATGCGCCAGCCCCCGGAGAAGGACGCGCACGGTCGCGCCTGCGCCTCGGCATCAAAACCCAGCCCATGCAGGATCGCCGCCGCGCGCGCCGGCGCGGAATACGCGCCGATATCGGTCAGACGCGTCTCGATCTCGGCGCGGTGAACGCCCTCGGCGGTCTCGGCCTCGGCCATCAGCCGGGCGCGCTCGGTATCGGCGGCGAGCACCACCTCGATCAGGCTCTCCGGCCCGCCCGGCGCCTCCTGCGCCACGGTGCCGATGCGCCGCCCCTTCGGCATGCCGACCTGGCCGGTTTCCGGGGAGAGCTCGCCCAGAAGAATGCGAAACAGCGTCGTCTTGCCGGTGCCGTTGCGCCCCACGATCCCCACCCGCGCCCCGTCGGGCACCGCGAAGGAAGTGTTGTCGAGCAGAATGCGCTCGCCGAGCCGGTAGGTGAGATCATTGACGTGCAGCATGCGGCGACTTGTGCCGCCGCAGCGGCGGTTTTGCAAGAGGGATGAGGCCCGCCACCCGTTCGTGACATTGCTGGTACTCCCCTGCGCGAATGATACTCTATGCTCATACGCAGATTGAATCGCCACGCATCCACGAAGGACTCAAAGCATGCAATACAGACCCCTCGGTCGCACCGGACTCCAGGTCAGCGCCATCTGCCTCGGCAGCATGACCTGGGGCGAACAGGACAGCGAGGCCGAGGGCCACGCGCAGATGGATTACGCCTTCGAACGCGGCATCAATTTCATCGACACCGCCGAGCTCTACCCCGTCCCGCCAAAGGCCGGGACGCAGGGCGCGACGGAGGAGATCATCGGCTCGTGGATGGCGCAGCGGAAAAACCGCGCCGACGTGATCCTCGCCACCAAGGTGATCGGGCGCTCGCAGAATACCTGGTTCCGCGATGACGGCTCCCCGGCGGAGCTCTCGCGCGCACAGATTCTGGAAGCGGTAGACAAGAGCCTGAAACGTCTGCGCACCGACTACATCGATCTCTATCAGGTGCACTGGCCCGACCGCGCCGTCAGCGCCTTCGGCTCCAATGCCACGATCTTCCGCAATGTCCGCGAGCCGGAGCACAGCATCGAATCCACCCTCGATGTGCTGGCTGAACTGGTACGTGCCGGCAAGGTGCGCCATGTCGGCATCTCCAACGAATCGGCCTGGGGCGCGATGCGCTATCTCGCCCATGCGGAGCACACGGATGCGCCGCGTGTCGCGTCGATCCAGAACGCATACTCGCTGGTCAACCGGACTTTCGAGGTGAATCTGGCCGAACTCGCCATGCGCGAACATGTCGGGTTGCTGGCCTATTCACCCCTGGCGCAGGGCTATCTCACCGGCAAATATGCCGGCGGCGCGCTGCCGAAAGGTTCCCGAAAGCAGCTCTTCGAGCGGCTCCAGCGCTACGAAAAGCCGGTCGCAATGCTCGCCTACGAGGCCTATACCGCGCTGGCTCGCGAATACGGGCTCGACCCGGCGCAGATGGCGCTCGCCTTCGTCACCAGCCGCCCCTTCGTCACCAGCAACATCATCGGCGCGACCACGCTGGAGCAGCTGAAGACCAATATCGATTCGATCGACGTGACGATCACGCCCGAGTTGGAAGAGCGTATCGACGCGATCCACCTGCAATATTGCAATCCGGCGCCGTGAGGGGCCGAACGGGGATCAGGATTTGCCGCTCGTTACCGGGCGGCCCTTGACCGGCTTGCCGGTGACCTTCCGGGGCGCCGGGCTGGCAGAACCTCCGCCCGGCGCCTTGCGCGGGAAGGATTTGCCGTCGACGGGTTTGCCGACCGTCTTGCCGACCGTCTTGCCCACGGTCTTATCGGTGCTCTTGCCGGTGCTCTTGCCCGTCGCACTGCCCACAGGGTTGCCGACGACCTTGCCCGCGACCTTGCCCGCCGCCTGTCCCGATGCTGTCGCGGCGGCGACAGGGCGGGTGGCAAGCGTCGCGCCGGGGGGCGACGTACCGTTCATCTGACCGGCGACGCGGCTGACCATGTCGCGCATGGCGCCGGCGAGCGAGGTCAGGCCGCCGCGCGCGCTGTTCGCCGTCTGCGATACATCGGGAGACGGCGTCTGCGCCGGAGACTTGTTCGCCGTATCTGGTGACGTGCCCCTCCCGGAAGCAGCCACTTCCGGCTCGGCCCCGGCTTTCTGCCTGCGCTTTTGCGCCGCGCCGGCCTTGGCCTGCGAGACGGCATAATGCACCACGCGCCGCGCCGTTTCCGGCTTGAGGCGCTGGAAGACGTTGTAGGCCTCTTCGAGCAGCTCGACCGAGGGCTGGCGCCCGCTGCGCTTGCCCAGCAGCGTCTTGAAATTCGGCCAGGTCAGACCCGCTGCCGAGGCGATGAAGAGGATCGCATCGAAACGCGGTGCGTAGAACGCGTTCACGACCTTGCCGAGATCGATGCCGACCTTGTCGGCGATCGCAGCCAGCACGTCTTCCATGCGGTTGCGCTTGATCCACTGGACGAGCTCGGCCTCCTGGACCGGCTGATCCTTGCCGCGCTCCTTGATGAACTGGCGTGCCATGTCGAGATCGGCCGCGAGGAATTCGCGCCCGCGATCGGGAACGAATTTCTTCTGCATGTCGGCGATTACCGAATCGATTGCTTTCTCCATGCGCTCGCCGAGTTCGTCGACCAGCGTCTGGCGAACCTTGTCGCGCACTGAATCGGCCAGTTTCTCGACCTGCTCGGGCGTCAGTTCGCCGCGATAGTTGAGCGCATCCTGAATCTCGGGGTCATCCTGCGAGCGCGCCATCAGCCGCGCGAAACCGTCATCGGAGAATCGCGCGCCCTCGTTCACGGCGAGCGCGCGGATGGGATCGTCCTCATCGCGGGCGATGATGGAATCGGTGACGCGCTCCGAGAGGCTGCTGCGGCGCGATACCGCCAGCACATGCATGGCGCTCTTGGTCTCAACCACGAAGATCAGATCGTCGTCGCCGAGTTGTTCGGAGCGCCCCAGCACCGGCGTCGCGACTTCGTAATTGTCGTCGAAAGCGAGTTCGCGCACCATCTTCAGCGGCGCGCGCGGAATGTCGGCAAGGCGCTCGGAGACCGCATAGCGCACGCGGAAATCGACATCCCTAGCGAGCCGCAACATCACTTCGTCGAAGGTCGCAATGACGTTCTCGTCGAGCCAGCGGGCATTGTCGACGAAGAGATTGGTGATCTGACGCAGCATCGCCATGCGCCGGCGGCGATCGGTGCCGGCGAGGATGTCATCCACCTCTTCGATCATTGCTTCCGCAGGGCTCATCGATCATCCATGGGTTCTGAGCGTGACGATAGGTTATGCCGGCAGGGGTTTCATAAGAGTGAACTGAAACGCACACATAGCAAAAATTGTTTGCATGATGCCTGCACAATCAGAAAGGCCCGCCACACGGGCCAAAGCGGCGTGGAGAAGACCGGCGCGCCTCTTGCGCCGGCCCTCTGATCGTCCACAATGGTCGTGCTGGGGAATGACGGGAGGCGCCGATGCCACGCTTGTTCGCAGGTTTGGAAATCCCTGCAGATCTCGTCGAACGCCTCGCGCTGTTTCGCGCCGGCCTGCCGGGTGCGCGCTGGATCGATCCGGACAATTATCACCTCACCCTGCGTTTCATCGGCGATGTCGACGGCCATGTGGCGCACGAGATCGATACCGGGCTCGCCGAGATACGTCCCCGGGCGCCGATCGCGGTGACTTTCGAGGGGTTCGACGTGTTCGGCGGCGACCGCCCGCATGCGCTGATCGTACGTGCCCGCCTCACCCGCGAACTCGCCGATCTTCAGGCGGAGATCGAACGGCGCCTGCGCCGGGCCGGGCTGGCCCCGGAGAAGCGCAAGTTCGTGCCGCATGTGACGCTGGCACGGCTGCGCGGCGTCGATCCGCTGCGTGCTGCCGATTATATCGCAAGGCAGGGCCGGTTTCCGGATCTGGGCTTCGAGGTCGGCCATGTCAGCCTGTTCTCCGCCCGTGACATCACCGGCGGCGGGCCCTATCTCGTAGAGGCGGCATATCCGTTTGCGGGGATGGCCCTGGCGGGCAATCGCTAGGCCGGCCCCGTACCGGGTGCACCTCGAAACGGCATACGCGCAGCATGAAAGGAAAGACCCATGTCCGGTGAGCGGCTCAGCAATGCGGAACTCGACGATCTCCTGGAAACGCTCGAGGGCTGGGAGAAGGTCGAAGGCCGGGAGGCCATCCAAAAGACCTTCGTCTTCGCCGATTTCGTCGATGCGTTCGGCTGGATGAGCAAGGTGGCGCTCACCGCCGAGAAGATGGATCACCATCCCGAATGGTACAATGTCTACAAGACCGTCGAGGTCGTCCTGACCACCCATGATGCCGACGGCGTCACCGGCAAGGATGCCGAGCTCGCCAAGGCGATGGACCGGATGGCGCAGCGCTGAACCCGGTTCGCGCAACGTCGCGGGATCAGGACGGATCGCAGGCAGCGATGATCTGCGCGATGCGTTCGCGCTCGGCCCCCGTGATCTCGCGCAGGGGCGCAGGCAGGCTGTCGGGCTTCGTCAGACCCATGAGCGTGGCGGCGGTGGCCATCACGCGCATCCCGCCGCCATTGCGCGCAAAAGCGTCCCAGAACGGGGAGAGCGCCTGTGACAGCTGCATCGCCCGCGCCGCGTCGCCCGCCTGAGCGGCGCGGGTGAGGGCGAGCGCCGCATGCGGGAAGAGCCCGCCGATGACCGAATACCACGCGTCACATCCGGCATTGAGGCCCGTCGCGGCGAAGGCATCGCCGCTGACCCCGATCGTGACCCGTGCCGGAACGAGGCCGCGCAGCCTTGACACGTGGGCGCGCGCCACTTCCGGCTCCGTCGGCACGCCCGGTATCTTGATCGAGCCGATCTGCGGTAGCGCGGCGAGCGCTGCATAGAGATCATCATCGAAATCGAAATGTGTCGTGCGCGGATTGTCGTAGACGCAGATCGGCACGGATGCGTTCCGCGCCACGGCCTCGAACAGGCCGTAGACCTCGTCGGGCCGCAGCGGCTGATAGGAGACCGGCGCCAGCAGAAGCCCGGAGACTCCGGCCGCCTGCGCGTCCTGCGCATGGTGCAACACGTCCCGCTGGCGCAGGGCACCAATGCCCAGCATAACCGGGATCCCCGCCGCATGCTCCACCGCCAGCGCCGCAGCGCGCCGGCGTTCGGCCCGATCGAGATAGGGGTAGCTGCCGGTCGAACCGAGCGCGCCGATCGAATCGACCCCCGCAGCGACAAGGCACTGAACCAGCCCGATGAAGGCAGCTTCGTCGATCCCCTGCGCATTCAGCGGAGTCAGCGGAAAGGCACTCAGACCCTTGAACATGGCGAACTCGCATTGTGAAGACGGCGCCGGATCAAACCCGATACGCCAGCGCGGCGCAAGCGTGTGCAGGCGCCGAGAGAGATATGCGCAGGCGGGTTCGGGTGGTGCGATCGATGCGGACCGCCCATCCATGCGGGATCGAGGCCGCCCGCATGGAAGACCGCCCTGCCGCGCGGGTCGACTAATTTTACATAGCTGCAACGGATTTAAATTTTCAAAGCAGCCGCGATTGACAAATTGAATCGCGCCGTTCTACAAAACGAACGGATTGATCCAGCCATACAACAATCTGCGCATGCGTTTTCGGTTTCTGCCACACGCATGCGGTTAGATTTCATCACAAATTTAAGGCGAAAGGGCAAGCCATGCGCCGTTTCACGCGTTTCAAAAAAGTCCTCGCAAGCTTTATCACTCTGGCAGCGTTCGGCATGACGAACGTCTCTGCCCAGACTCCCAGCGAGATCCGCGTTGATTATGCCACCTACAACCCCGTCAGCCTGCTCCTGAAGGAGCGCGGCTATCTTGAGGAAGCGTTGGCGGAAGACGGGATCGACGTGCGCTGGGTGCAGTCTCACGGCTCCAACCGGGCGCTCGAATTCCTCAATGCCGGCTCCCTCGATTTCGGTTCGACCGCCGGCGCCGCATCCCTGATCGGGCGCATCAACGGCAATCCGATCAACGCGATCTACGTCTATTCCCAGCCGGAATGGACCGCGCTTGTCACAAGCGCCGATAGCGAAATCGAGAGCGTCGCCGATCTCGCAGGCAAGACCGTCGCGGTGACGCGCGGCACCGATCCGCACATCTTCCTCGTGCGTGCGCTGGCCTCCGCCGGCCTGACCGAGCGGGACGTGCGTCTCGTGCTGCTCCAGCATGCCGATGGTCGCCTCGCGCTGGAACGCGGCGACGTGCAGGCCTGGGCCGGGCTCGATCCGATGATGGCAGCCTCCGAGCTCGAGAGCGGCGCGCGCCTGTTCTACCGCGACGCCGATGCCAATAGCTGGGGCATTCTCAACGTGCGCACCGCCTTCGCCGAAGAGCATCCGGAGCTGGTCGAGCGCGTCATCGCCGCCTATGAGCGCGCCCGCGCCGAGGCCCTGTCCGATCCAAAGGCAATCCAGGCGCTGTTCCAGGAGTTCACCCGCCTGCCGCAGGACGTGGTCGCGCGGCAGTTCGAGCGCACCGATCTGACCCATTCCGGCATCGGTAACGGCCAGCGCGAGACCATCCTGCAGGCCGGCCTCGCCCTTCAGGAGGCGGGCGTGATTCGCCGTAATGTCGAAGTCGAGACGCATCTCGACGCCCTGATCGACACGCGCTTCAACCCTGCCTCGACGCAGTAACCGAAACGCGTATCGCGTGACGCACCGCGAGGAGACGAGCATGGCCCTGCCACAGGCAGCAGACACCCATGACGCGACCGAGCCGGCGGCAGGCTCGCACCAGCCTGCCGCGACGGGTGTGGCGCCGAACGCAGCCGGATCCCGCATGCATTCCCGCAGGCACTGGTTCAGCGACCAGTTCGCGCTCGCGTTGATCCTGCCGCTGGGGCTCGCCATCGGCTGGGAAGCCGCCGTCAGCTTCGGCCTCGCCGAGGGACGGCTGATGCCGCCNCCGAGCCGCATCGCAAGCGCCTTCCACGAACTCGCGCTCTACGGCGATCTCTGGCGCCATGTCTGGGCGACACTCTGGCGGGTTCTGGCCGGTTTCGCGCTGGGTGCCGTCGCCGGCATCATTTTCGGCGCGCTCTCGGGGGCGAGCGGGTTTCTGCGCAAACTGCTCGATCCGACCCTGCAGGCTCTGCGCGCGGTGCCCTCGATCGCCTGGGTGCCCTTGTTCATTCTCTGGTTCGGCATCTTCGAGACCTCCAAGGTCATGCTGATTGCCGTCGGCGTGTTCTTCCCGGTCTATCTCGGCGTGGCGCAGGGCATTCTCTCCGTCGACCGCAAACTCGTCGAAGTCGGGCGCGCCTTCCGGCTCTCGCGTCCGGCGATGGCCCGGCGCATCCTGCTGCCGGCGATCCTGCCGGAGACCCTCACCGCGCTGCGCTCGGGGCTCGGCCTCGGTTTCATGTTCGTCGTCGCGGCGGAATTCATGGGCGCCTCGGAGGGCCTCGGCTATCTGCTCGTCGATGGCCAGCAGATGGGCATGACCGACCAGATCGTCGCCGCCATCATCGCCTTCGCCCTGCTCGGCAAGGCCGCGGACTGGCTGCTCGTCACCCTCACTGCCCCGCTCATTCGCTGGCAGGATACCGTCAGGGAGCGCCTGTAATGCTCACCCTTTCCCATCTCGCCAAGACCTATGCGGACGGGACGCAAGCCCTGTCCAATATCAATCTCGAAATCCGCACCGGCGAGATCGCCGCGCTGATCGGTGGATCGGGCTGCGGCAAGACCACGCTCCTGCGCCTCGCCGCAGGCCTCGACCACGCCACCGGCGGGACAATCAGCCTGGATGGCGAGACCATCAGCGGCCCGCATCCCGCCGTCGCGGTGGTCTTTCAGGAGCCGCGCCTCCTGCCCTGGCTCAGCGTCGCCGACAATGTCGGCTTCGGCATCGACCATCTGCCGCGCGCACAGCGCGATGCGCGCATCATGCATGCGCTGGAGCGGATCGGCCTCGCCGAACATGCCGGGCGCTGGCCGCGCGATCTCTCCGGTGGCCAGCAGCAGCGTGTCGCCATCGCCCGCGCGCTGGTGACGCGCCCCAAACTGCTCCTCCTCGACGAGCCGTTCTCCGCGCTGGATGCCTTCACCCGCGCGAGCCTGCACGGGGCCCTGCTCGATCTGTGGGAGGATGTGCGCCCGATCGTGCTGATGGTGACCCATGACGTCTCCGAGGCCGTGACGCTGGCCGATCGCGCCTTCGTCATGCGCGCGCGCCCCGGGCGCATCCATGATGAATTGCCGATCACCCTCGCTCGCCCCCGCCAGCAGACGCGCACCGGTTTCGAGCAGGATGTCAGACGCTTGCTGGAAGCGCTCGACGAGGCCCGCCAGCCGCCCCAGACCGAGCGCACCGCGCAGGCCGCCGGTCATTGGTGGTGACGTGCGCGGCAAAACGCTTTATCCGGAAGCAATATCAGGAAAGGAACGCCCCATGGACGGACAGGCCCTGCGCACGCTGCAAGCGCCGCTCAAGCAGCAATATCGCGATGATGCCGATGCCGCGCTGATCACGCTCTCAGCGAAAGGCTCGATCGATGCGCAGGGCATCGCCTGCAAGGTCGATACCGGCCGTGCGCTGGCCGTGGCCGGGCTGCACCCGGCCACCGGCGGCAGCGGTGCGGAACTGTGTTCGGGCGACATGCTGCTCGAAGCCCTGGTCGCCTGTGCCGGCGTCACGCTGAAAGCGGTCGCCACCGCCCTCGGCATCGCACTCCGGCGCGGCGACGTGCATGCCGAGGGCGTGCTCGATTTCCGCGGCACGCTCGGCGTCGACAAGGAGGCGCCGGTCGGCTTTCGCGAGATCAATCTCACCTTCGATGTCGAGACCGATGCCGACCAGGAGCAGCTCGACCAGCTCCTGAAGCTGACTGAGCGCTATTGCGTGGTCTTCCAGACGATCAACACCAGGCCCGCGCTCAACGTCACCATGAAGCGGGATTGAAGCGCCGATTGCCGATCAGGAGCCGAAGACTTCCGCGCAGCGCGAAAACGAGAAGCCGCGACCTTCGGTGTCGCGGCTGATCCGCACCTGCTCGATGATACCCGCGTCATCCACCGAGATCTGCGCCTCACAGACCAGCTCGACCCGCTCGGCAGGCCGCACGATCACATCCTGCGTGAGGCCCGGAAAGCCGATCGAGGCGGATGTTGTCGTCGAACGTGTCACCGTTCTCCCCGGCCCCTGATGCGTGGTTCGCGAGCGGGTCTGCGAGGAACCGAAGCTCTGCCCGCCGACGGTCGTGCTGCGGATCTGCGCCGGTCGCGTGAAGCTGTCCTCGCCGCCGCGCCAGGTATAGATCGTGCCTCCGCCCGAGAGCGCATATTCCGAAACCGGTGGACCATGCATGACGAAGAATGAATCGACCGGCTGGCCGATCCATTCACCGCGCATGTTCTCCGCGACTTCCTGCGTCGTCTGGCAAGCCGACAGCCCTGCCGCTGCGACAATGACCAAAAGCAACTTCTTCATACCCGATCTGCCCCCGTTGCGGACACGACTTTAGCCGAGGCCGCCGGAACTGCAAGCGCCTGAGCCGGTCGCCTTTCCGCTTTTCCCTTCGCCATGCGGCCCTGCATTTGCTGCAACGCATCAAATTCGTGCAGCCGGGCGCCTGCCAGACGTGCAAATGCCCAACTTTCGGGGATCACGGGTCCCGGTTGCGCCGTGTTATCATCGTCATATGCGTCGCCTAAACCTTATCCTGATGGCGCGCGCCGGCAAGAATGCTAATTCGACTTGTGTGCACCGCAAAAAGGACCAGTCCATGAGCGAAGCGATCGGCAAGGAAACCGAGGCGAATTCCGTTACGGGCGAACTCGCCGGCAAGGTCGGCCTCGTTGTCGGCATCGCCAATGACAAATCCATTGCCGCCGGCTGCGCCCGCGCCTTCGCGGAGGCCGGTGCCGAACTCGCCATCACCTATCTCAACGAACGGGCGAGGCCCCATGTGGCCCCCGTCAGCGAAGCGCTTGGCGCACAGCTCCTGCTGCCGCTCGATCTCGGCGATGATGCTCAGCTCGCAGCCGTGTTCGAGGCCGTCGCGCAGAAATGGGGCCGGCTCGATTTCCTGCTCCATTCCGTCGCCTTCTGTCCGCGCGAGGATCTGCACGGGCGCGTGGTCGATTGCTCGCGCGACGGTTTCGCCCAGGCCATGGATATCTCCTGCCATTCCTTCATCCGCATGGCGCGCGCCGCCGAACCGCTGATGCGCGACGGCGGCAGCGTGATGACGGTGAGCTATTACGGCGCCGAGAAGGTCGTCGACCATTACAACATCATGGGCCCGGTCAAGGCGGCGCTCGAAGCCGCGACGCGCTACATGGCCGCCGAGCTCGGGGCGGCGGATATCCGCGTCAACGCCCTGTCCCCCGGCCCGATCGCCACGCGCGCGGCCTCGGGGATCTCGCATTTCGACGCGCTGATCGACGATGCCCGCGCGCGCTCGGCCGAGGGGCGCCTCGTGACGATCGAGGAAGTCGGCGCGGCCGCACGCTTCCTCGCGAGCGACGGTGCCGCCGGCATGACGGGCAACATCATGTATGTCGATGCCGGTCGCCATATCCGCATGTGAGCCGATTCGCCTGAACCAGCCCCCCCCCGGAAAGAGGCTCGAAATGGATTATATCGAGAACCGCACCTTCGACGAGATCGCCGTCGGCGACAGCGCCGAGATCACGCGCAGCCTGACGCGCGAGGATATCAATGTCTTCGCGGTGATGTCGGGAGATGTGAACCCCGCCCATCTCGACGATGACTACGCGCAAAAGGGTCATTTTCACCGCGTCATCGCCCATGGCATGTGGGGCGGCGCGCTGATATCCGCCGTGCTGGGCACCCGCCTGCCCGGCCCGGGAACGATCTATCTCGACCAGTCCCTGCATTTCCGTGGCCCGGTCGGTGTGGGCGATACGATCACGAGCAGCGTCACGGTCACGGCCAAGAATGCCGAGAAGGGCCATGTCACGCTCGCCTGTTGCTGTACCAACCAGAAGGGCGACGAGGTCATCAGCGGCGAGGCGCGGGTGCTCGCGCCGCGCGAGAAGGTGCGCCGGCCCCGCGCCGTCCTGCCGGAGATCACGCTGCATGCGCCGAGTGCACGCTTCAAGGCGCTCGTGGAACAGACCCGCGAGCACGATCCGCTGGTCACCGCCGTGGTGCATCCCTGCGACGAGTTGAGCCTCGACGGTGCCATACGCGCCGCGCGCGAGCGCATCATCCGCCCGGTTCTCGTCGGGCCGGAAGCGAAGATCGCCGCTGCCGCCGACGAGGCGGATCTCGATATCAGCGAATTCGAGATCATCGACGTGCCCCATTCCCATGCCGCCGCCGAGCGCGCGGTGGAACTCGTGCGCGAAGGCCGGGCCGAGGCGCTGATGAAGGGCAAGCTGCACACGGACGAATTGCTCGGCGCCGTGGTCAGCCGGTCGAAAGGGCTGCGCACGGATCGCCGGCTGAGCCATATCTTCGCGCTGGACGTGCCGAGCTATCCGCGCATGCTCTTCGTCACCGATGCCGCGATCAACATCGCCCCGGATCTTGAGGAGCTCCAGGACATCGTCCAGAACGCCATTGATCTGTGCCGGGCGCTCGGCACCGACATGCCAAAAGCCGCCCTGCTCTCCGCCGTCGAGACCGTCACGGGCCGCCTGCCCTCGACCCTCGTCGCGGCTGCGCTTTGCAAGATGCATGACCGCGGCCAGATCACGGGCGGGCTGATCGACGGGCCGCTTGCCTTCGACAACGCCATCTCGCCCGCCGCCGTGAAGGCCAAGGGGATCAACTCGCCCGTGGCGGGCCAGGCCGATATCCTTGTCGCGCCCAATCTGGAGAGCGGCAACATGATCGCCAAGCAGCTGATCTATCTCGCCGGCGCCGAATCGGCGGGGATCGTGATCGGTGCACGGGTGCCGATCATGCTGACATCGCGCGCCGACAGCGCTGATTCCCGCCTCGCCTCCGCCGCCCTCGCACAGCTTTATGCAAGGCGCAGCGACACCCTCAAGGGAGCGGCGGAATGAGTGCGGCTCTCCTCGTTCTCAATATCGGCTCCTCGACGATCAAGTTCGCGCTCTATCCCGCTGACGGTGACGGCGTGATCGCGCGCGGGCGGATCGAGAATGTCGGGCACGAGCCGGCGCTGGTCATGAATGAGGGCGGTGATGCGCTCGACGGCGCCGCACCGCCGCAGGACAAGCCGCAGATCCGCGACCTGACCATCTGGCTGCTGGAGACGCTTTCCGCGCGCTTCGCAGATCGGGAGATCAGTGGCATCGGCCATCGCGTCGTGCATGGCGGACCGGATTTCGCCGCGCCCGTAAGGGTCACACCGGACATCCTCGACAGTCTCGACCGGCTGACCCCGCTGGCGCCGCAGCACCAGCCGCATAATCTCGCCGGAATCCACGCGGCAGAGGCCTTGTGGGCCGGCATCCCGCAGGTCGCCTGTTTCGACACCGCCTTCCACCATGCCCGCCCGCGCCTGTCGAAGCTCTTCGCCCTGCCGCGCGCGCTCAGCGAAGAAGGCATCCTGCGCTACGGCTTCCATGGCCTGTCCTACGCCCATATCGCGCGGCTCCTGCCCGGAACCTTCGATGCCCAGACGGCTGCGGGGAAGGTCATCGTCGCGCATCTGGGCAGCGGCGTGAGCCTGTGCGGCATGGAGGCGGGAACAAGCGTCTCCACCACGATGGGTTTCACGGCACTTGACGGGGTGATGATGGGCACGCGCTGCGGGCAGATCGATCCCGGCGTGCTGATCCACCTGATGCGCGACAAGGGCCTCGATGCCGATGCGCTGGAGAAGCTGCTCGGCAAGCAATCGGGGCTGCTCGGCGTATCCGGCATCAGCAACGACATGCGCAAGCTCGCCGCGAGCGATGCGCCGGAGGCCGAGGAGGCGATCGCGCTTTTTGCCGCTTCGATCCTGCATCACATCGGCGCGCTGGCCGCTGATCTCGGCGGGCTCGACGGCCTCGTCTTTACAGCCGGGATCGGCGAGCACGACGCGGCGCTTCGCCTGCGCGTGATGCACGGCCTCGCCTGGCTCGGACTGATCCCGGACGAGGCGGCCAATGAAGCCCACGGCCCGATCATCTCGCGCCCGGAAAGCCGCATTTCCGCTGCGGTAATCCCAACCGATGAGGAAGCCGAGATCCGCGATTCGCTGCGCGCGCTGCTATAGTGTCTTTCCAGGCGCTGCAGCCCTCCCGCGCCCGCGCATCACCTGTGCCGGGCGGCGGGTATCGGGGAGCAGGCCGAGTCTGTCGCGCCGCCGCCAGCGCCAGATCAAAAGGATCGCGACCACGGTGAGCCCGCCTGCGAGCCCCATCCAGACGCCGACACCGGCGAGCGGCGAGTAAAGCCCGAATCCGACCGCGATCGGCATGCCGACGAGCCAGTAGCCGAAGCCGGCATAGAGCATCGGGATGCGCGTATCCTGCAAACCCCGCAGCATTCCCGCCCCCACGGCCTGCGCACCGTCCACGATCTGGAAGATTGCGGCCATGGCGAGGAAGGAGACGGCAAGCGCGATGACGCGCGCGTTTTCCGGATCGTCGAGGCTGAGGAAAGCACTGATCAAAAGATGCGGCACGGTGATCATCACCAGCGCGGCGATGCTCATGAAGACCATGGCGATACCGAAGGCGCTCCAGCCCGCCCGGGTGATCGCGTCATGGTCGCGCGCGCCGTAAGCCACGCCGACGCGCACGGTCACGGCCTGGCCGAGGCCCAGAGGCACCATGAAGGCCAGCGAAGCGATCTGGATGGCGATGGTGTGGGCGGCCAGCGACTCGGTCGAGATCATCCCCATCAGGAAGAGTGCGGCGGAAAAGATCATCACCTCAAACAGGATCATCGCCGAGATCGGCATGCCCAGCCGCCAGAGCTCGAAGAAACGCGGCCAGTCAGCGCGCCAGAAACGCCCGAACAGCGCATAACGCCTGAAACGCCGGTCACGCCGGGCGATCAGCGTGAGCATCACGAACATGAAGCTCGCCGTCAGCGTCGTGGCGATGCCTGCGCCGTTGAGCCCCATGGCCGGCGCGCCGAAATTGCCGAAGATCAGCGCGTAATTCGCCAGCGCATTGACCGCGAGTCCGGTCAACGAGACGACGAGGGCGAGGAAGGGGCGCTCCATCCCCGCCAGAAAGAAACGCAGCGCGACGAAGCCGAGCATCGGCAGAAGCGCCCATTGCTTGTAGCGCAGATATTCCGCCGCCTGGGCTGCGAGCGCCGGCTCCTGCCCGAGCCCGATCAGGATCGTCTCGGCATTCCACAGAGCGATCCAGATCGGCACCGAAAGCGCCACGGCGCTCCACAGGCCCTGGCGGAAGGAGCGGCGCACCTCGCGCACGGCATGCCGGTTGCGCCCGCGCTCGGCTGCGATCATCGCCGAGATGGCGCTGATCAGACCGAGACCGCCGATGAAGGAGACGAAATAGAGATTGTATCCGAGCGAGCCGGCAGCCAGCACCTCCGGCCCGAGCCAGGCAAGCATCACCACATCGGTGGCGCCGAGCCCGGTTTGCGAGAGGTTGATCGCGATCATCGGCCAGGCGAGCGCCAGCGTCGCGATTATCTCGCGCCGCCAGAGCAACCAGATGCCCGGTACTGTTCTCGGATCAACCGGACGCGCCGACACATTCCTGTCCATCTCCACCTCCGGGCGACACCCTACACGCGCCACGGCGCTTCCGGTCGCGCATTCTTGCCGTTTCCGCGCAAGTATTCCCGCTCACCGGGCAAACCCAAGCGGGCGAAACCCATCCGGCGCCCTTGCCCATTGATTCGGACGGCGCAGACCGTAACCCTCGATGCGAACAACGCCCTGCTGACGGGGCTCTCACCCACGGAGGATGTCATGTCCCGCGACAAGGCCGTCGCCCGCGCCGAGGCGCATTTCGATACCGGTGCCTTCAAGGCCGATCTCGCCCGCCGCGTGGCGATCCCCACGGAAAGCCAGAACCCCGACCGCGCTGCGGATCTCGCCCGTTATGTCGAGGAAGAGATGCGGCCCGTGCTCGAGGCCATGGGTTTTACCTGTGAGATCCTGCATCAGCCACCCGGAAAAGGCCCCTTCCTCTATGCCGAGCGCATTGAGGATCCCGGTCTCGTCACCGTCCTCGGCTACGGCCATGGCGATGCCATTCGTGGTCTCGATGATGCCTGGAAAGAGGGGCTGTCGCCCTGGGAACTGGTTGAGCGCGATGGGCTCTGGTACGGGCGCGGCACGGTCGACAACAAGGGCCAGCATTCGATCAACATCGCCGGCCTTCGCGCCGTGCTGGAGGAGCGTGGCAAGCTCGGCTTCAACGCCAAATACATCATCGAGATGGGTGAGGAAGTCGGCTCGCCGGGCCTGCGCGAGCTCTGCGCGGCGCATCGCGAGAAATTCCGCGCCGATGTGCTGATCGCCTCCGACGGTCCGCGCCTGTCGATTTCGCGCCCGACCATCTTTCTCGGCGCGCGTGGCGGCTATGCCATGGATATCTGGATCGATGCCCGCGAGGGCGGCCACCATTCCGGCAATTTCGGCGGGCTGCTCGCCAATCCGGGCATCGAGCTCGCCCATGCCCTCGCCTGCATCACCGGCCCGAAGGGCGAGATCCGGATTCCGGAATGGACGCCGGGGACCATCCCCGATTCGGTGAAACGGGTGCTCGCCGAGATCGAGGTGAAGGCGGATCCGGGCGGGCCGGAGCTCGATCCGTGGTGGGGTGAACCGGGCATGACCATGGCGGAGAAGGTCTATGGCTGGTCCTCCTTCCAGATCCTCGCCTTCAAATGCGGCAATCCGGAAGGGCCGGTGAACGCGGTGCCGCCGAACGCCTGGGCGCGGGGCCAACTGCGCTTCGTGGTGGGTGTCGATCCACAGGATATCCTTCCGGCGCTGCGCCGTCACCTCGACGCACATGGCTTCGAGCGGGTGCAGATCGCCAAGGCGCGCGACGAGGTCTTCGCCGCCACGCGGCTCGACCCGGACCATCCCTGGGTGCACTGGGCGGTGGATTCGATCACACGGACCACCGGCGGCAAGCCGGCGATCCTGCCCAATCTGGGCGGCTCCCTGCCCAATGACATTTTCGCGGAAATCCTTGAATTGCCGACGATCTGGGTGCCCCATTCCTATCCCGGCTGTTCGCAGCACGCGCCCAACGAACACATGCCGGCCGCGATCGCCCGCGAGGGACTCGCCATCATGGCAGGGTTGTACTGGGATCTCGGCGAGGCACAGACGCCACCCGCTGCGGCCTCTTGAGAGATCGACAGGCGATCCGGAAGACTGGCCCGGACGCGGCGATGCGTCGCGACCGGGCAGGATAAATTACAATCAAAGAGATTAATCAAAACAAAGAGAAATCAAGCATAGCCACGACCCCTCGCTTCTTCGGCGACCAGCCACCCGCTCGCCGCTTGCGCAGCTGCTGCTGTCGATTAGAGCAAAAATGCGCAAACAAGCTCTTGCACATTACCCACGAACTGGGCATAGCGTCTGAGTGAAACTACGTTCGCCTTTGTGCCTAATCCGGATGGTCAATCCGCTACGGCACGGGCGTACGTTCGTGAATGAAATCGGTTGGCCGCATCATTGCGGCCACTGCGTGCGGGGCGAAAGATCCCGGCGTGGTCGCCACTTCCAGATGACGGGGGGGATATGGCGTTTCTCAGAGGTCTGGTGCGCATCATCGATGCCATCAACGAGCATGTGGGGCGCGCAACGGCCTGGCTCATGGTGCTCATGGTGCTGATCGCCTTTGTCGTGGTGCTCTTGCGCTACGTCTACGGGCTCGGTTGGGTCGCGTTGCAGGAATCCTTTGTCTGGTTGCACGGCACCGTCTTCATGATGGGCGCAGCCTACACGTTGCTGCATGACGGCCATGTCCGCGTCGATGTCTTCTATCGCCCCGCCAGCGCTCGCACCAAGGCGATGATCAATCTCTTCGGATCCCTCTTCCTGCTGATGCCCATGATCCTCGTGGTACTGTATTACAGCCAGGGCTTCGTCATCCGCTCATGGGATCGCCTAGAGGGTTCGAGCGAGGCGGGGGGTCTTCCCGGCCTGTTCCTGCTCAAGACGGTGATTCCGATCTTCGGCGTGCTGATGCTCTTGCAGGGCGTCTCCCTCATCGGTCGTAGTCTCCTCGTCCTGAAGGGCGACATGCGCTACGCGTCATCCCAAGACGAACCTCACGAAGTGGCCTGACGAAGATGGATCCTGTACTTCTCGGGGAGATTCTCAGTCTCCTGATGTTTGCGACTGCCTGTGTCGTTCTGCTGCTGGGCTTTCCTGTCGCGTTTTCGCTCGCGGGCGTCGCCCTGTTCTTCTTCGCCATCGGCTACGGCCTCGATATCGTGCGCCTGAGCGATCTCGGTGCGCTGCCGAACCGTTATTTCGGCACGATGACGAATTACATTCTCGTCGCCGTGCCGCTCTTCGTCTTCATGGGCGTGATGCTGGAGCGCTCGCGCATCGCCGAAAGCCTGCTCGAGACGATGGGGCAATTGTTCGGCTCGCTGCGCGGCGGCCTGGGCGTCGCCGTGGTGCTGGTGGGCATGCTGCTCGCCGCCTCGACCGGCATCGTCGGGGCGACCGTGATCACCATGGGGCTGCTCAGCCTGCCTGTGATGATCAATAACGGCTATGACAAGCGGCTGGCCACGGGCGTGATCTGCGCCTCGGGCACGCTCGGCCAGATCATCCCGCCCTCGATCGTGCTCGTCCTGCTCGGCGACATTCTGCAGGGCGCCGCTTCGCAGGCCCGTAACACCCTGATGGCAGAGGGTCAGTGGGACGTCGTGGTGCGCCCCGTCAACGTGCTCGATCTCTTCGCCGGCGCGCTGATGCCCGGGCTGATGCTGGTCGGCATGTACATGGCCTATGTCATGCTCGTTGCCACTTTCCGCCCCGCCGCCTGCCCGCCCATCCCCGTCAATATCAACAAGCGGGAATTGCGCAAGAAGGTGCTCCGGGTGCTGGTGCCCCCCTCTGTGCTGATCCTCGCCGTGCTCGGCTCCATTCTGGTCGGCGCCGCGCCGCCCACCGAAGCCGCGGCCGTCGGTGCCGTCGGTGCGGTGCTGCTGGCCGGGCTTGCCATCGCGAACGAGGAGAGTCCACCCTGGCCCATCTACGCGGCCGGTCTCGCGGTGGCCTTCATCGTCTTCTCGCGCCTCTTCTTCAATCTGAGCTTCCAGCGCAGCGTCGTCGAATTCACCACCTGGCTGGCCATTGCGGCGGTGACCGTCGCTGTCGCCATTCTCGTCTACGGAATCGTGGTCGCTTTCTGGCGCACCTTCCGGGCCGGCATTCTCACGGAAGTGATGCGCTCCTCGATGCAGATCACCGTGATGGTCTTCGTCATCCTGCTCGGCGCCTCGGTCTTCGCGCTGGTCTTCCGGTCGCTGGGCGGTGAGGAAATCGTCACGGACGTGCTCAACAACCTGCCCGGCGGGGCCTTCGGCGCGGTGATGGCGGTGATGGCGCTGATGTTCTTCCTCGGCTTCTTCCTCGATTACATCGAGATCATCTTCGTGGTCGTGCCGATCGTCGCGCCGATCCTGCTGATGATGGGGGTTGATCCGGTCTGGCTCGGCGTGATGATGTCGATCAACCTGCAGATGAGCTTCCTGACGCCTCCCTTCGGCTTCGCGCTGTTCTATCTGCGCGGCGTCGCGCCGGCGAGTGTCACCACGATGGACATCTACAAGGGCATCATCCCCTTCGTGCTGATCCAGCTTCTGGCGCTGGCTCTGATCTGGTACTTCCCGCAGATCGCCCTGTGGCTGCCCGATCTCGTCGGATAGCCGGACTCCTGATCCAGGATATCGTGCAGATATCCCGGCAATCGATCTGGGAACGAAACGGCGGTGCGGCGCATTGGCCCGCGCCGCCCTTGCCGCTGAAGGAAGGCTGCGCGCTCAAGGCTGCGCGCTCTCAGGCGCTGCGGCTCAGGACGGCGATGAAGAAGCCGTCCGTGCCGGTGCGCAACGGCGTCAGCTGAAGCCCATAACCGGTCTTGCGACTCACATCCGCCAGCCTTCCGAGCCCCGCCTGCGCGAGCCATTCCGTGTCAGGCACCGCCGTGAAGCGCGGATCGCGCGCCAGCAGCCCGGCTATGGCCGCGTCATTCTCCGCCGGCAGGATCGAGCAGGTCACATAGACAAGCCGCCCGCCGGGCCTGACCAGCGCTGCGGCACGATCGAGCACCCGCTCCTGCTCGCTGACGCGCCCCGAAAGGCTGCCGGGCCGCAGCCGCCATTTCGCATCCGGGTTGCGCCGCCAGGTCCCCGTACCCGAGCAGGGCGCGTCAACCAGGACGCAATCGGCGCTGTCTGCAAGATCGGCCAGCGGATCCTCGGCTCCGCGCGGTGTGCGCACCTGTACGTTGCGGATGCCAGCGCGGGCGAGGCGGTCGTGGATCGGCGCGAGGCGGCGCTTGTCGGAATCGGTGGCGAAGATCTGGCCGCGATTCTCCATCATCGCGGCCATGGCGAGCGTCTTGCCTCCGCCACCCGCGCACAGATCGATCACCTGCTCACCAGGGGCGGCGGCGCTGGCGCGCGCGGCGAGCTGCGAGCCCTCGTCCTGGATCTCGAATAACCCCTTGATGAATTCCGGCTCGCTCTGCAAGGCCGGTCCGCGCCCGTCAGGCCCGGGCAGGATACGCAGCCCATGCGGCGCATGCGGCGTCTCCACCGGTGCGAGATGGGCGAGCATGTCCTGCAAGGCGGTTCGGTCCGTCTTGAGCGTGTTGGCGCGGATATCCACCGGCGCGCGCGTCGCCAGCGCCTGCATTTCCGCCGCGCGATCATCCCCGAAAGCCTCCACGAGCGCCTCATCGAGCCATTCCGGATAATCCCCGGCCACCGCTGCCGGCGCATCGTCGGGCAGGGGCTGCGCCAGCCGCTCCCGCTCCGCATCGCTCAGCGGCGCAGGCGCGAAGCGGCTGCCATCGCACAAAGCCGCGATCGCATCGGCATCCTGCCCCCGCATCAGGGCGAGCATGCCGAGCACGAGCGCGCGTGGCGCGTCCGTCCCCATCAGCCAGGCCGCGCCCGCACGGCGGCGCAGGGTGTCATGCACCAGCGAGGCGATGGCCGCACGGTCCTTCGATCCCGCAAAACGATGCGACAATCCCCAATCCTTGAGAGCCTCGGAGGCGGGGCGGCGACGGGCGTCGAGATCGGCGAGGATCTCCATGGCGGCGGATAGCCGGGCGGCCGGTGTCATCTTTTATACCAGTTCAATCGGCGCCATCCGGCCAGCGGGAGAATGGCTTGCTCAACGCATGGGGCCGCAGGAAAAATGTGTCGGAGCGTCCGGCCCGTACGAATCGCGCCGGGACACCGGTGAGAGGTAGCAGTCTATACCGTCACACGGCTCCTTGATAAGGGAGACCGTCATTCTCCAACTGCGCTTGCAGGAGAGCGGCGAGGCATTCTTCCATTTCCGCGAAGTTCAAGTGCCCTGCATCCCATTCCCGGTCAGCGGCAATCAGGGCGCTCTCGTATCCCTTCCGGTCATCCCTGATGCGCTCGGGCACGATCTTCCTGCCGTGCAGGAGCGCCCCCGATCGCACGCAGAGCAGATAGTAGCAAACGGCCCGTGCAGTTCTCCCATTGCCCTCGATGAAGGGGTGAATCCAGTTCAGCCGCCAGAGCCCGTAGGCAGCAAGCTCTGTTTCCGTCCAGACATACCAGTTTTCCTGAACCGTCGAGATGAAGCGGTCCATCCACTCATCGACATCCTTGAAATGAGGCGGCTTGTGATTGCCGACATAGATCGGCTCGCGGCGGAACCGCCCTCCGAATTGTGAAATATTTGCAACCGCAACGTGATTGAGAGCCCACAGCAGATACTTGTCGAAAGCAGCTGGACCTTTAAGCAGGCCAATTTCTATACAATTTGTGAGAAGTTCGTACTGACGATTGAGATTTTGCTCTTGTATTCTATCAAAAAGATCTTGGTTCTCTTGCTCAAGAACAAACATACAATGATCTCTCCCGTCGGTACAGGGCTATGATTATGCCTCTCGTCGACCGCTCACTCTGAGGCTGCGGGCGGCTTTCTCTGCCGAATCACGCGTGATGCGCGAACCTTTGGGAGCATTCCCATACACAAAGCTAATCCGTTGATCGAGCAGTTCTTCGTCGGTTAGTTCGACCGTTTTTGCCCGATCGAGAAGCGCCCGGAGGGCAGGCCGTTCAGGAGCGCGCTTGAGAGCGGATTTACGTTCTGCCATTGTGATTCTCCCATTCTTGATTTCGTCGACAATAGCCGCCCAATCCTTACCGGCAAGTGTTGAATCCATGCACCACTGCTCTGACCAACCTCGTACACCCCGACTAGGAAGTTGCTATGATTCGATAAAAATTTGATGCTTTTAAGACGCTAGAAAATAACAGAAAAGCCCAAGTCAACCCACATGGCCATCAGGACGAACACGCCGATGACGTAAGCGGGACCGCGCAGTTTCACGTCGTTGGACGTGACGTGGATGGCCATATGGGCGATGCGGCTGATCACGAAGGCCCAGGCGAGGGCGAGGAAGGCCGGCCCCGCCGTCTCGGCAATCAGCGCGAGCACGCTGACGAGATAGAACAGTGGCGGAATCTCGAGCTGGTTATGGAATGATGCCGCGACCTGCCGCGCCTTTTTCGGCCATTTGCCGTCGCCAAAGACCACGTCCTGCACATCGATCTCCTTGCGGGCGATGGCGGCATAGCGTTCACGCCCCATCCAGAAGAGCAGGATGAAGGTCATGGCAACCTGAACGAAGACGGGGGCGAGGAGGCTTGCATGCGACATGAGGACTAACTGGCATTGCAAGAGCCTCGCGGCAAGTGTGTGCGAAGCGTGACCATAAAACATGCGCGCAATCTTTTCCGAATCCGCAAAAATAAAAGTCAATCTTTGAAATTGCAGGACCGCATCACGGCGCTATCCTCTCGGCATCGGAGAAATCCGCCCCCCCGGAGCCGCGAGACGGACTGATGGCGGGCGCAGAATCATTCAGGAAACGCATCGGGGATCATGACATGAATGCGCAGAACACGGCGAATGATCGCATCACCGTCCATGGTCTTGGCATCGACAAGGCCCTGCACGGCTTCATCGAGAACGAGGCCCTGCCCGGGAGCGGTATCGCGCCGGACGCCTTCTGGTCCGGACTCGCGGCCCTGATCCACGATTTCGGCCCGCGCAACCGGGAACTCCTGGACAAGCGCGCGGCCATGCAGAAGCAGATCGACGACTGGCACCGCGAACGGCGCGGCAAGCCCTTCGACCTGCCCGCCTACAAGGCCTTCCTCGCGGAGATCGGCTATCTCGTGCCGGAAGGGCCGGATTTCACGGTCGAGACGCAAAATGTCGATCCGGAAATCGCCGAGATTGCCGGACCGCAGCTGGTCGTGCCGGTGATGAATGCGCGCTACGCGCTCAATGCCGCCAATGCGCGCTGGGGTTCGCTCTATGATGCGCTCTACGGCACCGATGCAATGGGCGACCTGCCGCAGGGTTCGGATTACGATCCCGCACGCGGCGCCCGCGTCATCGCCTGGGCCCGCAAATTCCTCGATGACAGCTTTCCCCTCACTGCGGGCTCGCATGCGGATGCACGCGAATACCGCATCGCGGAGGGCGCGCTCGCCGTGGCGATGGCGGACGGCACCACCGCCGGCCTGAAGGATCCGGCGCAATTCGCCGGCCATGCGGGGGATGCGGGTACGCCCAAAGGCGTGCTTCTGCGCCATAACGGGCTGCATGCGGAAATCGTCATCGATCGCGAGCACGCCATCGGCCAGACAGACGCGGCGGGCGTCGCGGATGTGCTCATGGAAGCCGCCGTCTCGACGATCATGGATTGCGAGGATTCCATCGCCGCCGTCGATGCGCAGGACAAGGTCATGGCCTATCGCAACTGGCTCGGCCTGATGAAGGGCGATCTCGCGGAGGAGGTGTCAAAGGGCGGCACGCGCTTCACCCGACGCCTCAATCCGGATCGCAGCTACACCGCGCCGGACGGCTCCGCCCTCACGCTGCATGGGCGCTCGCTCATGCTGGTGCGCAATGTCGGGCATCTGATGACCAACCCCGCCATCCGCGACCGCGACGGCAACGAGGCCCCCGAAGGCCTGCTCGACGCCATGATCACGGCGCTGATCGCCATCCATGATCTGAAGCGCGATCCGGCCCGCCCCGGCAATTCCCGCGCGGGTTCGGTCTATATCGTCAAGCCGAAAATGCACGGGCCGGAAGAGGTCGCCTTCACCGACGCCATCTTCAGCCATGTCGAGAACGTGCTGGGGCTGTCGGCGAACACGCTCAAGGTCGGCATCATGGACGAGGAGCGGCGCACCACGGTCAATCTGAAGGAGTGCATCCGGGCGGCGAAGGCGCGCGTATGCTTCATCAATACCGGTTTCCTTGATCGCACCGGCGACGAGATCCACACCTCCATGGAAGCCGGCCCGATGGTGCGCAAGGCGGATATGAAGGGCCAGGCCTGGATCAAGGCCTATGAAGACTGGAACGTCGATATCGGCCTCGCCTGCGGCCTGCGCGGACGCGCCCAGATCGGCAAGGGCATGTGGGCGATGCCCGATCTGATGGCTGCGATGCTGGAGCAGAAGATCGGCCACCCCAAAGCCGGCGCGAATTGCGCCTGGGTGCCCTCCCCCACTGCCGCGGTGCTGCACGCCACGCATTACCATCAGATCGACGTCAAGGCGCGCCAGGGCGAGCTGGCAGGCCGCGAAGGCGCGCGCCTCGACGACATCCTCACCATCCCGCTTGCCGATCGCCCCAACTGGTCGGACGAGGAGGTTCGCTCCGAGATCGAGAACAATGCGCAGGGCATCCTCGGCTATGTGGTGCGCTGGGTCGATCAGGGTGTGGGCTGCTCCAAGGTGCCCGATATCAACGATATCGGCCTGATGGAGGACCGCGCCACCTGCCGCATCTCCTCCCAGCACCTCGCCAATTGGCTGCATCACGGCGTTGTCAGCCGCGACCAGGTCATGGAGGTGATGCAGCGCATGGCGAAGGTCGTGGATCAACAGAATGCGGGCGATCCGGCCTATCAGCCGATGGCGCCGGACTTCGACGGCCCCGCCTTCAAGGCGGCCTGCGACCTCGTTTTTGAGGGCCGCGTCCAGCCCTCGGGTTATACCGAGCCGGTCCTGCATGCGCGACGGCTGGAAGCCAAGGGAGCCTGAAGCCCGTGATGCCATGCGATCTCCCCTCTCCCTCCAAGGAGAGGGGAACGCCGGCATCAGCCAGTGCGCAGAAATCGTCAGCCGTGCGGGGGATGCAGCGCGCTCTCCCTGGGCGAAAGACACTCACTCATCGCCGACGACGAGTTCGACCCGCTCGCCGGCAAACCAGGTCCGGCCGTATTCGACGGGCCGGCCCTGGGGATCCACATTGATCCCGACGGTACGCAATAGCGGCGCACCGGGATCGAGCATGAGATGGCGCGCCTTGATGGCGTCGGCGATGCTGACAGAGACCCGGGTCTCGCGTCGCGTGTAATCCTCAAGGCCGCAGCGCGCGAGAGCCACCGTCACCGAATGCGTCTGCGCAAGCGCCTCCTTGAGGGCGGGAAAGCGGGCCGCGCAGAAGACCGAGCGAAACAGCGCGATCGGCGTGCCGTCGGCGATGCTCACGCCCTCCCAGACATGCACTGGTGCACCGGGCGCAAGGTCCAGTGCCTGCGCCTCGCGCGCATCCGCCGGGCGCGTCTCCAGCCGGACGTGCCGCTTCTCGGGATGCAGCCCCGCCGCATGCAGATTCTGATGGAAGCGCGTGCGGCGCCCGATCCGGTAGCGCGTCGGACGCGCCGTCACGAACACGCCGGCGCCCCTTCGCGCATGCACGATGCCCGCCTCGGCCAGGGAAGCGAGCGCACGCCGCACCGTGTGCCGGTTGGCGCAGAACCGCGCGGCGAGTTGCGCCTCGCTGGGCAGCTTGTCACCGGGCGCATAGAGCCCCGCCGCAAGATCCGCCTCCAGCGCATCGCGAATGCTGGCCCAGAGCGCGGCCTGATTCCCTGTCTCATCCATGTCGTGAAAGTTTCATATTAAGGTGCTTGCGGGAAGTGCGTTTCCACGATACTTGTCTACTTGTATAGTTGTCTAGTTGTCGAGTGTCTGGACGGCGAGACGTTTCATCCTGATGCGAGGTCCCATGAGTGCGCCGAACCATCCGAGGGAACGCAAGGACTGGATGGGCCTGCTCGCCCGTAGCAGGCCCGGCGCGCTCGCAGCTTTGTGGCATGATTTTCCAGAGGGCGCGGCCCATGCCGACGAAGCCGGCATCACCTGGCTGCGCCGACCGGAGACCGGCATGGTGATGGTGCGCGGGCGCGCCGGCGCCATAGGCGATCCCTTCAATCTCGGCGAGATGACCGTCACCCGCGCCTCCCTGCGCCTGCCCTGCGGCACGATCGGCCATGGCTATGTGCAGGGGCGCGACCGCGAGAAAGCGCGTATTGCGGCAATGGTCGATGCGCTGATGGCCGGCCCCCTCGCGGCGCGGGTCGATGCCGCGATTCTGAAGCCGCTGGCCGCCGCCGAGGCGCAGACGCGATCCGCGCGGGCATCGCAGGCGGCAGCGACGCAGGTCGCCTTCTTCACCATGGTGCGGGGAGAATGACGATGGATGCCACAGCTTTGTCCGGAGGCTTCGCGCAGCCCGCAATCGACGCGGCACATGTCTTTCGCGACGTGCTACAGGCCATGGCGCGCCCGGGGCGGATTGCGCGGATCACCGGCGTGAGCCCGCCGCCCGGCCTCTCCCTGGCGGCGGCGGCGGTGCTCCTGACGCTCGCCGATGAGACCACGCCGGTCCATCTCGCCGGCGCTTGCGACAGCGCGCCGATCCGCAATTACCTGCGCTTTCACACCGGCGCACCGATCACCGGGCGGGCCGATGCCGCCTTCGCCCTCGGCAATTGGGAAGCGCTCGCACCGCTTTCCGATTATCCCCTTGGCACCGATGCATATCCCGACCGCTCCGCCACGCTGATCGTCGAACTGCCCGCACTCACCGCCATGGGCGCGCGGCTGACCGGCCCCGGCATCCGCACGCATGCGCAGCTGTCGCTGCCTGAAATCGATCCGTTCATCGCCAATGCGCGGCATTTTCCGCGCGGGCTGGATTTCATCTTCACCAGCGGCACTGCGATTGCGGCGCTGCCGCGTACGACACGTGTGGAGGCGGGCTGATGTATGTGGCGGTCAAGGGCGGCGAGCGCGCCATCGCGGCGGCGCATGACTGGCTCGCGCGCGAGCGGCGCGGGGATGCGGCAATCCCGGAAATCGGCATCGACCAGATCCGCGAGCAGATGGGGCTCGCCGTCGATCGCGTCATGGCGGAGGGCTCGCTCTACGATCCCGATCTCGCCGCGCTCGCGCTCAAGCAGGCGCGCGGCGATACGATCGAGGCGATCTTCCTGATCCGCGCCTATCGCACCACCCTGCCCCGCTTCGGCGCATCGCGCCCGATCGCGACCGGGGCGATGCGCTGCGAGCGCCGCATCAGCGCGATCTTCAAGGATGTGCCCGGCGGGCAGGTGCTCGGTCCGACCTTCGATTACACGCACCGTTTACTGGATTTCAAACTGGCAGCCGAAGCCGCAACATCCGAAAGGTCACAGCCACAACCGACGCCACAGCCGCGCGCGGATGATACCCCGCATGTCGCCGACATCCTCGCCCGCGAGGATCTGATCCAGCGCGAGAACGCCGCGCCGGATGTGCACGCCACGCCTGATCTGACCCGGGCCCCGCTCACCCTGCCCGCTAGCCGCGCCCTGCGCCTGCAGGCGCTGGCGCGGGGAGACGAGGGTTTTCTCTTGTCGCTGGCTTATTCGACCCAGCGCGGCTATGGCCGCAATCACCCTTTCGTGGGCGAATTGCGCATCGGCACTGTTGCCGTCGAGATGGACATTCCCGAGCTCGGCTTCGCCATCGAGATCGGCGAGATCACGGTGAGCGAATGCGAGAGCGTGAACCAGTTCACCGGCTCGAAGACGCAACCAGCGCAGTTCACGCGCGGCTACGGGCTGGTCTTCGGGCGCGGCGAGCGCAAGGCGATCTCGATGGCGCTGGTTGACCGCGCCCTGCGCTGGCGCGAGCTCGGCGAGGAGAATGGTGGCGCGCCGGCGCAGGACGCGGAATTCGTGCTCGCCCATGCCGACAACATCCAGGCGAGCGGCTTTCTCGAACATATCAAGCTGCCGCATTACGTGGATTTCCAGGCCGAGCTCGAACTGATCCGCAGATTGCGGAGAGAGGCGCTCGCGCATGTGGGGGGCGGCGCATGAGCGACTACAATTTCGCCTATCTGGACGAACAGACCAAGCGCATGATTCGCCGCGCGCTGCTGAAGGCCGTGGCGATCCCCGGCTACCAGGTGCCCTTCGCCTCGCGCGAGATGCCCATGCCCTATGGCTGGGGCACCGGCGGCGTGCAGGTGACGGCGGCGTGCCTTGTGCCGGAGGATACGCTGAAGGTGATCGACCAGGGCGCGGATGATACGACGAACGCCGTGTCGATCCGCGCCTTCTTCGCCCGCGTCGCGGATGTCGCAACAACGGAACGCACTGCCGAGGCCAGCCTCATCCAGACCCGCCACCGCATCCCGGAAACGCCCCTGCGCGAGGATCAGATCCTGGTCTACCAGGTGCCGATCCCCGAGCCCCTGCGGTTTCTGGAGCCGCGCGAGACCGAGACGCGCAAGATGCACGCGCTCGCGGAATACGGGCTGATGCATGTGCGTCTCTACGAGGATATCGCCCGCCATGGCGAGATCGCCAAATCCTATGCCTATCCCGTCAGGGTCGAGGGCCGCTACGTGATGGATCCCTCGCCGATCCCGAAATTCGACAATCCCAAACTCGGCGATTGCCCCGCCCTGCAGCTCTTCGGCGCCGGGCGCGAGCAGCGCATCTATGCGCTGCCGCCCTATACGCGGGTCGAGAGCCTCGATTTCGAGGATTACCCCTTCAAGGCCTCGAAGCCCGACCAGCCCTGCGCGCTGTGTGGCGCGCGCGACAGTTATCTCGACGAGGTGATCACGGACGATGCCGGCACGCGCATGTTCGTCTGCTCGGATACCGATTATTGCCGGGAGCGCCGCGACGCAGGCCATCGCGGCCTGATGGCGGCGCCCTTCGAGGATGACGCCGATGCGGAGCTGCCGCAATGAGCACGCCGCTTCTCGAAACCGATGGCCTGACGAAAAGCTATGGCAGCCGCATCGGCTGCGCCGATGTGTCCTTCATGCTCTGGCCGGGTGAGGTGATGGGCATTGTCGGCGAGAGCGGCTCGGGAAAATCGACGCTGCTCTCCTGCCTCGCCGGTCATCTCGAAAGCGATGCCGGGCAGATCCGCTACCGCGATCGCGCCGGCGAGACGCATCTGCCGGCGACCATGTCGGAGGCCGGGCGGCGGCGGCTCGCGCGGGAGGAATGGGCTTATGTGCATCAGAATCCGCGCGACGGCCTGCGCATGGGCGTCAGCGCCGGCGGCAATGTCGGCGAGCCGCTGATGGCGCGCGGACAGCGCCATTACGGCGATATCCGCGAGGCCGCGCTCGACTGGCTGGAGCGGGTCGAGATCGCGCGTGACCGCATCGACGATCCACCGCGTGCATTCTCGGGCGGCATGCAGCAGCGCCTCCAGATCGCCCGCAGCCTCGTCAACAACCCGCGCCTCGTCTTCATGGACGAGCCGACCGGCGGGCTCGATGTCAGCGTGCAGGCACGGCTGCTCGATCTCTTGCGCGGGCTCGTGCGCGATCTCGGTCTTTCTGCCGTGATCGTGACCCACGATCTCGCCGTGGTGCGGCTTCTCGCCGACAGGCTCATGGTGATGCAGGGTGGATATGTGGTTGAGAGCGGGCTCACCGATCAGGTGCTCGACGATCCGCAGCACGCCTATACGCAATTGCTGGTCAGTTCGGTTCTGCAGGTCTAGGAATGCGCGATGATCAGCGTCGATGACGTCTCGAAGAGCTTCACCCTGCACAATCAGGGCGGCGCCTCGCTTTGCGTGATGCGCGGCGCAAAACTCTGCGTCGTGCCCGGCGAATGCGTCGCGCTGACCGGGCCCTCGGGGGCGGGCAAATCGACGCTGATGCGCATGGTCTACGGCAATTACCGCATCGAGGCGGGAACGATCCGCGTCGGCGCGGTGGCGCTCGAAACCGCCCGGCCGCGCGATATCCTCGCCCTGCGGCGTGAGACGCTCGGCCATGTCAGCCAGTTTCTGCGCGTGGTCCCGCGCGTGCCCACGCTCGATGTGGTCGCCGAACCCCTGCGGCGGCTCGGTGTCGATGCGGATACGGCCCACGCACGCGCCGGCGCATTGCTGGAACGCCTGCGCATTCCGCAGTCCCTGTGGCAACTCGCGCCCGCGACCTTCTCCGGCGGCGAGCAGCAACGTGTCAATATCGCACGCGGCTTCGTCCATCCCTGGCCCGCGCTTCTGCTCGACGAACCCACGGCGAGCCTCGATCCGGCCAATCGCGAAACCGTTCTGGAACTGATCATGGAGGCCAAGGCGCGCGGCGCGGCCATCCTCGGGATTTTCCACGATGCGGATGCACGGGCGCGGGTCTGCGACCGGCAGATCGATGTGGGGAAATTCACGCCGGCAAGATCCACGCCCGAAGGGCTCGGCCAATGACGGGGCGGATACGGGACGAAACGCCGCCGACCGGGCGCCTCGTCGCCGTGGTCGGCCCGTCCGGCGCCGGCAAGGATGCGCTGATCGACGCAGCCCTTAGCCAGCGGCCCGATCTGCGGCGCGTGCGCCGGGTCATCACCCGCCCGGCTGATGCAGGGGCTGAGGATCACGAGGCGGTGGACGAGGCCGAATTCGATCGCCGCCGCACGCGCGGCGAATTCGCGTTTCACTGGCAGGCCCACGGCCTCGCCTACGGCATCCCGCGCGCGGCGCTCGCTCCCCTGAACGAGGGTCGCACCCTGATCTTCAACGGCTCGCGCGCAGCGCTCGCAGCCGCGCAGGCGCATGATCCCTCGCTTGCGGTGGTGGTGATCACGGCTGACGATGAAACCCTCGCACGGCGCCTCGCGGCACGCGGTCGCGAGACACCGGACGGGATTGCGGCGCGGCTCGCACGCGGGCGCTTTCCCGCACCGGTCGGCGCGCATATCGTGGAAAACGATGCCGATCTCACAACGGGCGTGGCGCGCTTTCTTGCCGTTCTGGACGCCATCACCGACAACACCGCAAGCGCCGATAACAGCACGATCCGGAGATCCTCCGTGCAAGGAACCATTCACGAAACCATCCTCGGCAATGCCCGCCTGATCCTCCCCGGGGAGGTGATCACCGGCAGCATCGTCATCCGCGACGGCGTCATCGCGGCGATCGATCCCGGTCCGACCGCTGCTCCCGGCGCCATCGATTGTGAAGGCGATTGCGTCGCCCCAGGGCTGATCGAACTGCATACCGACAATCTCGAACGCCACATGACGCCGCGCCCGGGCGTCGACTGGCCGCATATGAACGCGATCATCGCCCATGATGCGGAGCTCGCGGGCGTGGGCATCACCACCGTCTTCGACGCCCTGCGCATCGGCTCCGAGCACAAGGCGCCGAAAGTGCGCGCGGGCTACAAACCCTATGCGCGCAGCATGGCCAGCGAGATTCTCGCCATGGTCGCGAAAGGCGCGCTGCGCATCAGCCATTACCTGCATCTGCGCGCCGAGATCTGCTCGGATACACTCATCGACGAGATCGCGGAATTCTCCCCCGATGACCGCGTCGGCATCGTCAGCATGATGGATCACACGCCCGGCCAGCGCCAATTCGCCGATCTCGATCGCCTGCGCACTTATATGGTCGGCAAGCACGGCATAGCGCCCGCCGATTTCGAAACCTATATCGCCGAGCGCCAGGCCTTGGGGAACCGCGTGCGCGCGGCGCACGAGGCAGCGGCGGTGGCGGGGGCGCAACGACTCGGCGCCATTCTCGCCAGCCACGATGATACGACGACAGATCATGTCACGGCCTCTGCCGCCCATGGGGCGGGGCTTGCGGAATTTCCCACCACGCTGGAAGCCGCCCGCGCCTGCCACGCCCATGGCATCGCGGTGATGATGGGCGGACCGAACCTGATCCGGGGCGGCTCGCATTCCGGCAATGTCTCGGCCCTGGAGGCTGCCGAGGCGGGCCTGCTCGACATCATCTCCTCCGATTACATTCCCGCCTCGCTCCTGATGGGCGCGATCGCGCTGGCACGCCAGAGCGACGATCTGCCGGCCGGCATCGCCACCGTCACCCGCAACGCCGCCCGCGCCGCAGGCCTGACCGATCGCGGCGCGCTCGAACCGGGCTTGCGCGCCGACATCATCCGCTTTCGCGAGGTGAACGGTACCCCGGTCGTGCGCGGCACATGGGTGAAGGGAAAGCGGGTGGCTTGAGGCGCGGTTTCACGCCCCCTCCCGCCCCTCGCTGAGGATCGCCATCACCCGCGCGTCGTGCCCGCAATCGAGCCCGGCGAAGAGCGCCGCGATCCCGGCAGCGCCCGATGGTGTCGTGGCGAAGCCTTCTTGCGCGAGGATGCCCACGGCCCGCGCGGCCTGCTCCTCGCTGATCGTGACGAAGATATCCGCATCGCGCGAAAGCCCTTTGAGCGCAATCAGCGACGGCGCCTTGCAATCGAGCCGCCCCATGGCGGAGACCGGTCCCTGCGTCGTGACCGCGTGGCCGGCCCGGATGCTCGCAATCAATGCCGGCGCGGCTTGCGGCTCCACGACGATGATGGTCGGCGCATCCCCCCAGACGGCCCGCGCATGGGCCGCGACGGCAGCGGCGAGCCCGCCGACACCGGCCTGGAGCAGGATATGCGTCGGCGGCGCATGAATCTGCGCTGTGGCCTCGGCGGCGAGCTGGAGATAGCCCTCCATCACCCGCAGGGGCAGTTCCGTGTAGCCCGGCCAGGAACTGTCCGACAGAAGCGTATGACCCGGCGCGCGCGCGGCTTCTTCAGCCGCCGCCATGCTCTCCTCATAGGTCGCGCCTGCGCGCACCACCTGCGCCCCCTTCGCCGCAAGCCGTTCGGCGAAGGCCTCGGGCACGCTGTGTGCGAGATAGATCACCGCCTGCGCCCCGAACAGACGCGCACCGGCAGCGACCGAGAGCCCGTGATTGCCTGCGCTCGCGGTAACGTAGATCCACCCGGAAAGCGCGTGCGCCCAATCATTGTCCTGCACATTCTGCGACGCTGCGCGCGCGATCGCATGGGCGGCACCCAGCGCCTTGAAGCTGCCGAGCCCCATCCGGGCGCGCTCGTCCTTGAGGAAGATCTGTGCAACGCCGGCGCGCGTGGCGAGCGCGGGAACCTCATGCAGCGGCGTCGGCGCATGGGCCGGGCAAGCGGCGAGGAGGCGGGCGACATCACCGGCATCGTCGAGCGGAAACGGCGCATCGACAGCGATTCCACTGCCGCGCCACGGATTGGCGAAACTGTCCTGCATGAGCCGCGCGATCCCGCATCCCTCGATGAAGAAGTGGTTCGCACGAGCATAGCCGCGCGCGCTCCGCCATGCGATCCCGCCTGGCGCCATTCCGGGATCGCTCAACACGCACATGCGCGAAACGCCCATTGATCGGGCCCGCTCACGCAACGATAGTCGTTGATACCGCACCTGCCGCAACGGCAGGGACAGCCGATGTCGACCCGAGAGAACGCCATGAACGCGACGCCCGCGACCAAAGCCACCTTCGCCGGCGATCTCTTCGCCGGGCAGCATGTGCTCGTCTCCGGCGGGACCAGCGGGATCGGGCTCGCCTGCGCCCGTGCCTTCCGCGATCATGGCGCGCAGGTCATAGCCGGCGGCGTCGGCGATCCCTCCCCCGATGAAGCCGCGCGCGACCCCGGCAATGCCGGCATCCGCTTCATCGATCTCGACGTGCGCGACCCCGCCGCCATCACATCCTGTATCGACGCACTGCCCGAGCGCCTCGCAGTGCTCGTCAATGCCGCGGGCATCATCCGTCGCGATGCGGAGCATGATCCGGACGTGTTCGCGCAGGTCATCGACATCAATCTCAACGGCAGCATGCGCCTGTGCAGCGCTGCTTTGGAGCGGCTCACGGCGGGGCGCGGCTGCGTCATCAATCTGGCCTCGATGCTGAGCTTCTTCGGCGGGCCGCGCGTGCCGGGCTATTCTGCCTCCAAGGGCGGCATCGCGCAGCTCACCCGCAGCCTCGCCGCCGCCTGGGCGCCGCAGGGCGTGCGCGTCAATGCGCTCGCACCCGGCTGGATTGCCACGCCCCTGACACAGGCCCTGCAGGACGATCCCGCCCGCGCCGGTCCGATCCTCGCGCGCACGCCGATGGACCGTTTCGGAACGCCGGAGGAGATCGCCGCAGCCGCGCTCTTTCTCGCCTCACCCGCCGCCGGCTTCATCACCGGCACGATCCTGCCGGTGGATGGCGGTTATGCGAGCGTCTGAACGATTTGGAGGAAACACCATGAACGACAAATGGACCCCCTACCGCCACCCTCAGCCTGCCGAATCTCCCCCGGAGCTGATCGTCCCCGACGCCATCCCCACGGATGAGCGCGTCTGGGTGCCGGTGGAGGAGAATGTCTGGTTCCGCCCGCTCTGCCTGAGCGTCACGCGCGGCTACTGGATGAACCTTCTGCGCGTGCGCAAATCCGGCGTGCTCTCGCGTCATCGCCATCCCCAGCCCGTGCACGGTTTCGTGCTGCGCGGCGAATGGCGCTATCTGGAGCATGACTGGGTGGCGCGCGAGGGCGGCTATGTCTATGAGGCGCCGGGCGAGACCCATACGCTCGTGGTCGATCCGCATGTCGAGGAAATGATCACGCTGTTTCAGGTCAACGGCGCGATGATCTATGTCGATCCCGACGGCAATGTCACGGGCTATGACGACGTCTTCACCCGGCTCGACAAATGCCGCGCCTTTTATGCGCAAAACGGTCTCGGGGCCGATTATATCGACCAGTATATCCGCTGACGCCGTCAGCGCCGCTTTTCGCAAGGAGCCTCGTCATGGAACCGCTGCCGCGCACCCCCTCCTTCTCCCTCGATGGAAGACGTGCCCTCGTGACCGGCGCCGGACGCGGCATCGGCCTCGCCGCCGCCTGTGCGCTGGCCCAGGCGGGCGCATCCGTCGATCTCGTGGCACGCAGCGGCGACGAGATCACCGCCCTCGCCGAGGCGCTCGGCAAGGAGGGCTTTGCGGCCCGCGCCCATGCGCTCGACGTCACCGATATCGATGCGAGCGCCGCCTTCGTTGCAGAAAACGGCCCTTATGACATCCTCGTCAACAATGCCGGCATGAACCGCCCTGCGCCGCTCACCGAGATGACACCCGCCGATTACGACGCGGTAACCGATCTGAACGTGCGCGCGGCCTATTTCCTGATGCGGGCGGTGGTGAAAGGCATGATCACCGCCGGCAAGGGCGGGTCGATCATCAACATGTCCTCGCAGATGGGGCATGTCGGCGGTGCGAATCGCACGGTTTATTGCGCCACGAAACACGCCATGGAGGGCTTCACCAAGGCGCTTGCCTGGGAGGTCGGCAAGGAGGGTATCCGCGTCAACACACTGTGCCCGACCTTCATCCGCACACCGATGACGGCGGGCATGCTGGCCGATCCCGCATTCGAGCAGAGCGTCGTGTCGAAGATCGCACTCGGTCGTGTCGGCGAGGCCGAGGACCTGATGGGCGCGGTGGTTTTTCTCGCCAGCGACGCCTCGCGCCTCGTCACGGGCACCTCGCTCCTGGTCGATGGCGGCTGGACGGCGCAATGAAAGCCGGATTTCGCTGCGTGAAGGGACTGGACAAGCCGCTCTGCGCTCGCTAAATACGCGCCATCGATCGGCGGCGCTGCGTCGCATCGCCCCTCGCGGATGGTTCGCCGCGAATGCTGGGGGATAGTTTAACGGTAGAACCGCGGACTCTGACTCCGCTAGTCCTGGTTCGAATCCAGGTCCCCCAGCCAGTTTTTTCGGATAAAAACAATTAAATCAGACACTTGAGGCTCCGGGCTCCGGGCTCCGGGCTCAGCACCATCTCAAGGGTCTCGATTAATGTTGTCCACCGGCACAAATCGCCGTGCAACAGCCGCTCACGCCGACCCTTCTGCGAGCCGGACGGCGCGCTCTTGCGCCGGGCTGTCCGTCGGGGCGAGGGACGCATGATGCCGAAGCGTCACGACACATGTCTGCGTGGGCGGGTGACGGGCATGTCTGCGTGGAATCAGGCGCTCATTCATTTAGAGAGGGCCCGAGAACTTCTTGTGGCACATGACCAAGGCCGCTCTCTTTACGATGACGTTTTCGTCAAGGAGCGCTTTGACGCTGCGAATCTGCCTGTTCCAGATGATCAGCTTGTGCTTGGTGTAGCAGGCCGCCGTCTCAATCTTGCACTCGCCCTGCATTACCTTGATACCGCCATTGCGATCGCGTGCCGCCACGGTCTTGGCTCAGGTTGGAGGGCATTGCCGATACATGAGTGGTACGCGCGGGCACAAGGTGTCCGTGCTGCGCTCGGGCTTGCAAGAGACGGTGAGACACCCGGCTTGCGTTCGTCCGACATCGCTGACCCTGCACATATGCTCGGACATGCCATTGTTCCGCAAAGTGCTACGGGCACCACGCATTCGGACAATCTGTGTTCTGTTTCCGACAAAAGGTCGCGTCCGTCAAGCTGGTGTAATTTTCTGGATGGCCTGAGGTCATGATCAGGCGGCTTTTGTGGTTATGCTGAGGATGGGATCGATCTCTTCCT